>BNJU01001931.1_pt1:0-45000 | contig 334648 bp, 385 predicted proteins | sample 8539281 | NCBI WGS metagenome assembly BNJU01 (sample SAMD00202456, study PRJDB9452) | human saliva metagenome | isolation source: human saliva | place: Japan
AAAATGTAGTGATTCGGTTGATTTTATATTGCAATGTAGTGAAATTTTAGAATTTCAAGAATCGCTTAAAATCAAGGTTTCTAACATCTATTGACGTGTAGTGAACCCCTATTTCACCTCTGTAAACACAACGTGTTTGCGAAGTTTTGGTGAGTATTTCTTCAATTGAAGACGGTCTGGAGTGTTACGTTTGTTTTTAGAAGTAAGGTACAAGCGTTCACCAGATTCTTTGTGTTCAGTGTAATATTTACGCATGGTATCTCCTTCTATTATTCAGCTGATGCGCTTTTAGCGATCTTACGTCCTTTGTAGTATCCTTTAAGTGATACACGGTGTGAACGTGAGTAATCTCCAGTTGCTTCGTCAAAGTTTACAGATGGAGCTGTTACTTTGTAGTGCGTACGACGTTTGTTTTTCTTCGCTTTTGATGTGCGACGTGCAGGTACTGCCATTTCGTTTTTCTCCTTTTAAGATATAAATTCAATTAGGTTTGATTTTTCATCAACTTTAACAGTATAACAAAAACTTTTTTTGTAAAGTAAAGTTACTTGACAAAAAATTGAAATTTTTGAAAAAACTTTTTTCATCCCTGTCTGATCCTCAAAAGTCCTTGCCTATCTTTGTGGGCCTCTTTTTATGCTATAATGGTAAAAAAATGAAACGAGAGGAATGACATGACAGAATTAGACAAACGCCATCGTAGTAGTGTCTACGATAGCATGGTAAAATCTCCCAACCGTGCCATGCTTCGCGCGACGGGAATGACCGATGAAAGCTTTTGAGAAACCGATTGTCGGAGTGATTTCGACATGGGCGGAAAAATACCCTTGTAACATCCACCTCCATGATTTTTGGAAAAATTGGCCAAAGAAGGTGTGAAAGATGCAGGAGCTTGGCCGGTCCAATTTGGGCACCATTACAGTTGCGGACGGGATCGCTATGGGGACACCAGGGATGCGCTTCTCCTTGACGTCACGTGATATCATTGCGGATTCTATCGAAGCTGCTATGGGCGGTCACAACGTCGATGCCTTTGTAGCCATCGGGGCTGTGATAAGAACATGCCTGGTTCGATGATCGCCATTGCCAATATGGATATCCCAGCGATCTTTTGCCTACGGAGGAACCATTGCACCGGGTAATCTGAATGGCAAGGATATCGACTTGGTTTCTGTTTTCGAAGGAATGGGAAGTGGAATCACGGCGATATGACCGCTGAAGAAGTGAAGCAACTAGAATGTAATGCCTGCCCTGGCCCTGGTGGCTGTGGTGGGATGTATACAGCCAACACCATGGCGACAGCGATCGAGGTCCTTGGGATGAGCTTGCCAGGTTCCTCTTCTCACCCCTGCTGAATCAGCTGATAAAAAGGCCGATATCGAAGAAGCAGGGTCGTGCAGTTGTCAAAATGCTTGAAATGGGACTGAAAGCCATCTGATATCTTGACCCGTGAAGCCTTTTGAAGATGCGATTACAGTGACCATGGCGCTGGGTGGTTCCACCAATGCGACTCTTCACTTGCTTGCGATCGCTCATGCGGCCAACGTGGACTTGACGCTGGAAGACTTCAATGATTTCCAAGAGCGCGTGCCTCACTTGGCTGACTTGAAACCTTCAGGTCAATACGTCTTTCCAAGACCTTTACAATGTCGGTGGTGTGCCAGCCGTCATGAAATACCTTCTTAAGAATGGTTTCCTTCATGGGGATCGCATCACATGTACTGGTAAAACAGTAGCTGAGAACTTGAAGCCTTTCGCTGATTTGACACCAGGTCAAAAAAAGTCATCATGCCACTTGAAAATCCTAAAACGTGCGGATGGTCCATTGATCATCTTGAAAGGGAACTTGGCTCCAGAAGGGCGGTTGCCAAAGTATCAGGTGTGAAAGGTCCGTAACATCACGGGTCCTGCTAAGGTCTTTGACTCTGAAGAAGCTGCCATTGAAGCCGTTCTTTCAGACGAGATCGTGGATGGCGACGTTGTTGTTGTTCGTTTCGTGGGTCCTAAGGGTGGTCCTGGTATGCCGGAAATGCTGTCCTTGTCATCCATGATCGTTGGGAAAGGACAAGGAGACAAGGTGGCTCTCTTGACAGACGGACGCTTCTCAGGTGGGTACTTACGGTCTCGTTGTCGGTCACATTGCGCCTGAAGCTCAGGTTGGTGGCCCAATCGCCTACCTCCACACTGGGGATCTGGTGACAGTTGATCAAGATACCAAAGAAATCACCATGCACGTTTCAGACGAAGAGTTAGCGAAACGGAAGGCTGAAACAACCTTGCCACCACTGTATAGCCGTGGGGTTCTGGGTAAATACGCCCACATCGTTTCTTCAGCATCACGTGGTGCTGTAACCGACTTCTGGAATATGGAACAGTCTGGTAAACAGTAATTGCAAGGACGACTTTGTCCAAAGAGAGTGGGACAGAAATCGGTAATTCGTTAGAATTCGATTTCGTCGTCCCACCTCCGCACAGTTGAGTAGGGCTGTAAAAGCTGATGAAATCAGTGTAGTAGAGCCCACTCAACCACTGCGTCTTGCTCGACAATCCAAAAATAATTGAGAGGCTAGGACTTTTGTCCCAGCCTCTTTTTTGGCTCAAAGTCGCTATTTTCAACCCTGTCGCTGAAGCGTATGAATATTACTTTTTTGGGGGATTTGAGTGTATTATCTGTCATTTTTCTTGTAAATCCGTCTATAATTTGCTATAATTGTGACTAATCGAATCAATCCTTTAATACTGTCCAGAGAGGCAGGCAAGGAGCTATGGAAATGAAAGGCCTGGGAAGACCAGCCTATATTTTTGTGTATCTCCTTGTTGTGGGGGATTTTTTGTATAGTTGAAAAGTGGTTTGATGAAAAAAAGAAATCGTCGATGATGGAGCATGAGCACTCCCTTATGATTTCGGTCATCGAAGGTAGACGTTTTTATTCAGCCATAACTTGTTGCATCTTTAATTTTAGGAGGTTTTTACGATCGTGAATGACGTTAAAATATGATGTGATATGATATGCCAAAACCAGGTTTGTTGGTTGGTTTATCTTTCCAGCATTTGTTTGCCATGTTTGGGGCGACAGTACTGGTACCGATTTTGGTTGGGAATTGATCCTGCCATTGCTCTGTTCTCATCTGGTTTGGGAACCTTGGCTCACTTAACCGTGACCAAGTATAAGATTCCCTGCCTACATGGGGATCTAGTTTTGCTTATATTGCTGCTATGCAGATGCTGATGAAGTCAGATGGGAATCGCAGCAGTTGCCCAAGGTGCTATGGCGGGTGGTTTGGTCTACTTGTTTGGTAGCTCTGATTGTTAAGCTTTGCTGGGAATGACTGGATTGATAAAGGTACTTCCACCGATCGTGGTTGGTCCCATTATCATTGTGATTGGTTTGAGTCTTGCGTCAACAGCTGTCACTGATGCGACCATGATCGATGGAAAAAAAGCTACAGCGGTATGAGCTCTATTGATTTCGATGGTGACTCTTTTGCTGTTATCCTCTTTAATATGTATGGCAAGAAAGATTGTCGAGTGATCTCCCAATTTTGCTTGGATTAATCGTAGGTTATATCTTTTTCTCTTGGCTCTTAGGTCTGCTGACAGGACATAGAGTTTTGTCACTTTCTCAGAGGTAAGCTTCAGCACATTGGTTCCAAAGTTCCAAAGCTTTGATATTCCATTTGTGGATTATGATTTTAAACTCTATCCCAAGTGCGATTTTGACCATGGCTCCGATTGCCTTTTGTGACCATGACAGAGCACTTTTGGTCACGTCATGGTCTTGAAATAGTTTGACTGAGCGTGATTTCTTCAAGGATCCAGGGTCTTGACCATACGCTTACTGGTGATGGTTTGGCACAGATCATTGCTGGATTCTTTGGAGCTCCTCCGGTAACATCTTATGGGTGAAAAATATCGGGGTGATGGCCCTTGAATAAGATCTACTCAGTTTACGTTATCTCAGGTGCAGCAGTGATTGCGGTTGTCATGAGCTTTATTGGTAAAGCTATCAGCACTTTTGCACTCTGATTCCAACTCGCTGTATTTGGGAGGTTTGTCGATCGCCCTCTTTGGGAGTTATCGCTGCTAGCGGTTTGAAAAATCTTTAGTTGAAACACAAGATTGATTTTGATAATAAAAAGAATCTCTTGATTGCAAGTGTGATCCTAGTATCAGGGAATCGGTGGTTTGATGATTTCGACTCGGTGGTCTTCAAATCACTGGTGTCGCAACGTCAACAATTCTTGGGATTGTGTTGTATCAAATCCTTCCAGAACCAAAAAGCTGATGAGGCTTAGTCCATTCTGGTAGTGAAACAAGTTTGAATGGATTCAAACATTATAAAAAAACGAGGAACAAACTCTGATGGCAGAGCTGGTGTTCCTCGTTTTTTTATTATGGATCGGATTTCCAAAGAGGCTCTTCCTTCATTAGTTGACTGCGTTTCTTAAATGGTAATGATTGTTATCGTGGTGGAAGACCAAGGGCGATGCGCCCGTATCGGCTGATTCGTGTAATTTTTCCAAGCGGGTGACCAGGTCACTTCGACCTTGACATCTTCGATCCCCTTCGATTTCTTTTTAGGCGAGCGACGATTTCGATCGGAAGGCTCTCAGCACAGCTACAAGCCGTATCGGTAAAGGTCATAACCACCTTGCAAGTGCCGGCTTCATCTAGATGGATCTCGTAGATCAGTCCCTAGATTATAGACATCTAACTCAACATCGGTATCAAATACAAGCTCCAATTTTTTTCGATTAACGAGCTTCTCTAGTGCCAGGGCGCGGTCATTGATTTTTGATATCCTCTCTCATCGCAAGATCCTTTCAGTGTAGTATGGCTTCCATTTTCTCATAATTCGGCTGATAAGGCAAGAAGAGAAAGAGGTTTTGAACGTGTCGAACGAAGGAAATTCGGTCCAGCCTCCATTTCTCTTCGAATTTGTGGTAAAATAGAGGCAAAAGTAAGACAAAGGATGAAGGCTATGAAATTACAAAAAAACCAAAAAGGGACCCAGGATATCCTTCCTGGCGATTCAGCGAAATGGCAATATGTAGAAGGCTTTGCACGCAAGGTCTTTGCGCGATACCATTATGATGAAATCCGCACACCGATCTTCGAACATTATGAAGTCATCAGCCGTTCAGTAGGGGATACGACGGATATCGTTACCAAAGAAATGTATGATTTCTATGACAAGGGAGACCGTCATATCACGCTTCGTCCAGAAGGAACAGCTCCTGTTGTCCGCTCGTATGTAGAAAATAAACTCTTTGCGCCTGAGGTACAAAAAAACCAAGTAAGTTCTATTACATAGGCCCAATGTTCCGCTACGAACGTCCTCAAGCAGGTCGTTTGCGTCAATTCCACCAAATTGGGGTAGAATGCTTTGGATCGAGCAATCCTGCAACGGATGTCGAAACCATTGCCATGGCAGCGCAATTCCTGAAAGAACTAGGGAATTGACAATGTGACCTTGCACTTGAACACCTTGGGAAGCCCTGCTAGTCGTCAGGCTTATCGTCAAGCCTTGATTGATTACCTCTTGCCAATGAAGGATCAATTGTCTAAGGACAGCCAACGTCGCTTAGAAGAAAATCCGCTTCGTGTCTTGGATTCAAAAGAAAAAAAGAAGACAAGGCGGCGGTTGAACAGGCTCCTTCCATCCTAGACTATCTAGATGAAGAAAGCCAAGCGCATTTTTGATGCGGTTCGTCGGATGTTAGAAGACTTGGGGGTAGCCTATGTCATCGATACCAATATGGTGCGTGGCTTGGATTACTACAACCACACGATTTTTTTGAGTTCATTACAGAAATTGAAGGCAATGAATTGACAGTCTGTGCAGGGTGGTCGCTATGATGGTTTGGTTGAATACTTCGGTGGCCCTGCGACAGCTGGTTTTGGATTTGGTATCGGTGTGGAACGGATCCTTCTCGTTCTTGAAAGAAAGGCATTGAATTACCGATCGAAACAGGCCTAGATGCCTATATCGCTGTCCTAGGAGATGAGGTCAATGAAGCAGCGCTTAGCTTGGTTCAAGCCCTTCGAATCCAAGGCTTCAAGGCAGAACGTGATTACCTTGGACGCAAGCTCAAGGCACAATTTAAGTCAGCAGATGTCTTTGCGGCCAAAGCCTTGATTACCTTAGGAAGTAGTGAAGTTGAGAGCGGTCAAGTTACTGTGAAAAATAACCAAACTCGTCAAGAAGTAACGGTAGCTCTTGAAAGCTTGAAGAAAGACTTCCCATCTGTTTTAGCAGAGTTGGGATTGGCTTGATCAAGTCTTGCAGACACCTGAAAAACAGATTCGCATGGGAGTAGGAGCAAAGTCGTTGCGCCTGCTCTCTTTTATCTAGCTTCTGTTTGCCGACCTTTGCCAAGATTTGGCGAAAAGCCGTTAAATTTTCTGACATTTATGATATAATGAGAAGACTACTAGTAAAGGAATGAAACAGTCATGACATTAGTTTATCAATCAACACGAGATGAAAAAAATACTGTAACAGCTAGTCAAGCCATCCTTCAAGGATTGGCGACAGATGGCGGTTTGTTTACTCCAGTCTCTTATCCTCAAGTAGAGCTGGATTTTTGATACCCTCAAAGACGCTTCTTACCAAGAAGTGGCCAAGCTTGTTTTGTCAGCCTTTTTTTGGACGACTTTACAGCAGAAGAGTTGGACTACTGTATTTCTCATGCTTATGACAGCAAGTTTGATACCCCAGCTATTGCTCCTCTTGTCAAACTCGATGGGACAATACAACTTTGGAACTCTTCCACGGTTCCACCATTGCCTTTAAAGATATGGCTTTTGTCGATCTTGCCTTACTTTTATGACAACAGCAGCTAAAAAGCACGGTTTGGAAAATAAAATTGTCATCTTGACGGCGACTTCTGGAGATACTGGAAAAGCTGCCATGGCAGGTTTTGCAGATGTTCCAGGGACAGAGATCATTGTCTTTTATCCAAAAGATGGTGTCAGCAAGGTGCAAGAATTGCAAATGACGACTCAGACTGGAGACAATACCCATGTCATCGCGATCGATGGAAACTTTGACGATGCCCAAACCAATGTCAAACACATGTTCAATGATGTGGCGCTTCGTGAAAAATTAGCAGCCAACAAGATGCAATTCTCATCAGCCAACTCTATGAACATTGGTCGTTTGGTGCCTCAGGTTGTCTATTACGTATACGCCTATGCGCAATTGGTGAAGACAGGCCAAATCACAGCGGGAGAAAAAGTCAATTTCACTGTTCCAACAGGAAACTTTGGAAATATCTTGGCAGCTTTCTATGCCAAACAAATCGGTCTTCCAGTTGGGAAAATTGATCTGTGCGTCAAATGAAAACAATGTCTTGACAGACTTCTTCAAAACACATGTCTATGATAAGAAACGTGAGTTCAAGGTGACCACCAGTCCATCGATGGATATTTTGGTCTCTTCAAACTTGGAACGCTTGATTTTCCACTTGGTAGGCAATGATGCCACAAAGACCAAAGAATTGATGGAAAGCCTTGTTGCAACAGGTCAGTACCAATTGTCCAACTTTGATGCAGACATCTTAGATTTGTTTGCGGCTGCATACGCAGATGAAGCAGAAACTGCTGCAGAGATCAAGCGGGTCTATGAAGCGTCTGATTACATCGAAGACCCTCATACAGCCGTAGCATCAGCCGTTTATCAAAAATACCGGACCCAAACAGGAGATACTGCTAAAACAGTCATTGCCTCTACAGCAAGTCCTTATAAATTCCCAGTTGTGGCAGTAGAAGCGGTGACAGGGCGAGACAGGTCTAGGTGATTTCGAAGCCTTGGCTAAATTACACACACTCTCAGGTGTTCCTGTGCCACCGGCTGTAGACGGCCTTGAAACTGCACCGGTTCGCCATCGTACAAGCGTGGCAGCCAAAGACATGCAAGCAGCCGTAGAAGACTACTTGGGACTTTAATTCTCTGTATTAGAAAGATCAAAAGAGCCGTTTGGCTCTTTTATATACGCATGAATTCATACAAAAAAATCTTAAACATCGCCCTTCCTGCCATGGGTGAAAATTTCTTACAAATGCTGATGGGCATGGTGGACTCTTATTTAGTGGCTCACCTGGGCTTGATTGCCATTTCAGGTGTTTCCGTCGCAGGGAATATCATCACGATCTATCAAGCCATCTTTTTGGCACTGGGTGCGGCAGTTGCCAGTGTCATGTCCAAAAGCTTGGGTGAAAAAAATCAAGAAAATATTGCCTACCATGCGACAGAGTCACTGAAGGTGACCTTATTGTTGAGTGCTCTCTTAGGAGGGGCTTCGCTGTTATTTGGACGCCAGATGATTTCGCTGTTGGGGACTGAAGCTGCAGTAGCCGAAAGCTGGGGGATTTACCTTTCCTTGGTCGGCGGGACCATAGTTCTCTTAGGATTGATGACGACCTTGGGCTCCTTGGTTCGGGTGGCCAACAATCCACGTATTCCTATGTATGTGAGCCTGTTGACCAATCTATTAAACGCTCTGTTCTCCTCTGTGGCCATTTTCCTTTTTTTGGTTGGGGCATTGTTGGTGCAGCTTTGGGGACGGTGCTGGCCCGTCTGGTGGGCGTCATCCTCTTGTGGCAAAAGGTCCAGCTACCCTTTGCACCCCTTCGTTGGGGATTGGATCGTAAGCTCTTGAACTTAGCACTTCCAGCTGCCGGAGGCGGCTGATGATGCGGGCTGGAGATGTGGTAATCATTGCGATCGTGGTTGCTTTTTGGGACCGAGGCAGTCGCAGGAAATGCTATCGGAGAGACCCTTGACCCAGTTTAACTACATGCCTGTATTTGGAGTGGCCACAGCGACGGTCATGCTCGTAGCACGGAGCCTGGGTGAAGGTGATCTTGAGCAGATTGCCCGCCTTCGAAAGCAGTCTTACTGCTTGTCCTTTCGTGTTAATGTTACCCTATTGCCTTGGGAATCTTTTTTTGGGGGCACTCTTCTGACCCATCTCTACACACAAGATACAAAAAGCAGTAGAAGCTAGTTTATCGGTTGTCCTCTTTTTCTTTGTTGGGAACACCGTTTACAGCAGGAACGGTCATCTATACAGCTGTTTGGCAAGGCTTTGGGAAATGGGAAACTTCCATTTTATGCAACGACGATTGGCATGTGGGTCATTCGAATTGGAGCCGGTTATCTGCTTGGAGTAACCCTTGGCTTTGGCCTTCCAGGGGTCTGGACAGGGGACACTGCTCGACAATGGCTTTTCGTTGGCTATTTTTTTGAGTCAACTTTATAGACGAAAAAGTAGGAGAGAAGAAAAATGACAAAACGAGCCTTTATTTGGGATTTGGATGGGAACCTTGCTGGATTCCTATGATGCTATTTCTAGCAGGTCTTGAGGAGACCTATGCAACTTATCAGCTTCCCGTTTGACCGAGCCAGCATTAAAGATTTCATCTTGAAGCATTCGGTTCAAGATCTTTTAGTAGCCGTGGCGGAGGAGTATCATCTGGATGTGACCGACTTGAATCATCGCCGAGCAGAAAGTCTAGCGGAGAAAAATGCCCAGGTCCTTCTGATGGATGGGGCGCGTGATGTCCTATCCTGGGGACAAGAAGCTGGAATTGAGCAGTTTGTCTATACCCATAAGGGAGAGAATGCCTTTGTCATCCTGCGGGACTTGGGTTTGGAATCTTTTTACAGAGATTTTGACCAGTCAAAGTGGTTTTGCCCTGCAAGCCTGACCCAGAAGCTGCCATGTATCTGATGGAGAAGTACGGGTTGGAGCCAGAAAATACCTACTATATTGGGGATCGGAGCCTGGATATTGACTTTTGCAAGAAATAGCCAGATTCAGAGTATCAATTTCTTGACGTCTGACTATCAAGGCAATCATCAGATGAACACCTTACTAGATATTCCAGGTATTTTAAACGCTGAAAAGAATCTGTAAAGAATTTGTTTTCATTTTGAAATAAAGTCGTAAGCTTTCTTTAAGAAATGTCCGCTATAATAGAAGCATAAACAAAGACCTCCTAACTTTGTTTAGAAAAATCCTAAAACTTTTTCTTTTTTTCATAATAATCTCCCTAAGAGTCGCCAAATCAGGCGGCTTTTTTTGTGAAAAGAATAGTGCAAGCTCTTTTTCCTTGCAAGAGGATATGAAATATTTTATAATTGATTAGTCAATTATTGATTTATCAAAAAAATGAATAGAGGAAGGGAACATGGCAGAAATAAATGATTTGCTCTACCAACTACGCTTTGGCAGATCAATCAACTACGCAACTTTTTGAAAAGCGCCTAGGGATTAGCTTAACACGTTACCAAATCTTTGCAGGATTTATTAGAACAAGCGCCTTGCAATCAGATCGCGGTTCAGGAGCGCTTGCAGATTGATCCAGCTGCTTTAACCCGGCATTTCAAAATATTAGAAAAGGAAGGATTTGTCCATCGGAGTCGAAAATCCAAAGAATCAGCGGGAAATCTTAATTCATTTGACGGATACGGCCTATAATCGTTTGGTCAAACATCCCCTCGCCATCATGTGGCGGTGAAAGAACAGATGAGTCGGATTTTGACTGCTCAAGAACAAGAGCAATTTTTCTTACCTGCTGGACAAATTAGTATCTGGCATTGAACAAATAACAGTTGAATAAAAAGGAGAATCTACGATGTCATTACTGACGATTATTTTAGCAAGTCTTGCTGCACTGGAGCATTTGTATATTTTTTATTTGGAGAGCATCAGAACCACATCTGATACCACAAGTCGGGTTTTCAACATGGATAAAGAAGAACTCGCTCGCCCATCTGTGACCTCTTTATTTAAGAATCAAGGGATATACAATGCCTTGATTGGTGTCTTCCTCTGTATGGATTGTTTGTCTCTAAAAAAATAGTGAAGTTGTTACGATTTTTTTGTGCTTTTTTTATTATTGGAGCTGCGGCCTACGGTGCGATGACAGCCAATAAAAAGATTATCTTGACCCAAGGTGGTCCTGCAATTTTGGCTTTGTTGAGTATCCTATTGTTGGGATAAAAAGGACGGGCCGCTAGGGCTCTTTGAGCTGATTTTATTAAATTAGTGTAGAAAAAAAGTATAAAAAAAGACTAAAAATTTTTATTGACTTTCTAAGAAAAAAAGGGTTATAATGGTAGCAACAGAAAAGTAATGAGTCAGCTATTTTCAGGAGCTTGTGGGAATTGTGAACAAGCAATAGCGACTGATGAAAAATTGGACTGTTATGATCAATGAATTCTAACCCATGTGAATTCGGTTGGCACCCTTACCGTGCAACTCCTTGATAGAGGAGATAGAGATGTAGGGAAAGACCAGCTATTTTTTTCCCTATAAAAAGAGGTGGCACTGCGGACACTACGCCCTCACACAGTTTTTTTGTGAGGGCTTTTTCATGTGCCTTAGCAAGCGAAGCGAGCTTAGGCACATTGATCCCAAAAGCGCAAAACAGAGCGATGGGATACCCTTGATCGCCTTAGCAAGCAAGGTGCGTTGAATTCATTAGAATAAAAAGAGTTCTAAAAGAGAGGTTTCTGATATGAAAAAGTTTTTATCTGCTGATGTGTTGAGTCCAATTTTGGCTTATATGCGTTTGGACGCGCCCCATAAAATGATCTTGGAGTCGATCCCTCGTGAAAAAGAGAATGCGCGTTTTTCAATTGTAGCCTATCGGCCAGTCAGTGAAGTCAAGTTTGAAAATGGCGTCCTCTATTACAATGATCAAATTGTTGAAGAGGATCCTTTGGACTTTTTGAATCGCATCACGGTCAAAACGAAAACTTCAGAAGAGCTTCCTTTTAACGGTGGAGCGATTGGATTTGTCGGCTATGACTTGATTGGTCTCTATGAGAACATTGGTTCCATTCCGGAAGATACGATCGGCACACCAGATCTTCACTTTTTCTTATATGAAAGCTATGTGATTTTTTTGATCACAAAAAGGAAAAGGTCTATGTGGTGGAAGAGAACCTCTATAGTGGACGGAGTGAAGCAGAGCAAGCGTCGAGCTTGGAGCAAGTATTAGCACAATTGGCAAGACCTGCAAAAGAAGAGTTTCAGGACAAGGACCTGCATGCGCTTCATTTCCACAATCATTTGGAGCAAAAAGAGTTTGAGGAAATGGTAGCCCTAGCGCGGGACTATATTCGAAAAGGAGATATGTTCCAATGCGTGCTCAGTCAACGTTTTTTTCAGCTGATTTTTTTCAGGAAAACCACTAGATTATTACCGCAATTTGCGCGTGACCAACCCTTCGAATTATCTCTACTTTTTATGATTTTTGGGGAGTACCAAATTATCGGTGCCAGTCCAGAAAGTCTGGTGTCGGTCAAGGATCGAGTGGTGACAACCAATCCCATTGCTGGGCACGCGTCCCAGAGGGATCGATGAAGAGGCTGATCGGCAATTGGCAGCTGATTTGGCAGGGGATCCAAAAAGAAGTCGCAGAACACCGGATGTTGGTGGATCTAGGGCGAAACGATATTGGGCGTATCGCTCAAAATGGGTCAGTTGAAGTGACCAAATATATGGAAGTGGAGTTCTTCCGTTATGTCATGCACCTGACGAGTGTGGTCAAGGGACAATTACTTCCTGGACTAGCCTCCATTGAGGCTCTGAAGGCAACTCTTCCAGCTGGGACCGTTTCGGGTGCTCCCAAGATTCGAGCCATGAAGCGAATCTATGAGGCAGAAAAAGAAAAACGAGGCGTCTATGCGGGGGCTATTGGCTATCTCTCTGTGACGGGGGATCTCGATTTTGCTATTGCGATTCGAACCATGATCCTCAAAAATAAGAAGGCTTATGTGCAGGCCGGAGCAGGAATCGTTTATGATTCGATCGCTGAAAATGAATACCAAGAAACCGTCAATAAGGCAAAATCGATGACAAGGATTGGAGAAGAAGGATGATTTTATTAGTCGATAATTACGATTCATTTACCTACAATTTAGCACAGTATATCGGAAAATTTGATGAGGTCCAGGTGCTTCGAAATGATGATCCGGATTTGTACCAAGTTGCCCAAGAAGCAGATGCCTTGGTCTTTTCTCCAGGTCCAGGTTGGCCAAAGGATGCGGGCAAGATGGAGGAGATGATCCGAGATTTCGCGGGGGTCAAACCAATCTTGGGGATTTGCTTGGGGCATCAAGCGATTGCGGAAGTTTTTTTGGAGGGCGCTTGGGATTGGCGCCACAGGTCATGCATGGCAAACAAAGCCAGATCCAGCTAGAAGCTCCCTCTCCGCTATACGCGGGTGTCGCAAAAAGAAGTCCCAGTCATGCGCTACCATTCGCTGACGATTGAAGACATGCCAGAGGATTTTTGTCATTACCTCTCGGACGACGGATGATCAAGCGATTATGGGAATTCAACACCGTAGCTTACCGATTTATGGTTTTCAATACCATCCAGAAAGTATCGGGACGCCAGATGGGCTCAAGACCATCGAAAATTTTTGTCAAACTAGTCAAGGAGCGGAAGATGAAACAAGTGCTTGCAAAAGTAGCGGAAGGAATGGATCTAACCAGTGCAGAGTTAGAAGCTGCCATGGAGGAAGTCGTTGCTGGTCGTGCTTCAGAAGCACAGGTGACGGCCCTTCTTCTAGGTCTCAAAATGAAGGGAGAAACGGTTGAAGAGCGGACGGCTATTGCAAAAAGTGATGCAGGCCTATGCAGTCGCTATTCCTACAGAAGTTCAAGGAGCAATGGACAATTGTGGAACGGGGGGCGATCGTTCGTATAGTTTCAATATTTCAACAACAGCTGCCTTCGTCCTTGCTGGTGGTGGCATCAAGATGGCGAAAACACGGAAATCGTTCGATCTCTTCTAAATCTGGTTCTGCGGATGTACTAGAAGCTCTAGGGATTAACCTTGATTTGGGTCCAGAAGACTTGGGACGAGTGTTTGAAAAAGGCGGGAATTGTCTTCCTATTTGCCAAAAATCTGCATCCTGGCATGCGCTATATTATGCCCGCTCGCTTGGCACTAGGGGTTCCAACGGTGATGAACTTAACTGGTCCTCTTATCAATCCGATTCCTCTAGAAACCCAGCTATTGGGAACCAGTCGTCCTGATATGCTAGAAAGTACGGCAGAGATTCTAAAAGAATTTGGGTCGGAAAACGCGCAGTGGTGGTGAGTGGTCCACAAGGTTTGGACGAGGCAGGCCTTGATGGAGAAAACCCAGCTCGCTATTCTGGAAAATGGACAGGTTACCTTATCCAGCTTTCAACCAGAAGATATCGGAATGGAGCGCATTGAAATTGATCAAGTACGAGGTGGAGACGCCAAACGCAATGCGGAAATTTTTGCTCAGTGTCTTGAAGAATGAAGCAAGTCCCTTCTTAGAGGTGACTGTCTTGAATGCTGGCCTTGGTTTTTATGCCAACGGCAAGGTAGATTCTATCAAGGAGGGATTGCCTTGGCACGTGAAGTGATTGCCAGTGGGGGCGCCCTTGAGAAATTGAGATTATTACAGGAGTATCAAAAAAATGAGTCAAGAATTCTTGCCAAAGATTCTAAAGGAAAAAGGCGCGTGAAGTGGCTGCGATGAAAGAAGAGGAACTCCAACCTTTGCGCGAGACCTACCGCCTGTATGATTACCTAAAGAGTCATCCAGAAAAAGCTTCAGGTCATTGCGGAAGTGAAAAAGGCTAGTCCCGAGTCTGGGAGATATTCATGTCGATGTGGATATCGTCGCGCAGGCTAAGACTTACGAAGAAAAATGGGGCCGTGATGATTTCTGTCTTGACTGATGAAGTGTTTTTTTCAAGGGCAGTATCGAGTATCTCCGGGAAATATCTAGTCAAGTACGTATCCCCACCCTCAACAAAGATTTTCATTGTGGATGAAAAAGCAAATGATTCGGGCGCGAAACGCAGGGGCGACCGTGATCTTGTTGATAGTTGCAGCCTTATCAGAGACTCGTCTGAAAGAACTCTTCGATTTTGCGACCCATCTTGGCCTGGAGGTCTTGGTGGAGACCCATAATCTGACAGAACTAGAGGTAGCTCACCGGATTGGGTGCTCAGATCATCGGGGTCAATAATCGCAACTTGGTGACCTTTTGAGACAGATCTTCATACTAGCCTGGAATTGGCGACCAGCTTTTGAACAAGAACCGGTTTACATCTCTGAGTCTGCTATTTTTCACAGCAGCAGACGCGCGCATGCTGGCTCCTTATTTTTAATGGCATTCTCGTTGGGACAGCCCTCATGAAGGCAGACAATGTGGCTGAAAAAGTAAAGGAGTTGCAGATTGACAAAGGTTAAAATTTGCGGATTGTCCACTCCAGAAGCCGTCCAGACAGCTGTTGAAGCCGGTGCGGACTACATTGGTTTTGTCTTTTGCACCAAGCAAACGGCAAGTCACGCTGGAGCAAGCTCGGCAGTTGGCTACAGGGATTCCAAAGGGGTTCAAAAAGTCGGTGTTTTTGTATCACCACAAAGAGAAGAAGTGGAGCAAGCTTGCCAAGTTGTGGGCTTGGACCTGATACAAGTGCATGGACCGATGGATGAAACCATCTTGCAAGACCTTCCCCAACAAACGATTCGCGCTGTTCAAGTGGGGAAAGACGCGACTCTTCCTGAGACCAGTGCCGATTATCTGCTCTTTGATGCTCCTGTAGCAGGAAGTGGGCAGACCTTTTAACTGGCAAGAACTCGAAAAGCCCAAAAACTTTCACAAAGCCCTTCTTTATTGCAGGAGGCTTGACGGAAGACAATGTAGCAGATGCTATTCGCTTCTTTTCATCCTTATGCGGTGGATGTATCCAGTGGGGTCGAGACAAATGGAATAAAAAGATCAAGAAAAGATAAAACGATTTATAGAAAAGGGTCAAGCATGGCATATAAACAACCAGATCAAAAACGGATTTTACGGGCGGTTCGGGGGACGATTTGTCCCTGAAACCTTGATGACAGCAGTTTTAGAATTAGAAGAAGCCTACAGAGAAAGTCAAGCAGATCCTTCTTTTTCAAGCAGAATTGGATCAGCTTCTGAAACAATATGTCGGTCGGGAAACACCGCTCTATTACGCTAAAGAAATCTTACCAAGTATGTCGGTGGAGCCAAGATCTTTCTTAAAAGAGAAGACCTCAACCACACAGGGGCTCATAAAATTAATAATGCCCTAGGACAGGTTTTTATTGGCACACCGGATGGGCAAAAAGAAGATCATCGCAGAAACAGGGGCCGGACAGCACGGTGTTGCAACGGCAACAGCTGCTGCTTTATTTGATATGGAATGCACCATCTACATGGGGAAGAAGATGTCAAACGCCAAGCCCTCAATGTCTTTCGGATGGAGTTGTTGGGCGCCAAGGTTCAATCAGTAACAGATGGGTCACGTGTTCTCAAGGATGCGGTCAATGCTGCCCTTAGAGCCTGGGTAGCAAAATGTGGAGGATACCCACTATATCATGGGGTCTGCTCTAGGACCTCACCCATTCCCAGAAATTGTCCGTGATTTTTCAAAGTGTCATCGGTCGAGAAGCCAAACGCCAATTTGCAGAGCAAAATGATGGTGCGCTACCAGATGCAGTCTTTAGCCTGTGTAGGAGGCGGATCGAACGCCATTGGCCTCTTTTATCCTTTTTGTTGAGGATACCTCTGTTGCCATGTATGGGGCAGAAGCTGCTGGGCTTGGAGTAGATACAGACCAGCATGCAGCAACCTTGACCAAGGGGCGTCCGGGAGTCCTTCACGGCGCCTTGATGGATGTTTTACAGGATGCGCATGGACAGATTTTTAGAAGCTTTCTCGATTTCAGCAGGTCTCGATTATCCCAGGGATTGGGCCAGAGCATTCTTATTTCCATGACATCAAGCGGGCGACCTATGTGCCAGTGACAGACCAAAGAAGCCCTAGAAGCCTTTCAATTGCTTTCAAAAGTAGAAGGAATCATTCCAGCTCTGGAATCGAGCCATGCTATCGCCTATGCGGTGAAATTGGCCAAGGAGATGGGGCCTGAAAAATCCATGATCGTTTGCTTATCAGGTCGTGGGGATAAAGATGTGGTACAAGTCAAAGACCGCCTAGAACAAGAGAGAGGAGAGTAAGATGGGAAAGACCTTAACAGAGCATTTACAAAAAGCTGAAAGACCAGCAGCAAGGGATCTTTGTTCCTTATATTATGGCAGGAGATCATGAAAAAAAGGCTTGGCAGGTTTGCAGGAAACCATCCAATTTTTGGAGGAGCTTGGTGTCTCAGCTATTGAGGTTGGCATTCCTTTTTTCGGATCCGGTGGCAGATGGCCCTGTGATTGAAGAGGCAGGGACTACGAAGTTTAGCCCATGGGACGACGACAGAGGAACTGGTGCAAACGATCCAGCGCTTGAGACAAGTGTTCCTTTGGTCATCATGACCTATTTCAACCCCTTGTTCCAATATGGGCTCGAAAACTTCTTTTAGAGATGTAGAAGGAACAGCGGTCAAAGGGAGTGATTATTCCGGATCTTCCTCATGAGCATGCGGATCTGGTAGAGCCTCTATTAGTGGATAAAGACATCGCTTTGGTGCCACTAGTGAGCTTAACCACAGGAATCGAGCGCCAGAAGAAATTGATCCATGATGCAGAAGGATTTATCTATGCCGTTGCTGTCAATGGAGTGACGGGGAAAGCTGGTAGCTATCGAGATGATTTGGATCACCACTTTGGCCCAATTACATGAAATAGCGTCCATTCCTGTTTTAACAGGTTTTGGAGTTTCCAGCATGGAGGATGTTCACCGTTTCAACAAGGTCTCAGATGGGGTTATTGTGGGGTCCAAAAATCGTTAAGGCTCTCCACCAAGGGAGACAGACGCCATCGCTCGTTTTATTTCTCAAGCAGTGAAGGGCTAGAAGCTTCATTCCATTCATCATCAGCTTGATTCTCCTAGATCAAGCTCTTTGTCTACTATTTTTAAACATTCCCCTCGTTTGGTCTTTACAAACGAGGCTTTTCTCGTTACAATAGAGGTAGTAACAAGAAAAGAGGAGAAGAGAATGATAAGCCTTGAAGAGATTGATCAAGTTGTCCAGTCAGGTCCTTTTTGAACCAACCTGGGACTCTCTTAGCCATCAAGTCTGTCCAGATTGGTATCGAGATGCCAAATTTGGAATGTTTATCCACTGGGGCGTCTACAGTGTACCTGCCTTTTGGTTCGGAATGGTATTCATGAAATATGTATATCCAAGGGAATCCTTGTTATGACTATCATCGAGAGCATTTTTGGAGACCAGGCCAGCTTTGGCTACAAGGATCTCATTCCTCTTTTTACAGCCGATCGCTTTTGATCCGGCATCTTGGCTAGATCTCTTTCAAAAAGCGGGAGCCCAGTATCTTTTTTTCCAGTTGCGGAGCACCACGATGGTTTTTCAGATGTATGCCTCTACTCTCTCGCCTTATAATAGCTTTAGAAATGGGGCCGAGACGAGATGTCTTAGGAGAGCTGAGGGAGGAAGCAGAAAAACGTGGCCTGCACTTCTGTACGTCCTCTCACCGGGCAGAACACCAGTTTTTTTCTTTTTCACATGGCAAGGAATTCACTAGTGACATTCCGCAAGAAGTCCCAAGAGACAGCCTTTATTGGCCAGCGGAGCCAGAGCCCAAGGATCATTTTGATCTGACTTCAAGCCTTATCCAAGTAAAGAATTCTTGGAAGATTGGCTGTTGCGAACCTGTGAACTGGTGCGGGACTACCAGCCAGAGCTCCTTTATTTTTGACTGGTGGATCCAGCATGAGAGTTTCCGTCCCTACTTGATGCGCTTTTTTTGGCTTATTATTACAATCTAGCAGCACAAGAGGATCGCAAGGTGGCTGTTTGTTACAAACAGGACGCCCTCCCTTTCGGTTCAGGAATCGTCGAGATGGAGCAGGGAGGATACGGAGAGACTGCAAGCCTTTCCGTGGCAAATGGATACCGCGATCGCCCGTAATTCTTGGTGCTATACCCAGGATCTAGCCTACAAGACCAGTAAGGAATTGCTACAAAAATTTAGTTGATGTTGTGGCCAAAAAAATGGCAATCTTCTGCTCAATATTGGACCCAAGGCAGATGGCACCATCCCTGAGCAAGACCAAGACATCCTCACAGAGATCGGGGACTGGCTGGCGGTAAATGGAGAAGCCATTTATCAGAGTCGGCCTTGGCGGGTGTCATCGGACGGACCGACCGAGGCCCAGGAAGGTTCCTTCTCAGACGGGAAAGCGCCACTCTATACCAGCCAAGATTTCCGCTATACCATGCGTGAAGGCCTACTTTATGCTATCCAGCTGGAACCAAGTGGAAGGACAGAAGAGCTGACCTTGCCGTCTCTCGCCTATGATCTCAAGCAACCGAGAATTCTTCATGCGCGCATTCAAAAGGTAGAGCTCCTTGGAGAAAGTCAGCTTCTTTCTTGGAGCCAAGATGAGACAGGGCTCCATCTTCAGTTACCAGCTTGTAGGAAAAAACAACCGCGTGTTTTGCGCCTCAGCTTTTAGTTTTCTTGAAGCTTTCTATAAGGAATCGTTTAGGTTTCTCTTGTATACTGTACTCATCCAATAAGAAATGAGGTACAGAAAATGAAAAATCTCAGTTAATTATCCAAAACGCTTTTAAGAAATTGCCACAACAAGGTTCTTGTTACGGCGAATAAACACTTCTCTTCATTTTTTTCATAAGAAACTCCTAAAGAAGGCTCTACCCGAAAGGGTAGAGTTTTTTTATGTACCAGAGACCTTGTGATTCGTGGTATAATAGGCCTATGGAAAAAAAGAATAAATTACTACTCATCGACGGGTCTTCCGTCGCTTTTCGTGCCTTTTTTCGCACTCTATAATCAAATTGATCGCTTCAAAAAAATGCCAATGGTCTGCATACCAATGCGGTCTATGGCTTTAACCTCATGTTGAGCCATCTCTTGGAGCGCATCCAACCAACCCATGTCCTCGTTGCTTTTGATGCAGGAAAGACGACCTTTTCGGACGGAGATGTATGCCGACTACAAAGGGGCCGTGCAAAAACTCCAGATGAGTTCCGTGAGCAGTTTCCCTTTCATTCGTGAGCAACTGGATCATTTGGGAATCCGCCATTATGAGCTGGCCCAGTATGAAGCGGATGATATTATTGGAACGCTAGATAAGATGGCAGAAACTACCTCGGTGCCATTTGATGTGACCATTGTCTCTGGGGATAAGGATTTGATCCAGCTGACAGATGACAATACGGTGGTTGAAATCTCCAAAAAAAGGGGTAGCAGAGTTTGAGAATTCACTCCAGCCTATCTCAAAAGAAAAAGATGGGACTGACACCAGAGCAATTTATCGACCTCAAGGCCTTGATGGGAGATAAAGTCGGATAATATCCCAGGTGTTACTAAGATCGGAGAAAAGACCGGGATCAAACTACTCCTAGAGTACGGCTCTCTCGATGGCATTTACGAGCATATCGACGAGATGAAGGCTTCTAAGATGAAGGAAAACCTCATCAACGACAAGGAGCAGGCCTATCTGTCTAAGACTCTCGCAACCATCGATACCAATGCGCCCATTGAGATTGGGCTGGACGATATCACCTATACGGGCCCTCATCTAGAAAATCTCGCCAAGTTTTATGAGGAGATGGGCTTCAAGCAACTCCGTCAGGCCTTGGATCTCAGTGGAGAAGAAGCAGCTCCTGTAGCTATTGACTATACAGAAGTCGAGCAAGTCACTTCAGATATGCTCACGGAAGATAGTTTCTTCCATTTTGAGATTTTTGGGGACAATTACCATACGGAACCCATCATCGGTTTTGCATGGGGGACCAAAGGTCAGCTCTACGCGAGTACAGATACTGGTCTTTTACAAACACCGATTTTCAAAGAATTTCTCGAAAAAACGCCCCTCAAGGTCTATGACTTCAAGCGGGCCAAGGTCTTGCTCAGCCACTTGGGCATTACCCTTCAAAATCCCGCGTTTGACAGTCGATTGGCCAAGTATCTCTTGTCGACCGTAGAGGACAATGAAATTTCAACCATTGCGAGTCTCTATAGTCAGATTGCGCTACCGCTGGACGAAGTCGTTTATGGCAAGGGAGCCAAAAAAGCTATCCCAGAAAAGGCGGTCCTATTAGAGCATTTGGCACGGAAAGTCGCTGTTCTACTGGATACCGAAGAGCCCATGGTGGAGCAGTTGCAAGCCCATGACCAGCTAGATTTGCTCTATGATATGGAGCAACCACTAGCAGCTGTTTTGGCCAAGATGGAAATCGCGGGGATCAAGGTAGAGCGCCAGACCCTAGAAGACATGCAGGTGGAAAACGAAGTGGTCTTGGAGCGCTTGACCCAAGAAATCTACGAGCTTGCAGGAGAAGAGTTTAACATCAATTCTCCAAAACAATTGGGGGTCATCCTCTTTGAAAAATTGGAACTCCCTCTTGAATATACTAAGAAGACCAAAAACCGGCTATTCAACAGCCGTTGATGTCTTGGAACGCCTGGCTCCAATTGCACCGATTGTGTCTAAGATTCTTGAATACCGCCAAATTGCTAAGATCCAGTCGACCTATGTCATCGGTCTTCAAGATTGGATTTTGGAAGATGGGAAGATCCATACCCGCTATGTACAGGATTTGACGCAGACAGGCCGTTTGTCCAGCGTGGATCCCAACCTGCAAAACATTCCTGTCCGTTTGGAACAAGGTCGCCTTATTCGTAAGGCCTTTGTCCCAGAAGAGGAAAAACAGTGTCTTGCTGAGTTCGGACTATTCACAGATCGAACTGCGCGTCTTGGCCCATATTTCGGGAGATGAGCATTTGATTGATGCCTTTTAAACATGGGGCAGATATCCATACATCGACTGCTATGCGAGTCTTTCAATATTGAAAAACCAGAAGATGTGACGCCGAACGACCGTCGCAATGCAAAAGCAGTAAACTTCGGTGTGGTTTATGGAATTTCCGACTTTGGACTGTCTAACAACCTAGGGATCAGTCGAAAAAGAAGCCAAGGCCTACATTGAGACCTACTTTCGAACGCTACCCTGGCATCAAGGACTATATGGAGAGTGGTACGGGAAGCGCGTGACAAAGGCTATGTAGAAACCCTCTTCAAGCGTCGTCGGGAGATTCCAGATATCAATTCTCGCAACTTCAATGTTCGAGGCTTTTGCGGAGCGGACAGCTATCAACTCACCCATCCAAGGATCTGCAGCAGATATCTTGAAAATTGCCATGATCCACTTGGACCAAGCGCTAGAAAGAGGAGCATACAAGACCAAGATGCTTCTTCAGGTGCACGATGAAATCGTTCTGCAAGTACCAAGTGATGAACTGGCGGCGATCAAAAGAACTCGTCAAAGAGACCATGGAATCCGCTATCGAACTTGCAGTACCACTGGAAGCCGATGAAAACGAAGGCAAAGACATGGTATGAAGCCAAATAAAGATTGAGTTTGTTCAAAACAGAAAGCGGTAGGAGACTTTTCAGTTTCCTACCGCTTTTAATGACAAACACTTGCAATGCCTTCCGTATTGTTATACTATTTAAAGAAAGGAAACGCATACAAAAAGGAGATTCTTATGGCTTATTCATTTCGCAATCCTAGTGATGGCATTATCAAACATTACCTAGAAACCAGCAAGATCATCGCTGTAGTTGGATTATCTGATCGTGAAGATACGACCAGTCATCGTGTCAGCAAGGAGATGCAAGAGCGGGGCTATCGGATTATTCCTGTCAACCCTCGTGCAGCTGGTGGCCAGATTCTTGGAGAAACGGTGTACGCTAGCTTGCAGGAGATTCCTTTTCCCAGTAGATATCGTCGATGTATACCGTCGCAGTGAGTTTTTACCAGATGTGGCACGTGATTTTATTGAGACGGATGCGAAAAATTTTCTGGGCACAATTGGAGCTGGAAAAATCAAGAAGCAGAAGAAATCCTTCGTGGAGCTGGACGAGAAGATATCGTCATGAACCGCTGTATCAAACGGGAACACACCCGACTGATCTTAGGAGACTCCCTATACGGTTTATAAATGATAAACAATTGATATAGAAGAAAACCCCAGCTTGCTGGGGTTTTCTTCTTACTCTATTCAGTTTCATGGCTTGGATGGCCTGTAAAATGGCGTGGCCCTTGTTTAATCTGCTTGATTTGATCATAAAAAGGCAATTTGGCAGTTGATAAAGTAAGGCATGGTATAAAAAGCCGATGACATCGCGCGTGAAGTAATTCAGAAGTACCAACCAATCAAGGTTAGATCGAGCACCAAGCGATTGCTGCGGAACCCTTTCATGGTTTCACGACTTTGGCGAAGGACTCCAAAGGCTCCCTTGTAGTCGCCGTCTCGTAATTGCTCATAGAGGATCAATTCGACCAAGCTGAGACTGTAGTATTGTGGCAGGTAAAAGAGGAGGCCAATCAGGCCAAGTATGACACCAGCAGTCATCAGAGGCATTTGTTGCATGAGAGATTGGAATTCAGGACTGGAAGCACTCAGAGTGCTAGGGTTGCTCACCTTATCGTAGATCGCTAAAAATCGAATGCTGGCGTAGGTGCTGATGAGACTCCCCACATAGAGGATGAGTCCCCATAAAAAGAGGACGGCTTGCTTCAAGATCAAGGTGGCAAATACAGAGGTAAAGCGATCTTGTTTAAAGATATCTAAGACGCGTGTTCGGTGTTCGATCTTGGGATTAATCGTATCTAAATAGCTAAAAGTCGCACCAACCACTAAAATGGAGATGACAAAGGAGACGACAGAAGGAAAGAGTTGCCGCTGGATCATGTAGATACTTGCTTGCTGCAAGGTCATATCTGGTAGTAGATCGACCAGATCTTGCCCGCTTAAGAGAAAGTTAGCAAGAATGGTCAACAGGACCGGAAGAGCAAAAAGGATAGCTAAGCCCGGTTGCTGGACTTGCATGGTACGTGCCCGGAGGCGAATCAGTTTAAGGTTCATAGATGACACTCTCTTCATAGTAGTACTTTTTATTATAACATAAGTCCGTGACAGAGCTGGTAAAATTTGGTACAATCGTACAGGTGCTCACAGGAAAACTGTGACAGGAATAAGAAGGCTGGGACTGTTTTTCCCAGTACGGAGGTAACCATGACAGATTCACCGATTCAATATCGATTAATCAAAAAAGAAAAGCATACAGGTGCTCGTCTGGGAGAAATTATCACCCCTCACGGGACCTTCCCAACCCCAATGTTTATGCCTGTAGGGACTCAGGCAACCGTTAAGACCCAATCGCCAGAAGAACTCAAGGAAATGGGTTCCGGCATTATCTTGGCCAACACCTACCATCTCTGGCTTCGTCCCGGGGACGACTTGGTCGCAAAAGCAGGAGGACTGCACCAGTTCATGAACTGGGACCAGCGATTTTGACAGATAGTGGAGGCTTCCAGGTCTATTCATTAGCGGATACCCGCAATATCACTGAAGAAGGGGTAACCTTTAAAAACCACCTCAACGGCTCGAAGATGTTCCTCTCTCCAGAAAAGGCCATCTCCATCCAAAACAATCTAGGAAGCGACATCATGATGTCCTTTGATGAATGCCCTCAGTTCTATCAGCCCTATGATTATGTGAAAAAATCAATCGAACGGACCAGTCGTTGGGCAGAACGTGGCCTAAAGGCTCACCGTCGCCCTCATGATCAAGGTCTTTTCGGGATTGTCCAAGGGGCTGGATTTGAAGACTTGCGCCGTCAGTCTGCTCAAGATTTAGTCAGCATGAACTTCCCAGGCTATTCCATCGGTGGCTTAGCTGTTGGGGAAAGCCATGAAGAGATGAATGCGGTACTAGATTTCACAACTCCGCTCTTACCAGAGAACAAGCCGCGCTATCTCATGGGAGTAGGAGCTCCAGACAGTCTGATTGATGGCGTTATTCGTGGAGTGGACATGTTTGACTGTGTCTTGCCGACGCGGATTGCGCGAAATGGTACCTGTATGACTAGCCAAGGTCGCCTAGTAGTGAAAAATGCGCAATTTGCAGAAGACTTTACACCGCTGGATCCCGAATGTGATTGCTACACTTGTAAGAATTACACCCGAGCTTATCTTCGCCACCTCCTCAAGGCAGATGAGACCTTCGGCATTCGCTTGACCAGCTACCACAACTTGTATTCTTGATCAACCTCATGAAGCAGGTCCGTCAAGCCATCATGGATGACAATCTCTTAGAATTCCGTGAGCATTTCGTCGAAAAATATGGCTATAACAAATCAGGACGGAATTTCTAGAAATAGATAAATAGGAAGAAAAAAGACTACAGCCATCTGAGAATAATAGGAATAACTGCTAGACGCAGTGGTTGATTGGTATCTTTGTTCGCTTGTTAAGCTCCAAAGATAACCTAATCAACTGTGCGGGGGCGAGACGACGAACAAATTGGATATAAATTTGTTCTGTCTCGCTCCCTTTTTCCTATATAATAGCAACTTTTTTAGCACGCTTTTTCTTTCGAAAACACTTTCATCAAAAAAAACGAAAAAAATCTTCTCAAATCCCTTGCATTGGGCCTTTGTTTGTGTTAAACTACTATGGTGCTGTGAAAAACAGCTATTAGCTTTGATGCAAGAGGTTGCGACACGCTCGGTTGCATTGCCACGCAACGCGCGTCGGTTTTTCTTGTGGAGCTAGCCTATTATCTTAAATAGACGAAAAAGGAGAAAAAAAGATGGCAAACAAAAAAATCCGCATCCGTTTGAAAGCGTACGAACACCGTACACTCGACACAGCGGCTGCAAAAATCGTAGAATCAGCTACTCGTACAGGTGCACAAGTTGCGGGTCCAATCCCACTTCCAACTGAGCGTAGCCTCTACACAATCATTCGTGCGACTCACAAATACAAAGATTCTCGCGAACAATTCGAAATGCGTACACACAAACGTTTGATCGACATCATCAACCCAACTCAAAAAACAGTTGACGCTTTGATGAAATTGGATCTTCCAAGTGGTGTAAACGTAGAAATCAAACTTTAATCTAAAGCTTGATCCAGAGCATAAAAAAACGCTCGTTAAAAAAACTTTTTGAATAAAAAAACTATAGAAAAGGAACTATTTTCTCATGACAAAAGGAATCTTAGGGAAAAAAGTGGGAATGACTCAAATCTTCACTGAAGCTGGCGAATTGATCCCTGTAACAGTTATCGAAGCAACTCCAAACGTTGTTCTTCAAGTTAAAACTGTTGAAACAGATGGTTACAACGCTATCCAAGTTGGTTTCGATGACAAACGCGAAGTATTGAGCAACAAACCTGCTAAAGGACATGTAGCAAAAGCTAACACGGCTCCTAAGCGCTTCATTCGTGAATTCAAAAAAACGTTGAAGGCTTGGAAGTTGGTGCTGAAATCACAGTTGACACTTTCGAAGCTGGAGACATTGTTGATGTAACTGGTACTTCTAAAGGTAAAGGTTTCAAGGTGTTATCAAACGCCACGGACAATCACGTGGACCAATGGCTCACGGTTCTCGTTACCACCGTCGTCCAGGTTCTATGGGACCTGTTGCACCCTAACCGCGTATTCAAAGGTAAAAAAACCTTGCAGGACGCATGGGTGGCGATCGTGTAACAATTCAAAACCTTGAAGTTGTACAAGTTGTTCCAGAAAAGAACGTTATCCTTATCAAAGGTAACGTACCAGGTGCTAAGAAATCTCTTATCACTATCAAGTCAGCAGTTAAAGCTGGTAAATAATAAGGAAAGGGGAATACAGTCAAAATGGCAAATGTAACATTATTCGACCAAACTGGTAAACAAGCGGGCGAAGTTGTTCTTAACGATGCGATCTTTGGTATCGAACCAAACCAAGCAGTTGTATTTGATGTGATCATCAGCCAACGTGCTAGCCTTCGTCAAGGAACTCACGCAGTTAAAAACCGTTCAGCCGTTTCAGGTGGCGGACGCAAACCATGGCGTCAAAAAGGAACTGGACGTGCTCGTCAAGGTTCTATCCGCTCTCCACAATGGCGTGGTGGTGGAATCGTCTTCGGACCAACTCCACGTAGCTATGCGTACAAACTTCCTCAAAAAGTTCGTCGCCTTGCACTTAAATCTGTTTACTCAGAAAAAGTTGCTGAAAACAAATTTGTAGCCGTTGATTCTCTTGAATTTACAGCTCCAAAAACTGCTGAATTTGCAAAAGTTCTTGCAGCTTTGAGCATCGATTCTAAAGTCCTTGTTATTCTTGAAGAAGGAAATGAATTCGCAGCTCTTTCAGCTCGTAACCTTCCAAACGTGAAAGTTGCGACTGCTACAACTGCAAGTGTTCTTGACATCGCAAATAGTGACAAACTTCTTGTTACTCAAGCAGCTATCTCTAAAATCGAGGAGGTTCTTGCATAATGAATTTGTATGATGTTATCAAAAAACCTGTTATCACTGAAAAGTCAATGGCTCAACTTGAAGCAGGCAAATATGTATTCGAAGTTGACACTCGCGCTCACAAACTTTTTGATCAAACAAGCTGTTGAAGCTGCGTTTGAAGGTGTAAAAGTTGCGAATGTGAACACTGTAAACGTAAAACCCTAAAAGCAAAAACGCGTTGGACGTTACACTGGTTTTACTTCAAAAACTAAAAAAGCTATCATCACGCTTGCAGCTGATTCTAAAGCAATCGAGTTGTTTGCTACTGAAGCTGAATAATCTAAGGAGGAAATATCGTGGGAATTCGTGTTTATAAACCAACAACAAACGGTCGCCGTAATATGACTTCTTTGGATTTCGCTGAAATCACAACAAACACACCTGAGAAAACTTTTGCTTGTTTCTCTTAAAAAAACAAAAGCAGGTCGTAACAACAACGGTCGTATCACTGTTCGTCACCAAGGTGGTGGACACAAACGTCATTACCGTTTGATCGATTTCAAACGTAACAAAGATGGAGTTGAAGCAGTCGTTAAAACGATCGAATACGATCCAAACCGCTCAGCTAACATCGCGCTTGTACACTACACTGACGGTGTGAAAGCTACATCATCGCCCCTAAAGGTCTTGAAGTAGGTCAACGCATCGTATCAGGACCAGAAGCAGATATCAAAGTCGGAAAACGCTCTTCCACTTGCTAACATCCCAGTTGGTACTTTGATCCACAACATCGAATTGAAACCTGGTAAAGGTGGAGAATTGGTACGTGCTGCTGGAGCTTCTGCTCAAGTATTGGGTTCTGAAGGTAAATATGTACTTGTTCGTCTTCAATCAGGCGAAGTTCGTATGATTCTTGGAACTTGCCGTGCTACAGTTGGTGTTGTCGGAAACGAACAACATGGACTTGTAAACCTTGGTAAAGCGGGACGTAACCGCTGGAAAGGTGTTCGCCCTACAGTTCGTGGTTCTGTAATGAACCCGAATGATCACCCACACGGTGGTGGTGAAGGTAAAGCACCAGTTGGACGTAAAGCGCCATCTACTCCTTGGGGTAAACCTGCGCTTGGTCTTAAAAACTCGTAACAAGAAAGCGAAATCTGACAAACTTATCGTTCGTCGTCGCAACCAAAAAAATAATCATAAGCAACTAGCTTTACACTTTCCGCCAGCTCGGTAGCGCTGCATAGCAGCGCAAGCCGCTGTGGTACTAAATTTTAAAGGAGAAAATTACAAAATGGGACGTAGTCTTAAAAAAGGACCTTTCGTCGATGAGCATTTGATGAAAAAAGTTGAAGCTCAAGCAAACGACGAAAAGAAAAAAGTAATTAAAACTTGGTCACGTCGTTCAACGATCTTCCCAAGTTTCATCGGATACACTATCGCAGTTTATGATGGACGTAAACATGTACCTGTTTACATCCAAGAAGACATGGTAGGTCACAAGCTTGGTGAATTTGCACCAACTCGTACTTACAAAGGTCACGCGACAGACGACAAGAAGACACGTAGAAAAATAAGGAGAACATAAATGGCAGAAATTACTTCAGCTAAAGCAATGGCTCGTACAGTGCGTGTTTCACCTCGTAAATCACGTCTTGTTCTTGACAACATCCGTGGTAAAAGCGTAGCCGATGCCATCGCTATTTTGACATTCACACCAAACAAAGCTGCAGGGATCATCCTTAAAGTGTTGAACTCAGCAGTAGCAAACGCTGAAAACAACTTTGGTTTGGAAAAAAAGCTAACTTGGTAGTATCTGAAGCATTCGCAAACGAAGGACCAACAATGAAACGTTTCCGTCCACGTGCGAAAGGTTCAGCTTCACCAATCAACAAACGTACAGCTCACATCACAGTAGCTGTTGCAGAAAAAAATAAGGAGGTAAACTCGTGGGTCAAAAAGTACATCCAATTGGTATGCGTGTTGGTATCATCCGTGATTGGGATGCCAAATGGTATGCTGAAAAAGAATACGCGGATTACCTTCATGAAGATCTTGCAATCCGTAAATTCATTCAAAAAGAATTGGCTGACGCAGCCGTTTCAACTATTGAAATCGAACGCGCAGTAAACAAAGTTAACGTTTCTCTTCACACTGCTAAACCAGGTATGGTTATCGGTAAAGGTGGAGCAAACGTTGATGCACTTCGTGCAGCTCTTAACAAATTGACTGGTAAACAAGTACACATCAACATCATTGAGATCAAACGTCCTGACTTGGATGCTCACCTTGTTGGTGAAGGAATCGCTCGTCAATTGGAACAACGTGTTGCTTTCCGTCGTGCACAAAAAAACAAGCGATCCAACGTGCTATGCGTGCTGGAGCTAAAGGAATCAAAACTCAAGTATCAGGTCGTTTGAACGGTGCAGATATTGCCCGTGCAGAAGGATACTCTGAAGGAACTGTTCCACTCCACACACTTCGCGCTGATATCGATTACGCTTGGGAAGAAGCAGACACTACTTACGGTAAACTTGGTGTTAAAGTATGGATCTACCGTGGTGAAGTTCTTCCAGCTCGTAAAGACGCTAAAGGAGGTAAATAACCAATGTTAGTACCTAAACGTGAAAAACACCGTCGCGAATTCCGTGGTAAAATGCGCGGTGAAGCAAAAAGGTGGAAAAGAAGTAGCATTCGGTGAATACGGTCTTCAAGCTACAACTAGCCACTGGATCACAAACCGTCAAATCGAAGCTGCTCGTATCGCCATGACTCGTTACATGAAACGTGGTGGTAAAGTTTGGATTAAGATTTTCCCACACAAATCATACACCGCTAAAAGCTATCGGGGTACGTATGGGATCTGGTAAAGGGGCTCCTGAAGGTTGGGTAGCACCAGTTAAACGTGGTAAAGTGATGTTCGAAATCGCTGGTGTATCTGAAGAGATCGCACGCGAAGCACTTCGTCTTGCTAGCCACAAATTGCCAGTTAAAACTAAATTTGTGAAACGTGAAGCAGAATAAGGAGAGGTCATGAAACTTACAGAAGTAAAAGAATTTGTTAAAGAACTTCGTGGTCTTTCTCAAGAAGAACTCGCGAAGCGTGAAAATGAATTGAAGAAAGAATTGTTTGAACTTCGTTTCCAAGCAGCTGCTGGTCAATTGGAACAAACTGGACGTTTGAAAGAAGTGAAAAAACAAATCGCTCGTATCAAAACTGTTCAATCAGAAGCTAAATAATAGACTAGGGAAGGAGAATTTCAATGGAACGCAATAATCGTAAAGTTCTTGTTGGACGCGTTGTGTCTGACAAAATGGACAAAACAATCACAGTTGTAGTTGAAACTAAACGTAACCACCCAGTCTATGGTAAACGTATCAACTATTCTAAAAAATACAAAGCTCATGATGAAAACAATGTTGCTAAAGAAGGCGATATCGTTCGTATCATGGAAACTCGTCCGCTTTCAGCTACAAAAACGCTTCCGTCTTGTAGAAGTCGTTGAAGAAGCGGTCATCATCTAATCATACCTGAAAGGAGAAAACGTAAATGATTCAAACAGAAACTCGTTTGAAAGTCGCTGACAACAGTGGCGCACGCGAAATCTTGACAATCAAAGTTCTTGGTGGTTCAAAACGTAAATTCGCGAGCATCGGTGATGTAATCGTTGCATCTGTAAAACAAGCTACTCCTGGTGGTGCGGTTAAGAAAGGTGACGTTGTAAAAAGCTGTTATCGTTCGTACTAAATCAGGTGCTCGTCGTAAAAGATGGTTCATACATCAAGTTCGACGAAAATGCAGCAGTGATCATCCGTGACGACAAAACTCCTCGCGGAACTCGTATCTTTGGCCCAGTTGCACGTGAATTGCGTGACGGTGGTTTCATGAAGATCGTATCACTTGCTCCAGAAGTACTTTAATCAATAAAAACAAACACAGTCCCCTGGCTCAGCCAGGGTGCCCATCGGGCGTAAGAATAAAAGGAGAATAAAATGTTTGTAAAAAAAGGCGACAAAGTTCGCGTTATCGCTGGTAAAGACAAAGGCGTAGAAGCTGTTGTTCTTACTGCTCTTCCAAAAAGTAAATAAAGTTGTTGTAGAAGGTGTAAACATCATCAAGAAACACCAACGTCCAAATAACGAAAACCCTCAAGGTGCAATCGTTGAAAAAGAAGCTCCAATCCATGCTTCTAACGTTCAAGTTTTTGGACAAAAAAACGGTGTTGCTGGACGTGTTGGCTACAAATTTGTAGACGGCAAAAAAGTTCGCTACAACAAAAAATCAGGCGAAGTGCTTGACTAATCACGAAGGAAAGGAGAAGTATAATGGCTAATCGTTTAAAAGAAAAATACCTTAATGAAGTAGTACCATCATTGACTGAACAGTTCAACTATTCATCAGTTATGGCTGTGCCAAAAGTTGATAAAATCGTTTTGAACATGGGTGTCGGTGATGCAGTATCAAATGCTAAAAACCTTGAAAAAGCTGCTGAAGAGCTTGCTTTGATCTCAGGTCAAAAACCATTGATCACTAAGGCTAAAAAATCAATCGCCGGCTTCCGTCTTCGTGAAGGTGTTGCGATCGGTGCAAAAGTTACCCTTCGTGGTGAACGTATGTACGAATTCTTGGATAAATTGGTAACAGTTTCACTTCCACGTGTACGTGACTTCCATGGTGTTCCAACAAAATCATTTGATGGACGCGGAAACTACACACTTGGTGTGAAAGAACAATTGATCTTCCCAGAAATCAACTTTGATGATGTTGATAAAACTCGTGGTTTGGATATCGTAATCGTAACTACAGCGAACACAGACGAAGAATCACGTGCATTGCTTACTGGCCTCGGTATGCCGTTTGCAAAATAATATAGGAGGTAAAACTAATGGCTAAAAAATCTATGATTGCTAAGAACAAACGCCCAGCGAAGTTCTCTACTCAAGCATACACTCGCTGTGAACGTTGTGGACGTCCACACTCAGTTTACCGCAAGTTTAAACTTTGCCGTGTTTGCTTCCGTGAATTGGCATACAAAGGTCAAATCCCAGGTGTCACAAAAGCATCTTGGTAATAGCATGATACAAAGAGCGTAATAACCCCAGCAAAAATAGGAGATTTGGTGCAGAACTCTGCTCAAGGACAACCTATCTTTTTGCCCAGGTTAGACTCGTGTTCAAATGAGAAATGCATCATCTCGTCATGTATCAAAACTTTCTGAGCCTAGCTCAATCATTAACTAGCAAGTGCAACTTGCAAACTACTAGTAAGAGGAGAAATTATAATGGTTATGACTGACCCAATCGCAGACTTCCTTACACGTATTCGTAACGCTAACCAAGCAAAACACGAAGTACTTGAAGTACCTGCATCAAACATCAAAAAAGGGATTGCTGAAATCCTTAAACGCGAAGGTTTTGTAAAAAACGTTGAATTCATCGAAGATGACAAACAAGGCATCATCCGTGTATTCTTGAAATACGGACAAAACGGTGAAAAAGTTATCACAAACTTGAAACGTGTATCAAAACCAGGTTTGCGTGTTTACAAAAAACGTGAAGATCTTCCAAAAGTTCTTAACGGACTTGGAATTGCTATCCTTTCAACTTCTGAAGGTTTGCTTACTGATAAAGAAGCTCGCCAAAAGAACGTTGGTGGAGAAGTTATCGCTTACGTTTGGTAATATTTAGCTCCCAATTTCGTTGTGACTCTTCGTTATTGTCTCTTGTCTAACCCAAAGTTATGTCTGCGAGACAATGCCTCGATTCGCTTAGAAATTGAGACCTAAACATTAACTTTTAAATCAAAAAGATTTAAACCCCGTGAAAACTGGCCCGCAAAGGCCTGACAATTTAACAGGAGAATAAAAAACATGTCACGTATTGGTAATAAAGTTATCGTGTTGCCTGCTGGTGTTGAAATCACTAACAATGACAACGTTGTAACTGTAAAAGGACCTAAAGGAGAACTTACTCGTGAGTTCTCAAAAGATATTGAAATCCGTGTGGAAGGTACTGAAGTAACACTTCACCGTCCAAACGATTCAAAAAGAAATGAAAAACAATCCACGGAACAACTCGTGCCCTTTTTGAACAACATGGTTACTGGTGTATCAGAAGGATTCAAGAAAAGAACTTGAAATGCGCGGGGTTGGATACCGTGCACAACTTCAAGGATCAAAACTTGTTTTGGCTGTTGGTAAATCACACCCAGACGAAGTTGAAGCTCCAGAAGGAATTACTTTTGAACTTCCAAACCCAACAACAATCGTTGTTAGCGGAATTTCAAAAAGAAGTAGTTGAGTCAAACAGTCGCTTATGTACGTAGCCTTCGTTCACCTGAACCATACAAAGGTAAAGGGATCCGTTATGTTGGTGAATACGTTCATGCAAAGAAGGTAAAACAGGTAAATAATGTAGTTTGGTTGTTTTTCAACCAACCTTCATCTTACCAACTCAGTGCTTAGCACATGATTTTTAAAATTAAGAGGTGAAAATTGTGATTTCGAAACCAGATAAAAAAACAAAATCCGTCAAAAAAACGCCACCGTCGCGTTCGCGGAAAAACTCTCTGGAACTGCTGATCGCCCACGTTTGAACGTATTCCGTTCTAATACAGGCATCTACGCTCAAGTAATTGATGACGTAGCGGGTGTAACGCTCGCAAGCGCTTCAACTCTTGACAAAAGAAGTTTCAAAAGGAACTAAAACTGAACAAGCCGTTGTTGTCGGCAAACTCGTTGCTGAACGTGCAGTTGCTAAAGGTATTTCTGAAGTGGTGTTCGACCGCGGTGGATATCTATATCACGGACGTGTTAAAGCTTTGGCTGATGCGACTCGTGAAAACGGATTGAAATTCTAATAGGAGGACACTAGAAAATGGCATTTAAAGATAATGCAGTTGAACTTGAAGAACGCGTAGTTGCCATCAACCGTGTAACAAAAAGTTGTTAAAGGTGGACGTCGTCTTCGTTTTTGCGACTCTTGTAGTTGTTGGTGACCGTAATGGCCGTGTTGGATTTGGTACTGGTAAAGCTCAAGAAGTTCCAGAAGCAATCCGTAAGGCTGTTGAAGATGCTAAGAAAAACTTGATCGAAGTTCCTATGGTTGGAACAACAATTCCACATGAAGTAACATCAGTATTTGGTGGAGCTCGTGTATTGTTGAAACCAGCTATCGAAGGGGCTGGGGTTGCTGCAGGTGGAGCAGTTCGTGCCGTTGTCGAATTGGCAGGTATTGCAGATGTTACATCTAAATCACTTGGATCAAACACTCCAATCAACATCGTTCGTGCAACTGTTAACGGTTTGGCACAATTGAAACGCGCTGATGAAGTTGCTGCCCTTCGTGGTATTTCAGTTTCTGACTTGGCTTAAGAAAGGAGATTCAAATGGCTCAAATTAAAATTACTTTGACTAAGTCTCCAATCGGACGCATCCCGTCACAACGTAAAACTGTTGTAGCACTTGGACTTGGCAAATTGAACAGCTCTGTTATTAAAGAAGATAACCCAGCAGTACGTGGTATGATCACTGCTGTATCTCACTTAGTAACAGTTGAAGAAGTAAAATAATCTATTTGAAATAGAAACAAAGTTTTCAGGGGTATGAGAGGTTCTCATCCCCTAAAACTAAATATAAGTATAGGCGAGTTTGTAGTTAGGACACCTTTTCCTGATTACATGCGTTAGCAATTTACAAAAGAGGAGAAAATTAATAATGAAACTTCATGAATTACAACCTGCTACAGGTTCACGTAAAGTCCGCAACCGTGTTGGTCGTGGTACTTCATCTGGTAATGGTAAAACTTCTGGCCGTGGTCAAAAAGGTCAAAAAGCTCGTAGCGGTGGCGGTGTACGTCTTGGTTTTGAAGGTGGACAAACTCCATTGTTCCGTCGTCTTCCAAAACGTGGATTTACAAACATCAACGCTAAAGAATATGCTATTGTGAACCTTGATCAATTGAACGCCTTTGAAGATGGTGCTGAAGTAACTCCAGTAGTACTTGTAGAATCAGGAATTGTAAAAGCTGAAAAATCAGGTATCAAAATTCTTGGTAACGGAGAATTGACTAAGAAGTTGACTGTTAAAGCAGCTAAATTTTCTAAATCAGCTGAAGAAGCTATCACTGCTAAGGGTGGTTCAGTTGAAGTCATCTAAGTGAGGTGACCTATGTTTTTTAAATTATTAAAAGATGCTTTTAAGGTAAAACAGGTACGATCAAAGATTTTGTTTACAATCTTTATCATTCTTGTTTTCCGCATTGGAACTACGATTACAGTGCCTGGCGTAAATGCGAAAATTCTGAACAACCTTCAAGATGTGTCCTTCTTGAACATGCTCAGTTTGGTTTCTGGGAATGCCATGAGGAACTTCTCAGTTTTCGCATTAGGGGTTAGCCCATACATCACAGCTTCGATCGTCGTGCAACTTTTGCAAATGGATCTGTTACCTAAGTTTGTTGAATGGGGCAAACAAGGGGGAAGTTGGTCGAAGAAAGCTCAACCAAGCAACACGCTATATTTCTTTGGTTCTAGCCTTTGTTCAATCCATCGGGATTACAGCAACCTTCCACACCTTGTCTCAGGCGAAATTAGTCGCAACTCCAAATACTAAGACTTATCTATTAATCGGTGCGATTCTGACGACCGGTTCCATGATTGTGACTTGGCTTGGAGAACAAATCACAGATAAAGGATACGGAAATGGTGTTTCAATGATTATCTTTGCGGGGATTGTGTCATCAATTCCTGAGATGATTAAAGAAATCTATGAAAATGCATTTGTGAACGTTCGTTCTGGTCAAATGACCAATTCCCTCATTTTTGTTGGGGTATTAATCCTTGCGGTCTTGGTTATTGTTTACTTTACAACCTTTGTAGAGCAAGCACAATACAAGATTCCAATCCAATATACAAAGATTGCACAAGGAGCTCCATCAAGTTCTTACCTTCCTTTGAAAGTAAACCCAGCAGGAGTTATTCCTGTCATCTTCGCTAGTTCGATTACAGCAGCGCCTGCTGCAATTTTCCAAGTGATTAGCGCTATGGGGTACAATGCAGGATGGGTGAGAACAGCTCAAGCCATGTTGGCTACAAACACACCAACTGGTGTTGCAATGTATGCCTTATTGATCATTCTCTTCACCTTCTTCTACACGTTTGTTCAGATCAATCCTGAAAAAACGGCGGAAAACCTTCAAAAGAGTGGTGCCTATATCCCAGGCGTTCGACCTGGTAAGGGGACAGAAGAGTTTATGTCTCGTTTGCTACGTCGTTTAGCAAGTGTCGGATCAGTATTCCTTGGCTTTATTACCATCATTCCAATCCTAGCTCGAGATTTATTTGGTTTGACAGATGCAGTTGCTCTTGGAGGAACTAGTTTGTTAATCATTATTTCAACAGGTATTGAGGGAATGAAACAATTAGAAGGCTACTTATTAAAACGTAAGTATGTCGGATTTATGGACACAACAACAGAATAGAATAAGGTTGACTTTGTCAGCCTTCTATTTTGTTTTTAAATGGAAATAGGAATTCGCTCCTGCTTCCATTTAAAAACAAAATAAGGAGAATTCATCATGAATCTTTTAATTATGGGGTTGCCTGGAGCAGGTAAAGGAACTCAAGCGGCTAAAATCGTTGAAGAGTTTCACGTAGCGCACATCTCCACTGGAGATATGTTCCGCGCAGCGATGGCTAACCAAACTGAAATGGGTGTGCTTGCAAAATCATACATTGATAAAGGTGAGTTGGTACCAGATGAAGTAACCAATGGAATCGTCAAAGAACGCCTTGCTCAAGATGATATTAAAGAAACAGGTTTCCTTTTGGATGGTTATCCACGGACAATTGAACAAGCTCATGCCTTGGATCAAACTTTGTCAGATCTTGGTATCACGTTAGAAGGTGTCATCAACATTGAAGTGAACCCAGAAAGCTTATTAGAACGTTTGAGTGGTCGATTCATCTGCCGTACTTGTGGTGCAACTTACCACAAAGTGTTTAATCCTACAAAAGTTGAAGGAACTTGTGATAACTGTCAAGGTCATGATTTCTACCAACGTGAAGATGACAAACCAGAAACGGTTAAACGTCGTTTGGACGTCAATATTGCACAAGGAGAGCCAATCATTGCATTTTATCGTTCAAAAGGACTCGTACATGACATCCAAGGGAACCAAGATATCAATGATGTATTTTCAGACATTGAAAAAGTCTTGTCAAATTTGGAATAAAAGCGTTTTTCATGCTTGCAATATTGGACAACTAGTGTTACAATTAGTTAGTCTGACTTATAATTGTTACCTCTGTGCTCAGAGGAATGAATCGAAATTTATGGAGGTACTTTTGCGTGGCAAAAGACGATGTGATTGAAGTAGAAGGCAAAGTAGTCGATACAATGCCGAATGCTATGTTTACGGTTGAACTTGAAAATGGACATCAGATTTTAGCAACAGTTTCTGGTAAAATTCGTAAAAACTATATTCGTATTTTAGCGGGAGATCGTGTTACAGTGGAGATGAGTCCGTATGATTTGACACGTGGACGTATCACATACCGCTTTAAATAGTCGAAAAACTTGGAGGGATAAAAATGAAAGTAAGACCATCGGTCAAACCAATTTGCGAATACTGTAAAGTAATTCGTCGTAATGGTCGTGTTATGGTAATTTGCCCAGCAAATCCAAAACACAAACAACGTCAAGGATAAAATAGAAAGGAGAAAACATGGCTCGTATTGCTGGAGTTGACATTCCAAATGACAAACGTGTAGTAATTTCATTGACTTATGTGTACGGTATCGGACTTCCAACATCTAAGAAAATCCTTGCTGCTGCAGGCGTTTCTGAAGACATTCGTGTTCGCGATCTTACACCAGATCAAGAAGATGCTATCCGTCGTGAAGTTGACGCAATCAAAGTTGAAGGCGACCTTCGTCGTGAAGTAAACTTGAACATTAAACGCTTGATGGAAATCGGTTCATACCGTGGTATCCGTCACCGTCGTGGACTTCCAGTTCGTGGACAAAACACTAAATAATGCTCGCACTCGTAAAGGTAAAGCTGTTGCGATTGCAGGTAAGAAAAAATAAAATAAAATAAGGAGGTAAAAATCTTGGCTAAACCAACACGTAAACGTCGTGTGAAAAAGAATATCGAATCTGGTATTGCCCATATTCACGCTACATTTAACAACACAATTGTTATGATTACTGATGTGCATGGTAACGCAATCGCTTGGTCATCTGCAGGTGCACTTGGATTTAAAGGTTCTCGTAAATCTACACCATTTGCTGCTCAAATGGCATCAGAAGCTGCTGCAAAGGCTGCTCAAGAACATGGACTTAAATCTGTTGAAGTATCTGTTAAAGGTCCTGGTTCAGGTCGTGAGTCTGCTATTCGTGCACTTGCTGCTGCTGGTCTTGAAGTAACTGCAATCCGCGATGTAACTCCTGTACCACACAATGGTGCTCGTCCTCCAAAACGTCGCCGTGTATAATCATCAACAATTACACAGCTTTTCGTTTAAGAGGGAGTATAGCAAATGATTGAGTTTGAAAAACCAAATATAACAAAAATTGATGAAAACAAAGATTATGGCGTGTTTGTCGTAGAACCACTTGAACGTGGCTATGGTACAACACTTGGAAACTCACTTCGTCGTGTACTTCTGGCTTCACTTCCAGGTGCAGCTGTCACTTCAATTAACATTGAAGGGGTACTCCACGAATTTGATACCGTTCCAGGAGTCCGTGAAGACGTTATGCAAATTATTCTTAACGTTAAAGGAATCGCCGTTAAATCTTACGTCCAAGACGAAAAGATTATTGAACTTGATGTAGAAGGACCTGCAGAAGTAACTGCTGGAGACATTCTTACGGATAGTGACATCGAAATTGTAAACCCTGATCATTATCTATTTACAATCGGAGAAGGAGCGTCTTTGAAAGCAACGCTTACTGTAAACAGTGGACGTGGCTATGTTCCAGCTGATCAAAACAAAAAAGATGATGCACCAGTGGGAACACTTGCTGTAGATTCAATCTATACGCCAGTGACAAAAGTCAATTATCAAGTTGAACCAGCACGCGTTGGTAGCAACGATGGCTTTGACAAGCTAACCCTTGAAATTTTGACAAATGGGACAATTATTCCAGAAGATGCCTTAGGTTTGTCTGCCCGTATTTTGACAGAACACCTAAATCTATTCACAAACTTAACTGAAATTGCTATTGCAACAGATGTTATGAAGGAAGTAGATACAACTTCTGATGATCGCATTTTAGAACGTACGATCGAAGAATTAGATCTTTCAGTTCGTTCATATAACTGTTTGAAACGTGCTGGCATTAATACTGTTTACGATTTGACTGAAAAATCAGAAGCAGAAATGATGAAAGTTCGTAACTTGGGACGTAAGAGTCTTGAAGAAGTTAAAATCAAACTTGCCGACTTAGGCCTTGGGTTAAAAAACGATAAATAGAGGAGGAATACATGGCTTACCGTAAACTAGGACGCACTAGCTCACAACGTAAAGCGATGCTTCGCGATTTGACTACAGATCTTATCATCAATGAAGCAATTGTAACAACTGAAGCACGTGCGAAAGAAATCCGTAAATCAGTTGAAAAAATGATTACTTTGGGTAAACGTGGTGATTTGCATGCACGTCGTCAAGCTGCTGCATTCGTACGTAACGAAGTTGCATCACAAAACTTTGATGAAGAAACAGGTAAATACTCAGAAACAACTGCACTTCAAAAATTGTTCTCTGAATTAGCACCTCGTTATGCTGAGCGCAACGGTGGATATACTCGTATCCTTAAAACTGAACCACGTCGTGGTGATGCTGCGCCAATGGCTATCATCGAATTGGTATAATATCATCAATTTTTGTTGAGTGTTATGATGATGGAATACACTGTTATTCTTAGTCTAGCTCTGGTCTACCGCTGGGGATTTTCCCCAGCGGGAACACTCATCATATTGAATGAATGGTAGACGCTTGTTTACGAAATTGCTTTAATTTAAAACAATTTCGTAAGCAGGCGTTTTGTCTTGCTTTTCATGAGTAGTCGAGAATAGCAAAAAATGATATAATGGAACCCATATCTCCAATAGAAGAAAAAGGATTCAATGACAAAACAACAAGCAATTAAATTACTAAAAGAGAAGTACCTTAGTAATATGAAAGAGGATTCGAAACTCTTTGTCGGAGTTGAATTAGAGTTTCCGATTGTAGAAACAAATGGAAACAAAACAAATATAGAGGTGACGAAAAATCTTTTTCGAACCTTAGCAAACTTATCAGATTTTGAAGTTGAAAAAATAGATGACAATCAAAATCCCATTCAATTGATTCACTGCTCTTCTAAAGATCGTATTCTATTCGAGTTGAGTTACAATACAATTGAATTTGCATTTGAGAGAGCTTGTTCTATAAATGAGGTGGCCAAACGTTTTGAGGACTATTTGAAGATCATTCAACCGATTTTACAAGAAAATAATCACGAAATTCAAGGGCACGGAATCCATCCTTTGTGGAAAGAAAATGATAATAGCCCAGTGAAAATCGAACGATACAAGATGTTAATGGCTTTCCTTGCAATGAATGGTACAGGGATGAAGACACACTCCTATCCTTCGTACGGAGCATTTATATGCGGAAACCAGGTTCAATTGGATGTGAGGCGCGATAACTATATTCGCATCATTAATGCATTTAATAAAATTGAAACAGCAAAAGCATATTTGTTTTCTAACTCAGAATTTTCAGCAGAGTCTTGGGATACAAAAATTGCCAGAGATATTTTCTGGGAAGAATCCTTACATGGTTATTATAAGGAGAATGTAGGGATTTATCCAAAGGACTACCAAAGTGAAGAAGAGTATTTTAATAATCTTGCTTGCACAGCTATTTTTACTGCAACTAGAGAAGATAAATCCTATTATTTTAAACCTATTCGTGTAAAAGACTATCTAGATCAAAAAGAGATCACAGCCTATACAGCTGATGGGAATGAAAAAAACATCATACCTGTAAAAGAAGACCTAAAACAGCATCGAAGTTACCAATTTCAGGATCTAACTGCCCGTGGAACAGTAGAATTTAGAAGTGTTTGTACACAACCATTAGAAACCACTTTTTCCCCGATAGCTTTTGAACTAGGCTTATTTGTACAATTAGAAAAAAATGGAAAACTATATAGAACATTGCCCATTTTTTTAAAAAAATGAAGAACAGGACTATAGAAAACTTAGAAAGAAATATTCAAAGAAAATTCTAAGTGATAAGGAAAAAGAAGCCATTCAATCCTTTTTCAAAAGATCTTATAGACATAGCTAGATCAGGTTTAATAAAAAGAGGCTTCGGAGAAGAAAAAAATTTCTAATCATCAACAAAGAACTAGACTAATCGAAAAAGCCTGTATTACAGGCTTTTTTTGATTACTTCCAAAAAACTTTCAAGAAAGTAAAAAAATTTTTAAAAAAAGTGTTGACAGTAGGGAAGGTCATGATATACTAATATAGTTGTCGCGCGAGAGCGACAAAGACCTTGAAAACTGAACAAGACGAACCAATGTGCAGGGCGCTATAACTGAGGTTATAGTAACTGAACAATAAAGAAACAATAAATCTGTCAGTGACAGAATGAGTTTAAGACAAACAATTATTTTAATGAGAGTTTGATCCTGGCTCAGGATGAACGCTGGCGGCGTGCCTAATACATGCAAGTAGAACGCTGAAGGAGGAGCTTGCTCTTCTGGAAGAGTTGCGAACGGGTGAGTAACGCGTAGGTAACCTGCCTCTTAGCGGGGGATAACTATTGGAAACGATAGCTAATACCGCATAAAAGTCGACATTGCATGATGTTGACTTGAAAGGTGCAAATGCATCACTAAGAGATGGACCTGCGTTGTATTAGCTAGTTGGTGAGGTAACGGCTCACCAAGGCGACGATACATAGCCGACCTGAGAGGGTGATCGGCCACACTGGGACTGAGACACGGCCCAGACTCCTACGGGAGGCAGCAGTAGGGAATCTTCGGCAATGGGGGCAACCCTGACCGAGCAACGCCGCGTGAGTGAAGAAGGTTTTCGGATCGTAAAGCTCTGTTGTAAGAGAAGAACGAGTGTGAGAGTGGAAAGTTCACGCTGTGACGGTATCTTACCAGAAAGGGACGGCTAACTACGTGCCAGCAGCCGCGGTAATACGTAGGTCCCGAGCGTTATCCGGATTTATTGGGCGTAAAGCGAGCGCAGGCGGTTAGATAAGTCTGAAGTTAAAGGCTGTGGCTTAACCATAGTACGCTTTGGAAACTGTTTAACTTGAGTGCAGAAGGGGAGAGTGGAATTCCATGTGTAGCGGTGAAATGCGTAGATATATGGAGGAACACCGGTGGCGAAAGCGGCTCTCTGGTCTGTAACTGACGCTGAGGCTCGAAAGCGTGGGGAGCAAACAGGATTAGATACCCTGGTAGTCCACGCCGTAAACGATGAGTGCTAGGTGTTGGGTCCTTTCCGGGACTCAGTGCCGCAGCTAACGCATTAAGCACTCCGCCTGGGGAGTACGACCGCAAGGTTGAAACTCAAAGGAATTGACGGGGGCCCGCACAAGCGGTGGAGCATGTGGTTTAATTCGAAGCAACGCGAAGAACCTTACCAGGTCTTGACATCCCTCTGACCGCTCTAGAGATAGAGTTTTCCTTCGGGACAGAGGTGACAGGTGGTGCATGGTTGTCGTCAGCTCGTGTCGTGAGATGTTGGGTTAAGTCCCGCAACGAGCGCAACCCCTATTGTTAGTTGCCATCATTGAGTTGGGCACTCTAGCGAGACTGCCGGTAATAAACCGGAGGAAGGTGGGGATGACGTCAAATCATCATGCCCCTTATGACCTGGGCTACACACGTGCTACAATGGCTGGTACAACGAGTCGCGAGTCGGTGACGGCAAGCTAATCTCTTAAAGCCAGTCTCAGTTCGGATTGTAGGCTGCAACTCGCCTACATGAAGTCGGAATCGCTAGTAATCGCGGATCAGCACGCCGCGGTGAATACGTTCCCGGGCCTTGTACACACCGCCCGTCACACCACGAGAGTTTGTAACACCCGAAGTCGGTGAGGTAACCATTTGGAGCCAGCCGCCTAAGGTGGGATAGATGATTGGGGTGAAGTCGTAACAAGGTAGCCGTATCGGAAGGTGCGGCTGGATCACCTCCTTTCTAAGGAAAAGGAAACCTGTACGTTGGTCTTGTTTAGTTTTGAGAGGTCTTGTGGGGCCTTAGCTCAGCTGGGAGAGCGCCTGCTTTGCACGCAGGAGGTCAGCGGTTCGATCCCGCTAGGCTCCATTAACACTATAAGGGTGTTAAGATTGAACATTGAAATTGAATATCTATATCAAATAGTAACAAGAAAATAAACCGAAACGCTGTAAATATTTAAAGAGTTTAGGTCGCAAGACCAAAAATAAGGTTAAGTTAATAAGGGCGCACGGTGGATGCCTTGGCACTAGAAGCCGAAGAAGGACGTGACAAACGACGAAATGCTTTGGGGAGCTGTAAGTAAGCGACGATCCAGAGATGTCCGAATGGGGGAACCCACTAGCTGATGGCTAGTACTCCTATCTGTTAAGGATAGGTAGAGGAAGACGCAGTGAACTGAAACATCTAAGTAGCTGCAGGAAGAGAAAGCAAAAGCGATTGCCTGAGTAGCGGCGAGCGAAACGGCAGGAGGGCAAACCGAAGAGTTTACTCTTCGGGGTTGTAGGACTGCAATGTGGACTTAAAGATTATAGAAGAATGACATGGGAAGGTCAGCCAAAGAGAGTAAGAGCCTCGTATTCGAAATAGTCTTTATACCTAGCAGTATCCTGAGTACGGCGGGACACGAGAAATCCCGTCGGAATCTGGGAGGACCATCTCCCAACCCTAAATACTCTCTAGTGACCGATAGTGAACCAGTACCGTGAGGGAAAGGTGAAAAGCACCCCGGGAGGGGAGTGAAATAGAACCTGAAACCGTGTGCCTACAACAAGTTCGAGCCCGTTAATGGGTGAGAGCGTGCCTTTTGTAGAATGAACCGGCGAGTTACGATATGATGCGAGGTTAAGTTGAAGAGACGGAGCCGTAGGGAAACCGAGTCTGAATAGGGCGGAATAGTATTATGTCGTAGACCCGAAACCATGTGACCTACCCATGAGCAGGTTGAAGGTGAGGTAAAACTCACTGGAGGACCGAACCAGGGCACGTTGAAAAGTGCTTGGATGACTTGTGGGTAGCGGAGAAATTCCAAACGAACTTGGAGATAGCTGGTTCTCTCCGAAATAGCTTTAGGGCTAGCGTCGACATTAAGATTCTTGGAGGTAGAGCACTGTTTGGGTGAGGGGTCCATCCCGGATTACCAATCTCAGATAAACTCCGAATGCCAATGAATTATGGTCGGCAGTCAGACTGCGAGTGCTAAGATCCGTAGTCGAAAGGGAAACAGCCCAGACCACCAGCTAAGGTCCCAAAATAATTGTTAAGTGGAAAAGGATGTGGGGTTGCACAGACAACTAGGATGTTAGCTTAGAAGCAGCTATTCATTCAAAGAGTGCGTAATAGCTCACTAGTCGAGTGACCCTGCGCCGAAAATGTACCGGGGCTAAAACAATTTACCGAAGCTGTGGATACCTTTATAGGTATGGTAGGAGAGCGTTCTATGTGTGGAGAAGGTGTACCGTGAGGAGCGCTGGAACGCATAGA
>BNJU01001931.1_pt1:47500-334648 | contig 334648 bp, 385 predicted proteins | sample 8539281 | NCBI WGS metagenome assembly BNJU01 (sample SAMD00202456, study PRJDB9452) | human saliva metagenome | isolation source: human saliva | place: Japan
GTAGAGCAATGGATTGAAGCTCCATGTGTCGGCGGTTCGATTCCGTCTCGCGCCATCAATTCAATAATCAGGAAGGGTAGCGAAGAGGCTAAACGCGGCGGACTGTAAATCCGCTCCTTCGGGTTCGGGGGTTCGAATCCCTCCCCTTCCATGCTTTACGGGCATAGTTTAAAGGTAGAACTAAGGTCTCCAAAACCTTCAGTGTGGGTTCAATTCCTACTGCCCGTGTTAATAATTATGGCGGGTGTGGTGAAGTGGTTAACACACCAGATTGTGGCTCTGGCATGCGTGGGTTCGATCCCCATCACTCGCCTATTTATTAATATTATTATTGGGGTATAGCCAAGCGGTAAGGCAAGGGACTTTGACTCCCTCATGCGTTGGTTCGAATCCAGCTACCCCAGTTAAATTTATGCCGGCGTGGCGGAATTGGCAGACGCGCTGGACTCAAAATCCAGTGTCCGCAAGGACGTGCCGGTTCGACCCCGGCCGCCGGTATAGTATTAAAGACAAGGTTTTCGGACCTTGTCTTTTTCTTTTATTCGTTGAATTTTTGATGCTGAGTTACTAAAAATTACTAATTCTATAACAAATCATCTAATTTATCCGCTAATTTTTGTTGCTTGCTTGGATACAAATGAGAGTAAGTATCTATTGTTGTAGTTATAGATGCATGACCTAATCTTTCTTTTACAACAAGATAATCTTCTCCTTGATTTATTAGTAGTGAAGCATGTGAATGCCTGAAGTCATGAATTCTTATCTTTTTTAAAGAACTATCTCTTTGCAATATTTTTTTATATTGTTTTTCGATTGAATCTTTAGTTATTGTAATCGGGCTATTTTGAAATATCTGTAGATCATCTAGGTTGGTTGTAAATTCTTTCAATCTTTCATGCTGTATCTGTTTCCAGTCTTCTAGTGTCTCCACTAGTTTGGTGTTCATGATGATTCTTCGGGTTCCAGCTTTTGTCTTTGTACTACTAATGTGTTCTTCACCTTTTTTAACGTATACTGATTTACTTACATGGATTGTATTTGTTGAAAACTCTATGTCCTTCCACGTTAGAGCAAGAGCTTCTCCCAGTCTTAGACCAGTAAAAAAAATAGAACTGTGAATAGTAATTTTGATATTGTATTCATCGTCGCTAAATAGTGTTAAGAAGTGCTTGAAATTCTTTTTACTGTCCAGAAATTTAATTTTGCTTTTTTTCTATTGGTAATTTTTTTAGCAATCCTACAGGATGTTCCTTGTAAAATCCCTTTCTTAATCCAACATCCAGAATTTTTCTTTAGTAAAATTATAATTTTATTAATAGTATTTGGACTTAGCTTCTTTTCTGAGTTTTGAGCATTTTTTTATCTCTTAGATGTTCTCTGAATTGATAGATATCTTCATAAGTTAATTTAGCTACATCATCAACTTTTTTTCAAAATAGTTTTTTTATATGCCTGTTATAGTTGTTTTCTTGTGTATCTATATAGCTTTGTTTTCTGTTGTTTATTTTATCCTCTTCTTTTAAGAGATCATAAAGGATATCAATTGATATTTTTGAGTTGAAACTTTTTTCTTTAAGTTCGACACTTCGTAAGTATTGTTCGGCCTCCAATGCTTCTTTTTTAGTTTTGAATCCTTTTCTTACAATTCTACGTTGTTTTAGAGATATTGGATTTATACCATTGGAAACATCGACAATCCAAGTTCCGTCTCTACTTTTACGTAAAGCCATAAGCTATGCTTCTTTCTGGAGTTCAATTCCTAGTAATTCTTCAGCGACACTAGCTGGAATTGTACCAATCCGTTTGTTATCGTAGATGTTAAAACCACGATTCACTAATAGTAATTTGCCGGTATGGATAATCTTTCTTGCAGTTCCTGGAGCAAATCCAAGTTCGATAAGGTCATCTTTTGTTACAGTTTTAATCATGTGATCTCCTTTTCTAATTAGATTAAGTAAGGGGAGGATTAACTCCCCTTGTCTGATACTTATTTTTGTTTTACATCGACTAAATGGATAGCATCCGCCTTGTAATACATTGTCGTACTAATCATAGTAGCTTGTAAATTGTCAAATGTAACTGGTACTTCATCCATTGCTTGGATATAGTCATTATCAACCAAGGCGTCTGGATTGTCTACTGAGACTTGGGTTGATTTCTTTTTGAATTGTCCATCTTTGATTGTTACATTGTATTTCCAACCAATGATTTTATCGGTATTAAAACGTCTTTCGCTACCATCTCGGTTTTTGATAATTTCTCCGTTTGCATCTGCTCGGACTTCCGTTTCAAATTTTGGAATAACTTCATCCAATTCAAATTTTGTTCCAATGTTATTAAAATTCCAGTCATTTTGTGAAAGCATTTTTGCCATAATTAATTTCTCCTTTTGATATTTTCTTTGATTGTAGGGATTAAATCTTCTCTTTTAAAGAGAATTGCCCTTTCTATTAGTCCACTTGCTAAATCTGGTGGATATTCCATATTGTTGAGAGCGAGAAAGTTAGTCTTCTCATACTCATGCAGTAAGTTATTGTCGTATAGAAACTTATACGCTTTTAGAATAGCTCCAGAACCTTTATAGGCAAACCATTCTAATTTTTGTTCTAGTTCTGTTTTTGGTTTTGAAATAATGATAGAGACAGGTTTTGAGTGACCTAAAAACTTTTCCCAAGATCTCAAAGGTTTTGAGAAGTGACTATCACTATAGAACCTCACTTTTTCTTTGAGATATCCCTTGGTAAAGTTGAGAAGATCTATTTCCGAATGCAACCATTCTTGAATGAAGTAGTGAGCTTTTTCTTTCCTAAGTTCTAACTCAGTTCTTATCCAATTTTCTATATACCGCTTGCTGATACCGAGCTTCTCAGCTCGTTCTAAGCGCTTATCGTAAATTCTAAGTCTTTCATCATCATTGGGTTTTCTTAAATATAAGGTCTGGCCGATTGTTTCATCTCCGTAGGTATTGTAGTAGGTGCTTTTTCCATATATAAAGCGTTTCTTCTGACAGATCTTTAGAAGCTGATTAGGAGTGAAATAGGGAGTTTCATTAAAATCATCTATAGCAATATCAATTCGTCTGATTGAAAAACGATTGTAATTGTAGTAGAGATTGTTTAGAAACTGTCTTTCGGTCAGGCCATTTGGATCTAATACCATATCTCTATAGAATTCGAGTGCCTGTCCTGACATGACAAGCATGTAGGACGACTCTTTCGATCCATAGTAGATACGGATGTTCCCATAATGAAGCTGGCTATCATAGTTATAGTATTTAAGGCTCCCCTTATTCTCAATAAATAGGTCAAAGTCAAGAAATAGGATGTCTTCGATTATTTCTCTTGGCGAAAATTCAGTCTTATCAAACTGAATTTGAATCCAGTCAAATACAGAACGTAAATGCTCATTTTTGCCATAGATTTTGATTCAACTTTTTGCCTAATTTTGCCACCCTTAAAATATCCAAAACCCTTGGGAATACTGAATTCTTTCGATGGTACACCTAACTTGCAGAGGGTGGTGTTACTACACACCCTATCGGTCAAAAATGGTCCGTCCGCATCTACGCTCATTTTCGGCTTTCTGCCTCATGGCTCAGCCGAAAACTCGCTATTAGCCGAACCTATTTTTTGACCTCTTGTTAACAAACCCTAGTAAGCCGGTTTGCATCGACCCTTCAATATCTTGGATTTTCTTTTTTAGGTTGGAATTCTCAATTTTTATCAGTCGCATTTCTCGCTTAAATTCCTGTTTTAAGGCGCTCAGTTCATCGTAGAGCTCATCTATTACTTGGTTTAGGGATTCATGCTCATTGTCTGCTAGACTCCCAAATACGGCTTGTATAGCCTCTTTTAGACCTATTTCAAGTTTTAGGTTAGCTAACTTTTGAAATTGTCTAAGGTCTTCGTTTGTAAAGTCATAGGCAACTGTATAACTTAATTGATGAGTTCTTGGATTTCTACTGATAGGAATTTTAATTTTTTTAAATTCCTTGCCACTTATCTCTTTAATCAGTTGAATCCAATTTTTAAGAGTAGAGGTAGAGTTTAGGCCAGAAATTTGATTGACTAACTCTTTATTGGTCATCTTTTTGTGAAACCTCCGAAGTTTTCTTGTGCAACTGAAGAGTTTTTCTGTGGTATAATTGTTACATAATATGTTTTGATCTTGGAACGAACGGCACATTTGTTTCAAGATTTTTTTATTTTGTCGAATCTTACCTCCTTTATTAAAATTTTTTAAATCGACTACTAATTACATACGCTTTTACCTCCTTTTATGCTATAATATTCTCAATGGAATATTTAATCTTAAAATAAATATTCCTTATGGAATAATTCCATTTTATACCGTTTAGAATATTTTGTCAAGCCAAAATATACCGAATCGAATATTTAAGAGGGTACAATGTTTAATAATGATTCTTTTGGAGATCGTCTTAAGGAACTGAGAAAGAGTAAGAAGTTAACTCAAGTACAAGTTTCTGAGATGATTGGTGTACAACAAGGTACTTATTCTCGTTGGGAGAATGGAACTTTAGAGCCTAATTTAGAAGCCGTTGTCAAATTAGCGAAATTATTTGATACTACGACAGATTATTTACTAGGAAAAACGATATACAGTACTCTAGATGTTATTCCTCATCCAATCACTAGAATTGATATGAAGAAGTTAAAAGAGTTTAATAAAACGGAACTAAATGATCTGAAATTTGCAATTGTTATGAATGGAATAAAAAATCATTTCACTGTATTTGACTATATGGATGAGCTAGTCTCTGAATATAATTTAGATGAAGAGGAGCAAGAAATATTGCATACTCTTTTTTTAAAGAGGTTTATGATTATTTTAATGCAGATTGATGGTTCATTTGATTAAGTTTCAATAGGTAAAGATTAGTATATTCTTGTTGAGTGATTTTATTTTATGAAGATTGTTTATAGTTGAAAGGGGAAAATAGATGGTCTCTAAACTTGATACAGCTTGGGACTTGTTTCTGGAGGGAAAAACATCAGAAGCTAAAAAGTTGGTTGAACAAGATTTTTTTCCATTGATACCTGTACAGATTTTAGCCTTTTAAATCTGATGGGATATTTATTATTGGCAGAAAAAGACTATTCCTCGTGTACCCGTATCTTTGAGAAATACATTTTATTAGCTCAACAAAATGAAGATAAAGAAAATGAACACATTGGATTACATCAATTAGCTATGATCTACAGAGATCAGGGTGATTTTCATAAGGCTTTAAAACTCATTGAAGATGAAGAGAAGATAGTTGAAGAGCATTTTCCAAATGATAATCTTAAGAGAGCTGTGAATAACTACGAACAAGGCTATGTGAGATTTAAATTAAACAACCTTGATGAAGCTCTTACATTCATGAATCTGTCATTGGAACAATCTTTAGAGACTGATGACGTGATTTCCCAAGCTTGTAGCTATAGAGGGTTAGGTGAAATCTATTTAGCCTTGAAAGATACGGAATTATCCAACAGACATTTCGAACGAGCTATAGAACTTTTCGAAAGTGTTGGAGAGTTTGAAGGGATAAAGGAAATCGAGGAATTGATTAATGAATGATTTGACATTTAGATTTTGCCATTAGTTTGTTTTTGCTTTGAAACTATGTTAGTCTAAGTTGCTAGTATTTTTAAAAAAAGACAAGGTGTTTTATCCTTGTCTTTTTCGTTTTAGTATTGCTTTTGTTTCAATGTCAATAAGGATGAGTAAAAGGCTGGGACAGTAATCTCAGCCTTTTAATTGAAGATAAAATCTTCTTAGAAACTTTCCTTAGGAGAGTACATAACAGAAGGTTAGAGACTCTAAAGCTAAGTTTTGAGTATTTTTTTATTTGACAAATATAAGTAGACGGTGTATACTTTAAAAAAGTAGACAACGTATACTTCGATAAGGGAAGGTGGTCAAATGAAACGGAATACGGAAGAACTGAAAGAAAAGTTAATTTCGGTCGGCATTGAAGAAATCAGAACTAACGGGATTGACCGGATGTCTATGCGTACAATAGCTCAAAAATGTGGGGTGACTCATGGAGCTCCCTATAAGCATTTTGGAAGTAAAGATAGATATATTCAAATTGTTATGGAACACTTATCAATGTTCTTTTTGAAAAATATGATACTTGGGATTGATACTTCCATAGATGCAAGAACTCAACTAACTCTGATGGGCTGTAACTTTGTAAGGTTTGCCCAAGAGGAAACCTATCTATTTGAAGCATTATTTATCAAATTTCCATATAACTATATGGAGTTATCCCAGGAAACTATTTCAGTCAACTCCTCTTTACCAGGATTTGAACATTTTTAAGTCGGTAGCGTTAAGACTTAAAGATGAGGAAAAATCTTTCTAGTGGTGACGCAGAAATTTTTGATCCATTTTTTTGGAGTTTTTATTGCTGGTTTGGCTCTATTGGTAAGGAGTCCTGTTGGAGAAAGCTTTAAAGAAAAATGATGTTCAAAAAGACCGTCAGAACGATGCTTGATATTTATATAAAAGGAGATAGCTGATGAATAGTTTTAATAATCTATTCACATCCGAATGAAACAAGTTATAATGCATCAATCCTTCAAACTGTGCAAAAGCATTTAGCACCAGAGCATAGAGTTAAAATAGTAGACTTATATAAAGAAAACTTTGATCCGGTTTTACGTTTTGATGAAACGCATAAAAGGAGAGATTTACAGCATAATGAAGACATGAAACCATATAGAGATTTATTGAGTTGGGCGGATCAGTTGATTTTTATTTTCCCTACTTGGTGGAGTGGAATGCCAGCTATTTTTAAAAAGGTTTTTATTGATCGTGTTTTTGTTGCAGGTTTTGCTTATCAGAATGGACCTCGAGGTCCGGTGGGGCAACTAGATGGAAAAGCGTGGATCATTACGACGCATAATACGCCAAAAATTTTTCTTCCTTTTTCTCAAGACTACGCAAAGGTTCTAAAATCTCAAATCTTGAAACCCTGTGGTATTAAACCGGTTAAAATGACACAAGTTACACGAGTGGAGTATATGAGTGATCGTCAACGGAAAGAAGAACTCGAAAAAATCGCACAGATAGCCAAAAGTATTTAAAAATGTGCGTTACAAGTCATGACAGAGCATACAGAATATGAGCTGACAGAAAAAGGGAAATCACTGATGCCGATTTTAAAGGACTTGAATCAATGGGGAAAAGAATGGCTGCAATAAATTTTCTTCTTCTTTTTGTCACTTTCATCTTGCCACTTAGGTTCTCATTTTGACCGCTTATCTCAAAAGGCCGTTTTTTAAACGGCTTTTTTGCTAGACTGATACTGTCAAAAAGGAGAGAGAACATGATATTACAAGCTAAAAACATCAGTAAACGGTATGGAAATCATCTAGTGGTTGATCATATTCACCTACAGTTTGAAAAGGGAACGTTTATTGCGATTCTAGGACCAAATGGGGCGGGGAAATCAACGACTGAGAAATAAGATTATTGACTCACTATTTATGGGAGTAGTTATTTAAGAGAGAAAGATGAGTTACTAAAAAGGTACTAAATTCTGAAAATAGTCCCCTTTTTGTGAAAACCAAAAGTTCCAAAAGTCTATTAAATCAATACCTTGCTACTTAAAAAATGCAAGAATGGAACTCAAAATCCAGTGTCCGCAAGGACGTGCCGGTTCGACCCCGGCCGCCGGTATAGATTATAAAGGAGTTTTACTCCTTTTTTTGTTTTATTTTTTTCTTTTTTATGATATAATTAACCGGTAAAGTTTCTTTTGGTGAATTAGAAGGAGTTAATTTTGTCTGAAGTTGCAAATAAAATCGATCGATTTTTAAATTCTATTTTATTGTTATCAGAAAATCAGCATGAGATTTTAGTTGGTTCTTGTACAAGTGGTGTTTCATTAACCAACACTCAGGAACATATTTTGATGCTGGTTGCTGATGAAGCTCTAACCAATTCTGTCTTAGCTAAGAAATTGAATGTCAGTCAGGCTGCTATCACCAAGGCCGTGAAGCCCTTATTAAGTCAGGGAATGCTGGAGACTTATCGAGATGAAAATGATGCTCGGGTTCTCTATTATCGCTTAACTGAAATTGGTAAGCCGATTGCATTAGAGCATCAGCACCACCATCAGCATACCCTTCACACTTATGAGGATGTTTTGTCGAAGTTTACTAAGAATGAGCAAGGGGTCATTTCGCGGTTTTTAGATTTATTGGAAGAGGAGTTATAGTTTGAGGTATATTACGGTTTCAAATTTATCGTTCTATTATGATCGAGAACCGGTTCTGGAAGGGATCAATTACTACTTAGATAGTGGAGAGTTTGTTACGCTGACTGGTGAGAATGGAGCTGCTAAGTCAACCTTGATTAAGGCTAGTCTTGGCATTTTACAGCCCAAGGTCGGGGACAGTTGAGATTTCAAAGACGAATGTTAAGGGAAAGAAGTTAAGGATTGCTTATTTGCCACAACAGATTGCTAGTTTTAATGCTGGATTTCCAAGTACGGTCTATGAATTTGTGAAGTCAGGTCGGTATCCTCGTAAAGGCTGGTTTCGAAAGTTGAATGAGCACGATGAAAAACATATTCTGAAGAGTTTAGAATCTGTTGGAATGCTGGAGTTCAAGGATCGGGCGATTGGTTCTTTGTCTGGTGGTCAGAAACAGCGGGCCGTCATTGCTAGGATGTTTGCTTCAGATCCGGATATCTTTGTTTTAGATGAACCGACGACAGGGATGGATGCAACGACAAAGAGTGATTTTTATGAGTTAATGCATCACAGTGCGCATCACCATCAAAAATCTGTTTTGATGATTACGCATGATCCTGAAGAGGTTAACCAATTTGCGGATCGGAATATTCATTTGGTTCGCGACCAGAGCTCTCCTTGGAGATGTTTTAACGTCCATGATACAGAAGGGGAGGGTGACCATGCTTGATTTATTCCAGTATGATTTTATGCAACGGGCCTTGTTGGCTATGGTTGCCATGAGTCTTTTTTCTCCTGTATTAGGGATTTTCTTGATTTTAAGACGGCAGAGTCTGATGAGTGATACGCTAAGTCACGTCTCTCTTGCAGGTGTCGCTTTTGGACTTTTTCTTGGGATCTCTCCGACGCTCTCGACTATGATCATTGTCATTATAGCTGCGGTTTTTCTTGAGTATTTGCGGACCTTATTTAAGGACTTTATGGAGATCGGGACGGCAATTTTAATGTCCACTGGTCTTGCCCTAGCTTTAGTACTGATGCGTGGTGGTGGGAAAGAGCTCGATGAGCTTGGATCAGTATTTGTTTGGTTCTACTCTAACCATTACGGATGAACAGGTGATCGCCTTATTTGTGATTGCTTTCGTTGTATTAGTGTTAACGGCCTTATTCTTGCGGCCTATGTATATTTTGACTTTTGATGAAGATACGGCTTTTGTAGATGGTCTTCCGGTTAGGACCATGTCTATTTTATTTAATGTGGTAACGGGGGTTGCTATCGCCTTAATGATTCCTGCAGCAGGATCGTTATTGGTTTCAACCATCATGGTCTTACCGGCTAGTATTGCGCTGAAATTAGGGAAGAACTTCCGTGGGGTCATGCTGATTGCGGTCATCATTGGTTTTATCGGGATGTTTAGTGGGTTGATTTTGTCTTATATTGCAGATACACCGGCGAGTGCCAGCATCACGCTTTTATTTGTGGCCTTGTTCTTGCTTGTGAATCTTGGATCACGTTTGAGGAAGTAGATATGAACTTTAAAAAATTTGGTTGGTTATTGTTAGTGGCTTTAACACTTGTTTTGACAGCTTGTGGCAAAAGTCAGAGTCAAAATGGGAAATTAAAAGTGATGACCACTTTCTATCCTGTTTATGATTTTACAAAAAATATTGTCGGAGATGAAGGAACGGTAGACCTGCTCATTGGAGCGGGATCAGAGCCTCATGAATATGAATTGTCTGCTAAGGGGCGGGCTATGATTCAAGATTCGGATGTTTTCGTCTATGAGAATGAAAACATGGAAACGTGGGTTCCAAATCTTTTGAAATCAATGAAGGATAAGAAAACCAAAGTGATCGATGCTACCAAGGGCATGGTCTTGCTTCCTGGATTGGAAGAGGAACATGAACACGAAGGGGGCGAAGAACACCATCATGAATATGATCCTCACCTTTGGCTCTCTCCACATCGTGCCATGAAGATGGTAGAGTCGATTCGTGATCAGTTGGTGGCGGCTTATCCAGATAAGAAAAAGACGTTTGAGAAAAATGCCCAAGCCTATCTAAAGAAATTACAGGCCTTGGATCAAGCTTATCAGGATGGGTTGAAAGATGCGAAACAAAAGAATTTCGTGACCCAACACGCGGCTTTCCGTTACTTGGCCTTAGATTATGGCTTAAATCAGGTAGCCATTTCAGGGATTTCACCTGATAGTGAGCCTTCTGCTGCACGATTGCGTGAATTGACAGAGTATATCAAGAAAAATGAGATCAAGGTCATTTACTTTGAGGAAAATGCTTCTAAGTCCTTGGCGAAAACCTTGTCTTCTGAAGCTGGTGTTGAGTTGGCTGTCTTAAATCCTTTGGAAAGCTTGACGGATCAAGAAATGAAAGATGGCGAAGACTACGTGTCTGTTATGAAGGAAAATCTGAAGGCGCTAGAGAAAACAACGTCACAAGCTGGTAAGGATATTCAACCGGAACATGAGGAAGATGCTAAGACAGTTCAAAAGGGCTATTTCGAGGATAGTCAAGTGAAGGATCGTAGCTTAGCAAATTATGCGGGTGATTGGAAATCAGTTTATCCATACTTGCAAGATGGAACTCTGGATCAGGTCTTTGATTATAAGGCAAAATTAAATCCAACCATGACTGCTGCTGAGTATAAGGAATATTATACCAAGGGTTATCAAACAGATATTGATCGGATTAAGATTGATAAGGATTCAATGGAGTTTTATCAAAAAGGATCTTCTAAGAAATATACCTATAAATACGTAGGTAAGCACATTTTGACTTATAAGAAGGGGAATCGTGGTGTTCGTTATCTCTTTGAAGCGAAAGAGAGCGATGCGGGAGACTTCAAATATGTTCAATTTAGTGACCATGAAATTACTCCGGTAAAGGCAGCTCACTTCCACATTTTCCATGGAGGAAAGAGTCAAGAAGCGCTTTATGATGAGTTGGAAAATTGGCCAACTTATTATCCTTCCAACTTATCTGGTTTAGAAGTGGCACAGGAAATGCTGGCTCATTAAGAGCTGTATTAAAAGAGAGACTAGGACTGATTAACCCGGTCTCTTTTTGATTAAAAATGGGGAGTGAAGCTTGTCAAATGCTTGAAAATACGTTACAATGAAAGGGCTTTAAATTAAAAAATGTATGGGGAATTTTAAATGAAAAAAGTTGGTACAATTCTTGTGAGTCTTCTCAGTGTGGTCCTGTTGGTAGCTTGTTCGCAACAGGGAACGAGCAAAAAATCAACCACCTCCTCTAGTCAAACGACGACCTCTTCTAAGGTCAAAAAGACGGATACTTCTAGTTCGGAAGTGAAGGAGAAAGAAAAAAAAGAAGAGAAAAAAGAAGTGAAGAAAATGGATCTTGAAGCGATTGCCAATGGTGATTACAGCAGTATTGCTGGGGTCTGGCAAGATGATAAAGGAAATAAGCTGGTCTTTAACGACAAAGGGTTGGTCTCACAAGAGTTAGAGGGCTATGGAGCTTCTTTGACGGATTATGGAACAGCATCAGAAGGCATTTATGGTGGTCGTGATGGGGGCTTCTTGTTGGAGTATATTCCTGCGGGAGTAACCATTGGTGATCAGGTCGATGATCAAGGACAAGTCGTCTTTAAGGACACATCAGATGCCTCTAAAAACCGCTTGTGGACTGGTGTTGGTATCGCTAGTTTTGGGGAACAAGGCTCGATCTACTATCAAGTAGGAGATGAATAACAGAAAAAAAGTCGTCTGTTTTCAGACGACTTTTTCTTATGCTTGTGGGGGGAGCCAAGAAAGCTCAAATTGGAGTACTTGGGCTTCAAGGAGATCTTGATGGGAAACCTCTTGTTTCTCTTTGCCATCTAATAGGGCTTTTTGGATGAAATAGGCGCCTGCAGTGTGTGAATTGGTGCAAATCTTGAGCTCTTGCTTGGGAAGATGGAGAAGGACTTCTTTAAAGAGAGGGAGTCCCAGATCATAGATTGGTTTTCCTGGGCAGGTTGGATAGAGTCCAAGGGCTGACCAGATGTACCAAGCAGATAGGCTACCGTTGTCTTCATCACCTGGATAGGCTTGGAAATCTTGATGGAAAGCTTGGGAACGAATCTGGTGGATCAGGAGATTAGTGTATTCGGGATGAAGGCTGTGACGGAAGAGGTAGGGAATGTGAAAGCTGGGTTGATTGGAGATGGCTATCTGCCCAAATGGGGCTTGGGCCATTTCACTCATTTCATGGATTTCATAGCCATATCCTCTTACGTCAAATTGAGGTTTTTGATTGGCCAGATCCAGCAGTCGTTGGGTGAAGGCTTTTTACCGCCCATTAGCTCTATAAGGCCGGAGAGGTCGTGTAAGGCTCCAAAAGTAGCCTGGGTTGAAGAGCATTCTGCATAATCTCCTCCCCAGCTGGTAGGAGAGAAGGGTTCTTTAAAGTTTCCATTAGTGGATCGCGCTCTCATGAAACCCGTTTGGGCATCGTACAATGTTCGGTAGGAGAGGCTGGAAGCAGCATATCGAGCAGCTGTTTCTGTATGACCCAATTGCTTGGCAACAGTGGCAATGCAAAAATCACTATAGGCGTAATCTAGGCTATGGCTCACACTTTCGTGAAAATCATCGGGTAGGTAGCCAAGGACCTTGTAGCTTTCATTGCCATGGCGACCAAAATGTTGAGTAGGATCTGTTTTTTGGGCCGTCTGGAGCATAGCTGTGAGCATGTTTTCATGTAGGTCTGGTGCGATCCCTTTTGTGACAGCATCCGCAAAGACTCCATCGATAAGGGTACCTGGCATCATTCCACGTTCATCTGGGGCCAACCATTTTGGCAGAAAACCAGTATCCTTATAAGTGTTTAAAAATCCTTCGAGAAAGCGACGGTAGTAATCGGGGTAGGCAAGGCTAAAGAGCGGAAAAGATGTCCGAAAGAGGTCCCAAAATCCGATATTGGTATAAGCTTTTCCTGGTTTGATTTTCTGATGGGTGACATCCAGGTGCCAGTCATTCCCTGTGCTATCTGTTTCATAAAAGGTTTGAGGGAAAAGGAGGAGTCGGTAAAGGCAATGGTCGAAAAAGGCTTGGTCACGCCCCCCGGCATCTTTTACTTCAATTCGCTTTAGCAGCTGATTCCATTGATCGGCTGCTTCTTTTTTAGCTTCCTCTAGGGAAAGGTAGGGAAGATGACTGTGAGCCATGTCTTGGGACAGATAAGAAGTTCCTAATTGGACGGTCACTTCATTGCTAGCAAAGGTCAGGAAAAGATCTTGATCGATGTGAGTGACGCTCTCAATCGGCTGGCTAAATTGCCACTGGAGATAGAAAGAGTAGGAAGTATCTGCGGTATGGGCCTGATCCAGAATGTGGAAGTGGCAGGTTTGGTCTGTCAGAGTCAAGTCCTCTAGTTCCTTTGCTGCATGAAAGCAGAGAGTCAGCTTTTCTGGTGCTCGAAAGCGCATGACAGCCCCGTAGCGACTTGGAACTAGCTCGCTTTGAATCTGATAACGTTCTGAAAAAATACGAAGGTAGTGAGGCTGGAAAACGGCTTCTTTCATCGAATAACTGCTTTGACGACGGAAGAGGTCGGAACTTGCAACTTCCCCTGTGATGGGCGTGATGAGGCACCAAGCGTAGTCTCCTATCCAAGGACTAGGCTGGTGTGTGAGACGAAATCCCTGAAAAATAGGGAGATTGGGGTTGAAAAACCAAGCTCCTTGTTCGTGTGTCGTCTGGGGAAGGAAGTAGTTCATCCCAAAAGGGACTCCGGTATAAGGGAGGGTGTTCCCGTGCGAATAGTGGGGATGATTATCGCTTCCCCAGCGGGTATCGATGGTTTGGCAATGTGTGCGCATCTTGTCTCCTTTTTCTTCATCAACCTTAAATGATCTGTGTTTTTCTTGGAACACGCAGTGGTATTTTCTTCAATTGTATCAAAGCGTTGTCAAATATGATAGCGTTTTTATCAAATGGAAAATTTTGTAGAAAAAGGGCTATAGTTTGCGTATGTATTTCCCCTTTGAAATCTTTTATACTGAATAGGAAAGAATCGATACGTGTGAGGAAAATAAATGACTTATTCAAAAGAAATTGTGCGAGAATGGTTGGATCAAGTGGCTGAGCGAGCTAAAGAGTACCCTGAGTGGGTGTATGTCTTTGAACGTTGCTATACAGACACTTTGGATAATACAGTTGAAATTTTAGAAGACGGTTCAACCTTTGTGTTAACAGGGGACATCCCAGCTATGTGGTTGCGTGACTCAACGGCTCAATTGAGACCCTATCTTCATGTGGCTAAACGAGATCCCCAATTGCGCCAGACCATTGCTGGCTTGGTCAAACGCCAGATGACTTTGATTCTCAAGGATCCCTATGCCAACTCTTTAATATTGAGGAGAACTGGAAAGGCCATCACGAGACTGACCATACAGATCTCAATGGCTGGATTTGGGAGCGCAAGTATGAGGTGGATTCGCTGTGCTATCCCTTGCAACTGGCTTATCTTCTTTGGAAGGAAACTGGTGAGACTAGCCAATTTGATGAAACCTTTGTCACTGCGACCAAGGAAATCCTTCATCTCTGGGCAGTGGAACAAGACCACAAGAACTCCCCTTATCGCTTTGTTCGGGATACAGATCGTAAGGAAGACACGCTGGTGAATGACGGCTTTGGACCTGACTTTGCCGTGACAGGGATGACCTGGTCAGCCTTTCGTCCAAGTGATGACTGCTGTCAGTATAGTTACTTGATTCCGTCCAATATGTTCGCAGTCGTTGTCTTGGGCTATGTCCAAGAAATCTTTGCAACATTGAATCTAGCTGATAGCGAAAGCATCATTGCAGATGCCAAACGCCTGCAAGCTGAGATTCAAGAAGGGATTGAAAACTACGCCTACACGACTAACAGCAAGGGCGAGAAAATCTATGCCTTTGAGGTAGACGGTCTAGGAAATGCTAGTATCATGGATGACCCTAACGTCCCAAGCTTATTGGCGGCTCCCTATCTTGGCTACTGCGCGATCGACGATGAGGTCTACCAAGCCACTCGTCGGACGATTTTGAGCCCTGAAAATCCTTACTTCTATGAAGGGAAGTACGCAAGTGGACTCGGGAGTTCTCATACCTTTTATCGCTATATCTGGCCGATTGCTTTATCTATTCAAGGATTGACAACAAATGATAAAGCTGAGAAAAAACATTTGCTGGACCAGTTGGTTGCCTGCGATGGAGGCACGGGTGTCATGCACGAAAGTTTCCATGTAGATGATCCAACCAAATACTCGCGTGAATGGTTCTCGTGGGCCAACATGATGTTCTGCGAGTTGGTCTTGGATTACTTGGATATTCGCTAATACTCTTCGAAAATAAAATTCAAACCACGTCAGCTTCGCCTTGCCGTACTCAAGTACAGCCTGCGGCTAGCTTCCTAGTTTGCTCTTTGATTTTCATTGAGTATAAGGAGCACGCTTAGCTTCACTGATTCTTGTTAGAATCACAAATAGATCTTTAAATTTAAGTTAGAATGAGGTTTTACTCATGGAAAATGTTGTTGTACATATCATCTCTCATAGCCACTGGGATCGTGAGTGGTATCTACCTTTTGAAAGCCACCGCATGCAATTGGTGGAACTGTTTGACAATCTCTTTGATCTTTTTGAAAATGATCCTGAGTTCAAAAGTTTCCACTTGGATGGACAAACCATCGTCCTCGATGACTATTTAGAAATTCGCCCTGAAAACCGTGACAAGGTGCAGCGTTATATCGACGAAGGCAAACTTAAGATTGGTCCATTCTACATCTTGCAGGATGATTACTTGATTTCCAGTGAAGCCAATGTCCGCAATACCTTGATTGGCCAAGCTGAATGCGCTAAATGGGGCAAATCCACTCAGATTGGTTACTTCCCTGATACCTTTGGAAATATGGGGCAAGCGCCTCAAATCCTTCAAAAATCAGGGATTCACGTAGCAGCCTTTGGGCGCGGGGTGAAGCCAATCGGATTTGACAACCAAGTCCTTGAAGATGAGCAATTTACCTCTCAATTTTCTGAAATGTACTGGCAAGGGGCGGATGGTAGCCGTGTGCTGGGTATTCTCTTTGCCAACTGGTACAGTAACGGGAATGAAATTCCAGTGGATAAAGATGAAGCTTTGGCTTTCTGGAAACAAAAATTGTCAGACGTTCGTGATTATGCCTCCACCAACCAATGGTTGATGATGAACGGTTGTGACCATCAACCAGTTCAACGGAACTTGAGTGAAGCTATTCGCGTGGCCAATGAACTCTTCCCTGACGTGACCTTTATTCATAGCTCCTTTGATGAATATGTTCAAGCAGTGGAAAGTGCGCTTCCTGAACAATTATCTACGGTTACGGGAGAATTGACCAGTCAGGAAACCGATGGTTGGTACACACTGGCAAATACGTCTTCTTCTCGGGTTTATCTCAAGCAAGCCTTCCAAGAAAACAGCAATTTACTCGAGCAAGTGGTGGAACCTTTGACCATCATCACTGGTGGACATCACCACAAGGATCAGTTGACCTATGCCTGGAAGACGCTCTTACAAAATGCGCCACACGATAGTATTTGTGGATGTAGCGTGGATGATGTTCACCGCGAAATGGAAGTTCGTTTTGCTAAGGTCAACCAAGTTGGAAACTTTGTTAAGACCAACCTTTTAAACGAATGGAAGGGTAAACTAGCGACTCAAAGCCCAGAGTGAGCACCTCTTTACGGTCATCAATACTGGCTTGCATAGTAAGGTAGATACCGTCAGCACGATTGTCGATGTAGCGGTTTGTCCATTTAAGGAATTGCACCCGACAGAGGGCTTCAAGAAAATGGCCGCTTTGAGCTTGCCAGACTACCACGTAGAAGATTTAGATGGGCATCTTGTAGAAGCAGAGATTGAAGACTTGGGGGCAAGCTTTGGCTATACCCTGCCTAAGGATAAATTCCGCCAACCCTATATTGCGCGTCAAGTGCGCGTGACGGTTCCAGTTCATTTGGCAGCCTTGTCTTGGACAACCTTCCAGCTCTTAGAAGGCAAAGCACCTCATCATGATGGTCTGTTCCAAAATGGGGTGATCGATACGCCATTTGTAACCCTTAGTATCGATGATGGCTTGACCCTCTATGATAAAACGACCAATGAGGCTTATGAGGATTTCCTTCGCTTTGAAGATCGTGGGGATATTGGAAATGAATATATCTACTTCCAACCAAAAGGAACAGAGCCGATCTATGCGGAGTTAACAGCTTATGAGGTCTTGGAAAACAATGCTCGCTATGCCAAAATCTTGCTCAAGCATGACTTGACGATCCCGGTCAGCGCGGATGAACAATTGGATGCGGAGCAAAGAGGCATTATCGAGTTTATGAACCGCAAGGCAAGTCGCTCAGAAGAGCTGACAACGATCCCTCTTGAAACGGAGATGACCATCTTTGTAGATGATCCACAAATTCGCTTCAAGACGCGCTTTACCAATACTGCCAAGGATCACCGCATCCGTCTCCTGGTCAAGACTCACAATACACGTCCAAGCAATGATTCTGAAAGTATCTATGAGGTGGTCACACGGCCAAATAAACCGGCTGCTTCTTGGGAAAATCCTGAAAATCCCCAACACCAACAAGCCTTCGTCAGCTTGTATGATGACGTCAAAGGGGTAACAGTGGCCAATAAAGGATTGCATGAATACGAAATCCTTGGAGACGATACGATAGCTGTAACCCTTCTCCGTGCTTCCGGTGAACTTGGTGACTGGGGCTATTTCCCAACACCAGAAGCACAATGCTTACGGGACTTTGAGGTTGAATATGCAGTAGAATGCCATCAAGCTCAGGGGCGCTTCTCCGCTTATCGCCGAGCGAAAGCTTTGCAGACACCGATGACCAGCCTTCAAGTTGAAAAACAAGAAGGAAGTGTAGCAGCGTCTGGTAGCTTACTCAAGCATACAGCCTTGACGCATCCTCAGGTTTGTCCAACAGCCTTTAAGGTAGCAGAAAATGAAGAAGGTTACATCCTTCGCTATTACAACATGAGCCAAGAAAATGTGCGCGTGTCAGAAGGACAACAAACGGTTGTCGATCTTCTGGAACAACCGTATCCGGTCCATACAGGTTTATTGGCACCGCAAGAAATCCGGACAGAATGGATTAAAAAAGAAGAAATCTAATTTCAAAAAGATAACATAAAAAGAAAGGAGGAGCGAAAAGAGTAAGAACCGACTGCTGACTCGCTCCTTTTTACAGGTAAAAGCCATGACCCTTGCAACGATTGATATCGGAGGGACTGGGATTAAGTTTGCTAGTCTCACTCCGGATGGAAAGATTTTAGATAAGGCCAGCACCCCAACGCCAAAAACTCTAGAAGATTTGTTGGCTTGGTTGGACCAGCGATTGTCAGAACGTGACTACCGTGGGATTGCCATGAGTGTACCAGGAGCTGTTAACCAAGAAACAGGTGTGATTGAAGGGATCAGTGCCATTCCTTATATTCATGGTTTTTCTTGGTATGAGGCGCTTGCCCATCACCAACTACCTGTCCATCTAGAAAATGATGCCAACTGTGTTGGACTGAGTGAACTGCTGGCACATCCTGAGATTGAAAATGCAGCCTGTGTCGTGATTGGTACAGGGATCGGTGGAGCTATGATTATCAATGGCAAGCTTCACCGAGGTCGTCATGGATTGGGAGGAGAGTTTGGCTATATGACCACCATTGAACCCGCAGAAAAGCTCAACAACTGGTCACAACTCGCTTCTACAGGAAACTTGGTTCGCTATGTGATTGAAAAATCAGGTCAGTCTGACTGGGATGGACGTAAGGTCTACCAAGAGGCTGCAGCCGGCAATGCCCTTTGCCAGGAAGCCATTGAGCGCATGAATCGTAATCTTGCTCAAGGACTGCTCAATATCCAGTATCTCATTGACCCAGATGTGATTAGCCTAGGTGGCTCTATCAGTCAAAACCCAGATTTTATCAAAGGGGTTCAAAAAGCAGTGGACGCCTTTGTGGACAGATATGAAGAATATACCATCGCTCCAGTCATTCAAGCCTGCACCTATCAGGCAGATGCCAATCTCTACGGTGCCCTTGTCAACTGGTTACAGGAGGAAAACCAATGGTAACTTTTACAGGACTTAGTCCCAAACAAGCCCAATCTATCGAAGTATTAAAAAATCACATTTCTCTACCAGATGTAGAAGTGGCAGTCGCTCAGTCTGACCAAGCTTCTATCTCTATCAAGGGGGAGAAGGGGCAGTATCAACTGACCTACCGTAAACCTCATCAACTCTACCGTGCCTTGTCTGTGCTCGCAACAGCTTTAGCAGAAGGGGACAAGGTAGAGATTGAGGAAAAAGCTGCCTATGAAGATCTAGCCTACATGGCAGACTGTTCGCGCAATGCCGTGCTCAATGTCGCATCTGCCAAGCTGATGATTGAGGTCTTGGCTCTCATGGGCTACTCAACCTTTGAGCTCTATATGGAGGACACCTATCAGATTGAGGGGCACCCTTACTTTGGTTATTTCCGTGGAGCTTATGCTGCTGAAGAGTTACAGGAAATTGAAGCCTACGCCCAGCAGTTTGACATGACCTTTGTCCCATGCATCCAAACTTTGGCTCACTTATCAGCCTTTGTCAAATGGGGTGTCAAAGAAGTGCAAGAACTCCGCGATGTAGAGGATATTCTCCTCATCGGTGAAGAAAAAGTCTACGACCTGATTGACGGTATGTTTGCTACTTTGTCTAAACTACAAACTCGCAAGGTCAATATCGGGATGGACGAAGCTCACTTGGTTGGTTTGGGACGTTACCTTATCCTAAACGGTGTGGTGGACCGTAGTCTTCTCATGTGCCAACACTTGGAGCGTGTGCTGGATATTGCAGACAAGTATGGTTTCCACTGCCAGATGTGGAGCGATATGTTCTTCAAGCTCATGTCAGCAGATGGCCAGTACGACCGTGAGGTGGAAATTCCAGAAGAAACTCGTGTTTACCTAGATCGTCTCAAAGACCGTGTCACCTTGGTTTACTGGGATTATTATCAGGATAGCGAAGAAAAATACAACCGAAACTTCCGTAATCACCACAAGATTAGCCAGGATATCGCCTTTGCTGGTGGTGCTTGGAAGTGGATTGGTTTTACACCCCACAACCATTTCAGTCGTCTCATTTCAGTAGAAGCCAATAAAGCCTGCCGTGCCAACCAGATCAAGGAAGTCATCGTGACAGGTTGGGGGGACAACGGTGGTGAAACGGCCCAGTTCTCGATCCTGCCTAGCTTACAAATCTGGGCGGAACTCAGCTACCGCAATGATTTAGAGCGTCTATCTGCCCACTTCAAGACCAATACAGGTCTATCAGTTGAGGACTTCATGCAGCTGGATCTAGCCAACCTCTTGCCAGACCTACCAGGTAATATACATGGTATCAACCCCAACCGCTATGTCTTTTATCAGGATGTCCTCTGTCCAATCCTTGACAAGCACATGACTCCTGAACAGGACAAACCACACTTTGCCCAGGCAGCTGAGACTCTTACTGCTATCAAAGAAAAAGCGGGCGTCTACGTCTATCTCTTTGCAACCCAGGCTCAGTTGAATGCTATTTTAAGTAGTAAAGTGGATGTAGGTCGACGCATCCGTGAGGCCTATCACACAGGTGATAAAGAGAGTTTGCGACAAATTGCTAGAGAAGAATTGCCAAAATTAAGAAGCCAGATTGAACACTTCCATGCTCTCTTTAGCCACCAATGGTTGAAAGAAAACAAGGTCTTTGGCTTGGATACCGTAGATATCCGTATGGGTGGACTCTTGCAACGCATCAAGCGCGCAGAAAGCCGTATTGAAATCTACCTAGCAGGCGAAATCTCTCGTATCGATGAACTAGAAGTAGAGATCTTACCATTCAATGATTTCTACGGGGATCAGGACTTCGCAGCCACAACAGCTAATCAATGGCACACCATTGCGACGGCCTCAACCATTTATACAACGTAAAAAATGCCAAGTTGGATGACAGGTATCTCATCCACGGTGGGATAGGAGTAGAAGAGGAGCTGTCTTTACGATCACCCTTTTCTACTCCTTTTTTTAAAGCTATGTCATAAATTTGTAGAATTTTTTCTATAATTAGGAGTTTGAAAATATAAATGGGCTATCTTATAATAGGTGATGTAAACGCTACCAAAGTAAATAAACACGCTCAAGGCTCAAAGGGGGGAGTTAAATGAAAAAGTTTGTAAGGACTCTGAGAGAAAATTTCATTTTTCTTTTAATGGTCTTACCTGGTGCAGCGTGGTTAATCTTATTCTTCTATATTCCGGTTTTTGGGAATATCGTAGCATTTAAGGACTATCATATCACAGGAGAGGGCTTCATCGACAGTGTCATGAAGAGTAAGTGGGTTGGCTTTGACAACTTCAAATTCCTCTTTAGTTCCAAAGATGCCTACATTATTACAAGAAACACGGTATTGTACAACTTAGGATTCATCTTCTTAGGATTGATTGTTTCCGTTGGGATCGCCATCATCTTTAGTGAGTTGAGATCAAAAAGAGTGGTCAAGGTGCTTCAAACCTCCATGCTCTTCCCATACTTCCTATCATGGGTTATCATCAGCTTCTTCACCGATGCCTTCCTTAACGTGGACAAAGGATTGGTCAACCACATCTTAACTTCATTTGGTATGAAAGCCATCAATTTCTATTCGGAATTGTGGATCTGGCCAGCGCTTCTCCTCTTCTTAGGAATCTGGAAAGGCTTTGGTTATAGTAGTGTCATGTACTATGCAACTATCATGGGAATTGACCCAACCTACTATGAAGCAGCGACCGTGGATGGTGCGTCTAAGTGGCAACGCATTCGCAATATCACTATTCCTCAGTTGTCTTCCTTGATTACAGTCTTGACCATTCTTGCAGTCGGAAATATCTTCCGCGCAGACTTCGGTCTTTTCTACCAAATCCCGCATAATGCTGGAGCGCTCTATAGTGTGACCAACGTTATTGATGTTTATGTCTACAACGGTTTGACCAAGTCAGGGGATATCGGGATGACAGCAGCAGCCGGTCTTTACCAATCGGTAGTCGGTTTGGTTCTTGTTTTAATCTCAAATATCATTGCCCGTCGCATTGATAAGAATGCCGCTCTCTTCTAGAAAGGAGGATCGTATGAAAAAATCAACCATTCAAAAAGAAAAAATTGATAATGTCGGGATCCATTCTTTCAGTAAGAAGAGCAACTTCTTCTTTACCTTGTTGTTGACCTTGGTCGGCTTGACCTGTGTGCTTCCCTTCATCTTCGTTGTCATGATCTCCTTGACAGACGAACAAAGTTTGGCAGTTCATGGCTTCCAATTCTGGCCAGCAAAATTTGGATTTGATGGTTACCTCTTCTTGGTACAATTTAAAGACAAAATCTTGCAAGCCCTCTTCATTACCTTGTTTGTGACCATTGTGGGAACAGCATGTAATGTCTTTATCACAACAACCTATGCTTACGCTATCTCACGGAGTACTTTTTAAATACCGCAAGTTCTTTACCGTATTTTTCACTCCTTAGTATGCTCTTTAGTGCAGGGTTGGTCCCAAGCTACATTGTGACCACTCAACTCTTGCAGTTAGGTGATACCATCGGGGCTTTGATTATCCCAATGTTGCTCAGTCCATTTAACATCATCTTGATGCGGACCTTCTTTAAACGGACCATTCCAGAAGCTATCCTTGAATCTGCTCGGATCGATGGGGCAAGTGAAACACGGATCTTCTTCCAAATCTGCTTGCCATTGTCTCTACCAGGGATTGCAACTATCAGTTTGTTCACTGCTTTAGGGTTCTGGAACGACTGGTTCAATGCCCTCCTCTATATTAAGAGTGACAACCTTTACCCATTGCAATACCTCTTGATGCAAATCCAAAACAATATGGATTACATCGCTAAAAACGTCGGGGTATCCGGCCAATTGGCAGGAGCTGTACAATCCATCCCACGGGAAACGGGACGTATGGCCATGGTGGTTGTGGCAACAGTGCCGATCGCCATTCTCTATCCATTCTTCCAACGCTACTTTGTAAAAGGCTTGACCATCGGTGGTGTGAAAGAATAACATCGTTCATTGAAAATCAGCAAGATTTTCAACTCATAACTTAGTCTAAAAAGAAAATAACATAAAGGAGATTTTTCTTATGAAAAATTGGAAAAAATACGCGTTAGCATCTGCTAGTGTCATTGCTCTTGGAGCTACTCTTGCTGCTTGTGGAAACCTTACAGGAAACAACAAGAAGTCAGCAACAACTGAAGACGGGAAACCAGTCATCAAGATGTACCAAATCGGTGACAAACCAGATAACTTGGATGTTCTTCTTAAAAATGCCAACAAGATCATTGAAAAGAAAGTTGGCGCAAAATTGGATATCCAATATCTTGGTTGGGGTGACTACGCACAAAAAATGAACGTTATCATCTCATCTGGTGAAAACTATGATATTGCCTTTGCTAATAACTATGTCATCAACGCTCAAAAAGGTGCCTATGCTGACTTGACAGAATTGTACAAGAAAGAAGGGAAAGACCTTTACAAAGCACTTGACCCAGCTTACATCAAAGGGAACACTGTAAATGGCAAGATCTATGCTGTTCCAGTAGCAGCTAACGTTGCATCTTCTCAAAACTTTGCCTTCAACGGACCACTTCTTGAAAAATATGGTATCGATGTTTCAAACGTGAAAGACTATGCTTCTCTAGAACCAGTCTTGAAAGCCATTAAAGAAAAAGATCCAAACGTTGTTCCATTTGCAATGAACAAGAGCTACGGTGGACCTTCAGATGACTTCGACTATGTGGCTGTTGATGGACTCCCATTCGTTGTTGACTTGAAAGGTGACACTACGAAGATCGTTGACCGTTACACAATTCCTCGTTATGTAGAAAACTTGAAGACTCTTCACAAATACTACGAAGCAGGATACATTCCAAAAGACGTAGCAACTAGCGACACTGGTTATGATCTTTCTAAAGATACATGGTTGGTTCGTGAAGAAACAGTAGGACCAGCTGACTACGGTAACAGCTTGCTTACTCGTGTAGCAAACCGTAAGATCGACATCAAACCATTTACTGAACTTTACAAGAAGAACAACACTACTCAAGTAGCTAACTTTGTTATCTCAAACAACTCTAAGAACAAAGAAAAAGCCATGGAAGTGTTGAACCTCTTGAACACTAATCCAGAACTCTTGAACGGCCTTGTTTATGGACCAGAAGGCAAGAACTGGGAAAAAGTTGCCGGCAAAGAAAACCGTGTCAAAGTCTTGGATGGCTACAACGGAAACACTCACATGTCTGGATGGAACACTGGTAACAACTGGATTCTTTACATCAACGAAAACGTAACAGATGAACAAATTGCACAATCTAAGAAAGACTTGGAAACTGCAAAAGAATCTCCAGCACTTGGCTTCATCTTTAACACAGATAAAGTGAAATCAGAAATCACTGCTCTTACAAATACTTTGAACCAATTCGCAGGTGCTATCAATACTGGTACTGTGGATCCTGAAGTAGAAGTTCCTAAGATGCTTGAAAAATTGAAATCAGAAGGTGCTTACCAAAAAGTGCTTGACGAAATGCAAAAACAATACGACGAATTCCTTGCTTCTAAAAAATAAGAACAGGTAGTGCGAAAAGGCTTTGGAGGGATCTCCAGAGCCTTTTTGTGTCTTTATGAAAATGAGTCCTGTAAATGAAAATCAATATTTCAATTTACCAATGCAAATAGGGGAAAGCGTTTTATTTTTATGGTATAATAGAATCACTAATTGGAAAAGAGGCTGAATGATGGGAAAAATCATCGAGTTCATTTTTACGAGAGTCTATGTTGCTATGCTGGTAACAGGGATTTTTTGGGTCTTGACGATCTGTGGGGGTGTTCTGCTAGGAGTAGGACCGGCTAGTGCCACTATCATGAGCCTCTATGCGGAAAATGGCATGACCTACAAGGACTATCATTGGTCACGCGCTTGGGAACTCTTCAAAGAAAATCTACGCCCGGCTAATCAAGTCTTTTATACCTTCTTTGCCATTGAAGGGGTTCTCCTATATGGCATGTACCTCATGGTCCAGATTCCTCACTTGAATTTCTTCCAAATTTTGGTTCTCTTGTTTAATCTGGTTTTCCTCTTGGTTGCGCCTCTAGCTTACGCCGTTTATTTGAAATTGCAAGTTCATTTTGATCTCTCTTATGCCAACAGTATCAAGCTCAGTTTGATCGGAATGTTGCTGGACATTCGTCCGGTTCTGAAGCTCATCCTTGGAACCGCGCTACTTGGGGTCATTAGCTACTATATGCCAGCCCTTCTCTTTTTCGTCTTGATCGGTGTATGGCATTTCTTTGTCAATGATATCTTTGACCCTGTCTATCAAAACATCCACGAAAAATTGGTATCCTAACGATGAAAAAAATCTGGTTAAGTACGCTTTTAAAATTCTACGCCTATGTCATGGTAGTCATTTTGACCATTATGGGCCTGGTCGTCGCGGGGATCTCTTGGAAAAACCAGCAAGCCGAAGCTGACCGGATCGCCCAACGGGTCTTGACCGAAGTGGTGACGGATCTTGAGACCTCTTATCAACGGGTCACACAAGAAGGTCGTAGCCTCGTTGAAAACCCTGCAAAATTAGAAGGAGTTTATCGTTATTTTACCTTGTCACCATCGGAGTATGAGACTTGGCGATTGAATGCCCAATTCCCTTCGTATATCCAATTGTCCCTACATAAGAATATTGACAGCCTCTATTTGAGCAATAAAAACATCGAGGGTATCGATGTCACCTTGTCTGATTACAAGACGGTATTTGTCTCTACCCGGCAATCACAGGGAGGCAAGCAAGTATCGGCGGACCATTACAAGGCTCCTGCGACAGCCATTCCGGTTTCTTTGACAGATCCGACTACGGGTGCTGGAGTTGGGATCGCTTATATGACGCTGGACCAAGAATTTTTGACGGCAGCGATTGATAATGCCAGAGGCGATCTTCCTGTCGCTGTGCGGATCTTCACTCCCTTTGGGAAAGAGATGTACCATGAAGGGGATAAGGGACAATCAAAGGATGTTAAATGGCAAACCCGTAGCACGATCTATGGCTACAAGGTGGATGTAGCTGTTTCTGAAAGTTATCTGGTCAAAAAGGGTCTCGCTAACCTGACCACTTTTCTCTCCATTGCTTTCCTAATTTTCTTGATCCTTTACTTGTTATTAGGTCAGATTTTCAAAAATTATCAACGTCAAGTCCTCGATTTGGTCGATACCATGAATCTGATCAGTCAAGGCGATAGTGAACGACGGATTGATACCTCGACCAAGGACCAAGAACTGCTGGTTATTGGGAATATGATTAATACCATGTTAGACAATATGGACAAGAATATTCGGGATATCTACCAGCTGCAGCTCAGCCAAAAAGATGCCAATATGCGGGCACTACAAGCCCAGATTAATCCCCACTTTATGTACAATACACTGGAATTTATCCGGATGTATGCCGTCATGCAAGAGCAAGAAGAGTTGGGCGATATTATCTATGAGTTTAGTAGTCTCTTACGCAATAATATCTCAGATGAGCGAGTGGCGACAGTTGAAAATGAGCTCGAATTTTGTCGCAAATACAGCTACCTCTGTATGGTGCGTTATCCAAAATCGATTGCCTATGGCTTTAAGATCGATCCAGGTTTGGAAAAGATGAAGATTCCCAAATTCACCATCCAGCCTTTGGTCGAGAACTATTTTGCCCATGGGGTGGACCACAAACGCAAGGACAATGTGATCAGTGTCAAAGTCTTGCAAGGAGAAGGGCAAGTCATGATCCTGGTTAGTGATAATGGGCGCGGGATGGAAGAAGAACAGCTAGAAAAAATTCAAGAGATACTAGCCAATCGCAATCCACGCTCAGAAATCGAAGAAAAGAGTGGGCGGCAGTCCATCGGAATTGTCAATGTCCATGAACGCATGCTACTCTATTTTGGAGATCGCTACCATATCCAAGTCTTCTCCCAACCTCACCATGGAGTGACCTATACTATTACCATTCAAGATGAATAAAGGAGACAGAATGTACAAAGTCTTATTAGTAGACGATGAGTATATGATTACAGAAGGGTTAAAAAAATTAATCCCCTTTGACCACTGGAATATGGAAGTGGTCGCAACTGCAGAAGATGCAGACCAGGCCCTTGATTATGTGCGAGAGCATCCGGTGGATGTAGTGATCACGGATGTCAATATGCCTGGAAAGACTGGACTTCAGATGATTGCAGAGATGAAGGATTTGATTCCAGATGCTGCTTTTATCATTATGTCAGGCTATCAGGATTTTGAATATGTCAAAACAGCCCTCAATTTGCGCGTGGCAGACTACCTGCTCAAACCTGTCAATAAGGTGGAGATGGGTAATATCCTAGAAAAAATTCAGCACCAAATCCAGCAACCAAGCCAAGAGTTGGCCAACCGCTTGATTCACGATGACATCTCTGAGGAAGAGTTTTGTCGGTATATCGCAGGACGAAACTCACTGTGGATTGGGGTTTCTAAGGAGAAAAAAGGCTTTATCAGCTCGTCTTACCAAGTTCTCGGGCAAAATCTTCAACTCTTTATCTCAGATCAAGAAGAAGAAGCCATGATTGAGAAGACCTTTGAGCCTCCTTATAAGGAGCACTTTCGCCAATTTAAAGACCTAGTGGAGCGGAGTCTCTTTTATGGAGCAACCCCTCTCAATCAAGATGGAGAGGTCTTCCATTACTACGAACCGGCCTACCGGGTGATCATGCAAGGAAATATCCAACAGATCTTAGAAGAACTGGATTGGTTGGAAAAAATGATTCTTGAGAAGACACCCAAGGTTTCGTTAACCAAGCAGCTCTTTATCCAATTTTTGATGGATGTCTTTCATTTGTTTGAATACCTGCAAGGAGATGATTTGGCCGATGTGGTCAAGAAAGTCCAAGAAGCTGCTACCTTTGGCGAGATGATTAGCTTTATCCAGGAAGAGTTGTCTCGTTTCTTATCCCACTATCGGATGAACGAAAATGTAGCGAGTGTCCTCCAAGTGATTAGCCGTGATTACCAAAAAGAGCTTTCGCTCAAGGACATCAGTCAGGCTCTCTTTATCAATCCAGTCTATTTAGGCCAATTGATTAAACGAGAAACCAATGCAACGTTCGCAGAACTCCTCAATAAACAGCGGATTAAGGCTGCCCAGCAGCTCCTTTTATCGACCAATGACAGTATTGAAGATATCTGCTATAAAGTCGGTTACAGCAATGTGGGCTATTTCTACAAGGTTTTCCGTAAACTCTGTGGAAAATCGCCTAAAACCTATCGCTTACAAGTCATGACAGAGCATGCAGAAGATGAGTAAAAGGCTGAGACGATTTGTCTCAGCCTTTTTACTTTTCATTTTACGTTCTTTGTATCTTGATTTTTCCAACCAGCAGCTCCGCTTCAATGGTGATTTCTGTGAGTTGGTTCCAGTCGATTTTCTCTTGATCTACGTGAAATAGAAGAGGGGTCATAGCGAGGAGCGCTTGGCGTTCTTCAGGAGTTAAACTCTTGGTGAGGCTGACCGTTTCGGATGAGAGGATCTGGCAGTGGTCTTCAAAGTGCTCCAAAATTTCCTGGTTGGAGTAGGATTGCTTGGTCAATTGATCTTGGGCCAACTGACGAATTTCTTTCAGATGAGAAGAGGTTGGGACGACCTTAATAATCACCCCTTCAGCCTTTAAGACACGCTCAAATTCAGCGTAATTAGCCGGGGAGAAGATGTCCAAAATGACCTCCATACTCTTGGATTGAATGGGTAAATGAGCCAAGTCTCCTACAAACCAATTGACCTTCCAGCTAGCGTCACTCTTGGCAGCTAGTTGCACAGATTCCTTGGAAAGATCAAAGGCATAGAAAGTAGCCTTGGGATAGGCTTCTTGTAGTTTTCGGGAGTAATAACCTTCTCCACAACCGATATCTAGAATCTTGGCATCACTGGTCGGAATTTTTTGTCCGATCGCTGTTAGAATCGGCTCATAAAAACCTGCTTCCAAGATTAGCTGGCGATTCTGGAAATTTTCTTTGTCATAGTCCTTCGATTGTTTGATCTGGGGAGCCAGGTTGACATAGCCAAATTTCGCTAAATCAAAAGAATGGCCCTTGGGACATTTAAAACTGGTCTCCACAAGTTCTAGGTCCAGTTGACAGATGGGACAGGCAAAAGCAGTGGCTGTTTGAAATCGTTGTAATTTTGGTTTGATTGTCATGATAGTTCTAGTGTACCAAAAAACCTCCGAAAGTTATAGTTTCAGAGGTTTTACTTTCTTAATAAGTCAAAACAAAGTATTTTTTCTTACCGCGACGGATAACGGTCAATTCATTTTCTAATTTATCGCTATCGCTCAAGACATAGTCAAGGTCTTGGATGCGTTCGCCGTTGACGTAGATAGCTCCGTTTTGAACATCTTCGCGGGCTTGGCGTTTAGAATTTACCACACCAGCTGTGACCAAGAGTTCAACAATGTTGAGGTTGTCTTCTGCTTGGACCTGGTAGTTTGGCACACCACGAAGGCCTTGTTTGAGTTCTTTGACAGAAAGGTTTTTGATGTTTCCTGCAAAGAGTTGTTCGGTGATGTTGAGGGCTTCCTTGTAGGCTTCTTCGCCGTGGACAAGGGTGACTACTTCACGCGCCAAGATCTTTTGAGCCAAGCGTTCATGAGGAGCAGCTTCAAACTGTTTACGGATCTCTTCAATTTCATCAAGTGACAAGAAAGTGAAGATCTTCAAGAAGCGCACAGCATCCGCATCCATCACATTCATCCAGAATTGGTACATTTCGTATGGAGATGTTTTGTCTGCATTGAGCCAGACCGCATTGCCTTCTGATTTACCGAATTTCTTACCAGTTGCATCTGTAATCAAAGGCACAGTCATAACATGACCGGTTTTATCTGCTTTACGACGCATTAACTCAGTACCGGCTGTCATGTTTCCCCATTGGTCAGATCCACCAATTTGAAGGGTTACATTGTGTTCTTGGTTGAGGACGTAGAAGTCATAGCCTTGCATAATTTGGTAGGCAAACTCTGTGTAAGAAATCCCTGTCTCAATCCGTTTTTAACAGATTCTTTACTCATCATGGCATTGACCGTAAAGTATTTTCCGACATCACGAAGAAAGTCAATAAAGCTAATGCTTCCGAACCAATCGTAGTTGTTGACCATTTCGGCTTTATTGTCACCATTTTCAAAATCGAGGAAACGAGACAATTGCCCTTGAATGGAGCGAACCCATTCTTGTACAGTTTCTTTTGTTTGGAGACTACGTTCAGCATCTTTGAAGGACGGATCACCAATGAGACCAGTCGCACCGCCAACGAGCGCATAAGGTTTGTGGCCTGCTAGTTGAAGACGACGACTCGTCAAGATGGCAACCAAGTGACCAAGATGAAGGCTGTCAGCAGTTGGATCATAACCAGTATAATAAGAAACCTGACCTTCTTCCAGTGCTTTGCGTAAGGCTTCTTCATCCGTCGTTTGAAATACCAAACCACGCTCTTTTAGCTCATCAAAAATGTGCATATGTCTTTTCTCCTTTATAAGATTATTCATTTCTCTATTCTACCATAAACCACGGAAATGGCAATGCTTTCCATCATTTTCTTGTCCTTACCCAAGAAGAATGAGCGACAATTTTTATGATATTGTAATTGAAAAATAAAAGTGCCTAATCTGCTATAATATAGGGAACAAGGAGAAAGAATCAGTGAATCAATTAAAAGAGAAGTTGCAAGAATTTTTGGAAGAAGGTTCAAAAAAATTCTTTGAAAATATGTATACAGAAACTCCGAATAAGGAAAAAAATGAGGAAAAGTAACTGGTCTGTCGGTGATGTTTTTTGCGACCTTTTTGAGGACCCTCAAACTCTTGTGGGATGTGATGATCGCCCTGTTCGTGTGCCTCTTTTTATTTGGCGCAGGGATCGGGATTGGTTATGCGACGAGCCTCTTTAGTAATGTCAAGGTTCCAAAGACAGAAGAATTGGTCCAGCAGGTTCGCAATGTCAGCAGTGTTTCAAAACTAACCTATTCCGATAAGAGCTTGATTGCAGAAGTAGACAGTGATCTGATCCGCACGCCGGTAGCTGGAGATGCCATTTCTGATAATGTCAAAAAGGCTGTGATCGCTACTGAGGATGAGAATTTTTGAAAGCCACAAGGGGTTGTGCCCAAGGCTGTTCTTCGGGCGACGCTTGGATCTGTAGCCGGTGTGGGTTCCTCTAGTGGGGGATCAACCCTGACCCAGCAGTTGATCAAACAGCAAGTCGTTGGAGATGCTCCAACCTTTACTCGTAAGGCGACAGAGATTGTCGATGCCTTGGCTTTAGAGCGGGGGATGGATAAAAATGAAATCCTAACTACCTACTTAAACGTCTCGCCTTTTGGACGAAACAATCGGGGACAAAATATTGCAGGTGTGGAAGCCTGCACTCAGGGATTTTTAGCGTCTCTGCGAAAGACTTGTCCGTTCCATAGCGGCCTTTATCGCTGGCTTGCCACAAAGTCCGATTGTCTACTCTCCTTATGCTGCTGATGGTAGCCTAAAGAGCAAGGAAAACCTAGAGTTAGGTTTGGCGCGTGCTAAAGATGTCTTGTTCAACATGTACCGGACGGGAGTCTTGTCGGAAAAAGACTATGAAACCTATGCTAAGTACGACTTAACCAAAGACTTCATCGATCCAGATGGTATCGAGAAAACACCGCATGACTACCTCTACTTCCAAGCCATGGCAGAAGCTAAAGAGGCCATGTATGACTACTTGATCAAGCGAGACAATGTAACCAAGCAAGACCTAAAAAACAATGAAACCGTCAAGGCTTATCAAGAATTAGCTGAGAGTGAGTTGCGCGAGGGTGGCTACACCATCCAAACCACTATAAACAAACCGGTTCACAATGCGATGCAGGCCGCAGTAGCGAATTTTGGAAGCGTCTTGGATGATGGAACGGGACTTGTAGAAGTTGGGAATGTCCTTATGGACAACCGAACAGGTGCCGTTTTAGGATTTATCGGTGGACGGAATTTTGACGGCAACCAAAACAACCATGCCTTTGATACAGAGCGTTCCCCAGGGTCTACTATCAAGCCGCTGTTGGCCTATGGGATTGCGATCGACCAAGGCTTGATGGGAAGCAATAGCATCCTTTCTAACTACCCGACTAATTTCTCAAGTGGTGAGCCGATCATGCACGTGGATAGCCGAGGGACAGCCATGATGGATCTCCGTGAGGCCCTCAATACCTCATGGAATATTCCAGCTTACTGGACTTACCGAACTCTTCGCGAAAAGGGTGTCGATGTTCCATCCTACATGAAGAAAATGGGCTATGATATTCCTGAATATGGCATTGAGAGTCTGCCGATGGGAGGAGGAATTGAGGTCACCGTTGCCCAACATACCAATGGTTTCCAAACCATTGCTAACAATGGGGACTACCTCAAACGCTACATGGTAGAGCAAATTATTGATCGAGATGGAGATGTGGTTTACAAGCACGAGGCAGATCCTGTTCGTGTCTACTCTCCAGCAACGGCAACGATTATGCAGGATCTCTTGCGAGGGGTTATTACGTCGGGTGCTACAACGACCTTTAAGTCACGGATTAGCCAAATCAATCCAACACTGGCGGGTGCTGACTGGATTGGAAAAACCGGTACGACCAACTCAAATGGGGATATGTGGTTGATGTTATCCACACCAAATGTTTCTTTAGGAGGTTGGATCGGCCATGACAACAATGCTTCCATGCAGACCTTGACCGGCTACAACAACAATGCTCAATACATGGCGCAGTTGGCGAATGCGATCTACCAAGCTGATCCAAGTCTCTTTGGGATTCAGGATAAATTCACTCTCGATAAGAGTGTGATCCGTTCTGAAGTACTCAAAGCGACTGGTGAAAGACCAGGTCGCGTCAATGTCAATGGCCGGGATATCGATGTGAGCGGTCAAATGGTGACGAGCCTTTGGGCTAAAAACGGAGCTCCAACTACTCAATATCGTTTTGCAATCGGAGGATCGGATAGCGATTATCAAAGTGCTTGGGCAGCGATGCTGGGCAATACCAGTGGGAATCAGTCGAATAATAAGAACAATTCAACAACAAATAGTTCATCAAACAATAGCTCAAATCGAAACAGCTCAAATCGAAACAGCTCAAATCGTGACAATCGGCGCTAGTCTTATCTGGTAGAAAACCTAGTGAAAGTCTTGATTTTTGAAGGAAAAAACGATATAATAGTGACAACTAATTTGTCGTGTGCTTTATTTGAAATATTGTCCAAATAAGAGCTTACAGCAGTTAAATCTTACTTGAATAAGTCGATTTAGCTGCTCTTTTTAGTGCCTATTTTTTTAAGAAACTTGTAGTTTGTTACACAAATTTAATTTTTCTAAAAATTGCAAAAAGCGACGAATGAGATGAAGAGACAACTCTTCATGTGATGCAAATCACACAATTGTAGTTAAAACCGGATAGGGTGGTAGGAGTGATGCTACCAAGCTATCCTAGTATGGAAAAAAAGGAGCTAAAAACTTTGGCAGGACATGACGTTCAATACGGGAAACATCGGACCCGTCGTAGTTTTTTTCAAGAATCAAAGAGGTTCTTGATTTACCAAACTTGATTGAAATCCAGACAGATTCATTCAAAGATTTCTTGAATCATGGCTTGAAGGAAGTCTTTGAAGATGTGCTTCGATCTCAAACTTCACGGATACAATGGAATTGGAATTTGTGGGTTATGAAATCCGCGAACCCAAATATTCGCTTGAAGAAGCGCGCATCCACGATGCCAGCTACTCAGCACCAATCTTTGTGACCTTCCGTTTGGTTAACAAAGAAACAGGTGAAATCAAGACCCAAGAAGTTTTCTTTGGTGATTTCCCAATCATGACTGAAATGGGAACCTTCATCATCAATGGTGGAGAACGGATTATCGTTTCTCAGTTGGTCCGTTCACCAGGTGTCTACTTCAATGATAAGGTGGACAAGAATGGTAAGGTTGGTTATGGATCAACTGTTATCCCTAACCGTGGGGCTTGGTTAGAACTTGAAACCGACTCAAAAGACATTGCCTACACCCGCATCGACCGCACACGTAAAATTCCATTTACAACGCTTGTGCGTGCTCTTGGATTTTCAGGAGATGATGAAATCATTGATATCTTTGGGGACAGCGAATTGGTTCGCAATACCATCGAAAAAGATATCCACAAAAACCCAATGGACTCACGGACAGATGAAGCCCTCAAAGAAATCTACGAGCGTCTTCGTCCAGGTGAACCAAACAGCGGAAAGCTCACGTAGCTTGTTGGTAGCCCGTTTCTTTGATCCACGTCGTTATGATTTGGCACCAGTTGGTCGCTACAAGATCAACAAGAAACTCAATATCAAGAACCGCTTGTTGAACCAAACAATCGCAGAACCATTGGTGGATGCTGAAACAGGTGAAATTCTTGTAGAAGCTGGCACAGTGATGACGCGCGATGTGATTGACAGCATCTCAGAACAATTGGATAACGGTTTGAACAAAATCACCTACATTCCAAATGATGCTGCTGTTTTGACAGAGCCAGTAGAATTGCAAAAATTCAAAGTTGTCGCTCCGACAGATCCAGACCGCGTTGTCACCATCATCGGAAATGCAAACCCATCTGACAAAGTGCGCATCATCACACCTGCTGATATCTTGGCAGAGATGAGCTATTTCTTGAACCTTGCAGAAGGTCTTGGCCGTGTAGATGATATCGACCACCTTGGAAACCGTCGGATTCGTGCTGTTGGTGAATTGCTTGCCAACCAAGTGCGTCTTGGACTTTCACGGATGGAGCGAAACGTTCGCGAACGGATGTCTGTACAAGATAACGATGCCTTGACACCACAACAAATCATCAACATTCGTCCAGTAACTGCAGCGATTAAAGAATTCTTTGGTTCTTCACAGTTGTCACAGTTCATGGACCAACACAACCCACTTTCTGAGTTGTCACACAAACGTCGTTTATCTGCCTTAGGGCCTGGTGGTTTGACACGTGACCGTGCCGGATATGAAGTGCGCGACGTGCACTATACCCACTATGGTCGTATGTGTCCAATCGAAACACCTGAAGGACCAAACATCGGTTTGATCAACAACTTGTCTTCATATGGACATTTGAACAAATATGGCTTCATTCAAACACCATACCGTAAGGTAGACCGTGCAACTGGTAAAGTAACTAACGAAATCGTTTGGTTGACAGCCGATGAAGAAGATGAATACACAGTTGCGCAAGCTAACTCAAAATTAAACGCCGATGGAACTTTCGCAGAAAGTTGTCATGGGACGCCACCAAGGGGTTAACCAAGAATATCCAGCATCAAGTGTTGATTATATGGATGTTTCTCCAAAACAGGTAGTTGCCGTTGCGACTGCATGTATTCCTTTCTTGGAAAACGATGACTCCAACCGTGCCCTCATGGGTGCGAACATGCAACGTCAGGCTGTGCCATTGATTGATCCCAAAGCCCCTTATGTGGGTACTGGTATGGAATACCAAGCAGCACATGACTCTGGAGCGGCTGTTATCGCTCAATACGATGGTAAAGTTACTTATGCAGATGCGGACAAGGTAGAAGTTCGTCGGGAAGATGGATCTCTTGATGTTTACCATATCCAAAAATTCCGTCGTTCAAACTCAGGTACGGCCTATAACCAACGTACTCTTGTAAAAGTTGGCGATGTTGTTGAAAAAGGTGACTTTATCGCTGATGGCCCTTCTATGGAAAAAGGTGAAATGGCGCTTGGACAAAACCCAATCGTTGCCTACATGACATGGGAAGGGTACAACTTCGAGGATGCCGTTATCATGAGCGAACGCTTGGTGAAAGACGATGTCTACACATCTGTTCATTTGGAAGAATTCGAATCAGAAACACGCGATACCAAGTTAGGACCTGAAGAAATTACCCGTGAAATTCCAAACGTTGGGGAAGATGCTCTTCGTGACTTGGATGAAACAGGTATTATCCGTATTGGTGCGGAGGTTAAAGAAGGCGATATCCTTGTCGGTAAGGTAACGCCGAAGGGTGAAAAAGACCTTTCTGCTGAAGAACGTCTCCTTCACGCAATCTTTGGAGATAAATCTCGTGAAGTGCGGGATACATCTCTTCGTGTACCTCACGGTGGAGATGGAGTCGTTCGCGATGTTAAGATCTTTACCCGTGCAAACGGAGATGAATTGCAATCGGGTGTCAACATGTTGGTTCGTGTTTACATCGCACAAAAACGGAAGATCCGCGTCGGAGATAAGATGGCTGGTCGTCACGGGAACAAGGGGGTTGTATCCCGTATTGTTCCTGTTGAAGATATGCCTTACCTTCCAGACGGTACACCGGTTGATATCATGTTGAACCCTCTTGGGGTGCCATCACGTATGAATATCGGTCAGGTTATGGAACTTCACCTTGGTATGGCAGCTCGTAACTTAGTATTCACATCGCAACACCAGTCTTTGACGGAGCAAGCTCAGAAGACCTCTGGGATACTGTGAAAGAAGCTGGTATGGATAGTGATGCCAAGACCATCCTTTACGATGGACGTACAGGTGAGCCGTTTGACAACCGTGTTTCTGTCGGTGTCATGTACATGATTAAGCTTCACCACATGGTTGATGATAAACTCCATGCCCGTTCAGTCGGACCATACTCAATGGTTACCCAACAACCACTCGGAGGGAAAGCTCAGTTTGGTGGACAACGTTTCGGGGAAATGGAAGTGTGGGCCCTTGAGGCTTATGGTGCATCAAATGTCCTTCAAGAAATCTTGACTTACAAGTCAGATGATGTCAACGGACGTTTGAAAGCTTATGAAGCGATTACCAAAGGTAAACCAATTCCAAAACCAGGTGTACCAGAATCCTTCCGCGTTCTTGTCAAAGAATTGCAATCTCTTGGTCTTGACATGCGTGTCTTGGACGAAGATGATCAAGAAGTGGAACTTCGTGACCTCGATGAAGGGGAAGACGATGATGTGATTCATGTGGATGACCTTGAAAAAGCACGTGAAAAAGCAGCCAAGGAAGCAAAAGCAGCCTTTGATGCTGAAGAATCAGAAAAATAATCAGTAAAAATGATTGTCCTGTGAGAAACCAATGCTTCTGACAGGATGATTCGATAACAAGATACAGACACAAGGAGGTGGCAAGAAAGTTTCCTTTCTTCCCCCACCTAAGCTGTATCCAAATGAAACAAGTATGAAAACAAGGAAAGGTAAGAAATAGTGGTTGATGTAAATCGTTTTAAAAGTATGCAAATCACCCTAGCTTCTCCAAGCAAGGTCCGTTCATGGTCTTATGGAGAGGTCAAGAAACCTGAAACAATCAACTACCGTACATTGAAACCAGAACGTGAAGGTCTCTTTGATGAAGTCATCTTTGGACCTACAAAAGACTGGGAATGTGCGTGTGGGAAATACAAACGGATCCGTTACAAAGGGATCGTTTGTGACCGCTGTGGGGTTGAAGTAACACGTGCGAAAGTTCGTCGTGAACGCATGGGGCACATCGAGTTGAAAGCACCTGTATCACACATCTGGTACTTCAAAGGCATCCCTTCTCGTATGGGATTGACCTTGGATATGAGCCCTCGTGCCCTTGAAGAAGTCATTTACTTCGCAGCTTACGTGGTGATCGATCCAAAAGATACACCACTTGAGCACAAATCCATCATGACAGAACGTGAATACCGTGAACGCTTGCGTGAATACGGACCAGGTTCCTTTGTAGCTAAGATGGGTGCAGAAGCGATCCAAGACCTCTTGAAACAAGTGGATTTGGAAGCTGAAATTGCTCTCTTGAAAGAAGAATTGAAGACTGCAACTGGTCAAAAACGTGTGAAGGCTGTTCGTCGTTTGGATGTCTTGGATGCCTTCTACAAATCTGGCAACAAGCCAGAATGGATGGTTCTCAACATCCTTCCGGTTATTCCACCAGATCTTCGTCCGATGGTCCAATTGGATGGTGGCCGTTTTGCTGCCTCTGACTTGAACGACCTTTACCGCCGTGTGATCAACCGGAACAACCGTTTGGCACGTTTGCTTGAGTTGAATGCTCCTGGTATCATCGTGCAAAACGAAAAACGGATGCTTCAAGAAGCCGTTGATGCATTGATCGATAACGGTCGTCGTGGTCGTCCAATCACAGGACCAGGTAGCCGTCCATTGAAATCATTGAGCCACATGCTCAAAGGGAAACAAGGACGTTTCCGTCAAAACTTGCTCGGTAAACGGGTTGACTTCTCAGGACGTTCCGTTATCGCCGTTGGTCCAACTCTTAAGATGTACCAATGTGGTGTGCCACGTGAAATGGCGATCGAGCTCTTCAAACCATTCGTGATGCGTGAAATCGTTGCGCGTGATATCGTGCAAAACGTCAAAGCTGCAAAACGCTTGGTCGAACGTGGAGATGAACGTATCTGGGATATCCTCGAAGAAGTGATCAAAGAACACCCAGTTCTTTTGAACCGCGCACCGACCCTTCACCGTTTAGGGATCCAAGCCTTTGAACCTGTCTTGATTGACGGGAAAGCCCTTCGCTTGCACCCACTTGTCTGTGAAGCCTATAATGCCGACTTTGACGGTGACCAAATGGCCATCCACGTACCGCTTTCAGAAGAAGCTCAAGCAGAAGCTCGCATCTTGATGTTGGCTGCTGAGCACATCTTGAATCCAAAAGACGGTAAACCAGTTGTTACCCCATCTCAGGATATGGTATTGGGGAACTACTACCTCACTATGGAAGAAGCTGGTCGTGAAGGCGAAGGCATGGTCTTTAAAGACCGTGATGAAGCGGTGATGGCTCTTCGCAATGGCTATGTTCACTTGCATACACGTGTCGGAATTGCGACAGATAGCTTGAACAAACCATGGACAGAAGCGCAACAACACAAGATTCTCTTGACAACTGTTGGTAAGATCCTCTTTAACGATATCATGCCTGCAGAACTTCCGTACCTTCAAGAGCCAAATAATGCCAACTTGACAGAAGGCGTTCCAGCTAAGTACTTCTTGGAGACTGGTCAAGATGTCAAAGCAGCGATTGAGAAATTGGAATTAAACGTTCCATTCAAGAAGAAAAATCTTGGAAATATCATCGCAGAAATCTTCAAACGCTTCCGTACAACCGAAACATCTGCTTTCTTGGACCGCTTGAAAGACTTGGGTTACCATCACTCAACCCTTGCTGGTTTGACAGTGGGGATTGCCGATATTCCGGTCGTTGAAGATAAGGCAGAAATCATTGAAGAATCTCACAAACGTGTGGAACAAATCACTAAACAATTCCGTCGTGGTTTGATCACAGATGACGAACGCTACAATGCCGTTACAGCTGAATGGCGTGCAGCCCGTGAGAAATTAGAAAAACGCTTGGTGGATAACCAAGATCCGAAGAACCCAATCGTTATGATGATGGATTCTGGAGCCCGTGGTAACATCTCAAACTTCTCACAACTTGCCGGTATGCGTGGTTTGATGGCCGCTCCAAACGGACGGATCATGGAATTGCCAATCCTGTCAAACTTCCGTGAAGGTTTGTCTGTATTTGGAAATGTTCTTCTCAACTCACGGTGCCCGTAAAGGGATGACTGATACGGCCCTTAAGACAGCCGACTCAGGTTACTTGACTCGTCGTTTGGTTGACGTTGCCCAAGACGTCATTATCCGTGAAGACGACTGTGGAACAGACCGTGGACTTGTGATCCGTGCCATTACTGATGGTAAGGAAATGATCGAGCCACTCGAAGAACGTTTGACTGGTCGTTATACCAAGAAATCTGTTAAACACCCTGAAACAGGTGAAGTCATCGTTGGTCCAGATACCTTGATTTCAGAAGACCTAGCACGTGAAATTGTCAATGCTGGTGTGGAAGAAGTCACTATCCGCTCTGTCTTTACATGTAACACCCGCCATGGTGTCTGCCGTCACTGTTATGGTATCAACTTGGCGACTGGTGATGCGGTTGAAGTAGGTGAAGCAGTCGGAACTATCGCTGCCCAATCTATCGGGGAACCTGGTACACAGTTAACCATGCGTACCTTCCACACGGGTGGGGTTGCCTCAAATACCGATATCACTCAAGGTCTTCCTCGTGTCCAAGAAATCTTTGAAGCCCGCAATCCAAAAGGGGAAGCGGTCATCACTGAGGTCAAAGGGGGAAGTCACAGCGATCGAAGAAGATGCTTCTACACGGACCAAGAAAGTCTTTGTTAGCGGAGCAACTGGTGAGGGCGAATACGTTGTCCCTTACACTGCCCGCATGAAAGTCGAAGTGGGAGATCAAGTTTCTCGTGGTGATGCTCTGACAGAAGGATCTATTCAACCAAAACGTCTCCTTGCCGTTCGTGATGTCTTGTCAGTTGAAACATACCTCCTTGCGGAAGTACAAAAAGTATACCGTAGCCAAGGGGTAGAAATCGGCGACAAACACATCGAGGTAATGGTGCGTCAAATGATCCGTAAAGTACGTGTCATGGATCCAGGAGATACAGACCTTCTCATGGGTACTCTGATGGACATTACAGACTTTACAGATGCCAATAAGGATGTCCTTATCTCTGGTGGAGTTCCTGCAACTGCTCGTCCAGTCCTTATGGGAATTACCAAAGCCTCTCTTGAAACCAACAGTTTCTTGTCAGCGGCTTCCTTCCAGGAAACAACTCGTGTCCTTACTGACGCAGCGATCCGTGGTAAGAAAGACCATCTCCTCGGGCTCAAGGAAAATGTTATCATCGGTAAGATTATTCCTGCTGGTACAGGTATGGCTCGTTACCGTAACTTGGAACCACAAGCGATTAATGAAGTTGAAATCATCGAAGAAGTGCAATTGACAGATGGAACAGTCGATGAAGTTCAAACAGCTGAAGTCGTAGAAGAATAAGAAAATAAGTCGGAACTACAAGTTCCGGCTTTTTGAAAAAAATAATAAAAATTTATTATTTGAAAAAAACAATTGTATAATTATTGAATTGTTTTTTTACCAAAAAAATATTAGCCCGTAAAAAGTAATGTCTTATTTGCTTACAATTAGTGATAAAATGGATATGTATTCTAAACTTCAAAATAATAAAATGACTAACTATTAGTAATTTCTTTATAAAACCCAAAATCGGTTTGACAATTCAAGTCATTGGCGGTAGAATGAAAAAAGATGTACACAAATTAAAAAAATGTCGAATTACATGCATGTCGACGGGGGAAGTTTATGGGAAAATTGAAAATTATGGTTGTGTTTGGGACGCGACCGGAGGCCATTAAAATGGCCCCTTTGGTGTTGGAGTTGCAAAAACAAAAGGAGGTTATTGAGACCATCACAGTGGTCACTGCCCAGCACCGTCAAATGCTGGACCAGGTTTTAGAAACCTTTAACATCGTACCTGATTACGATTTGGATATTATGGGGAAAAGCCAGACCTTATTAGACATTACCTCTAAAATTCTGAATCAATTAGATCCAGTTATCAAAAAAGAAAAGCCGGATATGGTGCTCGTCCATGGAGATACGACAACCACCTTTGCGGCGAGTCTGGTTGCCTTTTACAACCAAGTCCGCATTGGTCACGTCGAAGCTGGTTTGAGAACCTTTGATAAATATTCTCCATATCCAGAAGAGATGAATCGTCAAATGACGGATGATTTAGCGGATCTGTATTTTGCGCCGACGGGCGAAAGTAAGGCCAATCTCTTAAAAGAAAATCATCCGGAATCCTCTATTGTGGTGACAGGAAATACTGCCATTGATGCGCTGAAACTCACGGTTCAAGAGGACTATCACCACGAAGTGTTAGATCAATTGGATCCAGCTAAAAAAGTCATCCTGGTCACCATGCATCGAAGAGAAAATCAAGGCCAACCCATGCGAGCGGTCTTTGGAGCTCTGAGAGAAATGGTGGATCAAGAACCGACTATTGAAGTGGTTTACCCAGTGCATCTTAGTCCGGCGGTCCAAGAGGCGGCAAACGATCTATTAGGAGATCATGATCGGATCCACCTCATTGAGCCTCTAGATGTGCTAGATTTCCACAACTTAGCTTCGAGAAGTTACTTTATCATGTCGGATTCAGGTGGGGTGCAAAGAGGAGGCACCGTCATTAGGAAAACCGGTATTGGTATTGCGCGATACAACAGAACGCCCAGAAGGGGTCAAAGCAGGGACCTTGAAATTAGTTGGAACGGATCCTGGTGTCGTCAAAACGACGATGACAGAGCTCTTAACCAACGAAAGCCTGTATCTTCAAATGGCAAATGCCCGAAATCCTTATGGGGATGGAAAAGCTTCTGAGCGAATCGTACAAGCTATTAAACATTACTTTGGCCAGGGGGAGGCTGCCGAAGAATTTCATGAGGGAGAGAAAGAATAAATGAAAAAAACGGAAAAGTTAAGTAGATGGTTGCTGATTTTGATTGTTTTTGAAGTACTTCTTTTACTTTACTGCTTGTTTTTTGCAAGAGAGATTCTGATTGAAGAAGGATTGTTCTTTGTTTTAGGATTATTTTCTGCCATTGTTTTATCGGATTTATTGTTGACATGGACCATCCTGTTGTCATTTGCCCTAGGGATTGTCTTTTTGGTGGCGGGTGTTGTCTATATCCCGTTCCATCAAGCCTTACTCTTACTTTTTAGTTTTCCGATCTTGATTGGAATCTTGATTCAAATTCGTTATCACCTCTTTAAAGAGATTGCAAAAGTAAAGGATCAAGAGCCAGAAGCTTACGCAGATTACCGCAATCGCATCGCTTCTTACAGCGGACAAACCAATGATACGATTCAAGCCTTACTCATTCACTGGTCGCACGAGGAATTGTTCTTCCAATTGCAACCGAGGGAATACAATCGGACCTTGAACCAAATCAACTATTTGTTAACACATCATCTGAAACCAAATGAAAGCTTGTATTATGTATCAGACGGTAATTTTTTGATCTTATCTTCTAATAGTGAGCAGGATCTGCAGAGCAATTATATGACGGTCTTAAAACCGCAGTTGGAAGGACTGGTTTTCCAAGGAGAAGATGGAATTCAGGGCATCCAATTTCAGTCAGGATTTCTTGTAGTGGATCAATCCAATCGAACTAAATACTATCGTTATAAAGAAGTGATTCGTTACTTAAAACGTCAACTTGAAACAGATATTATTGTGGAATATTAGGAGGAAGTCATGTCTCTTACAAATATATTTTTTAATATAGCTGTAGGCATTAGTGTATTTTTTGCCTTGTGCTTTATTGTATTATTTGTAGCTTATACGGTGATTTACCGCCGTGTCAATAAAAACTTTAAGGCGGTGGACCATGATTAGTCAAATTGTGATGATTATTGCCTTGATTTCGATTTGGCTGTCCTTAGCATGGGGCCTAGTAATCCTCTTTTCAGCTGTTCATTTTTGGTTTAAACACAGTGATTTTCGTGTCAATACGGATCCGCTTCCTTATTATCCAAAAGTGACGATCGTCGTACCCGCCCATAATGAAGATGTGGTTATTGCACAAACCGCCAAAGCGATCCTTGATATGAACTACCCACATGATCGTGTAGAATTACTGCTCTTTGCGGATAATTGTTCCGATCGCACTTATGAAGAGTGTTTGGCAGTTAAAGTATTGCCAGAGTATGCAGGACGTGATTTGACCATTATCAATCGAAGTGGGACAGGTGGGAAAGCCGGTGTGCTAAATGACGCTTTGGCGATGGCGACTGGAGACTATATCTGCGTCTATGATGCAGATGCCATGCCTGAAAAGAATGCTCTTTATTTCCTTGTGAAAGAAGTGCTCAAAGATCCAGAACGTCATGTGGCTTCTTTCGGTCGCAATAAAACACGGAATGCCAATCAAAACTTCTTGACCCGCTGTATCAACCAAGAGATTGTTGTTACCCAACGGGTTCATCATGTGGGCATGTGGCATCTCTTCAAGATTGGACGGATTCCAGGAACCAATTTCATTATTCAAACTGAGTTTGTCAAGAGTATTGGAGGATGGAAAAATGGTGCCTTAACAGAAGATACCGATATTTCCTTCAAAATTATGCAAAGTGGGAAGTTGATTGCGCTAGCCTATAATTCAGAAGCCTTCCAACAAGAGCCGGAAACTCTGAAGAGTTATTATATGCAACGGAAACGTTGGGCCAAAGGGAATTATGAAGTGGTTCTTTCCAACTTCAAGCATTTATTTGGTAAGGGAAATTGGCGCGTGAAGTTAGAAGTGACTAACTATTCCTGTGTTTTCTTCTGGTTTAATGCAGCGATCATCTTATCTGATTTGATCTTTTTTGCCAATATTCTGGCCATGTGTATCCATACAGTGGTACCAGGTGTTCAGATTCCGTTTGCTTTTGATTCTGAAAATATCTATATTGCGCAGTTGATGCTCTTCAATTGGGTCTTGATGATTGGGCTTTATCTTCTTCAGATTAATGTGGCTCTTGCCTCACAATTTGGTCAAGCAACCACCAAGCAAATTTGGTTAGCCCTAGCTGCCTATTTCACCTATTCTCAACTGTTTATCATTGTGTCAATTGATGCCATCTCTTCGATTGTGATGGATAAACTATTGCACCGGAAAGAAACCAAATGGGTTAAAACAAAACGATTCGCAGGATAGGAGAAATTATGAATACGAAAAAGATGAGATATGTATGGTTTCTAGTCATCCTTTGCATTTTCTGTTTGACCTTGTTTTTAGCGAGAACGAGAAGTAAAGTGGAGATGCGAAATCGAATTTATCGTCAGTGGAATGAGCATTTTGTTGTTTCAAAAGGGAAAGAATCCTATGTTCGAACTACCAATGATCGCAATCAAACGGTGGTGTTATCCGAGGCGCAAAGTTATGGAATGCTCATTACTGTCGCAGCTGCCGAAAAAGGACAAGCCCAACAAGCAGACTTTGACCGACTCTATCAATATTATCTAAATCATCGCTTAGAAGGCACCCAATTAATGTCTTGGAAACAAACTATTGCTAATGGGGAGGCGAGTGTTGAGGGGCATAACGCAACAGATGGGGATCTCTACATTGCCTATGCTCTTCTAAAAGCTGCTCAGCAATGGCCAAAGCAAGCTAAAGACTACCAAGCACAAGCAAAAGCGATTTTAGAAGATGTTCTCTCATACAATTACAATGAAGAAAACGGTGTATTAACGGTGGGAAATTGGGCCAATCAGGATTCGGAATTTTATCATTTGATGCGGACGTCTGATACATTGCCAGCACAATTCCAGATCTTTTATGAAGTGACAAAAGATTCGAAGTGGTTGGCTATCAAAGAAAAGATGTTGCAGCAACTCCAAACGATTAGCTCCCAAACAAAAACAGGTTTACTACCTGATTTCATCTGGGTAGATGAGCAAGGAACGCGTGTAGCGGATCCCAAGACGATTGAATCCAAGTATGATGGTGCCTATTCTTATAACGCTTGTCGTCTTCCATACAACCTTATTCAAAGCAAGGACGCAGACAGTCAAAAATTGGTGAAAAAAAGATGCTTAAACTTTTTCAAGAGTCAAAAGAAACCTGTATGCGGGTTATGACTTTGAAAAGGGAAGGCCTTGAACAATCATCAGGCGACAAGCTTTTTTGGCACCGATTGTCTATGCCTCTGAACATGAAAAAAAGGCTATTTGAAAGTTGGTTCAACAGAACAAGTATATCTTTACACAAGATCTACCTCTGAACAACTATTACGATGCAACCATGACAACTATGATTGCACTTGAATTGTTCTAAATACTTGAGAAGAGAGAGTTCCCCAAGATGGCTCGTCCATTTTGTTGGGACTCTCTTCTTTTGATTCTCGAAAAAAGGACCCAAGAGAAATCAAGTAGTCTATTTTTGAAAAATAATAGTGAAAAATCACCTGAAAACTACCTGAAAAAAATGATGCTCTGAGCAGAAAACTTTTTGTTCTCAAAAGGATTTTTCTATATAATAGAGGATACAAAGGATGGAAGAGTTTATGTATCGAGTGATTGAAATGTACGGGGACTGTGAACCCTGGTGGTTTTTAGAAGGTTGGGAAGAAGATATCGTGAGTAGTCGGAAGTTTGAAGACTATTACCAGGCTTTGAAATACTACAAGCAGAAATGGTTGGAGTTGAATGCACACTTTCCAAGTTATAAGAGTCGGAGTGATCTCATGACAATCTTTTGGGATACCAAAGAGCAAGAGTGGTGTGAGGACTGCAGTGATGATGTGCAGTTTTTCCACTCGATTGTCCTCTTAGAAGACGAGCATAAGATCCCTAAAAGCAAGCTCCGTCCAGGTTACGAAAAGGAAAAAGGCAGTCGCAAACACCGTTCTTGTCAATATACAATCGATTCAAAAAAGGGGACGACCCTGTCATAAGAAAAATTCGGAAGATTTTTTAGAGCGATCTAGAAAGTCTTCTTTTTTGTCTTCTTTTTCGAATAGTATAAGTGAGAGGAGGAACTATGGTTCAAGAAATTGCAAAAAAATTGATCCGCCTGGGGAAAAAGGAAGAAGCTCAGGATCTTTACTTCATTCCTCGGAAGGAGGAGTACCAGGTTTTTATGAGGGTGGGAGATGAGAGACGTTTTGTACAGTCCTTCCCTTTTGAGGACATGACAGCTATTATTAGCCACTTCAAATTTGCAGCAGGGATGAATGTAGGGAGAAAAAAAGGCGCGACCAGCTAGGGATCGTGTGATTACCCATTAGAGGATGGAGTGGTTTCGATTCGCTTGTCGACAGTGGGGGATTATCGTGGCTATGAAAGCTTGGTCATTCGGCTCTTGCATGATGAGGAACGTGAATTGCGGTTTTGGTTTGACCAGTTGCCGGACTTGCAGAAGAAATTGGCTGGTCGTGGGCTTTATCTTTTTGCGGGTCCCGTTGGCTCGGGAAAGACCACTCTCATGCATGCGTTGGCGCAAGAGCGCTTTGCGGACCAGCAAGTCATGTCCATTGAAGATCCTGTCGAGATCAAGCAAGAGAATATGCTTCAGCTCCAGCTGAATGACCAGATCGGCATGACCTATGACAACCTGATCAAACTCTCCTTACGCCATCGGCCGGACCTTCTCATTATTGGAGAAATCCGAGATAAGGAAACAGCTCGTGCAGTCGTACGAGCTAGTTTGACAGGAGTCACCGTCTTCTCTACTATTCATGCCAAGAGCGTTCGAGGTGTTTATGAGAGGCTCTTAGAACTTGGAGTGAGTGAGGAAGAGCTCAAGATTGTTTTACAAGGTATTTGCTACCAACGATTAATTGCAGGAGGAGGTGTGGTCGATTTTGCGACGGAAAACTACCAAGAGCACTCAGCCAGCCGCTGGAACCAACAAATGGATCTCTTGGCTCAATCGGGATATATCCAGCTGGCTCAGGCCCAAGCCGAAAAAATTATCTACCGCTAAACAAAAGCAAATCATTGAATTGTTTTTAAATCTTTATTCGAGTGGTTTTCATCTGTCTGAGGTTGTCGATTTTCTGGATCGCTCTCACCTAGTGGAGAGTCGTTTGGTTTCCCAGATGCGAGAGGACCTTTCTCGGGGGCGGAGTTTTTCAGAGATGATGGCAGGGGATCGGTTTTTCAGATGCGGTGACGACACAGCTGTCTCTCGCTGAGCTTCATGGCAATCTTGCATTGAGCTTGGAGAAAATCAGTGCTTACCTAGAAAACATGCGCAAGGTCAAGAAAAAGCTGATTGAGGTGAGCACCTATCCTCTTATCTTACTTGGATTTTTAGTTCTGATTATGCTAGGCTTGCGTAATTATTTGCTCCCTCAAATGGATGCTCAAAATATTGGGACGCAATTGATCAGTTCCTTCCCCCAACTCTTTTTGGCCTTAGGAGCGGGACTGGTGACCTTCTTCTTACTCGGCTTTCTCTATTATCGAAAGTCAGGCAAGATCAACGTTTTTAGAACCTTGTCTCATCTGCCTTTTGGAAAAGGCATGATTCAAGCTTATTTGACAGCCTATTATGCTAGAGAATGGGGCAATCTGATTGGGCAAGGATTGGAGTTGTCTCAGATTTTTTCCATGATGCAGGACCAAAAATCCCAGCTTTTTCAAGAAATTGGAAGGGACTTAGCTCTTTCTTTAGACCGTGGCCAGTCTTTTTCAGAGACGGTCGGGGGGTATCCTTTTTTCAAAGAAGAATTGCCCCTTATGATTGAATATGGTGAAGTCAAATCAAAGCTCGGAAGTGAACTAGAGATCTACGCTGAAAAAACATGGGAAGATTTCTTTCGTCGGGTTCACAAGGCCATGAATGTGATACAACCCTTGGTGTTTATCTTTGTGGCTCTTGTGATTGTGTTACTCTATGCAGCCATGTTGCTGCCGATTTATCAAAATATGGAGGTTCATTTATGAAAAAAATAAAAACCTATAAGGTTAAAGCCTTTACACTTATTGAAATGTTGGTGGTCTTATTGATCATCAGTGTGCTCTTATTGCTCTTTGTGCCGAATTTGACCAAGCAAAAAGACTCCGTGAAAAGAGACAGAAATGCGAGCGGTTGTGAAGGTGGTCGAAAAGCCAGGCTGAATTGTATGAGCTCAATCATACCAATGACCAAGCCACTCTAGCAAAACTGATTGCGGATGGAAATATTACCAACAAACAAGCTGAATCCTACCGTGCCTATTATGCGAAAAAAATAGTGGAGAAACTCGTGCGGTTGCAGATTAAGGCCTTCACCTTTGGTGGAGACCCTTCTGACCTTGATGATCGTCAGTTTTATCTATCTGGGCTTATCGGGATCGATCAAGACGAGCTTTCAGCAGGTGGAAGAAAAAAAGTATTTTTTTGCAGAGTTTGAACATCTCTATCAAGAAAGCCAAAAAGATAGCATTGGCAAGGCAAACGGAATTGGATGTTGAAGTGACTGCAAGGAAGATTCAAACGCCCTACCAGACGGTGGAGATTCCTGATTCTGTCATTTTGCAAGATCCTAAAACTATTCGATTGGACCGAGCAGGTGGCAATTCTTCGCTAGCCAATGTTCACTTTCAGACACAGAGAGGTGGTGACTTATCAGCTTTCACTTGGAAATGGGAAAAATTAAAAAAAGCATCCGTTCCCGCTAGTATTCTCCTAGAATCTCTGGTAGCCTTGGGTTTATTTGCCATGATTACGACTTTATTGTTAGGGGATATCCGCCGTTCGCGCAAGGAGCGACTAGCGGATTTCAAAGAGGTAGAAGTCTTGTCGGTCGCTCAAATGGCGCTTCAGACGGGGCAAAATCATCTGGAGGCCAATGGTATTCAGGTTCAAGTCGAAAAAGATGGCGATCAACTCACAGTCTATCATCAAGGAAAGGTGGTGCTGCATGTGGAATAAAGGAAAGGTCAAGGCCTTTACCCTGCTCGAAGCCTTGGTCGCTCTCTTGGTGCTCAGTGGGGGAGTGTTGGTCTTTCAAGGCTTGACCAAGCTTCTGCATGCTGAATTGGACTACCAGGCGCATCAAAAGCAGGAAGAATGGATACTTTTTCAGCAACAATTGCAGGTGGAATTGGACCGGAGTCATTTTGAAAAAGTGGAGAACAACCATATCTACTTGGTTCAGGATCAAAAACCAATTGCCATTGGTCAATCTAAAGGAGATGATATCCGAAAAACAGATGATAAGGGCAGGGGCTATCAGCCTATGATTTCAGGGGTTCACTCTAGTCAGATTTGGCAGGAGGGAGAGTTGATTCATCTGCGGTTGAATTTTGAAGATGGTCTAGAAAGGGAGTATGTCTACCATGTGGTACCAGCGATACAAAATGAAAAAAGTTAAGGCTGGGGTCTTACTCTACGCTCTCTTGATGGCAGCGATTTTTAGTCTCTTGCTTCAGTTTTACCTGCACCGTCAGGTTGCGGAAAGGCGAATCTTAAAGACGAGTCAAGAGCGTCTTCGGGCCTATGCGTTGGTGCAATTGGCTCTTGAAAAAAGAAAGAGTGATGAGAAAACATCGGATATTCACTTAAAGTCTGGAGTTGTTCAGCTACAGCAGGACACTGGTTTTCTGCATGCCCAGACTGAGATAAATGGCGAAAGCTATGCGTTTGTCCTTCCTGTAAGGGAAGAAAAAGAAAGCAAGAAGAGTCAAAAAGAAAAGAAGAAGAAACAGAAAGATAAAGAGAAGCTAGGGAGCGAAACGACTTCTGAAGAGACGTCAAACGAGACCAAGGAGCCATCAGAAAATAGCGAAAAAGACTAATTTTTGGTATGATAGGGTGCGGAGGAAATCATGAATTTCGAAAAAATTGAACAAGCCTATACCTATCTATTGGAAAACACTCAAAGTATTCAAAATGAATTGTCGACCAACTTTTATGACGCCTTGATTGAACAAAATGTCATGTATTTGCAGGGCAAGACAGACCTAGACATTGTCAAAAATAATAGCCAAAAATTAAAAGAATTAGGTTTAAGTAAGGAAGAATGGCGCAGAGCCTACCAATTCCTTTTTATGAAAGCTGCTCAGACAGAACCTTTACAAGCGAATCACCAGTTCACTCCAGATGCGATTGGTTTTATCATTACATTTTTGATCGATCAGTTGGCCAAAGGCGACCAACTGGATGTCTTAGAAGTGGGAAGTGGAACCGGAAATCTCGCTGAGACTATTGTCAACAATAGCCGTCTCACGATTGATTACTTAGGATTGGAAGTAGATGATCTCTTGATTGATCTATCTGCTAGTATCGCAGATGTGATGGAGTCTAGCGTTGTCTTTGCACAAGGAGATGCGGTGCGTCCGCAAGTGTTGAAAGAAAGTGACTTGATCGTTAGTGATCTTCCGATTGGTTACTATCCAGATGATGCGATTGCACAGCGCTATCAGGTAGCGAGCTCCGAAGGCCATACCTATGCCCATCACCTCATGATGGAACAGGCTTTGAAATACCTGAAACCTCAAGGAGTAGCTATCTTTTTAGCCCCCAATAACCTCTTGACAAGCCCTCAGAGTGACCTTTAAAAGCTTGGCTAACAGACAAAGCTCAACTCCTTGCCATGCTGACCTTGCCAGAATCTCTTTTTTCAAATCCAGCCTATGCTAAGACGATTTTCGTCCTACGAAAACAAGAAGAAGAGTCTGTTCAGCCCTTTGTCTATCCGTTTACCGATCTCCAGAATCAAGACCAGGTGGTTCACTTTATGGAAAGTTTCCAAAACTGGTTAAAGGATAGTGAAATTTGATCAAAGATCTGATATAATAGAGGAAGTGAAAACGCTTAATGAGGTGAATATATGTCGAAAACAATTTCTATTAATGCAGGAAGCTCTAGTTTGAAATGGCAATTGTACCAAATGCCAGAGGAAACTGTTCTTGCAAAAGGGTTGATTGAACGGATCGGTTTGAAGGATTCTATTTCAACCGTTAAATTTGATGGACGTTCAGAAAAACAAGTATTAGATATTCAGGACCATACACAAGCTGTAAAAATTTTGTTGGATGATTTGATTCGCTTTGATATTATCAAATCCTACGATGAGATTACAGGTGTGGGCCACCGCGTCGTTGCTGGTGGAGAATACTTCAAGGATTCTGCCTTGGTAGATGACGAAGTCCTTCGAAAAGTAGAAGAATTGTCTTTATTAGCACCTCTTCATAATCCTGCAAATGCAGCTGGAATTCGTGCCTTTAGAGAGATTTGTCCAAATATTACCAGTGTTGTGGTATTTGATACTTCTTTCCATACAACCATGCCGGAAAAAGCTTATCGTTACCCTCTTCCAACCAAATATTACACAGAAAATAAGGTCCGTAAGTACGGTGCTCATGGGACCAGTCATCAGTATGTAGCTGGTGAAGCTGCTAAACTTCTTGGGAAACCATTAGAAGAATTGAAATTGATCACCTGCCACGTTGGAAATGGTGTATCTGTTACAGCAGTTGACAAAGGAATCTCTGTCGATACCTCAATGGGTTTCACCCCTCTAGGTGGAGTCATGATGGGAACCCGTACAGGGGATCTCGATCCAGCGATTATTCCTTACTTGATGGAACATACAGAGGATTTCAGTGAGCCTGAAGATATCAGCCGCATCCTCAATCGTGAATCAGGTCTTCTGGGTGTTTCTGAATCTTCTAGCGACATGCGGGATATTCATACAGCGATGCAGAATGGAGACGAAAAAGCTAAATTGGCTTACGATATCTTTATCGATCGTTTGCAAAAATACATCGGTCAATACTTGGCTGTCTTGAACGGTGCAGATGCCATCATCTTTACAGCAGGAATCGGTGAAAATGCAGTAAACGTTCGTTCTTCTATTATCAATGGGATCAGCTGGTTTGGCTGCAAGGTCGACCCTGAAAAGAACGTCTTTGGAGTTGTTGGAGATATTTCCACAGATGATTCCCGTGTGAAGGTATTGGTTATTCCAACTGATGAAGAGTTGGTGATTGCGCGTGACGTTGAACGTTTCAAAAATCAGTAAACTGAAATAAAGTGAGAAGGCTGGAGGCGAAAGCCCCAGCCTTCTTATTTTCTCTAAGAAAGAGGTTGTCCATTGAAAAATATACAGTCTTTTATTCGAGAGCACCCATTATGTAAGAATGCCCTCTGGCTCCTGCTTTTTGTGCCCTTATTCTTTCTCTCACAATTTCCCCTCATCACCATGGTTTATTCCCTTCAAGAAGGAATGGATGCAAGGTGGGTCACCATCCTCACTCTCTTGGTGACAGTGGCGGTGCTCTTTGTTTTTTATAGGGTCATTAAGATGAGCCCTCTGGAGAACTTGGATGTTCTGGTCATAACCTGGCCGGCTCTGGGGAGAAATTTTCTTTTTCTTCTCTTGTTGATGGCTAATAACCTGCTCGCCTACCCCTTGTTAAAACAAGAGGCAGGTGGTACGACGGCAAACCAAGCGGCTCTGAATGAACTACAATCTCATGCTCCTTTTCTTGCTATGGGCATGGTCGTGATCCTTGTTGCTCCGATTCTAGAAGAGCTGCTCTGTCGGGCTATCATCCCTCGTTTGATCTTTCGAGGGGCAGAACCGATCGGTTACCTAGCCGGTGCTCTCTTTTTTACTTACTTGCATGGCCCGAGTACCCTAGGGGAATGGGTAGCTTACGGAGGCATGTCCTTGATCTTAACTTGGGTGGCTTATCGCTACAAGCGGATCGAGTATAGCATTTGCCTTCATATGACCTTGAATGCGCTGGCTTATTACTATCCGGTGGTCATACTCCTTTGTTTATTGCCAGTATGGAGATTTTTCTTCCATGATAAATTATGATAAAATGGTAGGTACCAATGAGTTTTGATGCAGAACCATCCTACAGAAGGTCAGATAAAATCAGAAATCCGTATGGAGAGTAGACTCAGAGGTTTAGAACACTTGTTCTAGCCTCTTTTATTCGCAATCATGCTGTAGGAAGGGAATCAAAGGAGAACGAAAATGATTGATAAAAAATGGCTGAGTGGCCAAGGGACCCTTCTTTGCGGGATCTTAAATGTCACTCCGGATTCATTTTTCTGATGGCGGTAAGTATACGAGTGTGGATGCAGCCTTGCGAGCAGGCGAGAAAAACTGATCCAAGAAGGAGCTCAGATCCTCGATATCGGAGGAGAATCAACCAGACCAGGTAGTCATTATGTAGAGATCCAAGAAGAGATTGACCGTGTGGTTCCGGTGATCGAAGCCATTCGGAAAGAAAGTGATGTCTTGATTTCAGTGGATACCTGGAAGTCCCAGGTGGCGGCGGCGGCGCTCGAAGCTGGGGCTGATATTGTCAACGATATTACTGGTTTTCTTGGAGATTCTAAGATGGCTGCTGTGGTTGCAGAACATGAAGCCAGCGCGGTTCTCATGTTTAATCCAGTGATGGCAAGACCGCATCATCCAAGTTCCACTATCTTTCCACGTTTTGGTTTCGAACCAGTCTTTTCAGAGCAAGAACTTCAACAGATGGCTCAAGAACCGATTCAAGACTTGATGTGGACCTTCTTTGACCGCTCGCTTGCGGTAGCGAAAGCAGCTGGTGTCCAAATGGATCGTATTATGCTGGATCCTGGGATCGGTTTTGGTTTGACCAAGCGAGAGAACTTACTCTTATTACAAGAACTCGGGACGATTCACCAAAAGGGGTATCCGATCTTTCTAGGTGTCTCCCGCAAACGCTTTGTGGTCAATATTATTGAGGAAGCTGGATTTGAGACAGATCCTGCAACGGAGACTGGTTTTTGGAATCGGGACCTGGCTTCGAGCCATTTGACCAGTATTGCAGCCAGTCAAGGAGTCGAAGTAGTGCGGGTGCATAATATTCCTCTTCACAAGATGGCAGCCAGTCTGGGGCAAGCCATTTTCCAAGCCCAAGAGGCAGCAGATACCAATTTAAAACAATACAAGTAAATGAAGACAAAAGAACATCAGTTGGATCTTCGTTGGCTAGAAGCCTATCGTTCCCAAGATCCACATTTCGGCTTGGAGCGCATGGAAGCTCTCTTGGCTTTGAGAGGAAATCCTCACCTAGACTGTCGGGTCATTCATATTGCAGGGACCAATGGCAAAGGCTCTACCATTGCTACCTTGTCCCAACTCTTGAGGCAGGCAGGTTTACGCGTTGGAGTCTTTACCTCTCCTTATCTGATCCATTACAATGACCAAATCACCATTAATGGCGAAGCCATTTCGGATCAAGACCTGCAAACCTACCTGGATAGTTACCAGCAGCTCCTGCAAGCTGAAGAATCAAGGGCTGTTTTTCAAGGGTTGACTGAATTTGAAGTGATGACGGCGATTGCCTATGATTATTTGCTCACGAGGAGCTGGATTACGTGATTATGGAAGTCGGTATGGGGGGACGACTTGACAGTACTAATGTTTGCCAGCCTGTTCTAACCGCGATCACTTCGATTGGCTTGGATCATGTTGCCCTTCTTGGGCCAGATCTGGCTTCCATCGCCCGTGAAAAGGCCGGCATCATTAAGCCAGGAATTCCTCTGGTTCTAGGGAAATTAGAAGCAGAAGCCAGCCAAGTCATTGAAGGCATTGCGATTCAGAAGCAGGCACCGATAACAGCCTATGACAGAGATTACCAAGTTGAGCTAGAAGCCTCTTATTTATCGGGCCAATCCTTTTCTTATCACAGTTTCAAAAGAGAAAAAGCCTCCTATCAAGTAGCGCTCTTAGGACATCACCAGGCCAGAAATGCAGCTCTTGCGATCAGTATCTGTGATGTACTTTTTGAAAGAGAAGGGCGTGAACTCTTGTCAAGAGAGTTAGTGGATGAGGCCTTGCATCAAGTCGTCTGGCCTGGCCGGATGGAAGTGGTCTCGCAGAATCCCATGATCTTGCTAGATGGGGCCCATAACCCCCACGCCGTTGCGCCTTTAATCGCAAGTCTTCGGGAACTTTTCCCAAGTCAAAAAAAGACCATTCTTTTTACCTGCATCCGGACCAAAGCCTTAGAAGAGATGCTCATTCAGTGGCAGAAACTAGAAAATAGTCGCTTGATCCTCACGAGCTTTGAAGATCCAAGAGCCTATTCTCAAGAAGAGATAAGAGCTGCTGCGCGAAAAACCATCAGCTTGAGGAAGTCAACTGGCAAGAGTTTCTACAAAACTGGCAAGCTAAAGGTGATGAGCTCCTCATTGTAACGGGGTCGCTCTACTTCCTTAGCCAGGTACGACCTTATTTATTAAAAACAGAAAAATCCAACTAGGAGATGATATGGATACAAAGAAAATTGAAGAAGCAGTGAAAATGATCATCGAGGCAGTCGGTGAAGATGAGAACCGTGAGGGACTTCAGGAAACGCCGATCCCGCATTGCAAAGATGTACCAAGAAATCTTTGCAGGACTAGGGCAGACAGCAGAAGAGCACCTGTCTAAATCATTTGAAATCATTGATAACAATATGGTGGTCGAGAAGGATATCTTCTTCCATTCCATGTGTGAGCATCACTTTTTGCCATTTTATGGAAAAGTGCACATTGCCTACATTCCAAATGGCCGTGTGGCTGGGCTTTCAAAACTGGCTCGTACGGTCGAAGTTTACGCTAAAAACCACAGATTCAGGAACGTTTGACGGTAGAAATCGCAGATGCCTTGATGGAATATCTTGGAGCACAAGGAGCACTTGTCTGGGTAGAAGCAGAGCATATGTGTATGAACATGCGTGGTGTCCGTAAACCTGGGACCGCTACAGTGACAACTGCTGCGCGTGGACTGCTTGCGACAGATAAAGACTTAAAAAATGAAGCCTATAAACTCATGGGTCACTAATGGCTGGCTATAAGAGGTGAAGAGAGTGGATCAATTACGGATCAAGGACTTAGAGGTATACGCCTATCACGGTGTTTTCCCAGCAGAAAAAGAATTAGGACAACGCTTTGTCCTAGACCTATGGGTAGATTATGAGATGACTCGTGCTGCCCGCACAGGTGATTTGGAAGCTTCGATCCATTATGGGATCTTGGCGGAACAGTTGACCGAGTGGATGCAGGCAGAAAAGATCGATCTGATTGAAACGGTGGCCTTTCAGTTGGTTCAAAAGATTTTCGAAAGCTATGCCTTCGTAGAAAAAGTTCGTCTGGAGTTGAAAAAACCTTGGGCTCCTGTTCCCTTGCCATTAGAGACTTGTTCGGTGACAATCGAACGGGAGAAAAAACGGGCCTTTATTGGGCTTGGCACCAATATGGGAGATAAACAACTACAACTAGAGACGGCGCTAGAAAAAATCAAGGATCGAGGTATTCGCCTTCTTCAGACATCCACAAGGATTGAAACAGAACCTTGGGGAGGAGTGGAGCAGGACACCTTTTTGAATCAAGTGGCAGAGGTTGAAACCTGGATGACCCCAGAGGATTTATTAGAGGCCTTACTTGCCATTGAGCAGGAAATGGGACGTGTCCGTGAGGTCAAGTGGGGACCACGTGTGATTGATTTAGATCTGCTCTATATGGAGGACACCATTTGTTACAGTCCGAGCTTGATCTTGCCACATCCTTATGTGGCAGAACGTGCCTTTGTCCTAGAATCTTTGAATGAAATTGCTCCTCATTTTGTGGACCCTGTTCAAAGAAAGGCCATTCGCCAATTATGGGAGGCTGTCAAATAGTCCCTCTTCTTTGCATCATAAAAAACAATCCCTGTTCGAGGGATTGTTCAGATTGAAGACAAAGTCATTTTAAAAACTTTCCTTAGGTGAGTACGGACGTCAGCGAACTTCTACGAAGTTCCATGACTAATTATTGAGCCTAAGGTCTCAATAATTCCGAGTGCCTGAAACTGAGTCGTTTCAGGCACTTTTCTCACGGCGGAAAGTTTCAGAATATGATTGAATAACTATAACGAGTATAATTTTTAAAGAATTGATTAGATTTTATTAAAGATTCGTTTCTCTACGCTCTCAACAATCCCTCTAGCAGGAATTGTTTTTGTTTGTCTTAGTTTATTTACGATACAAGCGATCGTACTGGTAGACAGGGTCCATGGTGACATTGATCCCGAGCTTGCGAAGGACATTCTTGTCTTCGTCTGTCAGCATCACGGTTGAGTGGGCTTCGCTACCTTTCAACTTGCCTAATTCTTGCATAGCAAGATTAGCAACTTCGTTGCTCATGGCTGTAATTGCAAGGGCAATGAGGATCTCATTTGAGTGAAGACGAGGGTTGCGGCTACCCAAATGATTGATCTTCAAGCCTTGGATCGGTTGGACGTATTCTGGCTCGATTAATTTGGTCTCTTTATCAATATGCGCCAATTTCTTGATTGCATTGATTAAGAGAGCGCGGTTGGGCCAAAGAGATCAGAGGTTTTTCCGGTTACCATCTCGCCGTTTGGTAATTCAAAGGGCCAAGGCTGGCTCGCCTGTTTCTTCTTCTTTCTGACGAGCAAGAATGGTCACTTTCCGGTTATTTGGAGTAATCCCTAAATCATTCATCAAGAGCTCAATCTTCTTGACAGCTCCTTCACCGACGCGTTCGGCTTTGACATCCAAAATAGTTTGGTAATAGCGACGGATGATTTCTTGTTGGGAAGCTTCAATCGCAGCGTCATTGTCCACAATGGCAAAGCCAACCATGTTGACGCCCATGTCTGTTGGAGAAGCATAAGGAGAGGTTCCTAAGATGCGTTCCAACATGCGCTTCAAGACAGGGAAGATTTCGATGTCGCGGTTGTAATTGACCGTTGTTTCCCCATAGGTTTGAAGGTGGAAAGGATCGATCATATTGACATCGTCTAGATCTGCAGTCGCTGCTTCATAAGCCAAGTTAACTGGGTGGTGCAAAGGAAGATTCCATACTGGGAAGGTTTCAAACTTGGCATAACCTGATTTGATCCCATTTAATTGGTCATGGTACATATTGGACATACAAGTTGCCAGCTTACCAGAACCAGGTCCAGGAGCTGTCACAACGACCAAATTGCGACTAGTTTTGATGTAGTCATTTTTCCCCATCCCTTCAGGAGAGATGATGTGGTCCATATCAGTCGGATAGCCCTTGATCGGATAGTGGAGATAAGAGGCGATCCCGCTCTTGTCCAGTTGTTTGCGAAAGGCATCTGCTGCAGCTTGTCCAGCATATTGGGTGATGACGACAGAGCCTACAAAAATCCCCAATTCATTGAATTTGTCGATCAAACGCAGTACTTCTTGGTCATAAGAAATTCCTAGATCCCCACGGGCTTTTGAGTGCTCAATGTTGTTGGCGTTGATGGCAATGACAATTTCCACCTGGTCGCGCAATTCTTGTAGCAGCTTGATCTTATTGTCTGGTTCGTATCCAGGGAGGACACGAGCAGCGTGAAAGTCTTCTAACATCTTACCACCAAATTCAAGGTAGAGCTTGCCATCGAATTGGTTGATCCGCTCAATAATGTGGTCACGTTGCAAGTTCAAATACTTTTCAGAACTAAAAGCTTGTTTTTTCATGTAAAACTCCTGTATATAAGCGAAGGGTCTGCCACACGAATCCAAGGATGAGTGTTCCGTTCCCTACCATTTCATTCTTTCATATTATATCAGAAAACAGATGGAAGATAAAATATTCTAAGATACTTTCCTAAGGGGAGTGTGGATGCCAAAGGGCTTAATGGTGACTCACGCTGGAAAGTTTCAAAGAGAACCTTGTTTCCCCCCTAAAAAAGCCCCTTACGGGGCTTCGTAATCGATGTTGTTTAATAGTGTTTGATCAAATCAACTGTAGAGCGATCCAATTTCTTAACCAATGCTTGCAAGAAGTCTTGCGCTTGCAAGAAATCATCCATGGCATAGAGGGTTTGGTGAGAGTGAATGTAACGGGCGCAGACACCGATGGTGGTAGATGGCACTCCACCATTCTTCAAGTGTGCGGCACCGGCGTCGGTTCCACCCTTACCACAGTAATATTGGAATTTGATGCCCGCTTCTTCAGCAGTAGTGAGCAAGAAATCTTTCATATTTGGTAGCATGATGTGACCTGGATCGTAGAAGCGAAGCAGTGTTCCTTCCCCAATCGCACCTTGGTCTCCAAAGACATCGGCCGCTGGCGAACAGTCTACAGCAAGGAAGATTTCAGGATCAAATTTAGTGGTTGAGGTGTGGGCTCCACGAAGTCCCACTTCTTCTTGAACGTTGGCCCCTACATAGAGTTCGTTGTTTAAAGCTTGTCCAGAAAGGTTCTTGGCCAATTCGCTGACCATCAAGACGCCGTAGCGGTTATCCCATGCTTTTGAGATGACGTTTTTACCATTAGCAGTGAGAATCGCAGAGCTATCTGGGACCAAGGTATCTCAGGACGGACCCCATAGCTTTCAGCTTCGGCTTTAGAGCTAAAGCCTGCATCAAAGACGATGTCGCTAATGGCAGGTACGGTTGGTCCACCTGTTCCACGTGTCAAATGAGGAGGAACAGATCCTGAAATAGCAGGGTATTCACGTCCGTCACGTGTAAAGAGTTTGAAGCGTTGGCTGCTGACGACCATCGGGTTCCAACCTCCGATTGGGACAACACGGAAAGTTCCGTCAGCTTTGATTTCGCTGATCATAAAACCAACTTCGTCCATGTGGGCGACTACTAAGATACGAGGAGCATCGGCGCTGTTGAATGTTTGACCCCAAAGATCCCACTGAGACCATCTGTCACGATTTCGTCCACATGAGGGGTCAATTGTTGGCGCAAATAATCCCGTACAGGAGCTTCGTGACCTGAGATAGCAGGGATTTCAGTTACTTCTTTGATTTTAGAAAATAAATCAGTCATAGGTTACCTTCTTTCTGATGCTATTTTATCACTTTTTCTACAAGGATGGTAGCGTTATTATGGAAATCAGTCTCTAAAAGCGGAGGGAGAGATCCAGCCTAGACCGTTGTCCCTCTGCTTATTTTGTGTTACAATAGGCACTATGAAAGCTAAAAAAATTATTTTGTCTAGTCTGGCTGTAGCAAGTGCAGGAGCTCTTGCGGCCGGTGTTTATAAAATTGCCAAAGATCAAAAGCGTCTCCGTACCCAAGAAGAGTTGGTAGCAGAAGTACGGGAGCAAATGGAAGCCATGGGGACGATTGCGACCCTGTACGTGGAACTCTACGAGTCTAGTGAAGAGCGCTTAGTAGGTGGTGTCATTTTTGAAGATGAGCGCCATTACCGCTTTGTCTACGAGGACGGTCTCTTGCATTACGAAGAGGAAAAACTATGATCACACCGAGTTCTCTAGAAGAAATTGCTTCATATGTAGAGCAAGATGGCAAGAAAGTGTTTGTCTTTCAGCAGATTGGTGTGGAGATTGTCGTTACCTTAAGCCTTTTTTGCCGGAGATTGAGGCTGAAAATCCCGAATTTACCTTTATCTTGATTGACCGAGATGCCTATATGGATCTGGCGAAAGTCTGGGATGTTTATGGGATCCCAAGTTTGGTGGTTCTGGAAAAGGATAAGGAAATCGGTCGGTTTGTCAATCGGGATCGGAAAACCAAAGCGCAGATTACAGCATTCTTAGCAGGATTAAAATAGGAGAAAATCATGATTGTAACATACAACAAAGAACAAGTCGGCGATGTCTTGATGCTGACCTTGAAAAATAGTGGAGATGCAAAGCTCGCGGTGGAGAGAAAAGGGAAAGTGGCACGCGTTTACCGTGAGGACAAGCAAGAAACCGTTGCCTGGAATATCTTTGATGCCTCATCTTTCTTCGCCATCGAAGGCAAGGGCCAAGTCTTTTTGACAGATGAGCAAGTGGATCGTTTGAACCAAGAATTGGAAAAAGAAGGCTTCGCAGAACGTTTGGTCAATGATCGGGAACCAAAATTTGTGGTGGGAGAAATCCTTGAAATGGTGGCCCATCCAGATAGTGACCACTTGAATATCTGCCAAGTAGCAGTTGGACCAGATAAGACGGTTCAGATCGTAGCAGGAGCTCCAAATGCGCGGGTGGGTCTAAAGACCATTGTCGCTCTTCCAGGTGCCATGATGCCGGATGGTAGCTTGATTTTCCCAGGGGCCCTTCGTGGAGAAAAAAGTTATGGGATGATGTGTAGTCCGCGTGAATTGCACCTGCCAAATGCTCCTCAAAAACGAGGCATTATTGAATTGGATGATGCAGAAGTAGCAGGGACACCTTTTGATCCTGCTCGTCACTGGCATGAATAAAGAGAAGAATCTAGGATGTTTTGAATCCTAGATTTTTTTGATTTTGGTTTGTCACCTCCATTTTTTGAAATTTTTTCGAATAAATAGATAGGAGGTAAATGATGTATAATAAAGTTATTTTAATCGGTCGCCTGGTGGCGGCCCCAGAATTGCATAAAACCAGCACAGACAAATCCGTTGCTCGAGTGACCGTTGCGGTCAATCGTCGCTACAAGGATCAAAACGGGGAGCGAGAGACTGATTTTGTCAATGTCGTTGTCTGGGGGAAATTGGCTGAAACCATGGCTAGTTATGCCAACAAAGGGAGTTTGATCTCTTTGGATGGAGAGATTCGGACGCGCCGCTACGAGAAAAATGGGGTCATGCAGTATGTGACAGAGGTCCTCTGCCAAAGTTTTCAGTTGCTAGAGAGCCGTGCTCAGCGAGCGATGCGTGAAAATGGTGGAACGGGAGATTTAGCCGATATCATCTTAGAAGAGGAAGATCTTCCATTTTAGGATCAAAAAAGAAAGCTGGTTCGTTTATAGACCAGCTTTTTTGCTACTTGCTAGGGGTTTCATTCGGGAACTACTCTTTTAAAAATAAATCAAAAATATGCATCTGTACAATAAAAGCCAGCATTTATCTTGAAAAAGTAGTAAAATTAAGTAATATATATTCAAAATTTTCAGAAAAGGAATGGAGTTTGAAGGGGAAAGAAGAAAGAAAAGAACGGTTAAAATGGCTGATAAAACGGGTTCTACTGGTGATTCCAGTGACCTGCATCCTCTTGTGGATCTATGCCGTTTGTCAAACCAGTAGCATCAAGGATCAGACCAAGATCGGTGTCACCTATATGACCATGAACAATGAGTTCTATAAAAGTATTCATTCGGAAATTAGTCGAATTGCCGATGAGAAAGGAGCTCTTGTATCTGTCCGAGATCCGGAATTGGATGAAAAAAGGCAGAGCCAGCAGATCGATGATTTTTGCGCTCAAAAAGTAAATGTGATTGTGATTAATCCGGTCAAAGGGGATAGTCAGCCGATTTTAAGGGCTCTTAAAAAAGCTAGAAAACAAGGAATTAAGATCATTGCAGTTGATACCCAGCTGAAGCATTTTAAGCCGGATGCCAGCATTGTCTCCGACAACTACCAAGCAGGAGTCTTGATTGCGAAAGAGCTGAAGAAACGCTCTTCAAATGCTCGGATCCTTCTCTTGGAGCATAAGGGGACTGTTTCAGCAGATACGCGGATTCAGGGATTTAAGGATACCATCAAAGGACATGGGTCATATGAGATTATCTCGGAACTAGAAACCAAGGGTCAGACGGAGATCGCTATGCCAGCTGTCCGTAAGTTCTTGCAGTCAGGGGGGAATGTCGATACTCTAGTCTCCTTGAATGACCGTTCAGCTATAGGAGCTTTAGCAGCGATCAAGGAGCAAGGGATCACCCATCCCATTGCGATCTATGGGATTGATGGTTCACCAGATATGAAAGCCTTGCTGCACTCGACAGATGATGTCGTAGGAACCGTTGCCCAGTCTCCGTTGAAGATGGGAGACCGGGTGATGGAGGTCATCCAAGATATGGCTGATGGGAAGAGCTACCAAAAAGAAATAACCATTCCGGTTCAAATGATGACAAAGGAAAACATCGATCAATTTGATGTGAATGGGTGGCAGTAATGAGAAAATTTAGAGGTGTGAGATACAGTTTGGCCATTCTGATGGTCGTGAATTTTATCGCTGTGATGCTCAACAGTATCATCTATCTTCAAGCAACCAATTATATCATTGCTCAACGACAAGCTTCCCTATTAGTAGAACGCTTAGAGCGCATTCCTTTTGCGCCCTCTACAACTTTTTGGTTGTCTGCACTCTTATTTGCTGGGATTGCCTTGATTTCCATGAGTCGTTATCGGTCTCAAACGAGTCGATGGTCCATTTTTGATAAGTGGAATATTCTGGAGATCCTCCTGATGTTGCTCTTGATGTGGGTCCAAAATGTAGCTTATAACGGGCTTATTCTCTTGGTTTTTGCGGATATCTTCTATGGTTCCAAAGAGTTGAATACCAAGCGAGACCGCAAGTATTGGTTTGCCTTTATCCTAGTGAGTTTCTTGATGCTTCTTGTGACCAATTCAGACGTCTTTCGCTTTTCTTTCCGATTCCTTCTCTGGATGTCTATATTCATTTTTACCCTGCCTCCATCCGGATTCTGGCCTTTTTCTTAAAGAATTCCCTCTATGCCTTGAATATGGTGCTCTTCATTATTTCGCTTTTGTTCTATATTATGAATGTTCTTGCAGAAAACCACGAAGTAGAAGAAGAGTTGGCCATGGTTTCGAAGGTGAATACGGAGTTGAACAACTATATGGCCTTGTCTGAGAAGATTGCAGAAGATCGGGAGCGCAAGCGGATTGCTCGGGAGATTCACGATACCTTGGGGCATGCGCTAACAGGGATCTCGGCAGGCTTAGATGCTGTCGGAGTCTTGATTGATATCGATCCCAATCGGGCAAAAGAGCAGGTAAAAAGCGTATCAGAAGTTGTCCGGGAAGGAATCCAGGATGTGAGAGGCTCTCTCAACCGCCTCCGTCCAGGTGCCCTTGAGGGACGAACCCTCAAAGATGCTTTAGAAAAGATGATCCGCGAGTACCAGACGCTTTCCAAGTTGCAGGTTGATTTACACTATGAATGGGTCGATGTCGATATGGACGTCATGATTGAAGATACGATCTTTCGTGTGATCCAAGAGTCTATGACCAATGCGGTTCGCCACGGCCATGCCAGTCAGATGAGCCTTCATTTTTTTGAGGATGAAGAAGATTACCTGATCGAGTTGCAGGACAATGGGGTTGGGTTTGAAACCTTGACTTATGGCTATGGACTCAAACAGATGATGGAGCGTATTTCCATCCTGGGAGGACAGCTTCAATTTGAAAGCCGCGATGGATTTTTCACGCGCGTCAGTTTACCGAAATATAAAGAAGGGAGATAAGAGATGGTAATAAAAGTAATGGTGGCAGATGACCAGGCCTTGATTCGAGAATCTCTGAAAATTATTTTGTCAGCCCACCCCGATATCGAAGTGGTGGCCACGGTGGAAGATGGGAATCACGTCTTGTCGAGCATTCCGCAGACACATCCTGACCTGATCTTAATGGATATTCGGATGCCAGGCATGGATGGGGTTTTGGCGACAAAAGAAGTCAAAGAACACTATCCGGATATCAAAATTATTATTTTAACGACCTTTGACGATGATGAATTTATCTATAGTGCACTCAAGTATGGTGCTTCAGGTTATCTTTTAAAGGGAGCCTCGACAGAGGAACTCTATGAAGCGATTAAGGTGGTGTATCAAGGCGGAGCCATGATCAACCCGAATATTGCTAGTAAAGTCTTTCAAATTTTCTCACAAATGGCCAAAACCAACTTCTCTATTGCTGTAGATGAGGACAATGTCAAGGATTTGAGCACGACGGAATGGCGCATTATCCAAGAAGTTGGCTATGGGGAGTCCAATAAAGAAATTGCGGCCAAACTTTTCTTGTCAGAAGGAACCGTGCGCAATTACTTATCAACGATTTTGGCAAAATTAAACCTACGAGATCGAACGCAATTAGCGATCTGGTCAGTCCAAACAGGAGTGACGAGACGTGATTTTTCTAAAAGGAAATACAGAATGAAATTGAAGCGAAAAGCATCTTTGTTGGGGGATCGGTCTCCTTGTTGTGCTCTGTGCGAGCGCGGGTTTCTATTGGTGGAAACAGCAATCGACCGTACTCCATATCGGCGTTTATGCAGGCTCTAGCTGGGATGTGCCGACCAGTCAACGTTCCCATGCCTTGGATCGTGCGATTCAAAAATTTGAAAAGTCCCATCCCCACGTTCGTGTAGAGTATGAAAATGGGATTCCGCAGTCAGATTATTCAGACTGGCTCTCTGAAAAGATTGTCTCAGGAAAGACGCCAGATGTGTTTATGGTCTCTGAGCAAGATCTTTCCTTATTAGCAGCGCGGGGGGTGCTAGAAAAGTTAAACGGCTATATGGATCGAAAAGACCAAGCTGCCTTTTATCCCGTTGCCTTTGAATCGGGTGTCTATCAGGGACAAACCTATGCCTTACCTTATGAAAGCAATCCGATTTTGATGTGTGTCAATAAAGATCTCTTGGATAAAGAAGGCATCGCAGTTCCCAAAGAAGGTTGGACCCTTGAAGAGTTCTATACGATTTGCAAGAAACTAACCAAGGATACCAATGGAGATGGGCAATTGGACCAATTTGGGAGTACAGAATACACCTGGAAAGAAGCCTTGGCGGCAAATGGAGGTCATCTCTTTCAAGGAGGCATGCTCAAGCTGACAGCTCCAGAAGTGAAAGAGTCTTTGACTTTTCTGCAAAAATTGGAAGATCTAAATAAAAATTACAAGGTGAGTTCTAAAGATTTTGACCAGGGGGAAAGTCGCCTTTTATCCCATGACCTTGGCCCAATATCGGACCTATAAACCTTATCCCTACCACGTTTCTAAATATTCAAACTTCACCTGGACCTGTATCCCGATGCCTGCTAAGTCAAAATCGACCAAGGCAACCTTGGTCACGACGACTTCTTTTGCTATGTCAGCTCGAAGTTCTCATTCCAAGTTGGCTTGGGAATTGATGCAACTCTTAACAGAGGATCCAGACATTCAACAAACCCTCTTTGCCCAATCCCAAGGGATCTCTGTCATGCCACAGGTAGTCAAGAGTCGCTCTAGTAAAGACCTTCTGCAGGTAGATGATTTTGGAACAGATTCCTTGACCAATCAGACCTTGAACCGCATCATGGAACAAGCGGTTGAAAGTAGTCCTAAAAATGTCTCAAAAGAGGTGTTAGAAAAGCTAGACTACTTGATCGGCAATGCCTTGCGCGATCAAGATGTCGAGAACCGCTTGCCTCAAATTCAGAGGGAGATTGAAAGTAGTCTACAGGTAGGAGTTTAGAGTAAAATAAGGTGGCATTTTGTCAAGTGACAGATGTCATTTTTTTATTGCTAAATGTCATATTTGGAATGTGACATTTGACAATGTAAAAACGCTTTCAAATAATCTACAATAGAGTCAAATAAAGGAGGCGTAGAAAAATGAAATACCTCGTTTTGGTCAGTCATGGCGGACTGGCAGAAGGTCTAAAAACATCACTAGCCATGTTTGCTGGTGACAAGTTGGATCAGGTCATCGCAGTTGGACTCAAAGAAGGAAAATCAGTTGATGACTTCGCAGTTGATTTCAGAGAGAGCATTTCAGGATTGACAGCTGATGATTCTGTTTTGGTCTTGGCAGATATCGTAGGTGGTAGTCCATTAACCACTGCAGCCACGGTTCTAGAAGAAGCTGGAAAGCTCGATGGATCCTTGATCCTTGGTGGGATGAACCTTACCATGGCCTTGACGGCAGTTGTGATGAAGGATGTATTGGATGGAGACGATTTGTCAGCCACCATCTTATCAGAAGCACGATCTGCGCTACAGCCTTTTGAAGTTTCAGCCACTAGTGCTGAAGAAGATGATGACGATATTTAATAGGGAGGTACCTTATGGTAGTAACATTTGTACGGATTGATGACCGCATGATTCACGGTCAAACAGTCACACGCTGGGCAAAGGAAAAACCATGTGATGGTTTGATTGCCGTAAATGATGCAGCAGCATCAAACAAGGTTTTGATCCAAGCTTACAAAGGCGCATCAGACAAGAAAACCTTTGTATGGACAAAGGAAGCCTTTAAAGAAAAATCAGCAAAAGTAACAGAATCAGATAGTCGTTACTTCTTGATCACCAAAAATCCAATCGATATGAAGGAAATTTTGGTCGACCAAGGGTTTGTCCCAGGTGATGTCAAAGAAATCATTGTTGGCCCTGCAAATGATCGTCCTGGAGCTGTAAAATTGGGAAATAACCAATCCATCACTCAGGAAGAAGCAGAAGCCTTCCAAGCTATTCAAGCAGCAGGCTACAAGGTGAAATTCCAATTGTTGCCAGATGTTTCCATCGGGTATTGGGATGATTTCAAATCAAAATTTGGTTTTTAAACCCAACAGTCTTATCTGTTAGGTAAATAAATTTACAAACAAAAGGAGCGTTTGTTATGACAATTTCATGGATTCAAGCAATCTTGCTTGGTATTTTCGCCAGCTTGTCTTCAATGCCTGGTATGGGAGGTTCCAGTATCGGGAACTATACACTCGGTCGTCCTTTGATCGGTGGGTTGATTTCAGGTTTAATTCTTGGAGATGTGACAACCGGTATTATGGTCGGGGTTGCCCTTCAAGTCGTTTATATCGCCTTGGTAACACCTGGTGGTACCGTATCTGCCGATGTGCGTGCCATCTCTTACATCGGTGTTCCTCTTGCTATCTTGTTTGTGCATGCCAACAACATCACAGATGAAGCTGGAATCAGCTGCATTGCAGCTCCAATCGAGTGCGACCGTTGGGACAATCGGTACAGTTCTTTTCTACGGTACCGCTACTATGAACTTGGTATGGCAACACATTGGTTGGAAAGCCGTTGAAGAAGGAAACTTCAAAAAACTCTACGCAGTTGACTGGTTTTACCCTTGGATCTCTCACTTCCTCTTCTCTTTCCTTCCAACAATGATTATCACCAAATACGGTGAAAACATGGTTGATTTGATGAAACAATACCTTCCTATGGATGGTTACTGGATGAAAAGCCCTCTTTACAGTCGGTGCTCTTCTCCCATGTGTCGGTATTGCCATCTTGTTGAAACAAATTGTTACAGAAGCAACTGACTTCATTCCATTCTTTGTTGGATTTACCTTGGCGAAATCTCTCGGATTGAACTTGGTATCCAGTGCCGTTGTTTCATTAATCTTTGCAGTAATCTACTATGAACTTGAAGTGATCAAATCGATGAAAGCTGCTCCAGCCGGAGTGGTGGACCTAGACGATGATGAGGAGGATATTTAAAATGGCTGATAGAAAGAAAATTTCAAAGAAAACATTAGCAAAAGCATTCCATCATTGGTATTATGGTCATTTGACTTGTTTCTCTCAAGAACATATGCAAACCTTCGGGTACTTGACTTCTATGCTTCCAATCGTAGAAGAAATGTATGACACAAAAGAAGAACAAAAGGATGCTATGCAAACCTATACGGCCTTCTTCAACACTGAACCACAACTTGGATCTCTTGTTGTAGGGATCACAGCTGGTTTGGAAGAAGCGCGTGCAAACGGAGATGCAGTGGATGGCGAAACCATCAACGGTATGCGTGCCGGTTTGATGGGACCAATCGCTGGTATTGGTGACTCATTGGTTGTTGGTACCTTGATCCCAGTTCTCTTAGGGATTGCCCTTGGTCTTTCTAAAGGTGGTAACGTCGCTGGTGCTCTCTTCTACATCGTCGTATGGAACCTCTTAGTCTACTTTGGTATGCGCTTTGCCTTCTTCAAAGGTTACCAATTAGGGGATAAAGCCGTTGAATTCCTTGTAGGACCAAAAGGACAAGCTCTTCGTAAAGCGATCAGCGTTGTCGGTGGTATGGTTATCGGTGCCGTAGCAGCTACTTGGGTATCTGTTACAACAGCCCTTCAATTCAAGAATTCTGAAGGAAAAGTCTTCTTGAACATCCAAGAAAAGATCGATGGTGTTTATCCAGGTCTCTTGACAGCAGCCTTCATCACTCTTTGCTGGTGGTTGATGTCTAAGAAAAAAATTTCACCAAACAAAGTTATGTTACTTCTCGTTGTAGTGGCTTTGATCGGTGTTGCCCTTGGTATCTTCGACCCACATCTTAAATACTAAGGTCAAGAAAAACGAATTTGCTAGTAGGAGTTTTTGAGAATGAAGTGAATGGACCTCCTTTACTTGCACTTCATTCTCAATTTTTATCAGGAGGAATCCCATGGTTACAAAACAAGAACTTGTCAATGGATATGAAACAGAAATCAACTACCAACGCCACATGCTTGAAAACCTTGGTCGTTGGTTCAGCTTACTCTTTATCATTGCCAGTATTGGTGTGGTATTGATCTATCTCTTTCACAAAAGTTTCCTCCCACTCTTGATCCTCGGGATTTTACTAGCCTTGGTTGGAATTTTAGGCATGATTGTTTTTGGATATGGCATCTACCGCGGGCGGATCAATCTTCAAAAAGTGATTGATGATTTCAATCAAAAATTGACAATTTTAAATTGAAATTTTAGAAACATCTCATCTATTTTTGAGGTGTTTTTTTCTTGACTATTTCTGACCAAGTGATACAATAGAAACATAAGTTAGCACTTACGTATAGAGAGTGCTAAAAACACGTATGGAGGAATGAACATGTTAAAACCATTAGGAGACCGTGTGGTCTTAAAAGTAGAAGAAAAAGAACAGACTGTTGGAGGTTTTGTCCTCGCAGGTGCGAGCAAGGCTGATACAAAAACAGCTGAAGTAGTGGCCGTTGGCGAAGGTGTGCGTACCCTAAGTGGCGAACTCATTGCTCCAGCTGTAAAAGCAGGAGACCACGTTTTGGTTGAAAGCCATGCAGGAATTGAAGTTAAAGATGGGGAAGAAACTTACACCATCGTTGGAACATCAAACATTCTTGCAATTGTAGAGTAAGAAAAGAAAGAGGTAAGAGAAATGGCAAAAGATATTAAATTTTCATCTGATGCACGTTCTGCAATGGTTCGTGGTGTCGATGTCTTAGCAGATACAGTGAAAGTCACTTTGGGCCCTAAAGGTCGCAATGTGGTTCTTGAAAAATCATTTGGTTCACCCTTGATCACAAATGATGGGGTGACCATCGCAAAAGAAATTGAATTGGAAGACCATTTTGAAAATATGGGTGCTAAATTGGTGTCAGAAGTGGCTTCTAAGACCAATGATATCGCAGGTGACGGTACAACAACCGCAACGGTCTTGACCCAAGCCATCGTCCGTGAAGGGATCAAAAACGTCACTGCAGGTGCTAACCCAATTGGCATCCGCCGTGGGATTGAGACCGCTGTTGCAACAGCAGTAGAAGCTTTGAAAAACAATGCGATTCCAGTATCGAGCAAGGAAGCGATTGCTCAAGTAGCTGCTGTGTCTTCTCGTTCTGAAAAAGTCGGTGAGTACATCTCTGAAGCCATGGAAAAAGTTGGCAAAGATGGGGTTATCACGATTGAAGAGTCTCGTGGAATGGAGACAGAACTGGAAGTCGTTGAAGGTATGCAATTTGACCGTGGTTACCTCTCACAATACATGGTCACTGATAATGAAAAGATGGTGGCTGACCTTGAAAATCCATACATTTTGATCACTGACAAGAAGATTTCAAATATCCAAGAAATCTTGCCATTGTTGGAAAGCATTCTTCAAAGCAACCGTCCACTCTTGATCATCGCAGATGATGTCGATGGCGAAGCTCTTCCAACACTTGTATTGAACAAGATCCGTGGTACCTTTAATGTCGTAGCTGTCAAGGCACCAGGATTTGGAGATCGCCGCAAAGCCATGCTAGAAGACATTGCCATCTTGACAGGTGGTACAGTCATTACAGACGATCTTGGTTTGGAATTGAAAGATGCAACCATTGAAGCACTTGGTCAAGCAGCTAAAGTGTCAGTCGATAAAGACAGTACCGTCATTGTCGAAGGTTCTGGTAACCCAGAAGCGATCGCTAACCGTGTCGCGGTTATCAAGTCACAAATCGAAACCACAACCTCTGAATTTGACCGTGAAATTACAAGAACGTTTGGCTAAATTGTCTGGTGGTGTTGCCGTAATCAAGGTTGGTGCTGCAACAGAAACAGAATTGAAAGAAATGAAACTCCGTATCGAAGATGCCCTTAATGCAACTCGCGCAGCCGTTGAAGAAGGGATCGTTTCCGGAGGTGGTACAGCTCTTGTCAATGTCATCTCTGCAGTCGCAGCCCTTGAGTTGGAGGGAGATGAAGCAACCGGACGCAATATCGTTCTTCGAGCTTTGGAAGAGCCAGTGCGCCAAATTGCCCACAATGCCGGTTACGAAGGATCTATTGTGATTGATCGCTTGAAAAATGCCGAAGTCGGAACAGGTTTCAATGCTGCAACAGGTGAATGGGTGAATATGATTGATGCAGGAATCATCGATCCAGTTAAAGTGAGCCGTTCAGCCCTTCAAAACGCCGCTTCCGTAGCGAGTCTGATCTTGACGACCGAAGCAGTTGTAGCCAACAAACCAGAACCAGCAGCCCCAGCAGGACCAGGAATGGATCCAAGCATGATGGGCGGGATGATGTAAGACACTTAGTCTAATGGGTGCTAAAGCACCTCATTAGGCTACGGCAAGCACCATGGTGCCTTGCCGAAGTGTCTTACTAGCTCAAAGGGAGGAAAGCATCGTTCCTCCCTTTTTCGCGTCGTAACCGCTACAAATGATTGAGGTTATGCCTCTCATCATTTGACGGTAGCCGCTATGTTGCGGCCTACCTAATCATCTTACTAGCTCAAAGGGAGGAAAGTATGGTTCCTCCCTTTTCACGTCGTAACTGTTACAAATGATTGAGGTATGCCTCTCATCATTTGACGCCAGCCGCTATTGTGCGGTCTGGCTAATCGTCTCACTAGCTTAAAGGGAGTGGAAGATTCTTTCTAATCTTCGCGACCAATCATAGGGTGAACTGAATGACGCAGTAGTTGATTGCTCAAAGCACTGCTTTGAGGTGGCGGATGGGACTTGCGAAGCAAGTTCCCTAAATCTCCCTTCGCTTCTTAAGCTCGGAAGAGCTCTAATCAGCCTTGCGGGGGCAAGACAACGAACGAGTTTTTATAAAAACTCATTCTGTCTCGCTCCCTTTTTATCGTGCTTTGGGATTTTCATTTGTTATGGAATAATATTTTTATTTTAAATTTTGTAACAGAAATGATAAATACTAATTAAAGAGGACTTGCGTAGATGCTTGGGAATCAAGCATTTGCGGTATTTTCAGGCGGAGGAATATTTGCCAACAAATTGCAATACAAATTAACTGATTTTGTAATAATTCTAGTGTATACTATTAAGAGTAGATCACAGGTCTACATTGTTGCAAGGGGAGAACTTCCCACATACATGTCTATTGACAATAAAACTTGATCGTAATATCGCTGTTAGTAAAATGAGAGTTTGAACATAGCATAGATTTTATCGACCTTTTTCATATTAAAAAATATTTTTCAAATTCCCCTTGCGCAAGCTCTTCCGGATTCCTCCGGGAGAGTTTTTTTGTTAAGGGGAAAATGTAGAAGGCCTTTTGAGTCTCCTTTGAAAGAGTAGCTCAGCAGGCATCATTTATGGTAAAATAGAACATATTCGTCGAGGGGAAGGAGTGAGGACTTTGTTGAAGATTTTTGTGTTAGAAGATGAATGGATCCAACAATCGCGTATCGAAGCGGTCTTGCAGGATCTCATCCGTCAAAAATCCCTGCAATGCAAAGCGCCAGAAGTGTTTGGAAAGTCAAGCCAGTTGCTGGATGCTATCACAGAGAGAGGCGCCCATCACCTGTTCTTTTTAGATATCGAGATTAAAGGTGAGGAGAAAAAGGGTCTAGAGATCGCAAAAGAGATTCGTAAGAAAGATCCCCATGCGACCATTGTCTTTGTCACTACTCACTCTGAATTCATGCCCATTACCTTTCAGTACAAAGTGGCCGCCTTGGATTTTATCGATAAAACGCTGAGTGAGGAAGAGTTCAGAGAGAGAATCAGCTCAGCTATCGATTATACCTTGGAGCAAGTTGGGACCACGATTGCGCAAGATGCCTTTACATTTGAGAGTGCGATGGCGCGTGTACAAGTTCCTTTTAATAAGATTTTGTATGTTGAAACGTCTCCAACCATTCACAAGGTCATTTTACACACCCAGGAGGAGCGCTTGGAATTTTACGCTAGTATTGCCGATATCGAAAAAGCAGATCCCCGCTTGTATCGGTGCCACCGCTCCTTTGTGGTGAATCCGCAAAATATTACGAAGATTGATAAAGAAGCCAAGAAAGCTTTTTTTGAAAATGGGGACAATTGCTTGATCTCACGGACCAAGTATAGAGGCTTACTGGAAGCTTTGAAAAAATAGAGGGAGAAAGAATTGCTGTTAACTATTCTAATGTCTTACCTAAAGTTCTTCGTCAGCATGCTGATCTATCGTCATATCAGTAGACAAGAGTTCACCTTGCGCTGGCTCTTTTTGTGCCCTTTCTTCTTTGCAGTCGTCTTTACCCTTGTGCCACCGGTAGGCTTTTTTGGCTATTTCTTAGTATTTATTGCCTATAGTTTCTATCGAAATCGTAACATACGACACCTCTTGAACATTTTTTATGGGCTCTACCCGGTTGTCGTGGAGAGTCTCATTGGGCGTCTCTTAGCCTTTTATGTCTTTCCGATGCTAGGGATTGTACTTGTTCGTGAGGCATCTGTCAGCTGGTATGATGCTCTACTTGAATTGCTGGTCTTTCCTGTTTATATAGGAATCACTAAATTGTTAAAACTAGATTTTACAGATCTAAAAGTAGGATTTCAACGGCAGTATTTTAATCGTTTCTTACTCCCAATGAATCTTTCCATGTTTGTGTATTTGCTCAGTGTTGTAGGTCTGGTGGTTTTTGAGGATATTATTCCGCATGCAGATGCTTTGCGGAAACAGTTAAATAGTATTTATTTGATTTTGTTTTTTGTGATGCTCTTGTATTTCAATGCAGTGTCCAAAGAACGATTGAAACAAGAGATTCTGGAACAAAAAGATAGGCAACTGCAGGAGTTAGCCACCTATAGTCAACACGTCGAAATGCTCTACGGGGAGATTCGTGCCTTTCGTCATGATTACCTGAATATTTTAACCAGTCTCAAATTAAGTATTGAGCACGAAGACCTAAATGCGATCAGGGAAGTCTATGAGAATGTTCTTCGAGAGAGTGGCCAGCAATTTTACAATAGTAAGTTTGATATTGCCAAACTCAGTCACATTGAAAATCCAGCTGTAAAAAGTGTTCTGTCCGCAAAATTATTGGAAGCTCAAAATAAAGGGATTGGGATCTCTGTCGAGATCGATGAACCTGTTCGTGATTTATTCATCGAGGTTTTAGATTTCATCACCTTCTTATCCATCCTTTGTGACAATGCTATCGAAGCGAGTCTTGAATCAGAGGACCCCCAGCTGACTCTTGCCATGCTTCAGGAGACGAACTCCCTCATCTTAATAGTTGAAAATAGTACAAAAGCTGAAAAAATAGAGTTAGCGAGAATTTTTGAAAAAGACTACTCGAGTAAAGGAGAGGGCCGAGGTCTTGGCTTGTACAAGATCCAACAATTACTGGAAAAGTATCCCAAAACGACAGTGTCTACCAAGAGTTCAAACTACCGATTTACTCAGAGCCTGACCTTTTGGAAGGAATAATAGAAGAGAGAGGGACAGAAATCGGTAATTCGTTAGAATTCGATTTCGTCGTCCCACCTCCGCACAGTTGAGTAGGGCTGTAAAAGCTGATGAAATCAGCGTAGTAGAGCCCACTCAACCACTGCGTCTTGCTCGACAATCAAAAATAATTGAGAGGCTAGGACTTTTGTCCCAGCCTCTTTTTTGACCATTCACGACGATTTTCTGACCGATTCTGACAGAGAGCTACAAAGCCTGTCCCTTTGAAGTATACTGTATACAAGATCAATAAGAAAAGAGGGATCGTATGTTTCAGGTAGCATCTATTACAAAATCATTTAAGGAGAAAGCTGTATTAAAGGGAGTGTCTTTTTCGATAGAAGAAGGAGACAAAATTGCCTTGCTGGGAAATAATGGGGCAGGAAAAAGCACCCTGTTCAACATTATCGCTGGGCAGCTCCAGGCTGATTCGGGGACGATAAAGACTTCGCTTGATTTTCAAAGGGAAATTGGGATGATGCCTCAGGGGGGATCTGCTCATCGAGGATCTAACCGTCGCTGAATTCGTCGAATTAAAAAGCCGGATGAATCAGCTGAAGCAGGCTGATATCAATGGACTCTTAGAAATGGTCGAATTAAGAGAATCAAGAGAGCAGATGGTAGGAAGTCTTTCCGGTGGTCAAAAGAGACGCTTGTCCTTGTTGTTAACTATTTTGAATCATCCAAAGTTGATTTTTTTAGATGAGCCAACGACTGGCATGGACTTGGAAGCAGTGGATAACTTTTGGAAACTACTGGAGCAGCAAGAGTTTACATCTGTTGTGGTGACCCATGATTTTAACCAAATCGATGCCTTTTTTACAAAAGTCCTGATTTTAAAAGATGGTCGAATTGCTGCCACAAAGACTGTTGAGGACATTCACCAGGCTGGTCAAACCATTGAGCAGTATTTCCGGGAAGAGATGAATAAAGGAGGGGAACAAGCATGAAAAAGATTCAATTAAAACAAGTTTTACGAAATAAGCGCTTTGTATTATTCACCATTATTTTACCCATAGGCTGGTATATCTTCTTTTATCAGCTTCAAAAAGGGGTTTCGCCAAGTATTTTATTAGGTATTGCCGTATTTATCGGGGTCATTGGCAATAGCCTTGCAACCTTTAGTAAGCGGATCGCCTCAGATATTGGCTTTTATTCTTTTGAATCCCACTTTACAAGCTATAGTGTCAAGAACTATTTATGGGATCAAAGCATCGTACAACTGATTCTGAACAGCTTGATCTTTTTAGCAGTACTAGTAGTTGCTGTTCTAGGTTTTCACTTTCCGGTGACGACTAGCCTGTTGGTACAATTTTTCCTCTTATCCTTGATGGGGATCTACTTTAGTGTGATTGGCTTTGTACTTGGGGTCAGGGTAGATGCTAAGACGATTGATACCATTGGCTTTCCTGTCATTATTTTGGCCGCTATGACCATTATTCCCTTTGATACGCTTGGCGCAAGTGGAGGATTTATGGACCTGGTTGGCAAGCTACAACGGGTTTTCCCAGGCTATTATTATACAAAGCTGATCCAAGATTTGACCGAGAAACAAACGATCGATGTCTCTCAATTGGCGCTATTTGTTGCCGTATTTGGATTGAATTTGCTATTTTTCTATCTGCTCGTACCCAAAGGGAAAATGGGGAACTAAGAGCAGTTAAAAAAGCTTTGAGTTGTTCTCAAGGCTTTTTGTGCATAAAAAATGCCCCCTACAGGGCTCGAACCTGTGACCCATAGATTAAGAGTCTACTGCTCTACCAACTGAGCTAAGGAGGCAAATATAAAAAGCTGTATTGGTGCCGATACTCCACGATTTGTATTGAACCCGCGCAATTAAGCAGGTGGGCAACTCGCTCTGACTTAGCTGCTTCCGCGTGAAACGGCCTGCATACTGCCAGAAGTCTTTTGTTTCCCTAATAATACAAAAAATAGTCGGTCAACACTTAAGTGTGAAGTCGTACACCACAGCGTTTCTATATGTATATGATATCACATTTTGAAAATATTTCAAGGAAAAATCTCAATTTTTTGAAACCGATGTCACTTTTTCTTAAATTGATCAATCTTCCCCTTGGTGGCTCCGAGAGCACGCTCGTACTTGCCATTTTCATTGGGAATAAAGTAGGAGGCGTGTTTGAGTTTGTCTGGCAGGTAGTCCTGATTGACCCAGTTACCAGGGTAGTTGTGAGGGTATTTATAGTTTTGCGCATTTCCCAGTTCCTTGCTTCCAGCATAATGACCATCGCGGAGGTGGCGAGGAATAGGAAGGTTGCCAGAACTTCTAAGATCAGCCAGCGCCTTGTCCATGGCAACGTAGGCTGAGTTGGATTCGGCGAAAGGGCTAGATCGATGACGATGTTGGCGATGAGAATGCGGGCCTCAGGAAAGCCGATGCGCTCAGCTGCTTGAAGGGCTGTTACCGTATGGATCTGCGCATCTGGATTAGCCAGGCCGATATCTTCATAAGCGATGACGGTCAAGCGACGAGCTAGGCTGGGTAGATCTCCGGCTTCTATCAAACGAGCGGCATAGTGGAGACTAGCATCGACATCCGAACCACGGATAGATTTTTGTAGAGCAGAGAGCACGTCGTAGTGGCCGTCTCCATCTTTGTCCATGGTGATGTAGCTACGCTGGAGGCTATTTTCCATGATCTCTAGCGTAATATGGCGGATGCCTTCTGCATTTTCAGAAAGTTGATAGCACAGCTAGATCGAGAGAATTAAAGGCAGAGCGAAGATCTCCATTGGTTGAGGTAGCGATGAAATCCAAAGCGTCCTCATCAAGCACGACTGGAAAGTCAAAGCCACGCTCGGGATCATCCAGCGCCGTTTTTAGAGCTTGCTTGACCTCCTCCGTCGTCAACGGTTCCAGCTCAAAGATTTGTACGCGGCTACGAATAGCGGGTGTGACAGAGAAAAAGGGATTTTCAGTCGTTGCACCGATCATGATGACCAGACCACTTTCGAGCAAAGGCAGGAGAAAATCTTGCTTGGTTTTATCGAGGCGATGGATTTCGTCCAAAAGAAGGACCAAGCCACCAGAAAATTTGGCTTCCTCTGCGATTTCTTGTAGGCGTTTTTTACTGTCAACCGTTGCATTAAAAGTCCGAAAGGCATACTTAGTCGTTCCTGCGATCGCAGAAGCAATACTGGTCTTTCCGATCCCCGGAGGTCCATAGAGAATCATAGAGGACAGACGATTGGCCTCGACCATGCGACGAATGATTTTGCCTTCTCCGACCAGGTGCTGTTGACCGATGACTTGATCGATCGTTCGTGGTCGCATACGGAGTGCGAGATTGTCGGGCATTTCCTTCTCCTTTCTAGCTTTGTCTCCTTTCAAAGAGGCGGTTTTTATGGTAAGATTGTAGTAACTATTGTATCATATTCCGCTCTAAGAGTGGGAAATTAGAAAGAGGACGCTATGTCTAAATACGGATTTTTGGATGTTTTAGAAGAGGAGATGGACAAGGTTTTTCCTTTTGATTTTGAGATCAATTGGGATAAGAAAAACCATGCGGTAGAAGTGGCTTTTCTCTTGGAAGCGCAGAATACGGGAGGGGTTGCACTGGTTGATGAAGTTGGCGAAGAATCTGATGAGGATATTTTCTTTGAAGAAGCTGTCATCTTCTACAATCCAGCCAAGTCTCATGTGGAGGAAGATGCCTATTTAACAGCGATTCCTTATGAGCCTAAAAAAGGCTTGTCTCGTGAGTTTCTAGCCTATTTTGCGACTTTCCTCCGAGATACAGCCGAGCTGGCCTTGGATGAGCTCATGGATTTCTTAGCAGACGAAGAAGCAGAGAGCTTTGAGATCGTCTGGAACCAAGAAGTTTTTGAAGAAGGCAAGATTGGCCTAGAAGAAAGCACCTTTTATCCTTATCCGAGATATTAGAAAAGATTCTAAGTGTTTTTTTGAATACTGGATTCAAGGAGAAGGGGAAAACTATGCTAGGAAAAATCAAACAGTTTTTCAGGAGAAAGTCAGATAAATCTGAGCAATCAGTTTGCATTCTTCCCCGCAATCGCTTTGCGGATTTAGATTTTGAGCGAGTATTGAAGTCAGGAACTCGTTGTTGTGTTGATGAAGATGGGCACTATGTTGAGGATGGTAAAATCACATTATTTGAATTTTCTATAGACTTTGCAGAATTTGAGTTCATAGGTGATTTCAAAATTGAGGAGGAAGATCAGTTTAAGCAACTATTAGCTCGTTTGAATAGATTTGACAATGCCATTCAGTCCCATTTGGAAAGCGAGTTGCAACAACCTATCCCTCAGTTTGCCAAGAATCTCGGCTATACTCAGAAAAGGTGGGAGAAAACCTTTTACTTCCATCCTTGGATATTAAGTTTTGATGAAAATCCTCCTAATCTTCGCTATGTTGCAGATTATGTCAATGATGAGTTTACGGTTTATTTTGCTAAAAAACATGGTAGATGGCGGGCGTACTGGGATGCAGAGTGTCAAAAGGTGATTGAAGAAAGCTAGCTCGTATTTTCATAGAGCGCAGTTGTTGTGTTAGAAAAGAGCCATTATCATGGAATTATTGGATAGCAGAATAGATTTTACGGGTTGTAAGATTGCCTTGATTTGTGATGGGCAAATTTTGACTATCTTGCGTGATGACAAGGAGGATATTTCCTGGCCTAATATGTGGGAATTACCAGGTGGTGGTCGGGAAGGAAATGAGACCCCTTTTGAGTGCGTAGCGCGTGAAGTCTATGAAGAATTAAATATCCAACTGTCGAAAGATGACGTAATCTGGTCTCGGGTCTACCCCAGTATGCTAGATGAGAACAAGAAATCTGTCTTTTTAGTTGGGAAGTTGACGCAGGAACAGTTCGAAAGTATCATCTTTGGAGACGAGGGCCAGGGCTATAAGTTAGTGAGCTTTGAAGAGTTTTTAACTTCAGATCGGGTAGTTCCCCAATTACAAGAACGAGTGAGAGATTATGTGGAGAAAAGTTTATGATAACACTTGAACGAGCAGGAGCAGAGGATTTAGAAACCATTATTGCCATTCAAAGAGCCAGTTTTAAGGCAGTCTATGACAAATACCAAGATGAATATGATCCCTATCTAGAAGATCGAGAGCGAATCAAATGGAAACTAGTCGAGCGTCCCAATAGCTATTACTACTTTGTGAAAGAAAACGAAGATAAAATCGGATTTCTACGAATTCAGACCAATGACGAGTTAACGAAAGCTTGGTTGGGAACGGCAGCGATTTTGCCCCAGTATCAAGGAAAAGGTTATGGCTCTGAGGGATTGCGCTTGCTAGAAGAGGAATTTTCGACCGTTAGACAATGGGATTTGTGTACGGTGTTACAGGATGCAGGCATGGTCGCCTTTTACGAGAAGAATGGCTACCATCAAACCCATATCGAGCCTGAAAAAGAAGGTATGGATATGGTCTACATGAAAAAATTGATAGAGAAATAGAAAGGATGGTTCAGTTTAATTTCTAAACTGAACCCGCCCTAAACACGGTGCCAAAAAGATAAACTTCTCTTAGACACAAGCGTCTTCAGAGAGTCTCCTATTTTGGCTTTGTGTTTTACGGGCTTGGTATCTTAATGATGGAAACATGGCAAGAGTTAAATGTTACAGTGAAGCGTGAGGGGGAGGAGCTGGTCTCTAACCTCTTGATCGAGTTAGGTGCCCAAGGTGTCGCGATCGAAGACAGCATGGATTATGTGGGAAATGTCGACCGCTTTGGTGAGATTTTTCCTGATGTCGAGCAGCAAGAAGAAATCGTGGTGACGGCCTACTACCCGGAAACGGTTGATGTGGCAGCAGTTGAAGCGGATTTGCAGGCTCGCTTAGCAGAATTGACGGATTTTATGGATCTAGGAGAGGTCAAGATGGGGACGACGGCCTTGGCTGAGGAAGACTGGGCAGACAACTGGAAGAAATACTATGAACCAGCTCGTATCACTCATGACTTGACCATCGTGCCGTCATGGACGGACTATGAGGCGACTGCTGGAGAAAAGATTATCAAGCTGGATCCTGGTATGGCCTTTGGAACAGGAACTCACCCGACCACTAAGATGAGCCTCTTTGCCTTGGAGCAAGTCCTTCGTGGCGGGGAGACAGTGCTAGATGTAGGGACTGGATCCGGTGTCCTTTCCATTGCTAGCTCGCTTCTAGGTGCCAAGGAAATCTTTGCCTATGACTTGGATGATGTAGCGGTTCGTGTCGCTCAGGAAAATATTGAGCTCAATCCTGGAATGGAAAACATCCATGTAGCCCCAGGCGATTTGCTCAAGGGCGTGGAAATTGAGGCGGATGTCATCGTAGCCAACATCTTGGCGGATATTCTGATTCATCTGACAGATGATGCTTATCGTTTGGTCAAGGACGAAGGTTACCTCATCATGAGTGGCATTATCAAGGACAAGTGGGACATGGTGCGTGAGTCGGCTGAGTCGGCTGGATTTTTCCTTGAAACCCACATGATCCAAGGGGAATGGAATGCCTGCGTCTTCAAGAAGACCAAGGATGTCTCCGGTGTGATTGGAGGCTAGCATGCAGCAGTATTTTGTAAAAGGCTTGGCTAGCTCACCTGTCACCATAGAGGACAAGGAAACCAGCAAGCACATGTTTCAGGTCATGCGCTTAAAAGAAGAGGACGAAGTTACTCTAGTCTTTGATGATGGGATCAAGCGCTTGGCGCGCGTGGTCAATGTGGAGTCCCGTCAATTGGAGCTGATTGAAGAATTAGCTGACAATGTGGAACTGCCAGTTCAAGTGACCATCGCATCAGGCTTTCCCAAGGGAGACAAGCTCGAGTTTATCACTCAAAAAGTGACGGAACTCGGTGCTAGCCAAATCTGGGCCTTCCCTGCAGACTGGTCCGTCGCCAAGTGGGATGGCAAGAAATTGGGTAAAAAGGTCGAAAAACTAGAAAAAATCGCCCTTGGAGCAGCCGAGCAAAGCAAGCGTAACTTCGTTCCAAGTATTACCCTTTTTGAGAAAAAAGCAGACCTTCTAGCGCAACTCGATCAGTTTGACCGCATCGTGGTAGCCTATGAAGAGTCTGCCAAAGAAGGTGAGGCAGCCGCTCTGATTCAGTCGCTGACAGGATTGGAAGCTGGAAGTAAACTACTCGTTATCTTTGGACCAGAGGGAGGCCTCTCCCCTGCAGAAATTGAAAGTTTTACAGTTAAAGGAGCAGTGTTAGCAGGACTTGGACCTCGCATCCTGCGAGCAGAAACAGCGCCACTCTACGCCCTCAGCGCCGTGAGTGTTGTCACAGAATTAATGAACTAACGAAGTGAAGGAATCGCTTCGTTAGTTTTTTTTTACAAAAATCTTCTATTTTCAAAAATTTTTACGAATTATAATAGTGAGGAGAGGTGCATATGAATAAAAGAAAGAATAGACGACGTTTGGTATTTTCTGTGATAGTTGTTGGGATTTTGATCTGGGTTGGATCAAAAGTAAAGGAGCATCTAGAATTCCAACAAGAAATGATCCGAATTGTACATAGTAAGGAAGTGAAAGAGTTAATTGTACATGATTTGAAACAGAAAGACCCAGATGCGTTTACAGATCAGGGCAAGATCCGATCGTATGAAATCGATGATGAAACGATCGAACACAATCCAATGGGAGGGATTATGTTTGAGGTAATAATTAATGGAGATAAAAAAATAACAGGTAGTATGGGATTGTGGAAGTGTAGTGAAGTTGGCCCTATTGAGTCTGTAGGGATGGATACTTCTGTAGGTCTTCAAGAACTTATGGAAGAGTAAGCTTGATATTTGCGGGGAAATCAATCATCAATGGGAGCAATCGGGTTGTTTATTTAGCTTTCTTCCAAATTATTAAAGTAAGAGTAATAAAATTGAAAACTAAATAATGTAAAGCGATACGACTAGGAATTTATGAGGATGGAGATGAAACCAAAAATAAAAAATTGTCGTTATATATTTGGAGTGTTGCTATTAGGAATTTTGATATGGGTAGGTTTACTTGTAAAAAACCATCTTGAATTTCAACATGAAATGGTTCAGATCGTGCATAGTAAGGAAGTGGAAAAGATAATAGAAGAAGAACTGAAGGAGTTGGACCCAAATGCCTTAACACCAAAAGGTAAGATCCAATCGTATGAAATTAATGATGAAACGATTGAACACAATCCAATGGGAGGGATTATGTTTCGTATCATCATTAATGGAGACAAAGAAATAACCGAAAATTTTGGATTACGAAAAGATAGTGAGAATGCACCAATCGAACAAGTGGGAGTGAGTAAATCTGTTGAGTTTCAAGATCTGGTAGAAAAGAAATGATCATCAAAATATATGAAAAGCATATTCGATTCGAATATGAAATATATTTTCTTTGAGTGCTTTGTATATTTAGAAAAAATTTTTTAAAAGGATCTTTTTTTGAAAATTTTTACGAATTATTAAAGTAAGAGTAATAAATTTGAAAACTAAATAGTGTAAAGTGATACTACTAGGAATTTATGGAGGATGAAAATGAAACAAAAAAGAAAAATCGGCCGTTATATATTTGGAGTGTTGCTATTAGGAGTCTTGATATGGGGAGGTTTACTTGTAAAAAAACATCTTGATTTTCAACATGAAATGGTTCAGATCGTGCATAGTAAGGAGGTGGAAAAGTTGATTGAACATGATCTGAAATTGAAAGACCCTAATGCGTTTACAGAAAGGCAAGATCCGCTCCTATGAGATTGATGACAAGACGATCGAACACAATCCAATGGGGGGGATTATGTTTGATGTGACTATAAATGGAGATAAAGAGATAACTGGTAGCGTAGGATTGTGGAAGACTAGTAAAAACGGTCCGATTGAATCCGTGGGGATGGATGCCTCTGAAGGTCTTCAAAAATTGATGAAGGAGTAAAGGAAATGTATACTGATCGAGAAAAAAATAGGATTGCGTGGAAAGAGTACTCAAAATTTAATGTTGGGAAAGAGGTTAGTATTGAGAGTGATGGAAAAAAAGAAAAAACAATAGGCTATGTTTCTGAAGTTTTTGGACAGGCTCCAGAAGAGGATATGGTTTCCTCTCTCGAAGACTTGAAAGCACGGTTTCAAGGAGCTCTATCCGGTTTAAATGGATATATTGTGACAGATAAAAAAATCACTCATGAAACCAGACCAGAAGATGTGCATGAAGTAACAATTTTGTTTGAGGGATCGGAAGCTAAATTTGATAAAAATTTCATGGGAGCCGTAGATGATTGGGTGCTCACCGATGCCCCGACTGCATTACAAATATCAATGGCCAAGAGACTTGGGATAAAAACCGGGAAAATTTCCCAGCTTGATGCGGCTTCGAAAGAAGTAAAAGCAGCAATGGATAGATATCCGAATGCGCGTTTCAAATTTTATGCTCATTCTTTAGGGGGCTTAAATATCCAATCTTCACTGGGTTCTTTAGAGGATAAATATTTAGATAGAATTGATGGGGCTTATATATATGAAGCACCCAACCTTTATCCACAGTTGAGTGATGCAGAAAAGAAACAGGTCGATAAGATTAAATATAAAATTTTTAATTTTATAGACAAGCGTGACTTGGTCACATGGGAACATTCTGAAGAAGGGAATGAAGGAGTTGTTGGAACACTTGTTCGAATTGACAGTAAGGATGTTGGCAATTTAGGAAAACAACATATGTGGGGTGGTTACGACTACAATTCTGGCTACTTGAACGTCAAAGAAGAGAGTTTAGATGACTATCGGTTAGCTCGAATAAAGCAGACAAAAGAACAACTGCAGTTAAAGAAAAAAGCATTGGAGAATTGGAAGAAAAGCGGACTCTCCGGAAATGACCTCATTTCCATGGATACCATTCAGGCAATGGGAATAGTGGAGTCGCTGAAGGAGTTTACTCTCATTGCCTCTGATTATATTCTAGCTGTCTGTGATTTCCGTATTGCGGATATAAAAGGAACCTGGGAGACGTTATTAATTTCTTGCCGTTCAACTGTATTAGGGACCCGTTGTACAGAAAGTGATATCATAAGCGCACTTGCTCAAATTGGTGCAACAAAAGAAATGATTGAGACGAATCGCATCACAGAATTAGAAAAAATTAAAAAAGATACTCTAGAAATAAAAGAAAGTATTTTTAGTCTATCAACAGATATAGCGAAAGGAATTGCAACTGTAATAGGCACGGATTTTGCTCTGGCAAGCCAACTTCAATTGCAATGGTAAAGAATGGGTAACAAAGAGATTGAATATATTAATGCGATTAGAGAAGTAGAAGAAAAATGGAATGGTACTGAAGAAGAATTAAAATTGGAAATGAAAGAACTAGAAAAAAGAATGAATCATATCCATGACCAGTACAGTTTTACAAAACAAAATATTGAAATGATGGAAGAGGAAGTCGGACATTTCTCTAAGACGATGGGTAATACGGAAATTTTATCGGATTATTATCGGGAATTATCAGATGTTTATGAAGAATTGAATACAGAGCACTATCACGAACTAGCTCATATTGAGGAAGCGCATCAGTTAAAACAAAAAGAATTACAGGTAGCCTCTAAAAAATATGCGAATGAGATTGCAAAATTACGAAAGGAGATGTATGTCGAAAATTGATCTTACAAATGATTTAACATACGAAGATAAGCGTCTCATGGCAGCTCTTCTTAGTGTTAAATTTATGGGGGAAATAGCCTTAACAAAGGCAACTGCTGACCAAAGAAGCATTAAAAAAAGAATTTTATCTAGTTTAACAGAACTTGAAAGTTCTCTAGATCAGGTTATTGTAACTATTGATTCGGATTTGGCTGGAAAATTTTCAAACTCTGTTAAAGAAGGGGTTGAAAGAAAGAAATTGGAGTTAAATGCTTTGCAAGAGTTTTGTAAGGCAAAGTAGTATCCGTATATGAAAGTAGCTTCATTGGTTCCCATCTGCTTCTAAAAGTGTTAAAATAGTATCCAAGAAACTGGAGAAAATACATGCCGAAAGAAGAGAATTTAACAGGGGACCAAGTCGTTGCCCTTACAAAAAAATATTTATCACCTGAAGATGTTGCTTTTGTGCAAAAGGCTTTGGTCTATGCGGTTGATTGCCATAATGGGCAATTCCGTCAGTCTGGCGAGCCTTATATCATCCACCCAATTCAAGTAGCAGGAATCCTTGCCAAGCTGAAACTGGATGCTGTGACGGTCGCCTGCGGCTTTTTGCATGATGTCGTGGAAGATACGGATGCGACTTTAGATGATTTAGAGCGCGAATTTGGCCATGATGTGCGCGTGATTGTCGATGGGGTGACCAAGCTCGGGAAGGTCAAGTACAAGTCCCATGAAGAGCAGTTGGCGGAAAACCATCGCAAGATGCTCATGGCCATGTCTCAAGATATCCGTGTCATTTTGGTCAAATTGGCAGACCGCTTGCATAATATGCGTACCCTCAAGCATTTGCGCAAGGATAAGCAAGAGCGCATTTCGCGTGAGACCATGGAGATCTATGCGCCACTAGCCCACCGTCTCGGTATTTCCAGCGTCAAGTGGGAGCTTGAGGATTTGTCTTTCCGTTATCTGAATGAAGTCGAATTCTACAAGATTTCTCATATGATGAAGGAAAAACGTCGCGAGCGCGAAGAGTTGGTGGAAGAGGTTGTCCACAAGATTGAGACCTATGCTGGGGAACGCCATTTGCATGGGAAAATTTATGGTCGACCAAAGCATATCTATTCGATCTATCGCAAAATGCAGGATAAAAAGAAACGCTTTGATGAAATCTATGACTTGATTGCCATCCGCTGTATCCTGGATACCCCAAGTGATGTTTATGCTATGCTAGGCTACATCCATGAGCTCTGGAAGCCAATGCCAGGGCGTTTTAAGGACTATATTGCCAACCGGAAGGCCAATGGCTATCAGTCTATCCATACGACTGTATATGGCCCTAAAGGACCGATTGAATTCCAGATCCGAACCAAGGAAATGCACGAAGTCGCTGAGTATGGGGTTGCGGCTCACTGGGCCTATAAAAAAAGGGATCAAGGGTCAGGTCAACAGCAAGGAATCGGCTATTGGGATGAACTGGATCAAGGAGATGATGGAACTCCAAGACCAGTCAGGCGATGCCAAAGAATTTGTTGAAAATGTAAAAGAAGACATCCTGGCAGAAGAGATTTACGTCTTTACTCCAGATGGAACTGTGCGCTCGCTTCCGAAAGATTCTGGACCGATCGATTTTGCCTATGAAATCCACACCAAGGTTGGGGAAAAAGCGATTGGTGCCAAGGTCAATGGCCGGATGGTGCCCCTCAATACCAAACTTCGGACGGGAGACCAGGTGGAGATTATCACCAATGCCAACTCCTTTGGTCCGAGCCGTGACTGGCTAACCCTTGTTAAAACTAGCAAGGCGCGCAACAAGATCCGTCAATTCTTTAAAAATCAAGACAAGGAATTGTCGATTAACCGTGGTCGGGACCTCTTGATGGCCCAATTCCACGAGCATGACTTGGTAGCCAATAAGTTCATGGACAAAAAGCACATGGACAAAGTGCTACAAAAATCAAGTTACAAGACAGAAGAAGCCTTGTTTGCGGCGATTGGTTTTGGAGAGATTGGGGCTATTACCATCTTTAACCGCTTGACGGAGGATGAACGCCGAGAAGAAGAGCGGGCTAAGGCACGCGCAGAAGCAGAAGAGCTAGTCAAAGGTGGCGAGGTCAAGGTTGAAAATAAAAAAGACACCTTGAAGGTCCGTCACGAAGGTGGCGTGGTTATCCAAGGTGCTTCTGGACTCTTGATTCGGATTGCTAAGTGTTGTAATCCAGTTCCAGGTGATGAAATCGTCGGCTACATCACCAAAGGACGCGGTGTTGCCATTCACCGTCAGGACTGTATGAACCTCCGAGCTCAAGACAACTACGAGCAACGCTTGATCGATGTAGAATGGGAAGATAACAATACGACCAAGGACTATATCGCCCACATCGATATATACGGACTCAACCGTGCCGGACTTCTGAACGATGTACTACAAGTCCTCTCCAATACAGCTAAGATGGTCTCAACCGTCAATGCCCAGCCAACCAAAGATATGAAATTTGCCAATATCCACATTTCCTTTGGGATTCCAAACTTGTCTATGTTGACAACAGTTGTGGATAAGATTAAGAGTGTGCCGGAGGTGTACTCTGTTAAGCGTACCAACGGCTAGTCGACTGCTCAGTTATCTTTTATTGCTTCGTTAGCTCGCCTTGCCGTACTACAGTACTGTCTTCGTCTCGCTGCCTCGCACTAAAAGCAACTGAACAGCCTTTACTTTTCAGATTGTGTGCCTGCGTCTCACTGCCTTGTCTGTGGTTGATGTTCTTTCAGGGGTAGCAGTGAATGTTCAATAGGTTTATAAAATAGGATAATAAAATGAAATTAGTGATTCAACGGGTCAAGAGTGCCTCGGTTTCCATTGATGGTCAAGTCTACAATGCGATCCAGCAAGGCTTGCTGCTCCTAGTAGGTGTCGGTCCAGATGACGATCAGAAAGATTTAGATTATGCGGTTCGAAAGGTATCGCAGATGCGTATTTTCTCAGATGAGGAAGATAAGATGAATCTTTCGGTCAAAGATATTCAAGGAGAAATCTTGTCGATCTCTCAATTTACCCTCTTTGCGGAGACAAAAAAAGGCAACCGTCCTGCTTTTATAGGGGCTGCCAAGCCAGATATGGCCAGTCAGTTATATGATGCCTTTAATGATCAATTAGAAAAAGAAGTCCCTGTCAAACGAGGGATCTTTGGAGCCGATATGGCGATTGAATTGATCAATGATGGTCCGGTGACGATTTTACTAGATACAAAAAATCCATAAGTAAGAAAACATGCAGTCGGGTTAGACTGCATGTTTTTCTATATAGAGTTGTTGGGCGATCACTTGGTTGATAGAAATTTCTTGATCATGGATAACGAAGTGATAGAGCCCTGTGTAGTCATCGTACCGTTGAAACGCGATGGTATCACCAATTTGGAGATGAATCTGGTCTAAGAATTTTAACAATTCATAGGTGTCATAGACCCTTTGCAGAATATACAGACCAGGTCGGGTCGTTTCACTGAGACGGTCTTGGTAGGCTTCGACAAGCCTTTCACCTTTCTTTGGAATTGTCCCACCGTGAGGGCAGGTCTTAGGATTTCCAAGCATGTGATCCAGCCGGTCGATGAAATGTTCAGAAACGGTATGCTCGAGAACTTCTGCCTCTTCATGGACTTCTTCAGTTGTGTAGCCAAGATTTCAGCAGAAATACTTCGATCAAGCGGTGCTTGCGGTAGAGATCAGAGACCAATTGCGAGCCCAGATCTGTTAGTAGATAGCCATGGGTCTTATCTTTCACTAGGAGACCCTCAGAGACCATCCGCTTAATCATTTCGGTCACAGCGGGTGGAGAGACCTGCATGCGACTAGCGATTTCCTTATTACTGATTTTTTCTACTTCTGTGCCAATTTCATAAATGCACTTGAGGTAATCTTCTTTGTTTGGTGTCATGCTTTCCTCTTTTCTTCGCTCACTTCTAGTATATCAAAAAAATCCTCAAAAACGCTAGTGGAGTAATGAGAATTGTCTCAAGTTCCAAAAGATGGTAGTATAGTAGCATAGAAAGGACGGCATCATGAACAGACGGGAATTAGCGAGACTAGGCTGGAGAGAAAATAGTTTAGCCTATCTAGAGAAGCACTTGCAGGGATACAAAGATCCACAAGCCTACCAAGAACAATACCAGTCTATCTTTTTCTTTGCCAGTCCTCTGTTTCAAAACATGTGGTTTCAAGAGATCAAAGATCTAACGGAGACTGCTGCCCAAGACTTACTGAGGGGCGTCATGAAAATTCTCCTAATGCCGAGTGACTTGTCTGGAACTTGTGAAGAAACAGCCTTTCTTCTGAGTAGGATGGCTCCAGATTGTCCGCCAGGATCCGACTTTTGGACGGCATTTTCACGCGTCGTGCAGGTCGCCTTTGAAAGGGATCCCTTAGCGGATCAGTCGGGAGATCAGCTCTTGAAACGCCAGGTTCACCAGTTGCGCTACCTACTTTCAAGTTACCAGGCGCAATGGATTCGGATACATAATGCGAGACTTGGACAAACTGACGAAGAGGCCTTACAAGCTTACCTACAGGAGACTAGAGCTGTCACGGTGGATGCTTATGCGACTGCTCGTCTTCACAACAAGGTCTCCCTTAGGCCAGATGGTCATCTTCGTTATCCATCAGGGGCCTCCCAACAAGTCAATTTCAAGGTCTTGTTAAATTTCCATACGGAGTATATTCTCGATCAAGCTGGGCATTTCCTCAATGAAGTCGATCCATTAGAAGTTTCTGAAAATGGCATTGTCAATGGTGCCAGTTTTAACTACGGGTTAGCTAGGGGCCGGACTCATAAGGACTTAGATATTGACCCCGTCAAAGCTTGGGATCCAGCCTTTCGCAAGCATGTCCTCTATCAGCAAGATGTTCGCTATCTAGCTCCGAAGAATGACCGAGGAGAGCAAGGTTATTGGAGTCGAAAAGGAGTCTTTGCACAGGAAGGTAAGAGCTACAAGCAACAAGTGGCAAGACGCGTGCGAAGTTTCCTCAGAGGCATCCCTCGCTTACGCTGGCGGGTCCTCCTCCAGAATGGGCTCCATCGGATTTTATAGCAATGAAAAAGAGGCAGTAGACCTCTTTTTACTTTAATCAAGTGCTTTGACAGCTTCAATTGCAGCGTCATAATTGGGTTCGCTGTTGATGTTGTCCAGGTATTCGACGTAAGTGACCTTGTTATCCGCATCTAAGACCAAGACAGCACGTGCCAGCAAGTGCCATTCATTGATCAAGAGGCCGTAAGCTTTCCCGAAGGAATGGTCGTAGTAGTCTGAGAGCATGATGGCATTGTCGAGTCCTTCAGCAGCGCACCACTTACCTTGAGCAAAAGGAAGGTCGACAGAGACCGTCAAGACGACAGTGTCTTCCAAGTCCGACAAGGTCTTGTTGAAGTGACGTGTTTGCATAGAACAGATCCCTGTGTCGATGGATGGGATGATGCTGAGGACTTTTTTCTTGCCAGCAAAATCAGCTAAAGATTTCTTCTCCAGAGCTGGAGTGATCAATGAAAAATCATGAGCCATTTCCCCTACTTGCAGTTGAGATCCGGTAAAGGTAACAGGGTTTCCTAAAAATGTTGCCATAAAAAGACTCCTTTTTTTGTTTTTATTGTACCTCAATACCGGAGGAGGGGCCACTGATTTGTTTAGAAATCTGAAGGGTTACTGACTCAATCCTTCTGCGATCTTGTCTAAGTTCCACTTCATCATGCTGTAGTAGCTATCGCCCTTTTCTCCTTCTTTGGCAATGGAATCAGTGAAGATCTTTGCATAGATCGGGATATTGGTATCTTTAGAGACAGTTTTCATAGGACGTTCATCGACACTGGATTCAACAAAGAGAGACGGCACCTTGGTTTGACGCAATTTCTCTACCAGTGTTTTGATTTGTTCGGGTGTCCCTTCTTCTTCGGTATTGATTTCCCAGATATAGGCAGATGGGACGCCATAGGCTTTGGAGAAGTACTTGAAGCAACCTTCGCTGGTTACAATCATTTTCTTCTCTGCTGGGATGTTATTGAATGCTTGCTTAGCTTCTTGATCCAGCTTGCTGAGCTTTTCAGTGTAGGCTGCTAGATTTTTTTCGTAGAAGTCCTTATTTTTTGGATCTTTTGCGATTAATTGTTTGGCAATGTTTTTAGCGTAGAGGATTCCATTTTCGAGATTGAGCCAAGCGTGAGGGTCTTCTTTTCCAGCCTGGTTTTGGCCTTCTAGGTAGATGACGTCGACTCCGTCGCTAGCTGCGAAATAGTCCTTGTTTTCTACTTTATTGGCATTTTTGACCAATTTAGTAAACCAAGCATTGCCACCCGTTTCGAGGTTGATCCCATTGTAGAAGATCAGGTCGGCTTGTGAAGTTTTTTTGACATCTTCTGGGAGTGGTTCGTACTCGTGGGGATCTTGACCGACAGGGACAATACTGTGGAGCTCGATTTTATCCCCCGCGATATTTTTGGTCATATCTGCGAGGATGGAGTTGGTGGTGACCACTTTCAATTTATCAGATGAGGGCTTGGAAGAAGAGCCTTTGCTGCAGGCTAACAGGCCGAATAAGAGCGCCACAAAGAGGGCGAGGACAGAAGCGATTTTTTTCATGTGTTTCTCCTTTAATGAGGTGAAAAAGCGTGCTTATTCTTTCTCTGCTTAGGAGCTATAAAGAAGCTGATGAGAAAGAAGACGGCAGAAGTGAGGACAATACAAGACCCGACGGCGATGTTTAAAGCTATAACCAATAAAGAGTCCCAGGATGGATGCAAGAGCACCTAATCCGGATGAAAGGAGCATCATGGACCAGAGGCTGTTGGCATAGAGGTAGGCTGTCGCAGCGGGTGTAATAAGCATGGCGACGATGAGAATGGTTCCGACACTTTGCATAGCAGTAACAGAAACCAAGGTCAAGAGCACCATGAGAAGGTAGTGGTAGACCTTGACCCGGACGCCCATGGATTGAGCCAAAACCGGATCAAATGAAGTGAGAAGCAAGGGGCGAAAAAGCAGGACAATCACCAGCAAGACCGCCACCCCAATACCGATGGTCATCCACATATCCTGGTCTTGCACGGCCAAGATATTCCCAAAGAGGATGTGGAAAAGGTCGGTGGAACTTTTAGCAACCCCGATCAGAATGACTCCTAAGGCGAGGAAAGAGGAAAAGGTAATCCCAATCGCAGTGTCGCTCTTGATGATGGAGTTACTCCTGATATAGGTGATCAGGATGGAAGCTAGCAGCCCGAAGGCAATGGCGCCAATAAAGAAATTGATACCCAAGATAAAGGACAGAGCTACCCCTGGAAGGACCGCGTGTGAGATGGCATCTCCCATGAGAGACATGCCTCGTAAAATAATGAAACATCCGACCGCACCAGCGACAATCCCGATGGCAATGGCTGTGATCAGGGCATTCTGTAAGAAGTGGAATTGCTGTAATCCATTGATAAATTCTGTAATCATCCGACTCCACCTCCTATAAAGAGTTCATGCCCGTAGGCGGCATGCAGATTCTCTTTGGTAAAGGTTTCCTCTGTTTTCCCAAAAGCAATCAGTTTGCGATGAAGGAGGAGGACTTGGTCAAAATAAGCTGGAACCTTGCTGAGATCGTGATGGACGATCAGGATGGTCTTGCCTTCCTTTTTCAGGGTTTGGAGTGTCTGCATGATGATGTCCTCGCTAACAGAGTCAATTCCAGCGAAGGGCTCATCCAAAAAGATGACATCTGCTTCTTGGACCAAGCAGCGGGCGATTAGGACCCGTTGGAATTGCCCTCCCGAAAGCTGGCCAATCTGGCGATTCGCTAGATCAAGGAGATTGACAAGCTGCAAGGCATCTTCCACCTTTTTGAGATCCTCTTTGCTTTTTCTCTTGAAGATAGAAAGATGGGGGTAGAGGCCCAGTGAGACGCACTCTCGTACCGTGATGGGGAAGTGGAAATCAATAGCTGTCTTTTGTTCGACGTAGGCCACTCGTTGAAGAACTTGGCCGAGATCTTGTTGATCAAGCAGGACCTTTCCCGAATGAGGGAGAAGTCCTAGCATGGCCTTGATCAGGGTTGATTTTCCCGCACCGTTGGGCCCTAAAATTCCTAGGATAGTTGGCCCCTGGATGGTGAGGGAAAGATCCTCCAAGGCTAGTGTTTGCTGGTAAGCAACACTGAGATGTTCAATTTGAATCATGATTTTGCTCCTTTACCATTAATATACATGAATTAAAAAATTAAGTCAAGTTAATTTTTAAAATGATTTAGATTAACTTACTTGTAATCATTGAAAAAAATTCCTATTTTTGATAAGGTTATTAGAAAAGAATGAAAGCGAGAAGATCATGGTACGTTTACAAGATGATTTTTATGATTACGTCAATGGGGAATGGGCTGAGACAGCTGTTATTCCTGATGACAAACCGTCAACTGGTGGTTTTATGGACTTGATCCAAGACATCGAAAACTTGATGTTGGATATCACTGGAAAATGGCAACGGGGAGAAGAGCTGCCTGAAGACAGCATTCTGCAAAACTTTGTCAAATACCATAAAATGGTGGCAGATTTTGATGCGCGAGAAGCAGCTGGTGTGGCACCAGTCATGCCCTTGATCAATGAAATTAAGGCTCTGTCTTCTTTTGAAGACTATACCAGCAAGTTGGGGACCTATGAACTAGCTGGCAAACCAAATCTCATGCCATTTAGCGTGTCACCAGACTTTATGAATGCCCAAATGAATGTCTTGTGGGGAGAATCTCTTGCTCTTATCTTGCCAGATACGACCTACTATGAAGAAGGCAACGAAAAAGGCCCAGAGTTACTGGCTATCTGGCGTCAGATGATGGAAAAACTCTTGCCAAAATTTGAATTCTCAGAGGCAGAAATCAAAGACATCCTGGATAAAGTCATCGCGGCGGATGCAGAATTAGCTCAGTATGTTTTATCAAATGAAGAAAAATCTGAGTACAACAAACTCTACCATCCATATGAGTGGGCAGAATTCAAAGCCTTGGTTCCAGAATTGCCACTCGAGACCTTCTTTACAGAAGTCATCGGACAAACACCAGATAAAATCATCGTGCCGGAAGAGCGTTTCTGGAAGGAATTTGCACCAAAATACTACTCAGCAGCCAACTGGGAAACCATTCATGCCAAATTGAAACTCGGAGCAGCCTTAGATTGGACGTCTTTCTTAACCGAAGAAATTCGTGTCTTGTCTGGTGAGTATGGACGGACCATTACAGGGATTCCAGAACCTCGTCCAAAAGAAAAAGCAGCTTTGGCTTTGGCAGAAGGCCCTTATAGCCAAGCGCTTGGACTCTGGTATGCAGGTGAAAAATTCTCACCAGAAGCGAAAGCAGATGTAGAGCATAAAGTAGCGACTATGATTGAGGTCTACAAGGATCGTCTTGAAAAAGCAGACTGGCTCGCTCCTGAAACCCGTGAAAAAGCTATTGTCAAACTCAATGTCATCACACCGCATATCGGATACCCTGAAAAATTACCAGAAACATACGCCAAAAAGATCATCGACGAGAGCAAAAACTTGGTAGAAAATGCCCAAAAATTGGCTCAAATTTCCATTGCCCATAGCTGGAGCAAGTGGAACCAACCAGTCGATCGGAGTGAGTGGCACATGCCAGCTAATATGGTCAATGCCTACTATGATCCGCAACAAAACCAAATCGTCTTCCCAGCAGCGATTTTACAAGCACCTTTCTATGACCTTCACCAATCATCATCAGCCAACTACGGCGGAATCGGTGCAGTCATTGCCCATGAAATCTCCCACGCCTTTGACACCAATGGTGCTTCCTTTGATGAGCACGGTAGCTTGAAAGACTGGTGGAAGCCAGAAGATTACGAAGCCTTTACCGCTCGGACTCAAAAAGTCATCGATCAGTTTGAAGGACAAGACTCTTACGGTGCCAAGATCAACGGGAAATTGACCGTTTCTGAAAACGTAGCAGACCTCGGTGGTATCGCTGCAGCCCTTGAAGCCGCTAAGAAAGAGGAAGATTTCTCAGCAGAAGAATTCTTCACCAACTTTGCTCGCATCTGGCGCATGAAAGCTCGGACAGAGTACATGCAACTCCTCGCAAGTGTCGATGTCCACGCACCAGGAAAACTCCGCACCAATGTCCAATTACCAAACTTTGACGAATTCTTTGAAACCTTTGATGTCAAAGAAGGCGACGGCATGTGGCGCGCACCAGAAGATCGTGTGATCATTTGGTAGTCTAAGATACTAAGCCCGTAAAAAAAGCGAGAAGAAAATAGGAGATTGACCATGTGGGCCAGGCCCACCAGTCAATCTCTCTTTTTCTCGACGCTTTTAGGGCGAGTTCAATTTCGCGATACTAGTTTTGTTGATCAAAGGAAGTAGTCTCGACTTCAGTTAAGCGATTGATTTTCTTGATAGCTCGTGAAAAAATAAAAATCCCTAAAGCCAAGTTTCAACCTACTGAAACTATCTTTGGGGATTTTTGAGCGGATTAGAAATTATAAGGTGCATCAAACGAAAGTGAAGCGTTTTCGATCATTTTGTCGACAAACCAAGAACTCCCATACCTTATGGTAATGGGAGTTCTTTTTCTATTTTCTTCTTTTTGGATCGGTTTGTTTAAAGATCAGGTATAAAATTCCGGCAGGCAGGAAGCAGAAGAGCCACATGACATCGAGTCCCTTGCTTTTACTGCTAGAGGTTGTTGTTTTAGACTCACTTACGGCCACTCCCGGTTTAATACTTGGAGATACCTGTTGCAAGCCGTTCTGGACGACTAGGCGGTTGTCTTCTAGTTTAAGGGCTGGCTTCGTCCCCTTCTTAACGGTCGCATAGAAGTCTTGCTTCAGTTGAATGGTCTTCCCGTCGATGGTATGATCGCCTGCAGAAAGGATTTTTTTATAGTGGTAGTCTGCGAACATTTCTCAGCCAAGGTATTCCCGATTTGATTGCGGTAGCTTTCGGCGATATCGACATCGTAGTTCCCAACCCCCAAAATGACTTCGATAATCCGTTGTTTACCCCGCTTGGTGGTCGCGGTGTAGTTGTAGTCAGCAGTCGGGCTGGATCCAGTTTTGAGTCCATCTGTTCCTTTAAGGGCGAATTTTCCACCTTCGAGGGAAGTATTGTAGTTATCGTAGCTTTGCTCGTAGGGGGTTCCTTCCATGATCGTAGTGTGAGCTTGCTTGGTGTATTCCAACATTTCTGGCAGGTCGTTTACGATGTGATAAGCCAGAATAGACATGTCCCGCGCTGTGATTTCGTTATTCGCATTGACATCGTAGCGCTGAGGATTGTAGTAGCCCTGAAGGACCGAAATCATCGCCCCATTTGGATTGTGCCATTTGGTATGGCTCATCCCCATTTCTTGTGAGTACTGATTCATTAAGTCCAAAAACTTATCGGGATCATTGTCAGTGACGGCGTTGGCGAGCATAATCACGGCTGCACTGGAAGATGGAACAAAGAGCATCTTGATCAATTCAGATACTTTGTAGTCAACACCAGCTACAATGGGTGAGTTACTTAACAGATTGTTTTCCGAGATGGCTTGGTCTGCCTCTGTTGCTGTGACCACGGTATCGTACTTGATCTTGCCTTCTTTAAGGGCCCGAAAGACCACATAGGCACTCATGAGCTTGGCCATGCTTCCGGAGTCCCGGACCGTGTCGATATTGTCTCCGTACAAAATGGCTCCAGTATTGGCGTCGATGACGATGTCAGCCTTAGGCTTGTAAAAATCGTCCAATACCAGTCCAGCATCAGCTGCGATTTTCATGACATCTTCTTGATGGTAGATGTCGTCCGCAAAAGCAGTGGAAATAGGGCCTAATGTCAAGACTCCTACAAGGAGGGACAAGAGGCTGTGTTTTAGTCGTTTGTGTAAATGTCTCCCATAATTCATAGATTCCATTATATCATACAGGCCAGGGATTAAACCTGAAAAAATTCTAGAAAAAGAAGAAATTGAAAAAATAAAGAAGAAATAGAATAATTTCACAGTAAAAGCGTTTACATTTCCCTAGAAAGTGCTATAATTTAAATTGAGTATAACATTTTTTACAATGAGGTGATTTATATGAACAAAGGGAAGGTACTCTTAGCTACCAGCGCTCTGCTTTTATCGGCTGGTGTACTGGCAGCCTGCTCAGGTGGAAAATCTGGAAGTTCTGGCGAACAGACTTTTAGCTATGTCTATACCCAGGATCCAGATACCCTCGACTATTCGATTTCTAATAAAAAATCGACTTCCGAGTTTACAGGAAATGCGATAGATGGCTTGTTGGAAGTGGACAAGTATGGGAATTTGATTCCGTCGCTTGCTAAAGACTGGACGGTTTCCAAGGATGGCTTGACCTATACTTATAAACTCCGTAAAGGGGTCAAATGGATGACTTCTGAAGGGGAAGAATATGGAGAAGTCAAGGCCCAAGACTTTGTCACAGGTCTCAAGCACGCAGCAGACAAGAAATCACAAGCAATTTACTTGGTCCAAAAATCTGTCAAAGGCTTGGATGATTATGTTTCAGGGAAGACAACTGATTTTTCAACAGTTGGTGTAAAAGCTATTGACGATTACACCGTTCAATATACCCTGAGCCAACCAGAAAGTTTCTGGAATTCTAAGACTACGATGGGGATCTTGATGCCGGTTAATGGAGAATTCCTGAAATCTAAGGGAGATAACTATGGTCAAGGGACCTCTCCGTCTAGTATCCTATACTGCGGTCCTTATTTGATCAAATCCATCACTTCTAAATCTTCTGCGATATTGGAAAAGAACCCAACATACTGGGATGCGGATAATGTTAAGATCAGTAAAGTGAAGCTGACCTATTATGATGGACAAGACTCCGAGTCTCTGATCCGTGGATTTGATAACGGCGACTATACAGTTGCTCGTGTCTTCCCAAATGGCTCTAACTATAAGAGTGTAGAGAAGAAGCACAAAGACGATATCGTCTTTACTGACCAAGGTTCCTCAACCTATAACCTTTCCTTCAACATTGACCGTCAGGCTTATGAAATCACAAAGAAGACCACGGATGCTCAAAAGACTTCAACTAAGAAAGCAATCTTAAATAAGGACTTCCGTCAAGCCATTATGTTTGCCTTTAACCGCAAGGCTTATGTAGCGCAAACTAACGGGGAAGCGGGTGCCAATAAGGTGATCCGTAATACCTTTACGCCACCAAACTTTGTCCAAATCGATGGCAAACAATTTGGTGATGCAGTAGAAAGACTTGGAAGCTTATGGGGATGAATGGAAAGGGGTCTCTGTCGCAGATGGAAAAGACACCCTCTACAATCCAAACAAGGCCAAAGAAGAGTTTGCCAAAGCCAAGGCAGACTTGCAGTCTCAAGGAGTTGAATTCCCAATTCATTTGGACCTTCCAACTTCTTCTACTTATACGGAAGGAATTAAACAGGCCCAATCCTTTAAACAGTCAGTTGAATCTACACTGGGAGCAGAAAATATTGTCATTGATTTGAATATGATTTCTGAGGATGATCTTCAACGGGTGACTTACTTTGCTGAAAGTGCTTCGCAACAAGACTGGGATTTGAACAATAACTTGGGTTGGAGTCCAGACTATACGGACCCATCTTCTTACATCGACATCACTAGTGGTAAATCCGGCGAAAACGCCAATTCTTACTTTGGATTCGATGCTGGTACGGATAATGCAGCCGCAAAAGCAGCTGGTTTTGATGAATATGATCAATTGATCGAAGATGCGCACAATGAAACCAAAGATGTGAACAAGCGTTACGAAAAATATGGCTGCCGCTCAAGCTTGGTTGACCGATAGTGCCCTCTTGATTCCGATCCATTCAGATGGAGCTTCTCCAGTCGTTCGTAAGACTGTACCATACTCTGCAGCCTTTGCTTGGACAGGCCACAAGGGTCAATCCTTCAACTATAAATATTTAGAAGTTCAAGACAAGGTCGTATCGGCTAAAGACTACGACAAAGCGCGTGATCAATGGAAGAAAGAAAAAGAAAAATCCAATAAAAAAGCGCAAGAAGAACTTGAAAAGCATGTGAAATAGACTTTTCTTGAAGAAAACAGGAGAGACAGGTCCCGTATGGGACCTGTCTTTTTCTTTGTCTGAACCTTTAAAAATCGCCTAAAAATGGTATAATAGGAGCATCACGAAAATTGGAGAGACGCTATGAGTTTTTACAATCATAAAGAAATCGAGCCTAAGTGGCAAAAATACTGGGCTGACCATCACACCTTTAAGACAGGAACAGATGCTTCAAAACCTAAGTTTTATGCATTGGACATGTTCCCTTATCCATCTGGAGCGGGTCTTCACGTAGGACACCCAGAAGGCTACACAGCAACAGATATCCTTAGCCGTTTCAAACGTGCGCAAGGTTACAATGTCCTTCACCCAATGGGATGGGATGCTTTTGGTTTGCCTGCTGAGCAATACGCTATGGATACAGGGAATGACCCAGCGGAATTCACAGCGGAAAACATTGCTAACTTCAAACGCCAAATCAATGCGCTTGGCTTCTCTTACGACTGGGACCGTGAAGTCAATACGACAGATCCGAACTACTACAAGTGGACGCAATGGATCTTTACTAAGCTTTACGAAAAAGGCTTGGCCTATGAAGCTGAAGTGCCAGTAAACTGGGTTGAAGAATTGGGAACAGCTATCGCTAACGAAGAAGTTCTTCCAGATGGAACCTCTGAGCGTGGTGGCTATCCAGTTGTCCGCAAACCAATGCGCCAATGGATGCTTAAAATCACTGCCTATGCGGAACGTTTGCTCAACGACTTGGATGACCTTGACTGGCCAGAGTCTATCAAGGACATGCAACGCAACTGGATTGGGAAATCAACTGGTGCTAACGTTACTTTCAAAGTAAAAGGGACTGACAAGGAATTCACCGTCTTTACAACTCGTCCGGATACCCTTTTCGGTGCGACCTTCACTGTTTTGGCTCCTGAACATGAACTAGTAGATGCCATCACGACACCTGAACAAGCTGAGGCTGTAGCGGACTACAAACACCAAGCTAGCCTTAAATCAGACTTGGCTCGTACAGACCTTGCCAAGGAAAAACAGGGGTTTGGACTGGTGCTTATGCTATCAACCCTGTCAATGGTAAAGAAATTCCAATCTGGATTGCCGACTATGTTCTTGCTAGCTACGGAACAGGTGCTGTTATGGCCGTACCTGCCCACGATGAGCGTGACTGGGAATTTGCTAAACAGTTTGGTCTTCCAATCGTAGAAGTCTTGGAAGGTGGCAACGTTGAAGAAGCTGCCTATACAGAAGACGGTCTTCACGTCAACTCTGACTTCTTGAACGGTCTCAACAAAGAAGAAGCGATTGCTAAAATCGTGTCTTGGCTAGAAGAAAAAGGCTTTGGTCAAGAAAAGGTTACCTACCGTCTCCGCGACTGGCTCTTTAGCCGTCAACGTTACTGGGGTGAACCAATCCCAATCATTCATTGGGAAGATGGGACTTCGACAGCTGTTCCAGAAAGTGAACTCCCACTTGTCTTGCCAGTAACTAAGGACATCCGTCCTTCAGGTACTGGTGAAAGCCCATTGGCGAACTTGACAGACTGGCTGGAAGTGACTCGTGAGGATGGAGTCAAAGGTCGTCGTGAGACCAACACCATGCCACAATGGGCAGGTTCAAGCTGGTACTACCTCCGCTATATCGATCCACACAACACAGAGAAATTGGCTGACGAGGACCTTCTCAAACAATGGTTGCCAGTTGATATCTACGTGGGTGGTGCAGAACACGCCGTGCTTCACTTGCTTTACGCTCGTTTCTGGCACAAATTCCTCTATGATTTAGGTGTCGTTCCAACTAAGGAGCCATTCCAAAAACTCTTTAACCAAGGAATGATCTTGGGAACTAGCTACCGTGACCACCGTGGTGCTCTTGTGGCAACTGACAAGGTTGAAAAACGTGACGGTTCCTTCTTCCATGTGGAAACAGGAGAAGAGTTGGAGCAAGCACCAGCTAAGATGTCGAAATCCCTCAAGAATGTGGTCAACCCAGACGATGTGGTGGAACAATACGGTGCCGATACCCTTCGTGTCTATGAAATGTTCATGGGACCACTCGATGCTTCTATCGCTTGGTCTGAAGAAGGTCTGGAAGGAAGCCGTAAATTCCTTGACCGTGTTTACCGTTTGATTACAAGTAAAGAAATTGTTGCGGATAACAATGGTGCTCTTGACAAGGTCTATAACGAAACTGTTAAGGCTGTCACTGAGCAAATCGAGTCGATGAAATTCAACACAGCCATTGCCCAACTCATGGTCTTTGTCAATGCGGCGAATAAGGAAGACAAACTCTATGTGGATTATGCCAAAGGCTTTATCCAATTGATCGCCCCATTTGCTCCTCACTTGGCAGAAGAACTCTGGCAAACAGTGGCAGCAACAGGCGAGTCTATCTCTTATGTGGCTTGGCCAACATGGGACGAAAGCAAATTGGTTGAAGACGAAATTGAAATCGTCGTTCAAATCAAAGGAAAAGTCCGTGCTAAACTCATGGTCGCGAAAGATCTTTCACGCGAAGAATTGCAAGAAGTCGCTCTAGCTGACGAAAAAGTCAAAGCAGAAATCGATGGCAAGGACATCGTGAAAGTGATTAGTGTACCTAACAAGCTTGTAAATATTGTTGTGAAATAAAAATAAATCCTTCGGAGCTTAGCTCTGGAGGATTTTTTGTGAAAAGGCAAAGAGTCGGTTTGAAAATAGTTGTTGGTTGGATGCGTGATATCAAAAAAGCTTCGGTAGGAAGAACCCTACCGAAGCTTTTTAACAAATTTCATTCTGCATTACAGTGAACAGACTGCATTACAGTGAACAGATGTAAAACTCAGTGTTGTTTTACAAGGAGTTTAAATGTTGCTCTTCTTCCAAGGAAAATGTTATTTCTATATCGAAATAGTTGACAGATGTAACAGGCAGTGGTACAATGACTTTAATGTTTCGATATAGAAATAAAAAGGAGACAAAATGGATAAGATGCAAGGGGGCTACCAAGCTTTACAGATACGCTTATTGAACGGGCGACTTTTTCAAAAACTCTTGAGCAAGGAACCAGATGCCCAATACCGAAGTGAACAGGGGAAAATTTTAACGATTTTGTGGAAGCAAGAGTTGGGGTGCGCTACTGCGACGGATATCGCTCTTGCGACGGGTCTAGCCAATAATACATTGACCAGTATGGTTAAGATATTGGAAGAACAAGGCTTAGTTACGATTCAACCTTGCACACAGGATAAAAGGAAAAAATATATCTCTTTGACAGACCTCGGTTGGGCGCAAAAAGAAATTGGAGACCGCGTTAGTAAAGAGTTGGGTGAAATTTTCTACCAAGGTTTTTCAGATCAAGAAATCCGAGAATTTGAAGCCTATCAAGAGCGTATAATCTCAAATCTAAAAGCTAAAGAGAATGACATCTAGGGAAAGGAAGTAACAGTTATGATTGGAATAACAGGTGTAACAGGAAAATTAGGTTCTTATGTGGCTAATCTTGTCGATAAGAAAGGAATGGTTTCCGTACACTTAGCACGAAGTCCAGAGCGTGCAAAAGTCTACGCGTCTGCAGAAATCCGTAAAATAGTGTATGCCAATACTCCAGAGGTGGTTGAGGCCTTAAAGAGTATCGATACCTTGTTGATGGTATCTGCTCGGGAAAATCCAGAGCGTGTCAAGGAGCACAAGGAGTTTTTAGATGCTGCAAAACTTGCTGGGGTGCAGCATATCGTCTATACCTCCTTTTACGGAGCGGATGAAAAAGCAACATTTACCTTGTCTCGAGATCATGCTCAGACGGAAGCCTATATCAAGGAGTTAGGGTTCACCTACACTTTTTTGAGAGATAATTTTTACTTGGACTTCTTGATTGATATTGCGCTTGAAAATGGAGAGATTCGTGGTCCGGCTGGCAGTGGGCAGGTGTCAGCTGTTGCCCGTAAGGACACATCTAGGGTTGCAGCAGAGATTCTCTTACATGCTAAGAAATGGAAAAATCAAACCTTGAATCTGACAGGGCCAGAGGATCTTTCCATGGAAGAAATCGTAGCGCTTCTCTCAAAAGAGACGGGTGTCGCCATCACGTATGTGGATGAATCAGTAGAAGAAGCCTATGAGTCACGGAAAAAATGGCCAGCACAAACTTGGGAGTACGATGCCTGGGTCAGCACCTATACAGCGATTAAAGCTGGGGAACAAGCTGGGGTTTCTACAGATGTCGAAAAAGTCCTAGGGCATCCAGCAAGTAGTTTATTGGATATTCTTAGAGACAGAAAACTTATTGAGGAAAAATATGATTGAATACAAACATGTAGTCTTGCGCTACACGGAAAAGGACATTTTGAAAGATGTCAATCTCCGCATTGAAAATGGAGAATTTATGGTACTAGTGGGTCCTTCGGGATCTGGAAAAACCACCATGATCAAGATGGTCAACCGTCTCTTGGAGCCGACAGATGGCAATATCTATATGGATGGAAAACGCATTAAGGACTACGATGAACGGGAGTTACGTCTCAGTACTGGCTTTGTCCTTCAGGCTATTGCCCTATTTCCAAACTTGACCGTTGCTGAAAATATAGCTCTGATTCCTGAGATGAAGGGCTGGAGCAAGGAGCAAATCGCTTCGAAAACAGAAGAACTCTTGGCCAAGGTGGGGCTTCCTGCGGCAGACTATGCTCATCGGTTACCAAGCGAGTTATCTGGTGGAGAGCAACAACGGATTGGCATTGTGCGAGCTATCATTGGGGAACCAAAGATTCTATTGATGGACGAACCTTTCGGCCTTGGATGCCATCTCCCGTAAGCAGTTGCAAACTCTTACCAAAGAATTGCACAGAGAATTAGGTATGACCACTATTTTTGTGACCCATGACACAGACGAGGCTTTGAAATTAGGCGACCGGATTGCAGTACTGCAAGAAGGAGAGATTGTACAGGTAGCGGATTCTGAGACTATTCTTGCCCAGCCAGCCAACGACTTTGTCGCAGATCTATTTGGAGGTGCTCACCATGTCTAAACTACTTGCAACCTTTCAAGAACGCTTTGGGGACTGGCTCGCTGCACTGGGGCAACATTTGCAACTGTCATTACTGACCTTGCTCCTTGCGATTTTTCTGGCTGTTCCTCTAGCTATTTATTTGAGTATCCACAAAAGAACAAGCAACTGGGTTTTACAGCTAGCTGGGATCTTCCAGACCATTCCTTCCATGGCTCTTTTGGGCCTCTTCATTCCTATTATGGGAATCGGGACGCTTCCGTCCTTAACAGCTCTTGTCATCTATGCCATTTTCCCCATCCTTCAAAATACCATCACCGGTTTACAGGGGATTGATCCAAGCCTTGAAGAAGCAGGAATCGCCTTTGGGATGACCAAGTGGGAGCGACTCAAGAAGTTCGAGATTCCCTTGGCCATGCCCGTCATTATGTCTGGGATTCGCACGGCAGCCGTGATGATTATTGGGACAGCTACCCTAGCTGCCTTGATTGGAGCTGGGGGACTCGGTTCCTTTATCCTCCTAGGGATTGACCGCAATAATGCCAGTCTGATTTTGATCGGTGCCCTATCTTCTGCCTTCTTAGCCATCGCATTTAACCTTCTTCTCAAATGGATGGAAAAGGCCAAATTGCGGACCATCTTTGCAGCCTTTGCTGTGATGGTTATTGGATTAGGAGCTTCTTATACGCCAAGTCTTCTTCCCAAAGCGAAAAAAGAAAATCTGGTCATTGCTGGGAAGTTGGGTCCTGAACCTGAAATTCTCGCCAATATGTATAAGATCTTGATCGAGAAAAATACGGATATGACAGTGACTGTCAAACCGAATTTTGGGAAGACCACCTTCCTCTATAAAGCTCTAAAAAAAGGGGATATCGCTATCTATCCAGAGTTTACAGGTACGGTGACCGAAAGTCTCCTCAAGCCGGCACCACAAGTCAGTCATGATCCAGAAGCAGTCTACAAAGCTGCTCGAGATGGGATCAAGCGACAAGACGACCTAGCCTTGCTCAAACCTATGGCTTATCAAAATACCTATGCTGTTGCAGTCCCTAAGAAGATTGCCCAAGAGTATGGACTCAAGACTATTTCAGATTTGAAAAAGGTGGAAGGACAACTCAAGGCAGGCTTTACGCTCGAGTTTAACGACCGAGAAGACGGAAACAAGGGCTTGCAGAAGGTCTATGGTCTTCATCTACAAGTCTCAACGATGGAGCCAGCTCTTCGCTACCAGGCGATCCAGTCTGGTGATATCCAGATAACAGATGCCTACTCAACGGATGCTGAACTTGCTCGTTATGACCTGGTGGTCCTTGAAGATGACAAGCAACTTTTTCCACCTTATCAAGGGGCTCCCCTCATGAAAGAAGCTCTTCTTAAGAAACATCCCGAATTAGAAGCTGTTCTCAATAAGTTGGCGGGTAAAATTACGGAAGCCCAGATGAGCCAGATGAACTACCAAGTCGGAGTAGAAGGCAAGCCTGCTGCTAAAGTAGCGCGTGACTTTTTGGTAAAAGAAGGGTTGATGAAAAATTAACAAACCATTCTCAAGTCTTTGCACTTGAGAATTTTTTAATAGAAAGCAAATTTATATCCTTTCAGCAAACTTTTGGGTTAGAAGGGGAGATCTTCTCTTCAAAAAAAACTCCATTGAGTCTGGCTTAAAATTGTGTTACAATAAGCCTTGAAAATGAATGAAAGAATATGGAAATAAGTATGAAAATAAGACCAGTGATTGGAATTACAGGAAATGAAAGACCCTTCCCAGATGATCCAGACGCGAACATGAGTTATGCGGCGACTGGTTTTGTCGAAGCGGTCAAAGAGGCAGGAGGGATTCCCTTGATCTTGCCAATTGGAGATACGGCCTTGGCCAAAGACTACATATCAATGATTGATAAGCTCATCATCACCGGTGGACAAAATGTCTTGCCCAAGTTTTACGGAGAAGAAATCACCATCGACAGTGATGACTACCTCTTGAAACGCGATCTCTTTGAGTTGGCCTTGATTGAAGAAGCGCGTGCGGCTAAAAAAGCTATCTTTACCGTTTGTCGTGGGACCCAGCTCTATAATGTCGCTCTGGGGGGGAACTCTGCATCAAGACATTGAACACCACTGGCAAGACAATCCAGGTCAGTACACCAGCCAAGAGTTGGTGACCAAGGATCAGACGGTCCTGCAAGAGATCTATGGTAAGACCAGTCGCATCAATTCTTTCCATCATCAAAGTATTAAAGACTTGGCAGATGGCTTAGAAGTGATCGCGCGGGATCCGAAAGATGACATCATAGAAGCCGTTCAATCCACAGATGAGATCCGTTTCCTCGGCGTTCAGTGGCATCCGGAACTGCGTTTTGATAAGAGCCCAGCAGATCGAAAACTCTTTGAATATGTCGTGAATGAATTATAAAGAGGACCAGCTCCCTTAGGAATTTTTCCTAAGGGACTTTTTCTTTAATCTGCGTAAGAAAGACTGTAAATTGTGCCTAGGTTTTGGGGGAGGATTCGCTACAATAGAGCTAGTAGAATGAGGAGGATTAGGACATGTATCAATTTCCAAAGGATTTTTTATGGGGAAGTTCGACCTCGGGCCCTCAAACGGAGGGACGTCTAGCCCAGGATGGAAAGGGAGACAATCTCTGGGATTACTGGTATAGGATCGAGCCCAACCGCTTTTATCAAGGGCAAGGACCAGAGAAAACATCGACTTTTTATGAACACTGGGAAGAAGATCTGGACCTCTTATTAGAAACTGGGCACACCGCCTTTCGAACCTCTATCCAGTGGTCACGTATTTTCCCAGAAGGACGAGGGGAAATCAATCAAGCAGGTGTTGATTTCTACCGCCGTGTCTTTGAAAAGATCAAAGAAAAAGGGATTCACCTCTTGGTCAACCTCTATCATTTTGATTTACCGATGGCTCTTCAAGAGCAAGGGGATGGTTGGGAAAATAAAGAAACGGCCTATGCTTACCAAGAATATGCGCGTTTTTGTTTCAAGACCTATGGGGATCTGGTTGATCAGTGGATCACCTTTAATGAACCCATTGTCCCTGTGGAGTTTGGTTATTTTTATGATGCCCATTTTCCTCATAAGGTAGACGCGGCAGGAGCAGTTAAAGTAGCCTACCACACCCAGTTGGCAAGCTCTCTAGCAGTCAAGGCCTGTCACGAGGTGGATCCTAACTATCGTATCGGGATTGTGCTCAATCTAACACCGGCCTATCCTCGGAGCCAGCATCCAGAAGATGTGAAGGCTGCGCGCATTGCCGAGCTCTTTCAAGCCAAATCCTTCTTAGATCCATCTGTTCTTGGTCATTATCCTGAAGAATTAGTGGAGATCCTACGGGAGCGTGATCTCTTGCCGGATTATGATCCTTTTGAATTGCGCTTGATCGAGGAAAATACGGTGGATTACCTAGGGGTTAACTATTACCAACCACTCCGTGTGGCAGCTCCTCGTTATGCTCCAAATCCAGCATCTCCTCTACTCTTTGAACAATTTTATGAACCTTATGTTATGCCAGGCCGCAAGATTAATCCCCACCGTGGTTGGGAAATCTATGAGCAAGGCTTGTATGACATTGCCCAAAATATCAAGGAAAACTATGGCAATATCGAGTGGATCCTGACAGAAAATGGGATGGGGGTCGAAGGAGAGGAAAAATTCCGCAAGGATGGAGTGATCCAAGACGACTACCGGATTGACTTTGTCAAAGACCATCTTCGCGAGCTCCACTGGGCTATTCAAGATGGTGCCAACTGTAAAGGTTATTTGATCTGGACCTTTATTGACTGCTGGTCATGGCTCAATGGCTATAAGAACCGCTATGGCTTAGTTGAGTTGGACATCGAAAGTCAAAAACGAACCCTCAAAAAATCCGGTCATTGGTTCCGTGAGTTGAGCCAGCAGAATGGATTTGAAGAGTAGAAAAAGCAACCTATCAACCAAGATGTTGATAGGTTTTTCTTAACCCTCCCTTAACTAGACCAATTTTATTGAATTTCCTAGTTGACAAACTAGAAGAAGCATTGTATACTGACTCCGCTGGTTGCTTTTTGGTCAAATTAGACTAGACCAATTTTAAAGTAACTGAGAAATCGACCATGGGTCGTTTGACTAAGTAAAGGGGAAAGTATAGCAAGGCTATATCGTAAAAACTATGTGCGGAATCGTTGGTGTTGTAGGAAATACAAATGCTACTGATATTTTGATTCAAGGACTTGAAAAACTCGAATACCGAGGCTATGACTCTGCGGGTGTTTTTCTGGCTAGTGAAGGCAAGAGCCAATTGGTAAAGGCAGTTGGCCGCATTGCAGAATTGTCAACTAAGGCAGAAGGTGTCGGAGGGACAGCTGGGATTGGACATACCCGTTGGGCCACTCATGGAAAACCAACTGAGGACAATGCTCACCCACACCGCTCTGAAACAGGTCGCTTTGTTTTGGTCCACAATGGGGTGATTGAAAACTATCTTGAAATCAAGGAAGAATACCTAGCAGGTCACCATTTCAATGGGCAAACAGATACAGAAATCGCCGCCCACTTGATCGGAAAATTTGCTGAAGAAGATGGCTTGTCTACGCTCGAAGCCTTTAAAAAAGCCCTCCGCATCATCCGTGGGGCCTATGCTTTTGCTTTGATGGATGCGGAAGATCCAAGCACCATCTATGTGGCAAAAAATAAATCACCACTCTTGATCGGTCTTGGCGATGGCTACAATATGGTCTGCTCTGATGCCATGGCCATGATTCGTGAAACCAACCAATACATGGAAATCCACGACCAAGAGTTGGTCATTGTCAAGGCTGACAGCGTTGAAGTGCAAGACTATGATGGAAACGTCAAAGAACGGGATAGCTACACGGCTGAACTCGACCTTTCTGATATTGGAAAAGGGACTTACCCATACTACATGCTCAAAGAAATCGATGAGCAACCAACTGTCATGCGTAAGTTGATCCAAGCCTATACAGATGAATCTGGTCAAGTAGTGGTAGATCCAGCTATTATCAAGGCTGTTCAAGAAGCGGACCGCATCTATATCCTTGCGGCTGGTACCTCTTATCATGCTGGATTTGCGTCTAAAAAAATGTTGGAAGAGTTGACAGATACTCCAGTAGAACTCGGTATTTCCTCTGAATGGGCTACGGTATGCCACTTCTTAGCAAGAAACCACTCTTCATCTTTATCAGCCAATCTGGTGAAACGGCCGATAGCCGCCAAGTGTTGGTCAAGGCCAATGAAATGGGCATTCCAAGCTTGACAGTAACCAATGTTCCAGGATCAACTCTTTCACGTGAAGCAGACATGACCATGTTGCTCCATGCTGGTCCCGAAATTGCGGTAGCTTCTACTAAGGCTTATACGGCTCAAATCGCAGCCCTTGCCTTTCTTGCGAAAGCTGTTGGGGGGAAGCCAATGGCAATGAGAAGGCCAAAGCCTTTGATTTGGTGCACGAATTGTCTATCGTGGCACAGTCCATCGAATCAACCCTTTCAGAAAAAGAAGTCATCGACGAAAAAGTTCGTGGCTTGTTGGAAACAACCCGCAATGCTTTCTATATCGGACGTGGTCAAGATTACTATGTTGCTATGGAAGCCAGTCTGAAATTAAAAGAAATTTCTTACATCCAATGTGAAGGCTTCGCTGCGGGTGAGTTGAAACACGGTACCATCGCTCTGATCGAAGACGGTACACCGGTCATCGCCCTCTTGTCTGATCCAGTCCTAGCCAGCCACACACGTGGGAACATCCAAGAAGTGGCAGCACGTGGGGCTCATGTCTTAACCATTGCAGAAGAAAATGTCGCTAAAGAGACAGATGATTTGGTCTTGACAGCGGTTCACCCTTACCTCTCTCCAATCTCAATGGTGGTACCAACCCAATTGATTGCCTACTTTGCAACCCTTCATCGTGGGCTTGATGTTGATAAACCACGGAACCTTGCTAAGTCTGTAACAGTTGAATAAATTTGTTTATATAGAAAAAAACATCCTCGTTAGGTTTTTCCTAGCGAGGATGTTTGTTTTTAAGGGGCAAAGCCGAATCCACAGCCCATGATAGGTTAGAGGATGGGGAAAACGTGATCATTGGCCTCAAAATAAGCCGATCTTCCCAGCTCAAGTCATTAACTGGGCGACCCATCATGAAGGCCTTAGCCTAGCCGCAGGTCGCAAACTTTTCGGCGATCGTGCCGTTTTGGGTGGCTTTGTCAATGGCAAAAAAGGCTTGCTCTATCAAGGGGAACGAGAAGCTATTGAGCAAGAAACTCGCCGCTTGGTGGCTGAAGCCGGAAGTCGTGGTTTGATCCTTGGAGCAGACTGTACCGTACCAGATGATTTCCAATTGGAACGCTTAGATTGGGTACGTCAAGCGGCTGTATTGTAAGAAGAAAGGAGAGGGAGATGAAAAAGATCAATGTATGGTGCATCCTGGTAACCGTTTTGTTTTTGCTTCTAGGGCTTAGTAAAGCTGCTCTAGCAAGTAGTCAGGGGAAAGCAAAAAAAGATCCAGATATGGCTAGACTGGAGAAAATTCCAGCCCATAGCATCTCCCTCATCCGCCCATCTGATCTAGCAGGAATTCTTCTTCTTGAAGATCAGTGATAAAAAAAGATGAAGAGCTTGATAAAAAATATATATTAGTCAAAGCATCATTGAAGTGATAAGATAACAAACAAGAAAAGATAGAACGAGGTAAGAACATGTCATCAAAAAGAGAATTAGTCTTAAAAGCTTTCAAAGGAGAAGCAGTTGACCGTGTGCCAGTTGGATTTTGGCATCATTTTACAACAGAAGAAGAATGGTTGAAAGGATTTTCCAATCCGGAAATTATTGAAAAAAACCTGAATGGCCATAAAAACTTCCTTCACAAGGTCAAACCAGACTTTGTCAAACTCATGAGTGATGGTTACTTTGCTTATCCGAACCCAGCCATTCACAAAGGCCTTGAAAATATCTCTGACTTAGCAGGGATTGAACCACTCGGAGCAGATCATCCATGGATCACAGAGCAAGTAGAGCTCGTTAAAAAAATCCGTGCCGGTTTTGAAGAAGACATTGTGGCTATCTACAATATCTTTGCTCCAGTAACCTACTTCAAATGGTTGGTCGGAGAAGTTTCAGGAGGAGATGACTTGATCGCAAACTTCATCGATCAAGATGCAGCAACTCTTAAAAAAGTATTGGATACGATTGGCCAAGACATTGCAAGTCTGAGCCAACGAATCATTAAAGAAGCAGGAGCAGACGGGATCTACCTCAGTGTTCAAAGTATCCAAGATGCGCGGGTTACACAAGAAGTTTATAAAACCATTATTGCACCGAGTGAACTCCATGTCTTAGAGGCAGCTAATGAAGCCGGTGGCGTAAATATTCTTCATATCTGTGGCTACGAAGGAGCTCGCAATGATATCCATCTCTTCACAGACTACCCAGCCCAAGTCATTAACTGGGCAGTCGGACCAGAAGGTATCAGCCTAGCAGAAGGACGCGAAATCTTCGGTGGACGCACGGTCCTTGGTGGTTTTGAAAATGGCAAAAATGGTCTTCTTTACACAGGAGATAAGGCTGCGATCCAAGCAGAAACCAAACGCATCATCGCAGAAACAGGAACGACAGGCTTGGTCATTGGTGCCGATTGTACCATTCCAAGTGACGTTGATGAAGAACGAATCGAATGGGTTCGTGAAGCTGCAGCAGAATAAGGAAAATAAAAATAGGGAGAACAAAGTATGAGTAAAAAAACATGGATTATCGGTGGGGTGGCAGTACTTGCCATTGCAGGTGCAACCATTCTTGGACGGAGCTTGAACCATGCAAACGACAGCAAAGGCTCAACAGGATCGAACAAGGTAACAACCTTGAAAGTAGCCCACACTCAAAACTATGTACCGTATGATTTCGTTGATGAAAAAGGAGAATCAGATGGCTATGAAGTAGCCGTTCTCAAAGCCATTGACGAAAAACTACCGGACTACAAGTTTGAGTACACTGGAACAAGTGATGACGATCTCTTGATCGGTCTAGAATCTGGTAAATACGATATCGGAACCAAAGGAGCTTGGTATACCGAAGAACGTGCCAAGAAATTTATCATTCCAAAAGAACCAATTGGAGCAAGTATCATCGGATTTACCGTACGGAAAGAAGATGCGAATAAATACAAGAACATCGATGACTTCGCTAAAGAAAAAGGAAAATTGGTTCCAATTTCACCACAAAATGCACAATGGAATGTTATTAAAGAATACAATGAAAAGCACAAGGACCAACAAATCGAATTAACAGCTGCGGAATCTTTCAAAGTCGCAGATGCCTATGCTTGGGTGCTTGAAGGACGTTACGATGCCTTCTTTGACATCAAACTTTCCTTTGAAAAAGCTGTCACAGATAAAGATGGTTCTTACCACCAATATGCGGACAAACTGAGCTGGTTTGCCTACAAAGGAATTCCAACTTACCCATTGATCCATAAGGATAAGAAAAACGAAAAATTTGCGGAAGCATACAGCAAGGCTATCAAAGAATTAGAAAAAGATGGCACACTTGCTAAATTGTCGAAAAAATATTTCGGTGAAGATGTCTTCAGTTATGTAGATAAAGAGAAATAAGATGGAACTGGGTGCGCATAGCCCCAGCTTCCTTATTTCTATACGGATACAGAAAGGAAAAGAAACATGGTCTCATACGACATTTCCAAGGTCTGGTCTTTTCTCCCAACCTTGGTCCAAGCCCTACCAGCGACCCTAGCTTTGATGGTGTTAACGACGCTTCTAGGTTCGGCATTTGGCTTGGTTTTGACTTGGGCACAAGTATCAGAAGATAAGGTAGGAGCAGGTCTGGCAAAAGGCTATGTCTTTACCTTGCGTTGTACCCCTCCGATTGTCTTGCTCTTTTTGGTCTTTTATGGACTCCCCCAATTTTTGAACTGGTGGTTGGGCATTGACATTGATCACTGGTCCAAGTTTGTCTTTGTCCTTGTTGCCATGTTTCTTCTCTTTGCCGCTATGATCTCTGAGGTCTTCAAGGCAGCCTATTTGGCCATTCCAAAAGGTCAGATGGAAGCAGGCTTGAGTATCGGCTTGACGCCAGCTCAAACCATTTGGCGAATTGTCCTTCCCCAAGCCTTTCGCGTGGCTCTTCCCAATATGACGACTGCCATCTTAAACCTCATGCGCGATGCCGCTTTGGCTTATACCATTGGCTTTATCGATATCATGGGAGCAGGCAACAACTTGATCAGCCGCAATCTTGGAAATTATTCCCTCGAAACGTATACAGCCGTCGCAGTGATCTACTGGGGAATTGCCCTTGTGATCTCCTTCTCCGCTCAACTCCTTGAGAAACGACTCAGTGTAACAGAAAGGTAGCTTATGGATTTCAATTTTATTAGTAAAGCATTTCTAGCCACCTTGGGTGGTGTTCCAGTGACCCTTCTGATCATGGTCGTATCGATTCTCTTGAGTTTTTTTCCAGCCCTCTTTTTGGCACTCGGTCAGATTTATAAGGTCAAAGGGGTTCGCAGTTTCTCAGTGGTTTACTTAGCCTTTATTCGCGCGACTCCTCCGATTCTCTTGATTCTCTTCTTTTATAGTCTCTTTCCTAGCCTCTTAAATAGCTTTTTTAAGAGTATTGGCAGTCACTTTAATGTCTTTGAGATCAATCCCATTTACTATGCCTTTATCATTTTTAGCCTGATGACAACAGGAAGTCTTGCTGAAATTCTACGGTCAGCCATTCTGACGGTGGATAAAGGCCAGCTTGAAGCCGCGCAAGCCATTGGTTTGACCAATCGCCAAGCCTATATCCGCATTGTTTTTCCACAAGCCCTGCGTGCAGCCCTACCCAATCTGTGTAACCTGGTCATCAACTTGGTCAAAGGAACCTCCCTTGTCTTTGTCATGACCATCAAGGATATCACAGCCATTGCCAAGGTCGAGGCCTCTTATGGCTATCAATATTTTGAATCCTATCTAGTGATTTTTATTCTTTATATTGTCATTTGTGGGGTGATTCAGTGGGGATTCAACCGCTTAGAAAAACGCCTGACACTCGCATAGAAGAAGGAGAAATAAGAAGATGTTAGAAGTAGAACACGTATCGAAAAAATTTAAGGACCACCAAGTCCTGGTAGATGTCAATCTCAAGGTCAACCAAGGGGATGTGGTCGTTATTTTGGGTCCATCTGGATCAGGAAAAACAACCTTCCTTCGCTGCCTCAACCACTTGGAAAAGGCAGATACAGGCCGTTTGACTTTGGGTGGAAAAGAGTATGACCTCTCAAAACTCAGCAAAAAAGAGATTCTAGAAATCCGCCAAAAGACAGCCTTTGTCTTCCAGCATTACAATCTCTTTGCCAACAAAACAGCGCTTGAAAATATCTTAGAAGGCCTGGTTGTGGCTCGGAAGATTCCAAAAGAAGAAGCCATCCAACGGGCAGAATCAGCCCTTGAAAAAGTTGGTCTCCTCGCTTATAAGGATTACTATCCTTCTCAATTGTCAGGTGGTCAGCAGCAACGGATCGGAATCGCGCGTGCCATCGCAGTGAAACCAGACGTGATCTTGCTGGACGAGCCGACTTCAGCGTTAGACCCAGAGTTGGTCGGTGACGTCTTAGATGTCATGAAGCAATTGGCCCAAGAAGGAGTGACCATGGTTGTCGTAACCCATGAGATGGGCTTTGCGCGTGATGTAGCCAACCACGTTATCTTTATGGATGGCGGACACATCATCGAAGAAAATGAACCGTATGAATTCTTTAATAGTCCAAAGGAAGAGCGAACCAAACAATTCCTCTCACGGATTTTATCCGATGCTACCTACAGTGTCGAATACATGATTTAACAAGAGACACACCCTGAGAAGGGTGTGTTTTTTAGGTTCTGGAAAAAATTTTTAAAAATTGGCTCATTTTTTAAAAATCATTACGAATAATATAAGTGAGAGGGAACATATGACTGATAAAAAACAAGGATTAATGCTACTATTTTTACTGACTTTGTTTCTAGGAGGTTGTAGTCTTTTTACGGATAAAGCTGCTGAGAGAAGGGAAATGATTCAGATCGCAGAAAGCACGAAAATGAAGCAAGCGATAAAACACTTGTTAATTAGTATCGATCCTAAAGCTTTCACTTCAGAAGGGGTCATTCACTCCTATACCCTGATAAAAGGTGAATTGGAATACAATCCAATGGGGGGGATGAATGTCTATCTCGTTATCAATGGCGATAAAAAGTTAACGATCGATACGACTGTTCAAATGGAAGATTCAGGACAGTTCGAAGCAGGTAGTTACGGTATTTCAGCAAAATTAGATGATCTGTTAAGTAAAGCAGAAGAGACTGGGAAATAAACTCATTCAGGTAAATACCCCTAATATAGGAAAATAGAAACATTTCTGGATCAAAACCAATATGTTACATTAATAGCTAGTGCTTGTAACGATTTGGCAACATTTTTTAACAAAAGTAACATTTCAGGTATGAATAGAATTTTTGTATAATAAATTTTTAAGAAACCTGAAGAAAGAATGGGAAGAAGATGAAAAAAAGTAAATTTATTGTGTTGATAATGGTAGTATTTAGCCTGAGCTTAGGGGGATGTAGCTTTTTTAATGGACAATCTGCCAAGAAACAAGAAATGATCCAAATCGCAGAGAGTAAGAAGATGAAGGTGGCGATTGAAAATATGTTAAAAAAATTAGACCCTAAAGCTCTTACTCCAGAGGGAAAAAAATAAAATCATATAAAATTTCTAAAGATGATTTAGATTATAATCCGATGGGAGGGCTATTAGTAAAAAAATAGTTATAAATAATGATGAAAAAAATTAGTTTTAAGCACAACTATACAAGAGGATGCTACAACAGGGAAATATGAAGAGACCTATTTTGGGGAAACAGAGGAGTTAAGTGATTTATTAGATAAGGAGTGATAATGGCTAATAATTTAAATTTCAATGATCAACAAAATGTTAAAGCTGCCCTACTTGAATACGAAAAAGATGTCAAAATAAATGGAAAGTTTAAAATTGGGACGAAGAAAGACGAATACATTGGTAATGTTGCCCATATTTATGATAATGTAAATGACAATGAGGAGCAGGTCTTTGTTCTTACTAATAATGGCCAAGGAGCGCAACAAAAAGCAGTTCCTTATTCTGCTTCTGATGAAGATCGTGCCCAAATCCATGACGTGACAGTTTTGATGAAGGGATCTGAGACTGAAATAAGTACACAAAAATTACTCCATGATACATTTACGGATTGGGTAAAGACCGATCTGCCAGCAGCTTCCAATATTTTGAACCCTGTTGGTGCAAGCGAGTATGCAACAGATTATGCGAAGAATTATGCGCGAGATAAGGCTAAGGATAGTTTTAATAATGCAGTAGAAGCTTTTGAAGATGCGATTATTCCTACTTCTGTTAATCTTCCGCCGGAGGCCACGCCCTTAGGTAGGTTTATAAAAAAAGCGCTGGATAATCCTGTCAGCAATTTTGTACAGGAAAAAGCATCAGATGTGGCCGGCTTTTTTGCAGAAAGAACAGCCGAAGAACAGGTTAGATTTCCTACTTTAATGGGAGCTGCTTTTTTAAAAAAATACAATGAATTAACCGGGACTTTTCCGCCTCCGCAATTCAAAGATGCTGCAGCTCATTTGAAAGAGGTGATCCGAAAATACCCCAATGCCAAGATCGACCTATATGGTCACTCTCTGGGGTCTATGGATATTCAGTATGCTCTTGCCTGCTTGACAGAAGAAGAAGCTTCTCATATTGGGACTGTCCATCTATACAATGGGCCTAATGCCTATTCCATCTTAACACCCGAGCAAAAAGCGCGTATAGATTCGCTGAAGTACAAGATCTACAACCATATTGACCATAAAGATTTGGTTAGCTTGGGCTATCAGAATTCTGGAAGCAAGGAATCCAGTGGGATTGTCAAGCACCTCAAAACTAAGAATTTGAAAAATACGGGCCTGCAGCACATGATGCATGGTTATATCTATGATAAGAATGGGAATTTGGTTCTTGAAAAGGGAACGGAAGCCATCACTCGGAAGGAAATCATTGAAGAGCGGATGAAGGTTTACTATCGCCTAAAAAGTAAATTGCAAAAAACAGGTGGTGGACTGAGCTCAAGTGAACGGATTTATCTTGATGCTTTGCAGGCGCGCTTGGCTTCTAATGAGCTGATTCGAGTAGTGGATGAAGGACTGGAGCAAGCTCAGAAATCTAAGTCACAACTGGATACAGATTTAGAAGCTTTGGAGAAAGTATTACAGACCGTTCCGAAAGCCTTTATTCTCAATCTTGCGGAAGTAGAAGAGGCCTATGCACAGGCTGGTGCAACAAGGCAAACAGTTATCACTGAAGTGAGAGAAAGGTTCGACAATCGTTTGGCTGCATATCAGTCCTTATCGAATGAATTCCATGTATTAAACGAGCAAGTGAATGCAGGAATTGAGCTCTTAAAAGCAAAAGATCAAGAAATAGCAGGAGAAATGAACCAGTGGGAACAACTAGCTTATTAATTTCATCTACTTTTTCGAAAAAGGAAAAGAAACTGGATTACTTGGAAAGAGAGTTTCAAAAAGCGCGCTTGGAGCTAGATGAAAAGCGTTGCTTAGTAGAAAGAAAACAGCAGCTCTTCACCCAGATGCTGGAAGAAGAGTATGCGATGGCAGTTTCCTTCTTACAAGAGCAGGAAGTTGATAACAGTTGTGGATGGGAGTCCCTCCATCGCTGTATCGAAGAGTATGATCTCGAAGCTAGAGAAGCTGCACAAGTAGCCTTAAAACAGATCGAAATCGAGGAAGAGAATTTATGGCAATCCTACCGGAAAGATAGACACCAACTGGAAGAGGAGATTGCACAAGATAAAGTTTCATAGTATAGAAGAGGAGGAAGTATGGGTGATAGTCCAGTCAAAGATTTCTTTGATTTAGATATGAAAGATAAGATGAGGATCATCGAAAGTCGCAAGAAACTTGAAAAAGAATTAATACAGGTTGTCTATGCGCCCATTTTATTGGCCTGCAAGGCAGGAGTTGAGAAGCGTTACAATGATGGCTTGACTGCGATTACAACAGTAGCCGAAGAAGATGTCCAGGTAGTTGGAAAGCAACTGGATCAGTCCATGGTGGGTCAATTTGCTAAAAATGTACAGACGGCTATTCAAGAAAAAGCTGGGGAATTTAAATCTATCTAGCCAAGTACTTCGATTTAAATGTGGAATCTGGAGTGACATCCAGATTTTTTTAAAAAAAAATTTTTTTAAAAAAATTATGTAAAAAAATGTTGACAAAGAAATCAGTCTGCGTTATAATAATTTATGTAAACAAAAAGAGGTTGAAAAAAACCTACTGGTTTACAAGATCAATAGTGGAAAGGAGATGGTGATATGCTATTTCCAAAAATTAAGACAACTAATTGATAAAAGGGAAAAATAGAAACTGTTAGCCTGTAGGGCTATTATTAAATAAATGAATTAAAATTATGTAAACAATCAAACAGCAGCCAATTGGTCTGCTAATTTTCAAGAATGAATTAAAATTATGTAAATTAGAGGTATACAATATGAATAACAACTTTAACAATATGGATGATCTTTTCAATCAACTAATGGGAAACATGGGTGGTTTTCGTTCTGAAAGTCGTCGCTACATGATCAACGGTCGTGAAGTGACACCAGAAGAATTTGCTATCTACCGTCAAACTGGTCAACTTCCAAATGAAGGAAGCGAGCAAGTGCAACACCATCAAGGTAAAGGAATGAAACAAGATGGGATCCTTGCAAAACTTGGTCGCAACTTGACCGAAGAAGCTCGTGAAGGGAAATTGGATCCGGTCATCGGACGTAATAAAGAAATTCAAGAAACTGCTGAAATCTTGTCTCGTCGTACCAAGAACAACCCTGTCCTTGTAGGGGATGCCGGTGTTGGTAAAACAGCAGTTGTAGAAGGTTTGGCACAAGCTATTGTGAACGGTGATGTTCCAGCCGCTATCAAGAACAAAGAAATCATCTCGATTGATATTTCTGGTCTAGAAGCTGGTACGCAATACCGTGGTAGCTTTGAAGAAAATATTCAAAATCTGATCCAAGAAGTCAAGGCTATGGGAAATGTCATTCTCTTCTTTGATGAAATCCATCAAATCCTTGGTGCAGGTAGCACAGGTGATGGTCAAGGCTCTAAAGGTCTTGCGGATATCATCAAACCTGCTCTTTCACGTGGGGAATTGACAGTCATTGGGGCAACTACTCAAGATGAATACCGTAACACTATCTTGAAGAATGCGGCTCTTGCTCGTCGTTTCAACGAAGTGAAAGTCAATGCTCCATCAGCTGAAGATACTTTCAAGATTCTCCAAGGGATCCGTGATCTTTATGAAACACCACAATGTCATCTTGCCAGATGAAGTTTTGAAAGCAGCGGTTGATTATTCGATCCAATACATTCCACAACGTAGCTTGCCTGATAAGGCCATTGACTTGGTCGATGTGACAGCTGCTCACTTGGCAGCCCAACATCCTGTAACAGATGTTCATGCTGTGGAACATGAAATTGAAGAAGAAAAAACCAAACAAGAAGAAGCTGCGGCTAAAGAAGATTACGAAGCAGCTTTGAAAGCAAAAGTTCGTATCGAAGAACTTGAAAAGAAAATTGAAAACCATACGGAAGATCATAAAGTAACAGCAACAATCAACGATGTGGCTGAATCAGTAGAACGGATGACGGGTATCCCAGTGTCTCAAATGGGTGCAACTGATATCGAACGTTTGAAAGATATGGGTCACCGTTTGCAAACCAAGGTTATCGGTCAAGATAAAGCCGTTGAAGCAGTGGCACGTGCTATCCGTCGGAACCGTGCAGGATTTGACGAAGGGAACCGTCCAATCGGTAGCTTCCTCTTTGTAGGTCCTACTGGTGTCGGTAAGACTGAGTTGGCTAAACAATTGGCGCTTGATATGTTCGGAACAAAAGATGCCATCATCCGTTTGGACATGTCAGAATACAGTGACCGCACAGCTGTTTCTAAATTGATTGGTACAACAGCTGGTTATGTTGGTTATGATGACAATAGCAATACTTTGACAGAACGTGTTCGTCGTAACCCTTACTCAATCGTCCTTCTTGACGAAATTGAAAAGGCGGATCCTCAAGTGATCACCCTTCTCCTCCAAGTTTTGGACGATGGTCGTTTGACAGATGGTCAAGGGAACACGGTCAACTTCAAGAACACTGTGATTATCGCCACTTCAAACGCTGGCTTTGGTTACGAAGCTAACTTGACAGAAGATGCGGATAAACCAGAACTCATGGATCGTTTGAAACCTTACTTCCGTCCAGAATTCCTCAACCGTTTCAACGCTGTCATTGAATTCTCACACTTGAGCAAGGAAGATCTTTCTAAGATTGTTGATTTGATGTTGGTAGATGTCAATAAGACCCTTTCTAAGAAAGAAATCGACTTGGCAGTGAGCGATGCAGCTAAAGAATATATGACTGAAGAAGGTTATGATGAAGTGATGGGTGTTCGTCCACTCCGTCGGGTAGTTGAACAACAAATCCGTGACAAAGTCACAGACTTCCACTTGGATAACTTGGATGCTAAACACTTGGAAGCTGACATGGAAGATGGTGTGCTTGTGATCAGAGAAAAAGACACAAAGAATGAAGAAAATAATGATAAACAAGCAGAATAAGGCGAATGAGTTTGTGAAAAGTAGAGGCTGCTATCATATAGCAGTCTTTATTTTTTCTTCCCACCTGGGGGAAATTATTCGTCGTATAAGGCCAAAATCTTCCTATTTGGACTAAAAAACATCAATAATTAGTGAAATTAACCCAATTTGAGCAAATTTATTAATAAATAAAGAAAAAAAGTATATAATCTATACAAGAATAAAATTTGAGGAATGGAAGTAAGATGAGCAATACAATTGATATCTACTCAACTCCCGAATATAAAAAAGTGGAAGCTGTTGTTCAACTGATGGTTGATGGTCGCTTGACGAGCTATCGTGTTGCAACTGAAACAAACATCAGCAAAATGAGCTTGGCGACTTTGACGAAGGGTACGAGTAAAATCAAAAATATTACCTATCAAACGGCTTTGGCCTTGATTGATTGGTATGATGAGAATCATGAAAAGTATGGCATTACGATTGACTAGTCAGTAGCCCACTTTCGTGGTTTTTTTCTTTCTCATCAAAACTTGCCCCCTCTCTGAGACTGGAGTCTGATTTTGCTTGAAGAGGATGGGAAAACTTGAAAAGACGGGTGAAATTTGATATAGTATAGCATATATGAAAATTAAAGGAGAAACATATGCAAGGCGGAAGTTTGCTAATTATGCTCGTTCTTATGGTCGGTTTGATGTACTTCATGAGCCGTAGCCAAAAGAAACAGTACCAAAAACGGATGGAAAGTTTGAATAAACTTCAAAAAGGAAATGAAGTCATCACGATTGGTGGTTTGTACGGAACCATCGATGAAGTCGACACAGACCGCAAGACGGTTGTCTTGGATGTTGATGGTGTCTACCTGACCTTTGAATTGGGAGCGATCAAAACAGTTCTTCCTGTATCTGAAGGAATCTCAGCCACTGCTACAGAAGGTGCTAGCTCAGATGCTGATTCAGCCATCGAAGAATAATCATCAAAGAAGAGGCAAGGGCCTCTTTTTTGGTGGGCAAATAGGACGATGTGATGAAGGAAAGCCTTGCTGGTTCAAAAAAGAGGCCAGAGTCCCTATTTTAGGGGGGATTTATGGTATAATGAAGCGATAAATATTGAAATAGGTAGAAAAACATGTTTCGTTTTAAGAAAAAAGAAAAAATCGAGATACCTTTAGAAGTCCCGAAACACATTGGGATCATTATGGATGGCAATGGTCGCTGGGCGAAAAAGCGGATGCAACCGCGCGTCTTCGGTCATAAGGCAGGGATGGAAGCTCTCCAAGAAGTGACGATTGCGGCAAAAAATATGGGGGTTCAGGTCTTGACTGTCTATGCCTTTTCTACGGAAAACTGGACACGCCCTGAAGATGAAGTCAAGTTCATCATGCACTTGCCGGTCGAGTTTTATGATCGTTTCGTCCCCGAATTGCATCGCAACAATGTCAAGATTCAAATGATCGGTGATACCAAGAAATTACCCAAAGAAACCTTAGAGGCTTTGGAAAGAGCAGAAGCGATGACCCATCTCAATACAGGTTTGATCCTGAATTTTGCACTCAATTATGGTGGACGTGCAGAGATCACTCAGGCTGTGAAGCAGATCGCCCAAGAAGTCTTGGATGCGAAGTTCAGTCCAGAAGATATCACAGAAGAGATGATCGCAGATTCTCTCTATACTGAGAGTTTACCACGTGCCCTAAGGGATCCAGATTTGATTATCCGTACCAGCGGAGAGATCCGTTTGAGTAATTTCCTTCCTTGGCAGGCTGCTTATAGTGAGTTGTATTTCACAGATGTGATGTGGCCAGATTTTGGAGAGGAAGCACTACGAAGTGCCATAGTAGAATATAGCCATCGCCATCGGAGATTTGGTGGTGTTTAGGAGAAGATGATGACGAAAGATTTTCAAAAACGTGTGATTTTTGGAGGAATTGCCCTGCTCTTTTTCATTCCAACAGTAATGGTTGGAGGGGTGTTCTTCCAGATTGTGATTGGCTTGATCGCCATGCTAGGGGTTCATGAATTGCTCAAGATGAAGGGGCTTGAGACAGCTACTTTTGAAGGAGCGCTAGCCATGTTAGCGGCCTTTGTCCTGACTTTGCCGATCGAGGACTACCTCCCTTACCTTCCAGCAGATGGCAATATGATTGCTTATGGTTTGGTTGTCTTGATTCTCATGGGGACAACTGTTCTTGCTCAGAATTACAATTATGAAGATGTGGTCTATCCCATTGCGTCTAGCTTTTATGTTGGACTTGGTTTCCATTCCTTAGTAGATGCGCGAATTGCTGGTATTGATAAGGTCTTATTGGCACTCTTTATTGTCTGGGCTACAGATTCAGGTGCTTATCTGGTAGGAAGTCGGTTTGGGAAACGCAAGCTCATGCCTGCGGTTTCTCCTAATAAAACGATTGAAGGCAGTCTTGGGGGAATCTTGTCTGCAGTTGCGGTAACTGTGATCTATATGATCGTGGATCGTTCTGTGGCGGGTGGACATGGTTTCTCGCTATGATCTTCTTTACCATCCTCTTTAGTATTGCAGGTCAGTTTGGCGACCTCGTAGAGAGTGCGATTAAACGCCACTTCGGTGTGAAGGATTCTGGGAAATTTATCCCAGGACATGGTGGTGTTCTAGACCGCTTTGATAGTTTGATTTTTGTCTTTCCCTTGATGCATTTCTTGGGCTTGTTCTAAGACAGAAGAGATAGAAAGGAAACCACGTATAGAACGATGCAGTTTATTGCCTTTATTGTTATTTTTGGAGTGATCGTTCTCGTTCACGAGTTTGGTCATTTCTATTTTGCAAAAAAATCGGGCATCCTGGTGCGAGAATTCTCGATTGGGATGGGGCCAAAGATCTTTGCACATATTGGTCAAGATGGAACAGCTTATACGATTCGCTTTCTCCCTTTAGGTGGCTATGTGCGTATGGCTGGCTGGGGTGAGGATACAACTGAGATTAAAACCGGAACGCCTGTCAGCTTGACGCTAAATGAGGCTGGTAAGGTCGTCCGGATCAATCTTTCAGGAAAGAATCTGGATCAGACAGCCCTTCCCATGAATGTTACCCAGTTTGACTTTGAAGACAAACTGGAAATTACGGGCTTGGTTCTCGATGAGACCAAGACCTATGATGTCGATCATGATGCGACTATTGTTGAGGAAGATGGGACAGAAGTGCGGATTGCGCCGAGAGATGTTCAGTATCAGAATGCCAGCATTTGGGGACGGTTGATCACCAACTTTGCGGGTCCTATGAACAACTTTATCCTCAGTATTGTCGTCTACTCACTTCTAGCTTTATGCGTGGTGGTGCGATTGACTACTACAGCAACAATGTTCAGGTGGCACCTGATGGGGCGCTGGCTAAGGTCGGTGTCAAAAGCAATGTTCAGATCCTTCAAGTCAACAACGATACTGTTAGTAACTGGGATGAGCTGACAGATGCTGTCGAGAAAGCAACCAAGGACAGCAAGACGGCTCCTGAATTGACCCTGAAAGTCAAAACAGACGGCCAAGAAAAAGAAGTTAAAGTGAAGCCAACTAAGTCAGGGAATCGTTACTATCTGGGTGTGACAAATGGCCTCAAGACAGGATTTGTGGATAAACTCTTGTCTGGTTTTACAGATACCTGGAATACAGCGACACGGATTTGGGAGCTTTGAAAGATATCATTTTCCACTTTAGTCTCAATAAACTGGGTGGACCGGTTGCCATTTACAATGCTAGCTCACAAGCTGCTCAATTAGGGATTCCGGCAGTCTTGTCTCTTATGGCCATGCTCTCTATTAATATTGGGATCTTCAATCTAATCCCGATTCCAGCTTTGGATGGAGGAAAAATCTTGATCAATTTGATCGAGGTCGTCCGGAGAAAGCCACTGAAACAAGAAGTAGAAACCTATATGACGCTTGCAGGTGTAGCTGTAATGGTTATTTTGATGATTGCTGTCACCTGGAATGATATTATGAAATTATTTTTGAAATAGAAAAGGATATTGTCCATGAAACAAAGTAAAATGTTGATTCCAACGCTTCGCGAAATGCCAAGCGATGCCCAAGTCATTAGCCATGCTTTGATGTTGCGTGCAGGTTATGTTCGCCAAGTATCAGCTGGTGTCTATTCTTATCTGCCATTAGCAAATCGAGTGATTGAAAAAGCAAAAGGCATCATGCGCCAAGAATTCGAAAAAATTGGAGCAGTTGAAATGCTTGCTCCAGCTCTTTTGAGTGCGGATCTCTGGCGTGAATCTGGTCGTTACGAAACTTACGGGGAAGACCTCTATAAGTTGAAAAACCGTGAAGGCTCTGACTTTATCTTAGGTCCAACTCACGAAGAAACCTTTACCGCTATTGTGCGCGACTCAGTAAAATCTTACAAACAATTGCCGTTGAATCTCTACCAAATTCAACCAAAATACCGCGATGAAAAACGCCCACGGAACGGTCTTCTGCGGACCCGTGAATTCATCATGAAAGATGGTTATAGCTTCCATGCTAACTACGATAGCTTGGATGTCACTTACGATGAATACAAAGCAGCTTATGAGCGGATCTTCACACGCAGTGGCATTGACTACAAAGCCATCATCGGTGATGGTGGTGCCATGGGTGGAAAAGATAGCCAAGAGTTTATGGCTGTTACACCTGCTCGTACGGACTTGGATCGTTGGGTTGTTTTAGACAAATCAGTGGCTTCCTTTGATGAGATCCCAGCAGAAGTCCAAGAAGAAATCAAAGCAGAATTGCTCAAATGGATGGTCTCTGGGGAAGATACCATTGCCTATTCAAGTGAATCAACCTATGCTGCGAACTTGGAAATGGCTACTAACGAATACAAGCCAAGTAACCGTGTTGTAGCAGAAGAAGAAGTGAAACGCGTGGAAACACCAGGTATCAAATCGATTGATGAAGTAGCTGCATTCTTGAATGTTCCAGAAGAAGCTACTATCAAGACTTTGGTTTACATTGCAGATGAAGAGCCTGTTGTTGCCCTTCTTGTAGGTAATGATCAGCTCAATGAAGTGAAGTTGAAAAACCATCTCGGCGCAGACTTCTTTGAACCTGCAACCGAAGTGGAAGTGAAAGAATTATTAGGAGCTGATTTTGGCTCTCTCGGTCCAGTAGATCTTCCTGAAAATGTTAAGATTATCGCAGACCGCAAGGTTCAAGACAGCCGCAATGCAGTAGTCGGTGCCAATGAAACAGGCTACCACTTGACTGGTGTCAACCCAGGACGTGACTTTACTGCAGAATACGTTGATATCCGTGAAGTTCGTGAAGGCGAAATCTCACCAGATGGGAAAGGGGTCTTGAACTTTGCACGTGGGATCGAAATTGGTCACATTTTCAAACTCGGCACACGCTACTCCGCTAGCATGGGAGCAGATGTCTTGGACGAAAACGGTCGTGCGGTTCCAATCATCATGGGCTGCTACGGAATCGGTGTCAGCCGTCTTCTTTCAGCCGTTATGGAGCAACATGCTCGTCTCTTTGTCAATAAGACTCCAAAAGGGGAATACCGTTACGCTTGGGGAATTAACTTCCCTAAAGAATTGGCGCCATTTGATGTGCATTTGATTCCAGTTAATGTTAAGGATGAAGCGAGTCTTGCTTTGACCAATCAGATCGAAGAAAGCTTAGTCAATAAAGGCTACGAAGTCTTGGTGGATGACCGAAATGAACGGGCTGGTGTCAAATTCAGCGATAGCGATTTGATTGGCCTTCCAATCCGCGTAACAGTTGGTAAAAAGCAGCTGAAGGCATCGTAGAAGTGAAAATCAAAGCAACAGGAGATACCATCGAAGTTCATGCAGACAATCTCCTTGAAACCCTTTCAATCTTGAACAAATAAGAAAAAGCTTTCTGAGCTCTCACCAGTGTGGTGATGAAACTCAGGAAGCTCTTTTTATTTTTCTTCTTTGAGGCCTTGATCTTTGAAATAAGTAAAGAGATCTTGGGGCTTGCCATTGAGGTATTTCTTGAACTCGGCCCTTTCTTCCTCCCCTTGATCTCCGTAGATGGTAGCAAACTCATCTTTCTTGATTTTTGAGAAGTCAGCCTGTAAGACTTTAGCATAGGATTGTTTATCTTTTGAAATTTGAATGCGGAAGCTAAGTCCAGGCTTACCATTTAAGGTTTTATAGATATCGCTATGTTCTAATTCTTCTTGGTAGATTTCCTTTAATTCAGGAAGATCCATGTCTTGCAAATCTGAGGAAATGGGTTCAAAACTAAGGAAAGTAAAAGAGACAATTTCCTCTTTCTTGTAGCCAATTTGAATTTTGTTTTGGTGGTGATCGCCGAGGTCACTAACAAAGGTCTTGGTTTGGACTTGCTCCTTTTTGGTTTGAGTGGTCTCTTGCTTGGTAGAAGCGGCAGTAGTTCCTTTGCCTTGTTGACCTTGGCTACAAGCGGTAAGGGCTAGTAGACAGACAGAGGCAAGTAGAAATTTTTTCATATATAACTCCTTATAGGTTAATGGTGTCCGATCTTGTATGAAACAAGTTCTAAACAGTTCTCATTATACCATAAAAACTTAAAAATGAAAAAAATATACAAAAATCATTAAAAATGTTTCTAAAATCAAGGATTTTTTTATATGTGTTTATTTAATAAAAAAATAGGACAGAGTGTCTCTTTTTTTCTGGTAATAATACTAAATGGAGATTACTAGGGCAAGGGATTTCGAAAAACATATTACATTTTTTTGTTACAAAAAAATTACAAAATTGTAACAAAGTTACAATGTTTTATCAGTTAACCTTCAAAACTTGACATTCTGGCAATATTTCATTAAGATATTTTTTTAAGTAAATAATACAGAAAGGGAGTAAGAGGTGAAATATACAGTTACCTGGCATTTTACTAATTCATACTAAATGTATTGTTTATGGAAAAAATATAAGGGTATCAGCCCAAAAGGAGAAAAATATGACTCAAATTAAATTAACTCCAGAAGACCTACGTCAATCAGCACAACGCTATGCTCAAGGTTCTCAAGACATCGATCAAATCCTTACTAATTTGACTCATGAACAACAAGTCATCGACGCAAACTGGGATGGATCTGCATTTGATAGCTTGAAGCACAATTCAACGAATTATCTCCAAAAATCAAACAATTTTCTCAATTGTTGGAAGAAATCAATGGTCAATTGATCAAAGTTGCTGATATCGTTGAACAAACTGACCAAGATATCGCTGCACAAATTCGCTAATATAATCTTTAAGGTGATCTTACTTCTTGTAGGTAGATCACCCTTTTGTCTTTTGATATATAGAAAATAGGGGTTAGATTCTTAATTCCTAACCCCTATTTTGTATCTATGAATTAGAAAAAGGAAAAGGTATGGAAGTTAAAAATAAAAAATGGTTAAAACACATTGGTCAGAGTGCAGTTGTGCTCCTTTTGATGGGGTCCGTAGTGGGTCTTTATACCATGGTTCAAAAGGACCAAAAGCAAAACGAAGCCAAGACCGTGCAAACGACAGAAAACACCAAGCTCAACATTGCGGTTGTCAATGAGGATAAAGCGGTTAAGCTGAATGATAAAGAATACAACCTTGGGGCTAGCTATGTTAAGAATATCGAACGGGATAATTCGCAAAACTGGTCTGTACTTCCTCGTGGAGCCGCTGAGTCAGGACTTGCAGATGGCAAGTATCAGTTGATGATCGTCATTCCAAGTGACTTCTCAGAGAAGATCTTGGAAGTGAACGCGGTTAATGCAGAGAAGACCACGGTGACGTATAAAGTCAATGCGACTGGGAATTCTCAGGTTGAAAATGAGGCCAATAAAGTCGCTAAAGATATCGTTTCAGACTTGAAAAGCCAATTGGTTGATATGTATATGGTCAGCATTCTAAGCAATCTTTATACAGCTCAGAAGAACGTGGAAACAAGTAACAAAATTCAATCCACTAACATTGGTTCTTATCGAAGCAACTTGCTGAATTCGGCTTTGGATTCGAAGAATATCTTCCCGAGTCTCTATAGCTTGTCTACGTCATCTGTCGAGTCTAACAACGCCTTGAAGACAGTCCTTGAGTCTTATACACAAGCCTTTGACCAATTGACCCAATCTCAGGATCAGTACGGTCAAAACTTTGACTTACTGATAAAACAACGTTCTGAGGATAAGATCAGCCAAGAAGAGTTCATGAACCAGCTGATGTCTATGAACCAGTCTGTTGTCAGTGAAAAGACCCAAGAGTTGTATAAGAATCTACAACTAAACCAAGAAGCGATTACCAAGCAATTGAGTCAACCAGCTGAAACTGAAGGAGATTCTTCAGGTACCAAGACCTATGCAGGCTTGACCAAAGATGTGAATGATCGTGTGGCAGACCTCGAAAAAGGGATCAAGGCAGAACGCGACAAATTAGATGAGCACGAAAATAACATCGAGTCTTCTGTAAAAGCGAAGATCCTTGACTACTATGGTCTAAAAGAAGGAGAAAAAGTTACTCTTCGTACCTTGCTTGGAAAGCCAAAAATCGAAACTATCAGCAAGGCTCGCGATAAAGCGGATGATGACATTCGTCAAGCAATTGAAAAACTTCCGTCTTTAGATCCTGCTAGTCTTAATCTGAATAAGTATGGGAATCTCAACGCAGCGATTGATTTTGATAGCGCTTTTGCTGGAACGAAGGCACAAGCAAAAGGGAATGCCGATGACTTGAAACGATTGGCTGCAGAAGTGGATGCCAAATCAACGGCAGTTGCGGATGTCCTTAATGCTAAATCTGGAAAACAGAAAGTTAGTATTCATGTCCCTGCAGGAGTCAAGGTGGATACCTGGACCTATGATGGACAGACTTATGCAGGCAGTGGTGAACAGGAAGTCGAACTGAAAGATGGCAAACAAATTCAAATTCACCTTGTTGAAGATGGAGGAGCTATGCCAAGCGCGATTGATGTTGAAGTCCTTGTGAATGGGGTTTCTTCAACCAGTGTGACCATATCTGCAGAAGATTTGAAAACAGCTGTCGCTAACTATGCATCGAAAGCTAGTGAAATCGCCTTGGATTATCAACGCGCAGGAGCATTGATCGATGCCTACTATCCAGAAGATGACAACCATGTTCGTCATTCACTCTATGATCCGATCGAAGATATGGATTTGACAAACGCTTTGGTCGACATCGTGAAGGCTGCTGTTTCAAGTAACATAAAGGACTACCGTAAGAGTATTGAAACGGATGAATCTGGGGATGCAACGAAGAGTGTGAAAGCCCAGTTAGATGGTACACTCCAACAGTTGCAAGACTTGGGACCACAATTGCAAGCCAATCTTCAAGCAATTGAAAATACTAACAAAGATCTAACCCAAAATATCAACGATCAATTGGCGCAGTATGCAGATCTTCAAAAACGTTTAGAAGAGATCTCAAAAACACAAGAAACTGTGACACAGGCTCAAACCAAGACCGATGCAGATTTGTCAGCCCTTGGTTCTGAATACACCTCATTATTGAGGTCGACAGAAGGTGTTAAGAGCTCATCTCGTAGTAATGTAGAAGCTGCTAACTCTACCAATGAAATCTTTAGCCAATTGAACAAAGAATTGGAAAAAGCCCAAGGCAATACAGAGAAATTGTCTAGCAATGCGGAAAGTTTGATGGGTGAATTCGACAAGGAATTGTCTGAAAATGGGAACTTTGTCGAAGCCTTCCGTAAGGTCTTCAACAATGCCTATGAAAACGGGGTACCGAATGAAGTCTTGCTTGACTTCTTGTCAAATCCAGTTGCAGAGAAATCGTCTTCTGTGAAAGCGACCATCAACGTCTACCGTCCATTTATCTGGATCTTTATGTTGGAAGTCTTGAGCCTCTTCACAGCTTATCTCTTTGCGACTCAACCAATCATTCGCAAGGTTAAGGATCGTTTCAAACTCGATCGTTTGCAAGAATCAGATCTCTTGTCTGTCGGTGTTCTTGTGGGACTTTCTCTCATCCTTGGACTGGTGATCGGAATGATTTCAAGTATTCAACTCTCTGTTGGTCGTGAATATGTACCTTCATGGGTATTTTTAGCGGTTCTAGCAAGCTTTGTCTTGGTACAACTACAATACCTTCTTTTGAAACACTTCCGTGTGATTGGAATGGGACTGGCCTTCTTCATGTTGATCAGCTATGTCTACCTATCTAGCGCGATCGGAACAACCGCAACCTTGTCAGGTCTTCCAGCACTGGTGAAAAATGTCAACCTTCTTTCTATTTTGGAAGGACAGTTTGCGGGTTACTTTGATGGACAAACAGCCGGTATCGGCGTCTTCTTCGGATTGTTGATCTTCTTCGGCCTTTTGGCGGTTGCTAATATCTTCGTCCCAAAGAAGTTTACTCAAACAAAGGAAATTGAATCAAGCATATGAAAAAAATGATGTATCTTCTCTTTGTCTTTAGTCTCTTGCCAGTAGCTGTTGTTTCTGCAGATGATTTTATTGATAATCGTCTGCAGGTCAATAACTCACGTCTTGAGACAGAACAGGAAAAGACACTTGGTGGCCAATTGGATGCCACTGAGTCCCTTTTCAATGAGAAGGATCAGAAAATATTAGTAGATGAAAAACGCAAGCAAGAGAAACAATTGACCGATTCAGACGGCCAGTTGTTTTCTGCTATAAAGGGGAAGAAAAAAACAGGGCCTGAAGCGGACCTGTTCCAGCCTGAAAATCAAAAATTATCTAAATTCGAGTCCAATGTGGAGGACAATTCAGCTAGCTTGTCGGATTTTATTCCTGCCTTGCAAATGCTGGCTTGGAGTGCCCTTCTCTTTGGGATTGCCGGCTATATTTCCTATCGAATTTATAGAAAAGAGGCCTAAATGGACCAACATATTAATGTCACCTTCCGTATGAATGGTGCAAGCCATGACCTCCGAATCCCAACGCGGATGGAGGTGCGACGCTTGATTCGGGAATTGGATCAGATCTTTGGGTCTGCCATGGAGCCTAGAAGCAAGTATCAGTTGCGCGTGGTAAATAAGGGCATCTTACTAGATGAAGGCAAGGTAGTACAAGAGTATCCGATCACAAGTGGTGATCTGATCGAGATTGAGGAGTGGTAAGGTGAAAGAAGAACAATTTATACTGGAAGAACAAGTCTTCCGCTTTGAAAAAGAAGAAACGAGCTGGCGATTGGACCTTAAGCGTTCAGAAGTGGATAGCCAGGATTTACGCAATTTATGGATTTTGGATCTCCATCATCCCTTGTTTTTAGAGCAGAGCATGACAGCTGATCAAGACCAGATTCATCTAACCTATCAGACAGATGCTCTGGGCTTGAATGCTGAAGAAATCCAGGCATTACCGGTTTCAGACCGTCTGCGTCTAGCTATTAATGTCTTGGATTTGGCGCCAGCCTTGGAACTTCCGGTGACCTTTATGTTACATCCCATCAATTTGTTTGTGACCAAGGATGCGCAAGTCAAGATCGCTTATCGCGGGGTTCCAGGTATGATGGTGCCACGCAAGTGGGATCAGGTTGAATTCTTGCGCCAGGCTAAGTGCTATGCGGTCACTCTTTTTGGGGACTGGGATTTCATGGAGCTCTATCAAGGGACACTTGAATTAGAAGATCTACCTGATTTCTTGGTAGAAATCCGTGATGCTGCTAGCTTAGAAGAGATGAAAGCTCTCTTAGAGAAAGCCTACCAGGAACGCAAGGAAGAGGAAGAAAAGACCTTAACCTTGGTTTCAAGCCGACAACACCGAATCTTTAAGTTGGCAACAGTATGGCTTTCGGCTGTAGTGGCCCTCTTACTCTTGCCTTTGATTTATTTGGTCTTTTTCCAAGCACCCTTTAAAGAAAAGTTGCTTCAAGCGGATACAGCCTATCTCAAGGTAGACTACACCGGTGTGATCGATGAATTGGAGGGAGTGGCTCCAAGTAGTCTTCCAATGACACAGAAATATGAGTTGGCGACGTCTTATTTGCAAGGCTTGAATTTCTCAGAGGACCAAAAGAAGGTCATCCTTAACAACGTCACGCTCAAGTCAGATAGCCTCTATCTCCACTACTGGATCTATATTGGCCGTCATGACTTTACCCAAGCGCTGGATACAGCCAAGCGGATCGACGATTCAGACTTGATCATCTATGCCCTTCGTAAAGAAATCAAGGCGACACGTGATAACGAAAAACTCTCTGGTGAACAGCGCGAGAAGAAACTTTCTGAGCTCGAGGGCGAATACAAAAAATACTGGGATGCCCGCTCTAAACTCTTGGAAGCAGAGACAGATGAAACCAAAGAATCCACTAGCAACTCAACAAGGGCTTCGTCTACAAAAGGCTCCTCAACAGAAAGCTCGTCTTCTACAGCTGCAAGCTCAACAGAGTCTAGCGAACACAAGGAGTAGTCGATGAAAAAACGTATCATACTCTATAAAAAAGGTTTTCGCTATGAGCTAGCGCTAGAAGAGGGAAAAACAGCTGCCGTCTCTAACCAAGAAACAGCTCAGTTGACCCTGGCTTCGCAAGAAAATCCCCTTCATTTCCAATGGAGTCAAGGAGAAATCTTCTACCAGTATGGTGAAGACAAGGGTGTGCTTGAAAATAGCAAGATCCTTGGGGATGTAGTCTGCTACTTAGCGACAGGAGAAGTCCATACCTATGAACTACTCGACAAGGAAGAAATCCTCGTAGCAGATGAAAAGGGTGCGGATGTGCGCTTGCACTATCCAGTACGCTTTCTCCTTGTGAAAAAAGAGCAGACTTGGACTTGTCAGCTCTTATCCGGAAAACTCTACCATAACCACAAACTCGTCAGTGAAGCGACTTTTCCACTAGCCATTGGAGATGAGCTGGCCATTGGAGATGTGACCTTTAAGCTCTATCCGGAAGAATTTGGCGTGGAAGGGACTGTCGAAGTGAGTCCTTATCTGGTGCCACGCTTGCATTCGCGTTACGACTTCTACAAGGACTATCCAGAGTACCACCGGTCTCCGCGGATCATCTACCGGAGTTCGGAAGACAAGATCTTGATCAATCCTCCGGGAGCGGAGCCTAAAAAGCCATCGGATGAACTCTTGAAATTGATCATCCCACCCCTCATCATGGTTGGGGTGACCCTCTTGATCACCATTTTCCAACCGCGGGGGCTCTATATCATCGCGACAGTATCCATGTCTGTGGTCAGTGTGATCTTTTCGGTCCAAGGATTCTTCAAGAATCGTAAAAAATACAAAGAAGACAAGAAAGAGCGCGTGGAACTCTACCATCTCTATCTCAAGGACAAGGCCAAGGACTTGGAACAGCTATCTCGTAAGCAGCGAGAAGGAATGTTTTACCATTTTCCAGCGATCGAGGACTTGACCAAGATGGTCAAACGCTATGACTCGCGGATTTATGAAAAACACCGCTTCATTTTGACTTTTTGGCCTATCGTTTGGGCTTGGGGAAGGTTCCAACCAGCTATGAGCTCAAATATGGTCAGGAAGAGCGCAGTGGGAAGAAAGATGCTTTGGAAGAAGAAGGCTATGCCCTGTTCCAAGCTCACCAAAAGATCGACAATCTTCCGATTGTAGCCAGCCTTAATCGGGGTCCTGTAGGGTATGTCGGTCCTCGTCCTATCGTGCTAGAGCAGTTGCAACTCCTCGTTGCCCAATTGGCTGTCTTTCACTCTTACCATGATCTGACCATTATTCCGATCATTCCAGAAGAAGAAAAAGAAAACTGGGATTGGATGCGCTGGTTGCCTCATGCGACTCTGCAAGATATGAATGTCCGTAGCTTCGTCTACAATCAGCGGACACGCGATCAGGTCTTGAACAGTCTCAACCAAATCCTCAAGCTCCGCAAGGCGCAAAAAGAGGAAGAAAAAGCCAATGATACCAAGATCTTCCACCCTCACTATGTGGTCCTCATCACCGATGAAACCTTGATTTTGGACCATGTCATCATGGAGTTCTTCCGTGAGGATCCGACAGAGCTCGGCTGCTCTATCATCTATGTGGCAGACGTGCTCTCATCACTTTCTGAAAATATCCAAACCGTTATCTCTATCAAGGACCGCAACCAAGGGCAATTGCTCTTGCAAGAAGGGGTTCTTCGGGAGCTCGACTTCCAATTGGATCACTTCCCTGAAGGTTATGACAAGGAAGCCATCTCACGTGGCCTTGCCCCCTCTTAAGCATATCCAACAGCTCAAGAGCTCAATTCCAGATTCGGTGACTTTCCTTGAAATGTATCAGGCGGAAACTTTCAATGACCTCAAGGTCTTGAGTCGTTGGGAGAGCCATGCCCCTTATCAAAGTTTGGCCGTGCCGATCGGTCTGCGTGGGAAGGACGATTTGGTCTATCTCAATCTCCATGAAAAAGCTCATGGCCCACACGGTTTGATCGCAGGGACAACCGGTTCTGGTAAGTCTGAAACCATTCAGTCTTATATCCTGAGCCTTGCTGTCAACTTCCATCCACACGATGTGGCTTTCCTCCTCATCGACTACAAGGGTGGGGGAATGGCCAACCTCTTCAAGGATCTGCCTCACTTGCTTGGGACCATCACAAACTTGGATGGTGCCCAGTCTATGCGGGCCCTAGCCTCTATCAATGCGGAAATCCATCGTCGGGAGCGTCTCTTTGGCCAATATGGGGTTAACCATATCAACCAATACCAAAAGAAATTTAAACTCGGTGAAGCGACAGAACCGCTACCTCACCTCTTCTTGATCAGTGATGAGTTCGCCGAGCTCAAGGTCAACCAACCAGACTTCATCAAGGAATTGGTCTCTATCGCGCGTGTCGGGCGTTCCCTCGGGGTACACTTGATCCTTGCGACGCAAAAACCTTCTGGGGTCGTGGACGACCAGATCTGGTCCAACTCCCGCTTCAAGCTAGCCCTCAAGGTGGCAGACCGTGGAGACTCCATGGAGATGCTGCGGACGGCAGATGCGGCTGAGATCACCCAGACCGGTCGTGCCTACCTCCAAGTCGGAAACAACGAAGTCTATGAACTCTTCCAAACCGCCTGGTCTGGGGCAGACTACCAGCCTGAAAAGGACCAACTAGGGATCGAAGACCATACCATCTACTTGATCAATGAACTGGGCCAATACGAAGTCCTCAACCAAGACCTCTCTGGTCTGGATATGGCAGAAGAAATCAAGGAAGTGCCAACAGAACTGGATGTCATCGTGCAAGAAATCAACCATTTGCACCAACAAGAAGGCATCGCAGCCGTGGCCCAACCATGGTTGCCACCGCTCAAAGAGCGGATCACGCTGGATGAGTTGGACAAGGTCGTGCCGATCGAGGCTTGGCAAAAACGGACAGCTCCAAGCGTCCTGATCGGGGTAGCTGATATCCCGCAAGCGCAAAAGCAAGAAGCTGTTGCTATTGATCTGTCAAAAGATGGGAACATCCTCCTTTACGGAAGTCCAGGTACAGGAAAGACGACTTTCCTTCAGACAGTCGCAATGGATCTGGCTCGCAAGCAGAGCCCAGAAAATCTGACCATGTACCTGCTTGATTTCGGAACCAATGGTTTAGCACCCTTGACTCAATTGCCACATGTGGCCGATAGCCTCTTGCTCGATCAGACGGAGAAAATCCAGAAATTCATCCGGATCATCAACCGCGAGTTGGATCGCAGGAAGAAACTCCTCTCTGAGCATGGAGTCGGCACCATCGCCCTTTACCGTGAAGTGACCGGCAAGCAAGAGCCAACCATGGTCATCCTCATGGATAGCTATGAGTCTATGAAGGACGAGCCTTATGAGACAGACCTCTTCAAGCTCTTCATGCGGATCTCTCGTGAAGGTCTCAGCATTGGTGTACACTTGATCATCACAGCTAGCCGTCAGAACAACCTACGGGCCCAGCTCTATTCCAACTTCAAGCACCAGCTGACCTTGCCACAAAATGATATCTCTGAAATTCGCGGTATCGTAGGAGCAACCCCACTTGCGGCCACGATGGAAGACATCAAGGGACGCGCCCTCATGAAGCGTGACGAAGTCGATGTCGTCCAGTTCGCCCTACCAGTCGCAGGGGACAATGATATCCAAATCATCAACAACCTCCGCGACCAAGTCCAAAGCCTCAAAGAGATGTGGACAGGCCGCACCCCAGCAGGCATCCCAATGGTGCCAGATGAGTTGACAGAAGCAGCCTTCTATGGCCGTGAGGATGTAGCGGCCTTGCTGGATGAAGGAAAAGTGCCACTCGGATTGGATCTGGAAACAGTTGAGCCTGTGACATGGGATCCTGATTTATCAAACTTACTTTATTTAACAAGTAAAGAAAGTCAAATGACAAATCTACTAAAACAATTAATCCAGTATGGTCAAAAACATCAAGAGAAATTAGTTGTATTTGCACCTGAACATAATTTCTTACCTAAAATAGAGAATATAGAAATATTAAGTTCAAAAGAAGATGTAATGGATATGATTGGCGGGTTAGCATTAAAGGTTTCTGAGCGACTAGATAAACGATTGACAGAACACGTAGTGAAAATCATTATCCTTGATTTTGCACATTTTGTAGATGGTTTAGATTCAGTAACACAGCAAAAATTAATCAGTGTATTAGAAAAAGGCTATCGCGTAGGTTACAGTTCTGTAATTATGAGTGATTCAGGTATTTCGAGTCGTTATGAGCCTGTTACAAAAGAAGTGAAGAAAATATCGCAGGTTCTTTTAGGTCTTCGATATACAGATCAGACAATTGTTACAGCAGTCAATAAGCCAATTAGAGAAGGGCAACTAGGCTATCAAGAGCATTATTATATTAGACAAAATACCTTGAATAAAATTAAGGTTTTGGTAGATAAGGAGTCAACATGAGTAAATCTGAAGTTATAGCACAAATTAACGAAATTAGTGCAATTGTAAGTGCCTCAAGAGAGAAATTAAAAAAACTACTAGCCGCTAAGAGCAAAGTTGATACGATAGAAATTGCGTTGAAGTATATCCCTGAAAATGCAGAAAGCATAAAAGACTCCTATAATTTATATGGTGCCCCATATGATGTGATGGCTACTGATGAAAAACAGGTTGTTACTACAGCAAATACAGATTTTAAAAAAGTGAGGGAAACTGTTTCAAAAGAGTTAGAGCAAGCAATTAAACAAGAAAGTACTATTATAAGTAGTAATAGCTATTTGTTGCAATCATTGCAAAAGCGCCTCAGTGTTTTAAGAGATTAAGGAGGAGAGTATGGCTGAAGTTAAAATTAATAATATTTCAGAATTAGAGTCGTATGGAAATAATATAAAAGACTTCTCTGATAAGTATGAAGTAGAAACCAATGCTCTGTATCGTAATTTTACGGATAAAGCTGGTAGTGATAGTAAAGGAGAGGCAATAAATGCTTACTTTGAAAAATTAAATAATATACAAAGTCAAGTATTCTCTGAATTACCATCTGCCATAAAAAAATATGGGGAAGTTGTAACAACTTATGTTAGTGAAATTAGAGATACAGAGTTTGTTGATCAGTGTTATAGTAGCGATACGGGGGCGAATGATTTATCGAGCCTACTTAAAGGGTCACAAACAAATGATATTTTCAATCTATCGAAAGATTTAGATGGGGTTTTTCAACAGGCGGCGGATGCTATGGGAAATTCTCCATATAATACAGAAGGGGTTCTTAATACAGCTACGACAGATTTAGAAAATGCAGCTACTAAACGAATTGAAAAAGATCAGGCGGTACAAGATGCCTATAACAAATTTACAAAAAATCTTGATGACGAGACTGCTGCAATAAAAAGCTTCCAGGATATCTTAAATAATGCAATATACTTTTCTGATATTCCTAGTTCAGCAATCTTTCAAGCTATTGCAAATGGATATCTTACTGCTGAACAAATGTATTATTTGGATGTTCCAAAGACTAAGGAGGATGCTCAGGCCCTGAAAGCTATTATTAGTGATAAGCCTGGTGACGTATTGAAGGTAGATCCGAATAAAATTTCTGAAGAAATGTATGCGGTTATTGCTAATGAACAGAATGACTGGACGCTAACTGAGAATAATGAAATGTGGCAACACTTTGTAAATGCTTTAGGTGATTATTCAGTTGAACGAAATGACATTTTCACAAATGGTATATTAAAGGCAGAGGATGCACTTGCACAAATTAAAATGCTTCAAATGTTTAATCTGCTTGAAACTAAACCTGATGATTTACCAGAGAATGCTAGTCTGGAACAAAAAGAAGAATATGATGAACTAATGAAACAGTACCAACTGTTTTATGATATGCATCAATCCGAGCTGAATGCAATCAATAGTAATTTAGGTTTAATGTACTCTTTACAACTTTTAGAAATAGGAGATATATTGAAGCCTGGTAAAATGAGACCAGATATTCAGGCAATGGAAGATAACTACTATAAAACCTTAGCTGAAGTTGAAATAAAAAATGGTCAGTTCGAAATAAAAATTGACAGAGGAGAATATATAACTACTTTTCGTGGTACATCTGTTCAGGATTTGGATAAGGCTAGAAACTTTAAAGTTCCAGACAGTCTCTATAAATGGGAAAGTAAGAAATATACATCCACAACGGAATATTCAGATTTTGGAATGCAAGCTTCAGAGTACAGCAACCGGATGAAAAAACTTCAGGATGAAAGATCCCAAGCGAGTGTAGATTTTGCTCAGAATATGTTCAAGTCAATTGCTAAATCAGGAATTTCTTTACTTCCGAATGGTTCGGCTGCGTTATCGCTCATCAGTACTTTGGAATCGGCTAGCGATGAATGGGATTTTGATAAAATTCAGTCGACCACTACAACAACTATTAATGACTTTAAGAGTTTTTATAAGAAAAATACTGGTCAAGATATCCCACCTTCAAAACTGGAGACGTATTGGGGGCATTGGAGTAAATTTAGTTCAGGACTATCTGGTGTTGCTGAGCAGTATGAAAAATATGCTTCAGATATAGCTAAGATTGACAAAGAAACTTCCGAAGCTAGGAACGAGTTGATGGAAAAGATTTTGGATTATGGGGGTTGGGATCTATCAGAAAATGGGAATTATACAATCGCAACAGGAAGAGGAAGTCATTACTATGATTTTAATGCAGCTCTGAGAGCGAAGGAATTAAATGAGTCAGGTCTAAAGGGTTACATTAATAAGGCGACAAACCTTACTGAGAATGATTTAGATGCTGCGATCAATAAGACATTTACAGAAGAAAAAGACAAACAAACCTATTCGGCTGTCATTTCCTATGTGAGAGGTGAAAAATCAGATTTAAAATTAGAAGATATGACAGCAGACCAATTGGAAAAATTCACTACTATTGTTAAGAATCTCGGAAGAGATGGTATGTCTGGCTTAGGAGACTATTTTGATACAGAATACCAAATTGAAGAGGTGAAGCCGTATAGTGCTACATAGCAAAAACAATAATAGTATATTTGCCTCTTCTCGATTATTATTAGGAACTATCTTTATTTTTCTTCTTTTTGGCTGTTCAAACCATTTAGAGGATGACAAAAAAAATCTAGCAGTTCAGATAGAAATGAATATTTCAGTGTTTATAACCTCAATGCGGATATTCACAAATTTGAATTTATTCATGATAAAAACGGTATTATTATTGAGTGGGATTTTGAAAATAACAAGCTGGCGAAAGCTATTAATTCCTCTGATTGGATTAGAGTAAATCCAAATTTTCTTGTTAGAGAGCGCGAAAAATTAAGACGAGCGACTGCTAGTAAAGAAATGAAGTCAGATGAATATGCATATCTGGACATCTTTGATTTAACCAATAAAAAAGCCTCTAAAAAAGAAATAGATGTTTGGAAATTAATGGTAAATTATTTGAAAAATGATCATATAGAGTTACATGGTACGCTGCCAACGCTTAGAAGAATAGGTGACAATGATTATGTTGTTCTCTCGATAACCGAACAGAAAAAATATCGATACTTTTTACTAAATCTTAGAACTCTTAAAATAGACGCTGAGAAGACGGAGCAAGAGCTTAACGCGACAAATCAGATTGACCTCAGGTTGTTCACAGATGAAAAAAACAGATCGGGTGTTGAGCCTTTTGATAACGGATTTTGGAAATCACAAGATTATAACGGAGACATCAATTTAAAAAACACCAACTTCTCAGCATTTAAGCTTTTTTCTAAAAAGAATAGCTTCGCTTATAAAGTAATTAATGATGAAGATGGGACTATTAAAAATGGTAGGGAACTAATTGATCTTGAGACAGAATTTCTAAAAACAGGAGTATCTGTCTATGAAGGTTTATACTTAGATGCTAAATGGAGTATTGAAGGGAAAACTACAAAAATCACGAGCTACGAAGATATACAGAAATATTATAATGGGAGAATGGGGACAAATTAATGTATATAGAACTTAAGAGGAGGAAGTAATTTTATGGTATTGGACTCGACAGTTGAAATAGATGTTGCTCATATTCATGGTATTCAAGTTGCTGCAAAAGAACTAGGAGATCAGATCACTGATGGAGCTTCGTCTGTTTCTGATGACTCAGGGAATTTGATTTCATCTGGAACAAATGAAATCAAATCAATAGTGGGGAATGTTGCAACTGTGGTGAGTAAATTAAATAACTATTTAGACCATGTAGCGACATCGTTTTATAAAGCAGATACTTCTATAGCCAACTCCATTTCCAAAGGTGGTGTAGTAGAATCGTATGGAAAACCGAAAAATGATACTACAGATACATCGCCTACTGATGGTGAAAAAGCTGCAGCAGATGGTTTGCCTTGATTAATTTAGGCTCTTTACCAACTGTGTTGGTTGATGAAAAGTTGCAATTTGGAGAGAACTTGGGGAGAACCAACCGGTTCTCTCTTTTTCAACTTATCAACTATCTCCACATAGTGATTAACTTGCCCTTAAAACTAAATTTCTGTATGATAGTAGTATTTAATGGAGTTTTTATCACTTCCAGATGACTATGATAAGGAGAGTACCTCGCGTGGCCTTGCCTCACTGAACCATATTCCGCAAGCGCAAAAGCAAGAAGTTGTCGCTATCGATCTGTCAAAAGATGGGAATATCCTCCTTTACAGAAGTCCAGGTACAGGAAAGACCACTTTCCTACAGACAGCCGCAATGGATCTGGCCCGCAAGCAGAGTCCAGAAAATCTGACCATATACCTGCTGGATTTCGGAACCAATGGTCTAGCACCCTTGACTCAATTGCCACATGTGGCGGATAGTCTCCTGCTCGATCAGACGGAAAAATCCAGAAATTCATCCGGATCATCAACCGCGAGTTAGATCGCAGGAAGAAGCTCCTGTCTGAGCATGGTGTCGGCACCATCGCCCTCTACTGTGAAGTGACCGGTAAGCAAGAGCCGACTATGGTCATCCTCATGGATAGCTATGAGTCTATGAAGGACGAACCTTATGAGACAGACCTTTTCAAGCTCTTCATCAGGAATGGTTTTGGAATCTTTTATATAATAACAGAAAAATGGATGATATTTTTTTCGCTGTTATAAGCTCCCCTAAAGCTGCAAAAAAAACTCCAGCAAAAATTGCTGAAAAATTGTATAATAGCGATTGGTTATTCGATGCATTAGGGAAAGTAATGGCTTCAGTCTAAAGTTTTTAGATGCTATGGTTGCTGCAGAAGATAAAACTTTTTGGTCAAAATTGATTAAAAGTCCTTTAGCTAAGAAATTATTTGCAAATGTTCCTAAGTTGGAATGGTTTGGAGAAAGGAGTTAGAAAATGAAGCTATTTAATTATTCATTTGAACAAAGTCAGTCCTTTGTAAATGAAGATATTGTAAACAAATTAAATCAAAAAGGGAATTGGAAACGTTACATAGGCTTATTGATCACCTCAGTTGTTCTTTACTTTTTTTTTGGTTGCTATTCCGATGTTTATAAGTGGGCATACAGTGGATCAAGCTCCTAATTATAGATGGCTACAGTGGCCTGCAATCTTTTTGTTCCTAATCATGTATTTGGTATATCTTTTCTTTTCAATCAAGTATAGAAATAGCCCCATGAAATTAAAATTTTGTACTTATTTTTATATGGTGATTTTGCTTTCAATGTTTACAGTGTGTTCTGGAATTATGATGATGACACGTCGTAATATGGCTAGTATAGTAGCGGGTGTCATGTTTGGTCTTGCAATTTTTTACTTGGTTCGAACGGTACCTCGTAAGATGAAAGAAGCTGTTTGTAATCGGACTGAATTTAGTCCGATGTCATCTATACTGACAGATAGAATTTCAGATGGTTTGATTTTTTTAGGTGGAACAGGGATTACAGCTGGTCTAGTTCTATTTGATCGCTCAACTGGAAGTAATACGAGAGGTGGTATTGATGCAGTTTTGATGCCTTTAATGCCTGCAATATTTGTGTTTGCCACTTATGTATTTTCGATTGATTTGTTAAGGGGATATTATCTCTTCAAATACTCAGAGGAGTATCGAGAGCAATTTGGTTATTCGTCCAAGGCTTGGTATGGTGAAAAGTCAAAGGAATATAGACAATCACTGAATAAGGAAACAATTTAATCGTTCATATACATACATAGAGCCAACGATATGAATTGAGATATCAATTTAGCTATAATAGAGAAAAAAAGTTGAACGTTACTTTTTTTAGATAATGATAGAATGCCATTCAGGATAGATAAGAAATAATGTTTGATAAAAAAATAATTTAATATCCTAAGATATACGTTTTGGCAACGATTCTTAATAGCCGACGATTAATGGTTGATTTTATAATGTACTTGATTATTTTCTTTAAGGTTGTTTGAATAATTCTATTTATCTGATAACTAATTAATAAAAACAATGGCTCTTTGTCAACTGTATTGGGTCGATGAAAAGTTATAACTTAGAGAGAACCGCCTGGTTCTATCTTTTTCATTTTCTCTACTCTCTCCACCCAGCGTCTAATTTGCTATTCATAGTAAATTCCGGTATGATAGTAAGGAATACATTTGAAACTACTCGATTATAAAAGGAGGGAAAAATACATGAAAAAAAGCATGGTATTGCTGGGGAGTGTGCTTGTTTTAACAGCCTGTGCTCAGCCTAAAAAAGAAGCCAAGGAATCAACAGAAAACAAAACGGAGCAAAGTACAAAAGCTTCCTCATCTGCTAAAGAGGAGAAGGGCTTGAAATTTGTAGTCGCACCTCAGAATGAAGGAAAGACATCGGACTTGATTGAACTGGGGAAGAAGTTAGTTACGGAACATCCGGAAATCGGCGCTCAAGGAGAGATTACTGTGTATTTTACAGGTGGTACCTATACTTTTAAACAACAGGAATATGCAGTTTTTATGTTGGTCAACAAAACTACAACGAATCTTGATCGTGATGCCACCTTTAAAATTAGTTGGAGTTATGATGGCCACTCTATTTATCAAGATCAAGTGGTCCAGTATAGTCTATCTAATAACCCTAAGTTACCGACACAATCAGCGACCCTTTTATTGCTTCCCTTGACGAGTGAACAGAGCTCGATCGTAGAAACAATGGCTGATGAAACGAAGATGAGTCTAAGTATCACAGATGTTTTAATGAAATAGGTGTAGCCGATATCTAAAGAAACATATTTACAAGTAAATAAGAATTTTAAATGCGTTTTGTTTTTAATGTGGGGATTAAGGTGATCGGTCTTGTGTTATTGATCATTATGCTCCTGAAACAATCGCGCTATATTCCCTACTTGATCGTGGTCATCGGGGCTTTCTTTGCCATGTACCGCACAACCCTCCAAGCGGCAAAGAACAAGAGGAGAAAGTGGAAATCCGGCAGAAGTTGCAGCCTGTCCTGGAGGATATCCAAAAGCAAGAACAAAGCTCGAGAGAAGCGGTCCAGTCACAGATGAAGGATCTACTTTGGATACCGCGTTCAAGCTCAGTGACGGATACGACGGGACAATGATCAGGATTGCCTGCTGTTGGCCAATCATCGAGAAATCACCTCTAGTCCGGTGATTTTTTTGTCTTCACTTCTCTCTCGAATTAATCCTTAAATTGTGATAAAATAAAGGTTACGAATGTTTTTGACTGGTCTGTTTTTGCTTAGAAGCGGGCCACTCAAAAGCGAGCAAAAGAATCAATATCAAGGGAGAAACAATGTCCAACACCTTTGAAATTTTAATGGATCAGCTGGATATGCCGCTGGAAATGCGATCTTCCAGTGCCTTTTTGCATGCGGAGATTCAAGAAGTCGTGGTGCACAAGGTCAGTCGGGTCTGGGAGTTCCGCTTTGCTTTTGCGGAAATCTTGCCCATTACTTTGTTTAAGGAATTGCGCCAGCGCTTGAAGGACGAATTTTCAAAGACAGGAAACCAGGCGACCTTTACCATCCAAGTGGCCAATCAGGATTTTTCTGCTGATTTATTGCGGGCCTACTACCGGGAGGTTTTTGAGGAAGGACCTTGTGCTAGTCAAGGCTTTAAGGGACTTTACCAAGACTTGCAGGTGCGAGCAGAAGGACAGGAATTGATCATCTCAGGGCCTTCTTCGGTTGATACGGAGCATTTTCGTAAGAACCATTTGCCCAATCTTGCCAAACAGTTGGAAGCCTTTGGTTTTCCGCATTTCACCTGTCGGGTGGAGTCTGATGAGGAATTGACAGAGCAAGAAGTGGCGCGCTTTGAGGAGGAAAATGAAAGATTTTCCAAGCAGCCAATGAAGAGACCTTGCAGGCTATGGAATCCTTGGTTCAGATGGCTCCGCCAACAGCTGTTGAAGAAAATCCAGTCTTTGACTTCAAGGCTAAGAAGGCTGTGGCTAAGCCCAAGCTAGACAAGGCCGAGATCACTCCGATGATCGAGATTACGACAGAAGAGAATCGGATTGTCTTTGAGGGTGTGGTCTTTGACGTGGAGCACAAGGTGACGCGGACCGGTCGGGTCTTGATCAGCTTTAAGATGACCGACTATACCTCGAGTTTTTCCCTTCAGAAATGGGTTAAAAATGAGGAAGAAGCCCAGAAGTTTGACATGATCAAGAAGAACAGCTGGCTACGGGTGCGGGGAAATATCGAAATGAACAATTTCACGCGCGACTTAACCATGAATGTCCAAGACATCCAGGAAGTCGTGCACTACGCCCGCAAGGACCTGATGCCAGAAGGTGAGCGCCGGGTGGAGTTCCACGCGCATACCAATATGTCGACTATGGATGCTCTGCCGGAAGTCGAAGAGCTGATTGCCAAGGCAGCTGAGTGGGGGCATAAGGCGGTGGCCATCACCGACCATGGCAATGTGCAGAGTTTCCCACATGGCTTTAAAGCAGGCCAAGAAGGCTGGAATCCAGCTGATCTATGGGATGGAAGCCAATATCGTAGAGGATAAGGTGCCCATCACCTATAACGAGGTAGATCTGGACCTCAATGAAGCGACTTATGTGGTCTTTGACGTGGAAACGACGGGACTTTCAGCCATCTACAATGACTTGATTCAGGTCGCTGCTTCTAAGATGTACAAGGGCAATGTCATTGAGGAGTTTGATGAGTTTATCGATCCGGGCCATCCTCTGTCCTCCTTTACGACCCAATTGACAGGGATCACCAATGAGCATGTCCGGGGGGGCTAAGCCTTTGCTACAGGTCTTGAAGGAGTTTCAGGCCTTCTGTGAGGGGACCGTTCTTGTCGCCCACAATGCTACCTTTGACGTGGGCTTCATGAATGCCAACTACGAGCGTCATGGCCTTCCTAAAATCACCCAGCCAGTCATCGATACCCTGGAATTTGCCCGCAACCTCTATCCAGATTTTAAACGGCATGGCTTGGGGCCATTGACCAAGCGCTTTGGGGTAGGCTTGGAGCATCACCACATGGCCAACTACGATGCGGAAGCGACGGGGCGCCTGCTCTTTATCTTCATCAAAGATGTCGCTGAAAAGCATGGGGTGACCAATCTCAAGGACCTGAATATCGATTTGATCGATGAGAATTCCTACAAGAAGGCGCGGGTCAAGCATGCGACCCTCTATGTCAAGAATCAGACCGGCCTTAAGAATATGTTTAAACTAGTCTCACTTTCTGGGACCAAGTATTTCGAAGGAGTCCCACGGATTCCCAAAACCGTGCTGGACGCCCACCGTGAGGGCTTGATCCTCGGATCGGCCTGCTCAGAAGGGGAAGTCTTTGATGCGGTCATGTCGCAAGGTGTGGATGCGGCAGTCGAAGTAGCCAAGTACTACGACTTTATCGAGGTTATGCCACCGGCTATCTATGCACCCCTCATTGCCAAGGAGCAGGTCAAGGACATGGAGGAGCTCCAGACCATTATCAAGAGCTTGATCGAAGTGGGGGATCGTCTCGGCAAGCCTGTTCTCGCGACAGGGAATGTCCACTATCTGGAGCCGGAAGATGAGATTTATCGGGAGATCATTGTCCGTAGTCTCGGTCAAGGGGCTATGATCAACCGGACCATTGGGCACGGAGAAGATGCCCAGCCAGCGCCACTTCCAAAAGCGCATTTCAGAACTACCAATGAAATGCTAGATGAATTTGCCTTTCTGGGAGAAGACTTGGCGCGCAAGATTGTTATTGAAAACACCAATGCGCTTGCAGAGACCTTTGAGCCGGTCGAAGTGGTCAAGGGCGATCTCTATACGCCATTTATCGACAAGGCCGAAGAAACAGTTGCGGAATTGACCTATAAGCGAGCCTTTGAAATCTATGGTAATCCGCTCCCTGATATTGTCGATCTGCGAATTGAAAAGGAATTGACTTCCATCTTGGGGAATGGCTTTGCCGTGATTTATCTGGCTTCACAGATGCTGGTGCACCGTTCCAATGAGCGGGGCTATCTGGTTGGTTCGCGTGGATCCGTTGGATCCAGCTTTGTCGCGACCATGATTGGGATCACGGAGGTCAATCCGCTTTCGCCTCACTATGTTTGCAGCCAGTGCCAGTATAGTGAATTCATCACAGACGGTTCTTATGGATCTGGTTTTGATATGCCGGACAAGGATTGTCCAAACTGTGGCCACAAGCTCAGCAAAAACGGGCAGGATATTCCTTTTGAAACCTTCCTTGGTTTCGATGGGGACAAGGTACCCGATATCGATTTGAACTTCTCTGGGGAAGACCAGCCGAGTGCCCACTTGGATGTTCGGGATATCTTTGGGGAAGAATATGCCTTCCGGGCAGGAACGGTAGGTACGGTCGCAGCTAAGACTGCCTACGGCTTTGTCAAGGGTTATGAGCGGGACTATGGCAAGTACTACCGAGATGCCGAGGTCGAGCGCTTGGCTCTCGGTGCAGCTGGGGTCAAACGGACGACCGGTCAGCACCCAGGGGGAATCGTTGTTATTCCAAACTATATGGATGTTTATGACTTTACTCCAGTCCAGTATCCAGCAGATGATGTGACAGCTGAATGGCAGACCACCCACTTTAACTTCCACGATATCGATGAGAACGTCCTCAAGCTCGATGTCCTTGGTCATGATGATCCGACCATGATTCGGAAACTTCAGGACTTGTCAGGCATTGATCCAAATGATATCCCTATGGATGATCCAGGGGTCATGGCCCTCTTTTTCTGGGACAGAAGTGCTAGGGGTAACAGCCGAGCAGATCGGAACGCCGACAGGGATGTTGGGGATTCCAGAGTTTGGGACTAACTTTGTTCGGGGCATGGTCGAAGAAACCCATCCGACGACTTTCGCGGAGTTACTTCAGCTCTCTGGTCTATCTCACGGTACCGACGTGTGGTTGGGGAATGCCCAAGACTTGATCAAGGCGGGCATTGCCGATCTATCGACCGTTATCGGGTGTCGGGACGACATCATGGTTTATCTCATGCACGCGGGTCTCAAGCCTAAGATGGCCTTTACCATCATGGAGCGCGTGCGGAAAGGCATGTGGCTCAAGATCTCTGAAGAAGAGCGCAATGGCTACATCCAAGCCATGAAGGAAAACAATGTCCCTGAATGGTACATCGAGTCCTGTGGGAAGATCAAGTACATGTTCCCGAAAGCCCATGCGGCGGCCTATGTTATGATGGCCCTTCGTGTGGCCTACTTTAAGGTGCATCATCCACTTTATTACTACTGTGCTTACTTCTCGATTCGGGCCAAGGCCTTTGACATTAAGACCATGGGAGCAGGCCTTGAGGCCGTGAAATCGCGGATGAAAGAAATCGCTGAGAAACGCAAGAACAACGAAGCTTCCAATGTGGAGATTGACCTCTACACCACCCTTGAGATTGTCAATGAGATGTGGGAGCGGGGCTTCAAGTTTGGCAAGCTAGACCTTTATCGCAGTCAGGCGACAGAATTCTTGATCGATGGGGATACCCTGATTCCACCATTTGTCGCTATGGATGGTCTGGGAGAGAACGTTGCCAAGCAGATCGTGCGGGCGCGTGAAGAAGGAGAATTCCTTTCTAAGACCGAGCTCCGGAAGCGTGGTGGAGTTTCGTCTACCCTGGTTGAAAAGATGGATGAGATGGGCATTCTTGGCAATATGCCAGAGGATAACCAGTTGAGCCTCTTTGATGATTTGTTCTAGAAACAAAGGAGGAGAACATGAAGTTAGAAATTTTTGCAGAAGACAAACCAGCTGAAAAAGTCTTTGAGTACAAGCTAGAAGTGGCAGACAATGTGCTGCTCCTTTCCACAGCCATGCTCTCAGGAGCGATTGCTCTAGCCGGCTTATTTTCAGCTTTGAAAGATTAACTGACAGCCTCTATTTTCCTTTTGAAAATAGAGGTTTTTCAGTCCTTTCAGATCTGATAAGTGTTTTCTTTGGCACTGGATTGTGTTACAATTTTTAGTAACAAGTATTTATAACAAGGAAACAGAAAAGATGAAAAAAGGAGAAGAGCGTGGCAAGATATTTAGTAGGGCCTTACAACAATAGTTGGAACTTTATGGATGCGATTGAAAAAGCGCAGGATGGAGATACCATCGAGTTTGAAAATGGGTATGTCTTTCAATGGCCGACAGATGAGGTGATTGTGATCAACAAGAGCCTTCATTTTGTGGGGCATGTGGTTCCAAATCCAAATGGTAATGGGCGCATGTTTAACAACACGATTGAGGCTTCTTTCCGATTTGTAGAGGGAGCTCAGGTGACATTTGAAGATCTGTGGTTTAAAGTTGGTGGGAACTATACTGCCTTGACCTTATGGAATGAGTCAGCTATCACCTGTAAACAGGTCTATTTTGAAATCACCACTCCGACAAATAGTGAATTTTTTATCTATATGGATACGCATTCGAAAATGACATTGGATGGAGTTGGGATGAAGGTTCCGGAAAAACACCAAAGTGTCATCGGAATGTCAGCATCAGAATTGTCCATTCAAAATTCAACAATTTTTTCTAAGATAGATCTGTCAGAAGGCTCCAAGTTGACCTTAGAAAATGTCCATATTGAAAAATTTGGGAATAATACGATCCATGCCAAGGACTCAGAAGTGATCGCAAAAAATTCAACGATTACAGGTGGGGATCTGGAAAAGGACTTTCCACCAGTTTGGTTGAGGAATGTCATCTGGGAGTCTGAAAACTGTAAAATTGAGTTGCCTACTGGAACTGGAGTCTGTCTTGACAATAATGTGCAATTCAATTCGGATTCGGATCGTATAACCTCCATCAATTCATTCAATAGTATGATCCGAGCTCACCAGGCTACATTTACAGAATTTTTATGCGTCTATGAAGAGTCCTTTGCTTCCCTGACTGGAGAAACGACCTTCTTGAATGAGAATACCCAAACCATTTCGTTTGGAGTTTTTGATGATGGTGTGCTGATGGCTGAGCATATGATTTGTCATAAGATTGCGGATCCTAATATACGGCTTCAAGGTGGAGCCTTTGCGAAGGTGGGCACCGTGACCTATAGGCAGGGCGATGCGCGTGATCTGACCAAGGAAATCGAGGATGACTGCGACTATCTTGTTGGTAGAGAAGTGGCGAAGGGCAATGCGCAAGTCGTTCCTACGGGACAGGCGACGGATGCAACGGTGGCTCCAACCACTGCAAGAGACTCTGGATCAGAGAAGAAACAAGATGCTCTTCAAGAACTCAATAGCCTGATTGGTCTTGAAAAAGTCAAACATGAGATCAAGAAAATGATCAACATGGTGGAATTTAACAAGAAACGAATTGCTAGTGGCAAGGCTCCTGAAAAACAAATTTGCATGCTGCCTTTATGGGAAACCCTGGTACAGGAAAAACCACTGTGGCACGTCTGTTGGGACAAGTGCTCTTTGATGCGGGTGTCCTCTCAGGGGAAGAATTCCGTTTCGTGGAAGCAACGGAGTCCGATCTGATCTCTTCGAATATTGGAGGAACGGCTGAACAGACCCAAGCCCTGCTTGAAAAAGCGCGAGGAGGCATCCTCTTTATTGATGAAGCCTATAGCTTGGATAAAAAAAGATAGCGGTGCGGACTTTGGGATCGAGGCGATCAATACCATCCTCAAATTTATGGAGGACAATCGTGACGACATCATGATTATCTTTGCCGGCTATACCAAGGAAATGGAGGAGTTCTTAAAGACCAATCCAGGCCTTCGTTCTCGGGTGCCAAATAATTTCATCTTTGAAGATTTCACAGGAGATGAGATTGTTCAACTGGGTGAAATGATCCTAAGCAAAGGAGACTACAAACTCGAAGACCGGGATTACTATGCGCGGCATGTTAAGCGGGCTTATGATGGCTCGCTAGATAAGAGCAATGGTCGCTGGATCCGGAACCTGGATGAGCAATTGACCAAGACCATGGCAGATCGGGTAGTGGCCCAAGGTTCTGATGATATTGAGACCATCCTCAATAGCGATATCGATGCTGTCCTTAACCAAGGCAAGTATCAAGCAGGAGCCGACAAGGAAGAAGATGGGATGGCCGCCCTCAACCGATGGTTGGAATTGCTAAGGTGAAAGAGCAAGTCGAACAATTCGTAGCCATGGCTGAGTTCAATCAAAAACGGGCTGAACAAGGTGGCATCGTCGAAGATACGACCTTGCACTCACTCTTTCTTGGAAATCCTGGTACAGGGAAGACCACCGTGGCCCGCATTTTGGGCAATATCCTCTTCCAAAAAGGGGTTATCAAGCAGAAGAAATTCATCGAAGTATCGCGGAGCAATCTGGTTGGAGGCTACCAAGGTCAAACAGCCTTGAAGACGCGTGAAGTTTTGGAGAGTGCACTGGGTGGGGTCCTCTTTATCGATGAGGCCTACACGCTCTATACCGGTTTAAATGATGATTTTGGGAAGGAAGCCTTGGATGAAGTCCTCAAATTTATGGAGGACCACCGCCGCGATATCGTTATTATCTTTGCTGGTTACACGAAAGAGATGCACGACTTCTTGCAGGTCAATTCAGGTCTGCAAAGCCGGATCCCGACTACATTTGATTTTGAAGACTACAGTCCAGATGAGATCGTGGAGATCGGTCTGTTAGGATTGCGTAAGCAAGGCTACCAAGTCAATGAAGCCCTTTATGGAGAAATTGTGAAAGGGAATTATATGCGTGCCAATGACCATAGTAATGGTCGCTGGGTCCGCAATCTCAATGAAAAACTCTTGCGCCAAGTATCAACTCGGGTAACCCGTGAAGGTAGTACAGACTACAATTCCATTTTGGATCAAGATTTGGAAGCTTTGAGAGAGAATAGTAATTCTGAACAACCTCATACCGTGGATGATCAGGGCTATGTTCTTCCTTAAGTTGAAGACAAAGTCTTCTTAGAAACTTTCCTTAGGTGAGTACGGACGTCAGCGAACTTCTACGAAGTTCCATGACTAAATCAAGATACAAAGGGCGTCTGCGGATAAAGTCAAAATAGGAAGTTTGACGCAGAATCTTTTGATTCTAGGATAACTTATCTTTTTGACACCATCCGCACCCGTGTTCAATTCGTTTTTGAGCACCTTCGCTTTTTCAATTTTTGGGCTCAGCCTAAAAACAGTTTCCCAAACTGTTTTACTCTCAATAATTCCGAGTGCCTGAAACTATTAAGTTTCAGGCACTTTTCTCACAGCAGAAAGTTTCGGTATTTCTTGATTCGTTCTAAAAAGAACTCATTTTTATTTCTTTTCAGAATCACTTAACCTATTTTATATTAAAAAAGGTTGTTTACGTTCAAAAAAAGAATTCTACATGGACTTATGGTATACTAGGAGAAGATTATTCACTTATGAAGGAGAAATGCAATGGTTTTACCAAATTTTAAAGAAAAATCTCGAAAAAAATACGCTAAATTGTTAGTGGCGAACGGTATCAACGTGCAACCTGGCCATACCTTGGTCTTGAACATCGATGTGGAACAAAGAGAATTGGCCCACTTGATCGTGAAGGAAGCCTATGCTTTGGGCGCGCACGAAGTGATTGTCCAATGGGCCGATGACTTCACTACCCGGGAAAAATTCCTCCATGCACCGATGGATCGTTTGGACAATGTGCCAGACTACAAGATTGCGGAGATGAACTACCTCTTGGACCACAAGGCTAGTCGCTTGGGTGTGCGCTCGTCTGATCCAGGTGCCTTAAATGGTGTCGATGCAGAGAAGCTTTCTGCCTCGGCTAAGGCTTTGGGCATGGCCATGAAACCAATGCGCATCGCTACTCAATCCAACAAGGTCAGCTGGACGGTTGCTGCAGCAGCAGGTTTAGAATGGGCGAAAAAGGTCTTTCCAAATGCGGCTAGTGATGAAGAAGCAGTGGATCTCCTGTGGGATCAAATCTTCAAGACCTGCCGGGTGTACGAGGAAGATCCAGTTAAGGCTTGGGAAGAGCATGCAGCTATTCTCAAGAGCAAGGCAGATACACTTAATAAGGAACAATTCTCAGCCCTTCACTACACAGCACCAGGAACAGATTTGACTCTTGGCTTGCCGAAGAACCACGTCTGGGAATCTGCGGGGGCTATCAATGCCCAGGGCGAAGGCTTCTTGCCAAACATGCCGACAGAAGAGGTCTTCACAGCTCCTGACTTCCGTCGTGCAGAAGGATATGTAACGTCTACAAAACCGCTTAGCTACAATGGGAACATCATCGAAGGCATCAAAGTGACCTTTGAAAATGGAGAAATTGTGGATATCACAGCTGAAAAAGGCGATCAAGTCATGAAAGATTTGGTCTTCAAAAACAAGGGAGCGCGTGCCTTGGGTGAATGTGCTCTTGTTCCAGATCCAAGCCCGATTTCCCAATCAGGCATTACCTTCTTTAACACTCTATTTGACGAAAATGCTTCTAACCACTTGGCCATCGGGGCAGCCTATGCAACCAGTGTAGAAGGTGGCGCAGAGTTCACAGAAGAAGAACTCGAAGCAGCCGGCCTCAACCGCTCAGACGTCCACGTCGACTTCATGATCGGCTCAAGCCAAATGGATATCGACGGTATCCGAGAAGACGGCACCCGCGTCCCAGTCTTCCGTAACGGAGATTGGGCAATATAGGGAGCAAAACAGAAATCAGTAACTCGAAGAGTTTGATTTCGTAGTTTTGCCCCCGCACAGTTGATTAGGAAGTACGAGTACCGCAGGTAGGAGTAGTTCCAATCAACCACTGCGCCGAGAGACAGAAATCGGTAGACGCAGTCTCGATTTCGTAGTTTTGCCCCCGCACAGTTGATTAGGAAGTACGAGTACCGCAGGTAGGAGTAGTTCCAATCAACCACTGCGCCGAGAGACAGAAATCGGTAGACGCAGTCTCGTAAAAAAAGTAAGGTAGTAGTGAATCATCACTACTACCTTACTTTTTTTCAGTTGCGCTATTCTAATATCAAAAGGCCTTCTTTGATTTCAAATGGGTTGTTTGGGTTGATGCGGTCATAGAACATGATGCCGTTGGTGTGGTCGATTTCATGTTGAACGACGATGGAGTTGTAGCCTTTGAGTTTGATGCGTTTCTTTTCCCCATCTTTTGTGAAATACTCAACAGTCACGCGGGCATGGCGAACCACATAGCCTGGGACGTTTCGGTCTACAGAGAGACAGCCTTCCCCGTCGCCAAGAGCCGCGTCTTGCACAGAATGGGCGACAACCTTTGGATTGTACATGACTTCTTGAAGACTATAGGCTTCTTTTGGTGGGTTGCCATCGGCATCTTCTGGATTGGGAACCAAAACAGCGATGATTCGTTTAGAGATATCCAGCTGAGGGGCAGCGAGTCCCACTCCTCCACGGAGGCCAAGCTTTTTCAGCCATAACAGGGTCTTGAGAATGGTGCAAGAATTGCATCATTTTTTCACCCAGGATAATTTCCTGATCAGACAAAGGGAAGGTCACATCTTCCGCAACCGCTCGAAGTGTTGGATTTCCTTCGCGGATAATGTCATCCATATCAATCAAATGGGATGCTCTTGTAACTTTTTCAATTGCTTTCATCGTTTTACTCTCACTTTCTTTCTACCCTCCATGATAACACAAAAGAGCCTAAAATTAAAGTTATCTGTCGACGGTTTCCGCATGTTTGATGGACAAATCATTCATCCTTTTTGCATCTAAAATCGTATAGACTCGCCCTTCTCTTTGGACTAAGCCCTCTTCGATCATCTGCTTGATGACACGGCTAAGGTGGCGGTAGCTGATCCCAAAACGCAGGGCCAGCTGATTCATCTTGGGCTTGAGGGTCCCATTTCATCGCAATGTTCCAGAAAATGCGTAGCGAGGCGTTCCTTGACCGAATAATGAAAGTTTGCAGGAGCCAAATAGTTGATCTGGTGCAATTTCTCAGCCAAGGTCTTGGCCGTAGAGCGCAAAAAGGTTGGATCAAGCAGGAGGCGCTTCTTAAAGTGCTGGGCTGGGAGCTGGACGACTAGCGAGTCTTGGTCTGCAATGACTGATGAGATACAGACCCGATCGAGCAGGAGCTCAATCTCTCCTAAGAGTCCAGGTTTTTCTTGGATTTCAAGGATGGTGTCGCTGCCATTTTCGAGACTGTGGACAATCTTAAGCCGGCCTTTGAGAAAATAAGGAATGACATCTTGCTCAGAACCTTGGCGGCAGATATAATCTCCAGTCTGATAGAGAACGAGGTCCAGCTGGCTAAGACAGTCGCCTGGAAAGATCTGGTCCAATTGGTAGTCTGTGATGATTTCCTTGAGTCTTGTAGATGGGGAAATTTTTTTCATCTCACTCTCCTAAAATAGGACAAATGTCCTGTTTTTCTATTTCTAAATTGATTATACTAGGATTCTATTAAAAATACTAGTTTGAATCTTTTCTGAAAAAACTAGTAAAATCAAATGTTACCAGTAAAGTGTAGGAAATAAACAATGAAAAAAACAATGGAAAGAATCAGTCTATTGAGCTTGTCGCTCATGTTGATCTCATCTTTTTCAATTACAGCCGGTTTGCCGGCTATGAAGGCCTATTTTAGCCAATTCGGATATTCAGCAGGCCAGGTGGAACTATTGGTTTCCCTGCCAGCCTTTGCGGTCGTAGCCATGCTCTTTTTAAATAGCCTGATCGAGCGATGGATGAGTGAGCGTCAGATGATTGTTGCAGGGCTCTTGCTCTTTTCAACTAGTGGTCTCGTTCCTTTGGTTGTGCAGCACTATCCTCTTATCTTTCTAAGTCGTTTGCTCTTTGGCTTGGGGACAGGAATGATCAATGCCAAGGCTATTTCAATTATCAGTGAGCGCTACTCAGGCAATGACAAGACCCGGATGCTGGGCTATCGGGGATCTGCTGAAGTGGTGGGCTCCGCCATCTTGACCTTTATGGTGGGACAACTCTTACCCCTAGGCTGGCCAGCGATCTTTGCTGTATATGGAGGTGGTTACTTGATTTTACTCCTCTATATCCTTTTTGTCCCCTATCCTAAGGAGAAAAAACAGACTAGCTTGAAGGAGAAAAAGAAAGGTTCCGCACGCCTTCGCTCCCTTCAATGGCGTTTTAGTCTGATGCTAGCCGTGATTGCTGGTATCATCATTTGTTTCAATTCCATCATTAGCCTGCGCGTGCCGGATATCATTGTTGACGCTCGTATGGGAACAGCGACAACAGCAGGAACCGTCTTGAGTCTGATGCAATTGACAGGGATTGTAGCAGGGGTAGGCTTTGCCAGTTTGACACATGTTTTCAAAAAGAACTTGCTCATGATCATGTGCTTTGGTTTCGGTTTAGCTCTGGCCTTGATTGGCTTATCCGGGCAACTGTGGAGCCTGGTTTTAGGAACCCTTTTAGCAGGATTTTCCTACAGTACAGGGGTCACCAGTATCTTCTATCACCTATCTGAAAAAATCCCGACCAATCTCCTGAACCTTGCGACCTCGCTGGTCTTGATCGGCTGCAATCTCGGATCAGCCCTCTCTTCTTTCTTCATCCAGTTGGTGACGCCACTAGCTCCCTCCAATCACCTGCTTTTTGTCTGGATTGGCGCTTTGATGGTCCTAACGGGAGTACTTGCCTCACAATTGCTAGCACGAACGAAATGATGGAGAAATCATTTCGTTTTTTTAATTCAATCTATTGCGTCCTGTCACTAGCTCGTGTTATTATAGGAGGAGTGTGAAAAAAAGATTAGTTTAAAGGATAGAATAATGAAAAAAATCATGGAGAAAGTGAGTATTCTCGCGCTTTCATTTATTTTGACGACCTCGTTTTCGATTTCGAGTGCGCAGTCGGCCATGTTTGCCTATTACAAGGGAATTCCTCACAGCATGATTGAGCTCTTGGTCTCGCTTCCTTCAGCAGGGATCATGGTTTCGCTCATCTTCAATAAATGGATTGGACGTCTATTTTCAGAGCGTCAGATGATTGTGACGGGCTTAGTTGCTTACGCTCTATGTGGCTTTATTCCCTTAATCAGTCCAGCCTATCCGGTTGTCTTTTTGTCTCGGATTATTTTCGGGATGGCAGTTGGTTTGCTAAATGTTTCTGCCATTGCCATTATTAGTGAGCGCTATAAAGGAAAAGAACGCGTCCAAACCCTTGGCATTCGTGGTTCTGCAGAGGTTGTTGGGACGGCCGTTTTAACCTTTGGAGTCAGCCTCTTGATTCGCTTTGGCTGGCAGGCTGCCTTTCTCGTTTACGGCATCAGTATTCCTATCTTACTTTTGTATCTCTTATTTGTGCCTTATGGATCTACGACGGAAGCAGTGGAGGAAAAACACCGGGATGTCAAGATGACAGGGGGTCAATGGCGGACTGCGCTCGGCCTAGCGGTCGTTGCGGCAGCTATCGTCTTGTCCAATGTCATGATCACCGTTCGGATTCCAAGTGTGGTAGAGCAAGTGGGGCATGGCACTGCCCAAACTGCGGGGGTTATTTTAGCAGCTATGCAATTTGTTGGGATCTTGGCAGGTTTGGCCTTCTCGCCCTTGACCCAGCTCTTTCGCGATCGCTTGTTGGTCGTTTCGGGAGTGGCCTATGGCTTGACCCAACTGTTGATCGGGGTTTCTACCAATCTCTGGATGCTCGCCATTGTGACCATCCTTGCAGGCTTCGCCTACAGTGTAGCTCTTACAACAGTTTACAATGTCTTATCTGATAAGATGCCAGCAGGGGTCTTGAGTCAGGCAACGTCCATTGCGGTTTTGGGATGTAGTACAGGTTCGATCGCAACGACCTTTGTCCTTAGTCTATTAGGGACGATCTCATCCGCGCCAGTCTTCATTTTTGGATTTTCTGGTATCCTCATGATCCTGGTTTCCTTTTTTGGCCTTTGGATTGTGCGAAAGAGCGGGAAGTAATCATGCGTCTAGATAAATTTTTAGTGGATTGTGGCGTGGGGAGTAGGACCGAGGTCAAGCAACTCCTCAAGCAAAAGAAAATCGCAGTAAATGGAAAAAAAGAGACAGCAGGAAAGCTGCAGATTGATCCAGACAAGGATCAGGTGACCTTTATGGGAGAAGACCTGGTCCATGAAACCTTCGTGTATTATCTGCTTAATAAACCAGCTGGGGTTATCTCAGCGACTGAAGATGATCACCACCAAACTGTGCTAGATTTATTGGATGAGACAGCCCGTCACAAGGAAGTCTTTCCTGTCGGGCGTCTAGATATCGATACCCATGGCTTGCTACTTTTGACCAATAATGGCAAGCTTGCTCATGCCATGCTTTCGCCGAAGAAACATGTGTCGAAGAACTATCGTGCCCAGGTGGCTGGGATCATGGATGAGGCAGATGTGGCTCGTTTTGAAGAAGGCATTGCCCTCAAAGACTTCACCACCTTGCCTGCGAGATTGCAGATCTTAGAGGTAAATGAGGCAAATGATAGTTCCTATGTCGAAATTGAAATCGCAGAAGGAAAATTCCATCAGGTCAAGCGCATGGTTGCTGCTTGTGGCAAGGAAGTGGTGGATTTAGAGCGGATTTCTATGGGACCTCTAACGCTAGATCCAACTCTTCAATTGGGAGAATGGCGGAGGCTCCATCCTTCTGAACTCAAGTCCCTAGAGGTCTTCGGAGTTCCCTTATAAGCAAAAAAAAGCGGTCTGATTCTTACAGGCTGCTATTTTTTATTTGTATCAAGAAAATGAACTGAAAAGACAAAAAAGAATTAATTTGCTTGTGATATCAAAGCAAATTGTTTATAATGAAAAAAGATGGGTTGTGTGAAAATTCACAATATGTAGTGATAATTTTTTTGCTCGCGTACTTTATCTAGTAAACGCAGAAAAAGGAGAAAAATCATTTATGAAAAAGTGGCTTTATTCTGTTGTAACAACAGTTGCCCTATTTTTACTAGCGGCTTTAGGATTTGCCAAACCCAATAGTCTTGCTAATGTCCATGCGGATACGATCAATGATGTTGTGACATCTGTAAACATTTCTAAATCAACTGGTGGAGCGATTACAGATCCACTCGGTGTTTGGGATAGTTTTCAAGTTGAGGCAAAGTTTGTTTTACCGAATGGGCGTGTAAAAGCTGGGGATCAGACCGTTATCCAACTTGGAGATGACTTTAAGGTTTTTGAAATAGATACCATTGACCTTCTGGATCCAAGTGGTCAAAAAGTTGCGACAGCAACGGTAGATGATCAAAGAAAAATCATCACAGTAACCTATACAGATTATCCTGAAAGAATGGCCAATGTAACAGGGAAACTGCGTTTCTTTGCTCGTGTGGATCACCAAGTCGTCAAAGGACAAAAAACGATTGATTTCACTCTCAAAGTTAATAAGGATATTATTTCAGGTGGAAAGATCGATTATAAAGGAGTCAATCCAGGCAAGTATCCTCCGACTCCAGAAGTCTTTAGCAAATGGGGATGGACCAATTCATATGATAAATTAAAATTGACCTATACCTTGAATATCAATCAAGGCCACACAGCCCTTCATAATATTGATATTAAGGACAAATTAGCTTTCACTGATGGCAAAATCAAGGTAGATTCTGTTAACATCCATACAGGAACTTGGAAGATCAGTGATGGAGATGGTGCCTATCATCTGCGGAATACTACAAATGTAACCAAGAATTATTCCCCTGTTGTCAGTGCTGATGGTCGTTCTTTAACCGTTCATATCGGAGATCTAGCTCCAGAACAAGGGATGACCATTCGCTATGATGTCTATTTGGACAAGATCCCAGCCATCAATACATCTTACAAAAACAATGCTACTATGACAGCCAAAGAAATCAAGGAGCAAAATAAGGTTGCAGACGTTCTGTATCAGTTCCTTGATGGAGACTTCAATGGTGAGAAATACTCATTCACTATTCACAAAAAAGGTGAAAATGGTCAAGCTCTTGCAGGTGCTGTCTTTGCTGTGACAGCAGATGATACAGGTGAGCAAGTGGGAACCATTACGACAGATGAGAATGGTGTTGGCACCATTACTGGTTTGATCAAACAAGCTTATACGGTTCAAGAAATTCAAGCTCCAACAGGCTATGTTCTCTCTGAAGAACCTATCAAGATCAGCAAGGATGATTTTGGAAATGACCTCGCGATTTCTCGTGATCTTGTGAACCAAAAAGAAAAAACAAGTGTCTCTGGCCAAAAGACTTGGAATGACAATGACAACCAAGATGGCAAGCGTCCGTCAAAAATCACAGTCGACCTCCTAGCAAATGGAGTCAAAGTTGCTTCTAAAAAAGTGAAACCAGATGCAGCAGGAACTTGGGCTTATCATTTTGATAATCTCGATGTGGTCGATGATGCTGGAAAGGTCATTGCCTATACTGTTTCAGAAGAACCTGTTGAAGGCTATGAAACAACTATTGAAGGAACCAATATTACCAACACTCGTACACCAGAAGTTACAGAAGTAGCGGTCAAGAAGATCTGGGATGATGCGGACAATAAAGATGGTCTTCGTCCTGAAAAAATCACAGTTCGTCTCCTTGCAGATGGTCAAGAAGTAGCTGTAAAAGAAATCACAGCTACTGATAATTGGCAGGCAAGTTTTACGAATCTACCCGTATACAAGGAAGGTAAAAAGATTGCCTACGCTATTACAGAAGATCCAGTAGCTGGTTATATAACAAACATTGATGGTTTCACGGTAACGAATCGTCATACCCCACCAACAACACCTCCTACCACTCCACCAAGTACACCGCCAACGACACCACCGACCACCCCACCAAGCATACCGGAAAAACCTGAAACTCCAACCACACCAAAAGAAGGAAAGAAAAAAATTCTCCCATCAACGGGTGAAGTAGTGTCTTACGGGTTGATCATACTCGGTGCACTCTTAGCAGTTTTTGCTCTAGTTTTGCTCTTGCGTGGAAAACGGAAAGATAAATAGATTTATATAGTTAAAAGGCAAATATTCTAAAAGATATTTGTCTTTTAAAATATCTTGCATAAGGAGTGATTTCATTAAGCTATCCAAATTATTTAGCTTCTTTTAAGAAAAGAGAAAAGCTCTTCCCTTAAACATTCACCTTGAAGGAAATAGAAGTATTTGACAGAATGATGAAATCTTGGTAGAATGAAAAGGTCGAATAGACAACTAACTCTTTCTTGGTAGCAGGATATGCCAAACCTGCCACTCGGATAGAGCATAAAGAAAAGGAGCTTATCATGGCAATCTCAAAAGAGAAAAAAAAAAATGAAATCATTGCACAATACGCACGTCACGAAGGTGACACTGGTTCAGTAGAAGTACAAGTTGCTGTCCTTACTTGGGAAATCAACCACTTGAACGAACACATCAAACAACACAAAAAAGACCACGCTACTTACCGTGGTTTGATGAAGAAAATCGGTCGCCGTCGTAACTTGTTGGCTTACCTTCGTACAAACGACGTTAACCGTTACCGTGAGTTGATCAACTCTCTTGGACTTCGTCGTTAATCTTGCGTCTAAAACGTTTCTATACTTCGTTAACTTCGCCTCGATGTACCGTTAGTACAATCTTCGGTTCGTCGCCTTGTCTAGAAACGTTTTATCCAGCAAGAATGGAGCCCTCTGGATTCAGAGGGCTTTTTTGTTAATTTTGATAGAATATACTCAAGTATAATCTTCGGCTTCGGTTCCTAGCATCGTAAGGTAAAATAGACCAGATCTATCTCCCTTCGGGGAGATTTTTTGTTTTAAGAAGAAATCTGGTACAATCTTCGATTCGTGGCCTTGTCTAGAAACGTTTTATTCAGCAAGAATAGAGCTCTCTGAATTCAGAGGGCTTTTTGTTATCTTTTTTCGCACAAGATCCATCATTCTGAGGAAGTCGTTTTGTTTGACAGATGTAATATCTAGAGTTACAATTGATGCATCATAAGAAATAGAGGTTATCGATATGATTGATATTACATATCTAGACGGTGCAAAACAAGAAAGAGTCATGCATTTTGATTCCTACGAAGAGTTTGAACGCTCCCAACAAGCTTGCTTGATTGGGGTAGCAGATTTTTATCCTGTTGTGAAACTGACCTATAATGGGCATGAGTTGGATTACCAAGGGACTTACGGAGATGTCTTCTTCTATTTGATGAAGCAAGATTTGACGCAGTACCAAAACTAAAGGAGAAAGAAAATGGCAAAAGCAATTACAGACGCAACATTTGAAGCAGAAACAAAAGAAGGTTTGGTCTTGGTAGACTTTTGGGCAACCTGGTGTGGTCCATGTCGCATGCAAGCTCCTATTTTAGAAAAATTATCGGAAGAACTTTCGGAAGATGAGTTAAAAATCCTAAAAATGGATGTGGATGAAAATCCAGAAACAGCGCGTGCTTTCGGCATTATGTCCATCCCAACCTTGCTCTTTAAAAAAGATGGGCAGGTTGTTAAACAAGTAGCAGGAGTGCATACTGCAGCACAAATTAAGGCCATTGTGGCGGAGTTGAGTTAGTAAAAAAGAGTAAGATAGAAACGAATCGTTCTATCTTACTCTTTTTGTATGACCTTTTAAAATTGGCTTATTGAGTCAAGAGATCCATAATCTCTTCGATACTTGATTTGCTACCTTTTTTTAGATAGTTTTCTTTACTACCTTTTTTTAAAAAGTTGACAAATTTGGTACCGTCTTGACATTCATATCATGTGCAAAAAGCTGTGATGTCTTTTTCGCTCCTTTTGAGTCGTTATCCAGGTAATAAACGGTCTGATTTCGTTTTTTTGAATAGCAACTGCTAATTTGGGAGCGAATTTTTGACAGTATGGACATGATTCTCGACCGATATAGAGGATGAAATCTTCTTTATTGTCGATTTTCTCTTGTACCTCAGATAGATGAATCTTTTTGACGTAAGTCATTGCTTCCTGGTAAGAATCTGGGAGTAATAATTTCTCTTTTTGAAAATTCAAGTATAAAATAGCAAGCAGAGAGATTGTGCAAATGGACAAAAATGAGAATCGATAATTTCTTATTCACAAGCAACACCGTCACCATCTCTATCTAAACGAGGGCTATAACCAGCTTGTCCTCTGTATAGCGGTGCAGCACCTGCAGCGCGTGCTTCACGACAATTTCGATAGCCCCCTTGTTGAGGTTGTGAGACAAATCCTTGTTGTTGCTGCGCTTGTTGGGCAGCTGCAGCTTGTCTTGCCTGTTCAGCAGCTGCGGCTTGTCGAGCTCGTTCAGCTTCAGCAGCTTGTTGTTCCCTGACAGTAATGGCATTTTTGTACTAATCCAACACGATGAGTTAAGCGATCTTTTTGTTCCTTGATCAGCTACATTTGCGATGGCAGCTTGAGCTGGGAGCAATATTTTCTGTTACTTGATTGTTTTCTAAGGCTTGTACGGCAGCTTCAGCTTGAGCAGCAAGTTGTTTTGCTTCAGCCTCTTTCTTTTCACGCTCTTCTTTTTCTTTTCGTTCCTGTTCTTCTTTCGCCTTTTTCTCGCGCTCTTCTTTTTCTTTTCGTTCTTGCTCCTCCTTTGCTTTTTTTCTTTTTTTCTGCTTTCTCCTGTTCGTCGCGTTCTTTTTTTGCTTTTTTTCTTCTTTTTGAACGAAACCCTACCTGTTTTTTTCAGTTTCTTTTTGAGAAGCTTCATTTTGATTTGAGCAAGCTCCAAATAATAACGCAATTAAGATTGTTAAAATCAACCGTTTTTTTCATAATGTTACTCCCTTCGGATATTTATCCAAGAATAATCATACCATAATATAAAAAGCGCTTTCAATTACTAACTGGTAATATTTAAATAAAAAATCAGACTTAGAATAAACTAAGTCTGAAAATTGTACTTATTCTCCCAATTCTGCACTGTAGGTAATAATTTGATCCACAGTGTCTGAAAGGAATTGGATGGTATCGCGAAGTGGTTTGTCAGTTGAGATATCTGCTCCGATGATCATGGCTGACTCAAGTGGGGTCTTGCTACCACCTGATTTAAGGAGGTCTAGCCAATCTTTAGCTCCGTTTTCGGAGTTCTTCAAATGCAGGTATCCCGCTGTTGAGATAACCAAGCCAGCTGAGTAGGTGTAGCTGTAAAGCCCCATGTAGTAGTGGCTTTGACGCATCCAGGTCAAGGCTGCGTCATCATCGATTTCAACGGCGTCGCCCCAGAATTCGGTCAAGACTTCCTTCATGATGCTATTGAGCTTGCTAGCGCCGAAGGTACCACCTTCTTCGATCAGGGTGTATACCTTGCGTTGGAAGGCTGCTTCCAACAAGTGGGTGATGAAGTTGTGGAAGTAGGTATCTGTCAAACGGTGAGCTAAGGGCAAAAGCGTTTTTTGACGAGGATCGTCAAACTGGTGTTCCAAATAGTCGCTGAGGAGGAGCTCGTTAAAGGTAGAAGGAGCTTCTACATAGTAGGTCGACATGTGGGCGTTGAAGTAGCTTTGGTTGTTGTCTGAGAAGATGAATTGACCAGAGTGTCCGATTTCGTGGATCAGGGTGTAGACATCGCTCATGCGTCCTGTCCAGCTCATGAGGACATAAGGGTGGACACGGTATGGGTCAGCGGCATAACCACCGGAATCCTTGCCTTCATTGGCCGCAAAGTCGACCCAGCGTTCGGTTTGGTAGCGAGCAATTTCGCGGGAGTATTCTTCTCCAAGAGGTGCCACAGATTTCATGACCAAGTCATAAGCATCATCAATGGTAACATCTGGGTTGAGCGCACTGTCCAAGTCCAACTTCCAATCAGCAAAGGTCATTTTTTCAAGGCCGTTGACCTTGGCCACGTGTTTGAGGAATTTTTGAGCGACTGGAGCGAAGTCCTTCATGATCAGGTCAATCTGACGGTCAAACATGGCACGATCTACTTCCTGCTCAGCCAAGAGATAGTCAAAGACAGAATCGTAGCCCCGCATATCTGCAATCAGTTTTTCAGACTTGACTTGGGCTAGATAGGTAGCAGCAGCCGTGTTTTGGTGCTTGCGGAGACCTTCTGAGAAGGAACGAAAGGCTTTTTCACGAACTTCCGCATTCTCATGGTTTTGGTAGAAGTTTTCATAGGTAACAAAGCTATTCTTGTAAACTTTTCCATCCACTTCAAAATCAGCCATTTCAAAGTCGCCTGCCCGCATCTTGGTATAGATGTCTTGTGGTCCGTAGAAGACTTCACCCAGGTTGGTCAAGGTCTTTTCCACATCAGCTCCCAAGTAGTGAGCTTTTTTAATTTTAGCCTGACGAATGGCAAAAGTGAGGTGAGGGAGTTGCCCCAGGCGTTCGAGGACTTCTTCATCCGCTTCTACCAAAGCATCATCAAAGAAGGAAAGTTCGACGCTGGCCCAAGTTTCGAAATCCATCCCCGCTTGGGCAATTTCCGCAAAAGCTTCATCGCCAAAGTCAGTGGTTTGGGGCATAAAGCTGTAGTTGCCAATGTGGCTGAGTTGGATCTGAATTTGCTCAAAAGATCGCAAAGGCAGCTTCAAAGTCTTCAAAGGTGTGGAGGTTGCCCTTGTAATTACGGACAAATTCATTGATTTCTTCACGTGTTTTTTCAATGGCACGCAAGAAGTCTTCCTGGTCTTGGTAGAGGGCTGTGAGGTCCCAGAGTTCGTTCTCAGGAAATTCAGAACGTTTTTTTAATTCCATAATGTTCTCCTTTTGATCGGTATTCTTCCTTAAGTATAGCAGAAAAAAGGACAGAAACATAGAGGGAGAGGGGAAAATGCTTGTGTAAAAATCTTGAAAAGAGCTGGAAAAATTGACCATTTTTGATATACTAGGATAGATATGAGGAGGTTTTTATGAAAAAGGTTATGATTTCACTACTGGCGGGTGCGTCCGTTCTATCTCTAGTGGCTTGTACGCCCAAACGTTACGAGCGCCAAAGCAAACCGAAAACGGCAACGTCATCATCGGTAAAAAAAGAGAAAGAAGGATACAGGTCAGAAGTATTATCAAGAGGTATTAGATCGCTATAAATCTTATGCGGTTGCCATTAATACTAAGGACCAAACAGCTTTACAAAATGAACTGAAGAAGATCGAAGCAACTTCAGAAGAATATGCCTATGTCTTTAACCTTCAAACACTTGGGAGTACCAATGAGTGGCAATATGCTTTTGAGGATCTTAATCGTGATGGTAATGATGAACTGCTGATAGGGGATGGCAAAACGATTGCTGCTGTGTATTATTTGAAAGATAACCAGCCAACCTTGCTCCACGTAGCCTATGTAGCTTCTGCAGGTGGCTATCGCTCTAGTTTAGAAGTTTTTTCGACAATGGACAAATCGTTTATGCTACTTGGCAATCCCTTAATCCAGAAATGGAATTGACCCTTTATTCACTAGGAAAAGGGGAAGCTAAGGAAGAAAAGAAAGCAACCATTCAAATTGGTGGTGACCAAACAGCAGAACAAGCTCTTGGGATTTCAGCCAAGAAGTTGGACCTCACTAAGCTAGACTGGAAAAATTTTGACGGTTCAGGGGATTCCAAATCAACAGCAAAAGCAGAAGAGAAAAAATCAGAAAGCTTCCAAGTACAAGTTAGCGTGGCGGATCTCCGTATTCGAAAAGAGCCCTCAACCTCAGCTCCCTCTGCAGGAATGATCGCAAAAGGAACTCACACCATTACGGAAACCGTAGAGGCAGATGGTCATACCTGGGGCAAATTGGAATCTGGACAAGGCTGGATCGCCCTTGACTATACAACGCGCGTGGATGGGAAATGCCGAATCAGCTCCTGCCCCTGCCAAAACAAGCACTGGAGATGAATCTAGATGAAATCAAAGCTGGGAATTTCTCAAGTGTAGCGGGAGTTTGGGAAAAATAAGTATGGTACGAGCATTGAGTTTGATGCGCAAGGAATTGTGAAGGTCAATGGTAGTGCTGTCAATGGTGTTCAATTTTCTGGTTTTTACTTCAAGGAAGGTAATCTACACGGAGTTAGTCGGATGCCTGGGGCAACGAATGACACGCCTATTCTTTTCATTCCTTCAAGAGAAGGTGGCAGTGAATCCATTTACTGGAGTAAGAGTGATGCTACGAATGGGAACGATTTGTACTACCGTGTGAACTAAAAAATAAGGAGACAAACATGAAAAAAATTGGAACATATTTACTAGCTGCAGCCCTCTTGCTTTCCCTAGCAGCTTGCGCTCCAAAACGCTATGAGCGTAAGCACAGTCCGGTAGGAGCTTCATCGGTCAAAAAATCATCTGACTAAGGCCCAAGAAAAAGAGCAAACAGAAGAAAGCTAAAGTCAGATGAACATGATAAAGAAGCCATTGGGACCTTGTCAAAAGCAGACCAAGCGGATATCTATTCGATCATTGAAAACAGTGCGTCTTTGACCTATTCACTTCAGGTGCAACCGACTCGCTTGCTAGAGTTGAACAATGATCACGGTGCGGTTGATGGTTACCCACAAGACATGTTCATTGATTACTACAATACCTACACGCCAGAAACCTATAATTTGCAAGATGTCATTGATAAATTGAATGCAGAAGAGACATCGGACTCTATCCGCAGTCTTTCACAAGACCAGCTGATCCAACTAACAAACGAAAAGAAAGACGGCTGGATCTATTCGACAAAAGACAAGGCCTTCTACGAAATTGTACCTGGTGGTCGTGGCGGAGCGATGCCACCGATGGAAATTCCTTCACCGGATGAATGGGTAGTCAATGAAGATTCAGTTGAAGTGACAACGACTATCCAAGGAACTTCCGATCCATACAGACGTTTTGTCTTGAAACGCAACAACAAGAACTACAAGGGTGGAACCCACAAAACACGCTTTTATGTCGACAGCACTGAATTCGTGAAATCGTAAAAATAATCAAAAGCTATATCTAGCTCTAAAATTTTTATATAGAACTTGCTGAAGATTCACAGAAAAAGGCCCTCAAAGCCTTTTTCTTTTGGGCTTGAATATGTTAAAATAAAAGGTATACGTGCTTGGATACAAAGATGAGGATATAACATATAGATGGGCTGTCGAAATTCCTAACTCATTGAGTTGGGTGTCCTTGGTATCTTGAGTAATTGAATTTTGGCCTCATTTCTTAGGAAAAAAGATCAGCTTCCTAGCACTCATCGAGTGCGGCGTCATCTTCCTATTTTTCTACAGAAATGTTCGGCAAGCCGAACCGTCCAAAATATCTTGAGTAATTGAACCCGGCCGAAAAGCTGTGTAAAAAAGATAAACTGTCTTGTCTTCATCGAAGACTTCGCCAGTTTCCTATTTTTACTTTGCTTTTTGCGGCCTTAGTATCTTGATAGTTGAACACGGGCTAAATCCCTAGTGAAAAAGATAGATTTCCTGGTGTGCGTGGCACACTGCGTCAATCTCCTATTTTCATACGGGATTCTTACACGCCCTTTGTATCCTGATTTTTGTAGGCAAGTCGTATAATTTTATCAATCCAAAGGGGATTACAATGACAAAACAAGTGTTTCAAACGACTTTTGCGGGTCGTGAGTTAATCGTAGAGACTGGTCAGGTTGCTAAGCAAGCAAATGGCTCTGTTGTCGTGCGTTATGGTGAGTCAACTGTCTTGACTGCAGCCGTTATGTCTAAGAAAAATGGCAACTGAGGGATTTCTTCCCACTTCAAGTCAACTACGAAGAAAAAAATGTATGCGGCTGGGAAATTTCCTGGTGGCTTTTATGAAACGGGAAGGTCGTCCTTCTACAGATGCGACCTTGACAGCGCGTTTGATTGACCGTCCGATCCGTCCTATGTTTGCGGAAGGTTTCCGTAATGAAGTGCAAGTCATCAACACAGTCCTTTCTTACGATGAAAATGCATCTGCACCAATGGCTGCCATGTTTGGTTCATCATTGGCCTTGTCTATCTCAGATATTCCGTTTGACGGACCAATCGCTGGGGTACAAGTAGGCTATGTGGACGGGGAAATCATCATCAACCCAACGCAAGAACAAGCAGAGTGCTCTCTTCTTGAATTGACAGTAGCTGGTACTAAACACGCTATCAACATGGTAGAGTCTGGTGCCAAAGAATTGTCAGAAGAAATCATGTTGGAAGCTCTTCTCAAAGGGCACGAAGCCGTTAAAGAATTGATTGCCTTCCAAGAAGAAATCGTTGCGGCAGTTGGGAAAGAAAAAGCAGAAGTTGAATTGCTTCATGTAGATGCTGACTTGCAGGCTGAAATCATCGCAGCTTACAACAGCGACCTTCAAAAAGCAGTTCAAGTTGAAGAAAAATTGGCTCGTGAAGCTGCGACTCAAGCAGTCAAAGACCAAGTCACAGCAGTTTACGAAGAAAAATATGCAGACCACGAAGAGTTTGATCGCATCATGCGGGACGTGGCTGAAATCTTGGAACAAATGGAACACGCAGAAGTGCGCCGTTTGATTACAGAAGACAAGGTTCGTCCGGATGGTCGTATGGTCGATGAAATCCGTCCTTTGGATGCACAAGTCGACTATCTTCCTCGTGTGCACGGTTCAGGTCTCTTTACGCGTGGACAAACGCAAGCCCTTTCTGTCTTGACCTTGGCACCAATGGGTGAAACGCAAATCATCGATGGTTTGGATCATGAGTACAAGAAACGCTTTATGCACCACTATAACTTCCCGCAATATTCTGTAGGGGAAACAGGTCGTTACGGTGCGCCTGGTCGTCGTGAAATTGGTCACGGTGCTCTTGGTGAGCGTGCCCTTGCTCAAGTATTGCCAAGCTTGGAAGAATTCCCATATGCCATCCGTTTGGTAGCAGAAGTCTTGGAATCAAACGGTTCTTCATCTCAAGCCTCTATCTGTGCGGGAACACTTGCCCTTATGGCTGGTGGTGTGCCAATCAAGGCCCCAGTAGCTGGTATTGCCATGGGTCTCATTTCAGATGGAAACAACTACACCGTATTGACAGATATCCAAGGTTTGGAAGACCACTTTGGAGACATGGACTTCAAGGTAGCTGGTACGCGTGACGGAATTACTGCCCTTCAAATGGATATCAAGATCCAAGGGATTACTGCAGAAATCTTGACAGAAGCGCTTGCCCAAGCCAAGAAAGCTCGTTTGAAATCCTTGACGTGATTGAAGCAACCATTCCAGAAGTGCGTCCAGAATTGGCGCCAACTGCTCCGAAAATTGATACCATCAAGATTGATGTCGACAAGATCAAGATTGTCATCGGTAAGGGTGGAGAAACCATCGATAAGATCATCGCTGAAACAGGCGTTAAGATTGATATCGACGAAGAAGGTAACGTATCGATCTACTCGAGCGACCAAGATGCGATTAACCGTGCCAAAGAGATCATTGCTGGTTTGGTGCGTGAAGCCAAAGTGGATGAAGTCTACCATGCCAAAGTGGTTCGGATTGAGAAATTCGGTGCCTTTGTCAACCTCTTTGATAAGACAGATGCCCTCGTTCATATCTCTGAAATGGCTTGGACGCGCACCAACCGTGTCGAAGACTTGGTAGCGATTGGCGATGAAGTGGATGTCAAGATTATCAAGATTGACGAAAAAGGTCGTGTCGATGCTTCTATGAAGGCACTATTGCCACGTCCGCCAAAACCTGAACATTCAGAAGAAAAAGGTGAAAAGGGTCCTCGTCATGGCGATCGTCCTCGTCACCACAACAAAGACCACAAACCTAAAAAAGACTTTACCATTACACAAAAAGATTCAGAATAATCATTAGAAAAGGAGGAGCACGGTATGGGATGGTGGCGTGAAACCATCAATATTGTAAAAGAAAATGACCCAGCAGCGCGTACCTCGCTGGAGGTCCTTTTGACCTATCCGGGCGTCAAAGCACTGGCAGCTCACCGTGTTTCCCACTTTTTGTGGAACCATGGTTTTAAGCTCTTGGCGCGGATGCATAGCCAATTCTGGCGTTTTTGGACCCAGATCGAAATCCATCCAGGTGCGACCATTGCTTCGGGTGTCTTTATCGATCATGGAGCAGGCCTCGTTATTGGGGAAACAGCCATTGTTGAAAAAGGCGTTATGCTCTACCACGGGGTGACCCTTGGGGGAACAGGGAAAGATGTCGGCAAACGCCATCCAACGGTTCGTGAAGGAGCTTTGGTCTCCGCTCATGCCCAAGTCATTGGCCCGGTGGAAATCGGAGCCAAGGCTAAAGTCGGAGCAGGAGCTGTCGTGGTCTCAGATGTACCAAGTGATGTGACCGTTGTCGGTGTTCCTGCCAAGATCGTGCGGGTGCACGGTCGAAAAGACGAACCAGTCATTCACCAAGAAGAAGAAAAACGCGAATACTACATGAACAAGCTGGAGCATGCCAAGGAAGCCAGCCATCGGTCTTCGAGCCTGTAAGGAGATCCAATGAGTCGTGTCACCAATCCTTCGTCAACCAACTCATGGAGCAAAATGATAAGGCATTTCAGATTGCCGTGGAAGACAGCAATGTAGGTGCCAAACGCTTATATGAAAAGATAGGCTTTGTCAAACAGACTCAGGTGGTTTACTTGAAGCCAAAAGAGTAGAAACAGAAAGGAAATGAAGCGTGTTAAAAATTTATGATACCATGTCTCGTGATTTGCGAGAATTTATCCCCATCGAGGAAGGAAAGGTCCGCATGTATGTTTGTGGGCCAACGGTTTACAACTATATCCACGTAGGGAATGCCCGCTCAACAGTGGCCTTTGACACGATTCGTCGCTACTTTGAGTATCGTGGCTACGAAGTTGCCTACATTTCCAACTTTACAGATGTGGATGATAAGATCATTAACCGTGCCAAAGAAGAAGGCATTACGCCACAGGAAGTGGCAGACAAGTATATTGCGGCCTTCCGTGAGGATGTAACGGCTCTTGGCGTGAAACCTGCAACCCGCCACCCTCGTGTGGTCGAGTTTATGGATGACATCATTCGTTTTGTCGCTGACTTGATCGAAAAAGGCTATGCTTATGAGAGTCAAGGCGATGTCTATTTCCGTGTGGAAAAATCCCACAACTATGCTAAGTTAGCCAATAAAACCCTAGAAGACTTGGAGCTAGGCGCTTCAGGTCGGACAGATGAGGAAACAGCTCGCAAGGAAAATCCAGTCGACTTTGCCCTCTGGAAAGCTGCCAAACCAGGTGAGATTTCTTGGGACAGCCCTTGGGGACCTGGTCGTCCGGGTTGGCACATCGAGTGTTCGGTCATGTCGACGGGAATTTTAGGGGATACTATTGATATCCACGGTGGTGGAGCTGACCTTGAGTTTCCACACCATACTAATGAAATTGCCCAGTCTGAAGCTAAAACAGGCAAGACTTTTGCCAATTACTGGATGCACAATGGCTTTGTCAATATCGACAATGTCAAGATGTCCAAGTCCTTAGGAAACTTTATCACTGTGCATGATGCATTGAAGACTATCGACGGCCAAGTGCTTCGCTTCTTCTTTGCGACCCAGCACTACCGCAAGCCCATTAACTTCACAGAAAAAGCGGTTCGCGATGCGGAGACCAACCTCAAGTATTTGAAAAATACCTATGAGCAACCGTTCACAGGAGAAGTGGATACAGCAGACTTACAAAGCTTTGTGGACAAGTTTATCGCGGCTATGGATGAAGATATCAATGCGGCAAACGGCATCACCGTCGTCTTTGAATTGGCTAAATGGATCAATTCAGGTCACTACAACCAAGACGTCAAGGATGCCTTGACCAAGATGTTAGAAGTCTTTGGAGTGGTCTTTGTCGAAGAAGTCTTGGATGCAGATATTGAAGCTTTGATCGCTGAACGTCAGGAAGCGCGGGCTAAGAAAGATTTTGCGCGAGCAGATGCCATTCGCGATGAATTGGCTGCACAAGGAATCAAGCTCTTGGATACAAAAGAAGGTGTAAGGTGGACACGTGATTGATGTCAATCTAATCAATGGGATCGCCCTTGCCTTTGAGGGAGATGCGGTCTATTCCATGTATATTCGCAGACACCTGATCTTTCAAGGGATGACCAAGCCCAATAAGCTTCACCAGGCTGCCACCCGCTATGTCTCTGCTAGGGCTCAGGCCAGCTTGATTGAAAGCATGCTGGAGCAAGAAATTCTGACGGAAAAAGAGTTGGAGATCTACAAGCGCGGTCGCAATACCAATAGCCATACCAAGGCCAAAAATGCGGATGTCGTGACCTATCGGATGTCGACGGGCTTTGAGGCTGTCATGGGCTATCTCCATATGACGGGGGAGCTCTCTCGTCTAGAAGAGCTGATTGACTGGTGCATCCAGCAAGTAGAAGAAGGAAGAAAGCAGTGAAAAATATCAGAGAGTGGTTTCCTCATGCAGAGGTGACGGATCAAGCCAATCCACCAGCTGGTTATGTAGCCATTCCCCTTCAGGCTCATCAATGGTTGTTGCTGAAGGAAGAAGAGCTAACCGAGCGAGAAAAACAATTGATTTCCTGGTTGGGCGATGAAGAAGAGGTTGCCCCTAATCCTTGGTACCAGTACCTGATCGATGGAAAGGGAGAAGCCCCTCAAGTCATCAAAAAAATGCAGCTCGTCTATTGCCACATCTCGCATTCAACAGCGGAAGGGACGGCTTCTTGGCTAGAGATGATGCAGACACTCTTACCCAACTTCCGAGCAACCTTGCAACTGAGCGGACAAGATTATGTGCTCATTCTGGACCAAGACCAGTCTTTACCTGTGGCCGATATCTTAAAAGATACCGTCTCTGCCATGGAGTATGACTTCAATATTCGTTTATCTATTCTGGTCGGGCAAGTATGGACCGAGTCTAAAGACGGGAAAGTGTCTCCTGTTATCCGAGCAGAACAGGCCGTCTTTCGAGCTTGGATTCGAGAAGGTCATCAAGGTGTCTATCGCTTTTCTCAACTCTATCTGTGGGGAATCGAGCAGGCAGATTTGGATCTCACTCCAATCAAGGCAAGTTTGCATCAGTTGATTGAAAGTCAAGATCAATTGCAAGACATCATTGTTGCTCTTTGGGAAAATGGAGCAGTCGTAACCAAGGCCGCCCAGCAACTCTATCTCCACCGCAATTCGCTCCAATACAAGATTGACAAGTGGGAGGAGTTGACGGGTCTTCAGTTGAAAAATCTGACAGATCTAGCCCTGTGCTATCATTTGGTCTTACAAGATGTGATTTAAACGAAATAAATCCAGAGTTTTGTGCAACTTGCACAAAACTCTTTTTCTTTTTTGTGAGACTTGCCATAGCTTTGTAAAGCGTTTTCATTTACAATAGAATTATAAAAATCAAAGGAGTACCATCATGGTAGAATTAAATCTTAAAAATATTTACAAAAAATATCCAAACAGCGAACACTATTCAGTTGAAGATTTCAACTTGGACATCAAAGACAAAGAGTTTATCGTTTTCGTAGGTCCTTCAGGATGTGGTAAATCAACAACTCTTCGTATGATCGCTGGTCTTGAAGATATCACAGAAGGTGAATGTTCAATCGATGGTACTGTTGTAAACAACGTGGCACCTAAAGACCGTGACATCGCCATGGTATTCCAAAACTACGCTCTTTACCCACACATGACTGTGTACGATAACATGGCCTTTGGTTTGAAATTGCGTAAATACAGCAAGGAAGATATCGACAAACGTGTACAAGAAGCAGCTGAAATCCTTGGCTTGAAAGAATTCTTGGATCGTAAACCAGCTGACCTTTCTGGTGGTCAACGTCAACGTGTGGCTATGGGACGTGCCATTGTCCGTGATGCAAAAGTGTTCTTGATGGACGAACCTTTGTCAAACTTGGATGCTAAATTGCGTGTATCCATGCGTGCTGAAATCGCGAAAATCCACCGCCGTATCGGAGCTACAACCATCTACGTAACTCACGACCAAACAGAAGCGATGACATTGGCTGACCGTATCGTTATCATGTCAGCTACTAAAAACCCAGCTGGTACTGGTACAATTGGACGTGTGGAACAAATTGGTTCTCCGCAAGAAGTGTACAAGAACCCTGTTAACAAATTCGTAGCTGGATTCATCGGAAGCCCTGCCATGAACTTCATTAACGTCAAGTTGGAAGGTGGCTACATCGTTACTAACGGCTTGAATTTGAAAGTTCCAGAAGGTGCTTTGAAAGTTCTTCGTGAAAAAGGCTATGAAGGCAAAGAGTTGATCTTTGGTATCCGTCCAGAAGACGTGAATACAGAAGCTGCTTTCCTTGAAACATTCCCAGAATCAGTCGTGAAAGCAACCATCTCTGTATCTGAGTTGCTTGGTTCAGAATCTCACTTGTACTGCCAAGTTGGTGACAACGAATTCATCGCTAAAGTAGATGCACGTGACTACCTTGGAACTGGTGAAACCATCGAACTTGGATTTGACTTGAACAAAGCTCACTTCTTCGACAAAGAAACTGAAAAAACAGTATACTAATACCTACTGAAACTGTAGAGACTGAGACGATATGTCTCAATTTCTTTCATTTTAAGGAGACAAAACATGGAAAAAGACTGGTGGAAGGGGAAGGTCGCTTATCAGATCTACCCAAAAAGCTTCAAAGACAGCAATGGAGATGGTGTTGGGGACTTAAAAGGGATCACGGAGAAACTCGATTACCTTCAAGACTTGGGGATTGATATCCTCTGGTTATCGCCTATTTACAAGAGTCCGTTTATTGACCAGGGCTATGATATTTCTGACTATTATGCCATTGATCCTATTTTTGGAACTATGGAAGATATGGAGGAGCTGATTGCGGAAGGTAAGAAACGGGGCATTTCCATCATCATGGACTTGGTGGTCAACCACTGCTCCAGTCATCACGAGTGGTTCCAAAAAGCTCTAGCGGATCCAGATGGTCCTTATGCGGATTACTTTTATTTCATCGAAAGTGACAAGGAACCCAACAACTGGGAAAGTTACTTTGGAGGCAGTGTCTGGGAACCCGTTCCTGGCACCAACAAATACTATCTCCATTCTTACCACAAGGATCAGCCGGATCTCAATTGGCAAAATCCTGTCTTACGCGAAGAGATTTACAAGATGATCAATTGGTGGTTGGACAAGGGAATTGCAGGCTTCCGGATCGACGCTATTATCAATATCAAAAAGGATTTAGAATGGCGTTCGCTTCCATCCGATCGTGACAATGGCCTGGTCCCAGTACTGGAGTCTCTAGTGAATGCCCAATCGATTGAACCGTTCTTGCAAGAGTTAAAGGAGCGGACCTTTGCCAAGTACAATGCCTTTACTGTAGGGGAAGTGTTCAATGAAACCGATGATGAACTGCATTTCTTCATTGGAAAGATGGTGTCTTTTCTTCAATTTTTGACTTCAAGCAAACCTGCTTAGGGCAGGAAGGAAAGGGCTGGTTTGACCATAGTCTTCCAACAGCAGATGAACTCAAGGAAAGTATTTTCCAAGCGCATGAGCGCGCAGATAGTATTGGGGTTCTCTCGACGATCATTGAAAACCACGATGAGCCTCGTGGGGTGTCCCATTATATTGCTGAAGGTCCAGTAAACGACACCAGTAAAAAAGCCCTAGGAACTATTCAGGTTTTGCGCAAGGGAATTCCGTTTATCTATCAAGGTCAAGAAATTGGAATGGAAAACCAAGTCTTTGAATCAGTTGAGGACTTTGATGATATCGCGACCATCAATGGCTACCATGTCGCGAAAGAAGCTGGTTTGAGCGAGGAAGAAGCCTTAGCAGTTATTGCCAACTACAGCCGGGACAATGCGCGCACACCCATGCAGTGGACAAGAGAGCCAGGTCTGGGCTTTAGCGATGGAACAGCCTGGTTGATCAGTCCCAAACCAAATGTTGCCATCAATGTGGAAGACCAGGAAAAGGATCCCAATTCCATCTTGAATTATTATCGCCAGCTGACCGCCTTGTACCGCCATCCCCTATACGGAAATACCATTCGGTTTGGAGATATGATCCCGGCTTATCGGGACCGTGAAAACATCATTGCTTTCGAACGCCGTGGGGACAAGCGTCTCTTGGTGATTAGCAATTTCCAAAATTGCCAGACTAGCTTGGAGTTGCCAGCTCCGATTAAAACAGTCGTTTTAAATAATACTGCAGGATTATTCCAAGAAGGAGAGCAAGTATTAGAATTAGCCCCTTACCAAACTGTTGTGTTGGAATTGGTGGAATAAGAAGAACCTTCGCAGATGCGAAGGTTCTTTTCATAGCATCCAAGTCTAAACCTGGAACTTACTCAACTTCCTTCTTTTTCAAGAGGAGGAGGTCACCACTAACGGTTAGCAAGAAGCCTAAAAATTTTAAAATTAGAATTCTTATCGCTTTGAACATCAAAAATGAGAGAACCATTTTGGTTCTCTCATTTTTGTAACGTCTTATCAACCTACTACAGTTGACAAAGAGTCATTTTATCTAGTATTTATTGTTTATTTACGAGATGATTTACGTTTCAAAGAGACTGCACCTACTAACGTAAGTACTCCTGAGAATACAAGGCCAGTTGCTACAACTTCACCAGTACTTGGAAGAAGTGATTTGTGACCTCCACCGTTTCCTGATGATTGGGCTAGGCTTTCTTCATTACTATTTTGAAGTGCTTCTTGGGTTGTAGGGGATTTCCAATCATCTTTGCTACCTTGATTATCTGGTGTTCCAGGATTTTCTGGTGTTCCTTGATTATCTGGTGTTCCAGGATTTTCTGGTGTTCCTTGATTATCTGGTGTTCCTTGATTATCTGGTGTTCCAGGATTTTCTGGTGTTCCAGGATTTTCTGGCGTTGCAGGATTTTCTGGCGTTGCAGGATTTTCTGGCGTTGCAGGATTTTCTGGCGTTGCAGGATTTTCTGGCGTTGCAGGATTTTCTGGCGTTGCAGGATTTTCTGGTGTTGCAGGATTTTCTGGCGTTGCAGGATTTTCTGGTGTTCCAGGATTTTCTGGTGTTCCAGGGTTTTCTGTAGTTCCAGGGTTTTCTGTAGTTCCAGGATTTTCTGTAGTTCCAGGGTTTTCTGATGTTGCTTCAGTTGTAGTTGTGGTTGAAGTAGTCGTAGGCTCTTCAGTCGTTGTAGTTGTGGTTGAAGTAGTCGTAGGCTCTTCAGTTATAGTTGTGGTTGAAGTAGTCGTAGGCTCTTCAGTCGTTGTAGTTGTGGTTGAAGTAGTTGTAGGCTCTTCCGTTGTTGTTGTAGTTGAAGTAGTCGTAGGCTCTTCAGTTGTAGTTGTGGTTGAAGTAGTCGTAGGCTCTTCAGTCGTTGTAGTTGTAGAAGTAGTCGTAGTAGGCTCTTCTGTTGTTGTAGTTGTGGTTGAAGTAGTCGTAGGCTCTTCAGTCGTTGTTGTGGTTGAAGTAGTCGTAGGCTCTTCAGTTGTAGTTGTGGTTGAAGTAGTCGTAGGCTCTTCAGTTGTAGTTGTAGAAGTAGTTGTAGGCTCTTCTGTTGTTGTAGTTGAAGTAGTCGTAGTAGGCTCTTCAGTTGTTGTAGTTGTAGAAGTAGTTGTAGGCTCTTCTGTTGTAGTTGTAGAAGTAGTCGTAGTAGGCTCTTCAGTTGTTGTTGTAGTTGTAGAAGTAGTTGTAGGCTCTTCAGTTGTTGTAGTTGTAGAAGTAGTTGTAGGCTCTTCAGTTGTTGTAGTTGTAGAAGTAGTCGTAGTCGGCTCTTCAGTTGTTGTAGTTGAAGTAGTTGTAGTCGGCTCTTCAGTTGTTGTAGTTGAAGTAGTTGTAGTCGGCTCTTCAGTTGTTGTAGAAGTAGTCGTAGTTGTCTCTTCAGTTGTTGGTTCTTTAGGTTGCCAAACGCGTACATAATCCACAAGCATATCAGAACGCGAACCGTCTAGATAACTATCAATATGTTTAGTAGCATCGGTGAAGTCACGTGGACTATTTTTTCCATCTTTAAGAAATGATCCTCCAACAATATGAGTAAATCGAAGAGCCATTGTGTTGTCTGGGTCTACAAAAGGAGTTTTTACATTCAGTTTATTATAATCAACTGTGTGAAATTGCTTACCGTCATAAAAAAATGTCATTTTGTCACTTTGTTTTAAGACGCCATATGTATGAAAATCAGTTTGTGTGTCACCATTATTAGGGATACGCTTTGCGTTCTGTTGACTATAATCAGCATTAACTTTAAACGGTGAATGAACATTAGCTTGTAAGTAATTCGGATCATACCCTTTAGATTCTAGGATATCAATTTCACCACTAGCAGGCCAATCGGGAAACTTTGTGCCAAACATCCAGAATGCTGACCAGGAAGACTCACTCATAGGTAATTTGACACGAGCTTCAGCATAATAATCACCCTTAAACGCTACCTTAACATTGCCCTTAGAATCCACGGTTTGGATTGCGCCAGATGTGAATGGAGCAGGATATTCTTCTATAACCTTACCATTTTTATCCAATCTCGTGTTTGTTCGAGGGACGGTTTCCATTTGGTTTGTTTCTGAATTCCATTTTTCGCGCGTTGGTGAGTAGCGAGCTGTAAGATGCAAGACACCATCAGATACTGAAACATTTTCTGGTTTATCAGTAAAATGCATTTGAGTTTTAGCCCTAGTATCGAAAGAAGAATACAGATAACCCCATTTTGTTTGGTCTAACTCATTTCCGTTAAACTCATCATTCCATAACACGTTGTAATTAGTAGGTACTCCTTCAGGCAATGTATACTTAGGTAATTCACTATCTTTACCGGACTCAGCGTAGGCTGTATTTATTGAAGTAAAAAAGTTGCTACTTAAAATAGTGCTGGCACCTAAAATGATTAGTCCTATCCTAAGTTTTTTGTACTTACTAGGAATATTTTTCATAAATATCCTCCTATTTTTCAAATTTTTTTAAATGATAAATTCATTTAAGAGAAGGTTTAAAATAAATATATACTACTTAATATAAATTAAAACTATACTCTCTACTCATTTTATCATAATTAAAGATATTTTCAATTATTAGTTAATAATAATTGTTAAATAATTTGATTTTTTTCTAATAAAATTATATCATATATACAAAAAAAAGAAGTGGTGTATTACATTAATGACGGGCAAGATCATTTCTATGTAATTTAATTAAGGGTTATAAAAAGAATAGCAAAAAGAAAAGTCCCATAAGATCTATAATGAAAAGTGACCAAACCATCATTGGAAAGATTCTTATGACAGCTATCGCAGAAAGTCTGTCTGTCTCTACTTCAACAGTCATTCGTAAATTGAAAGAATTCAAATTCAAGACAGATTTATCTTTCCTTCTAACTCACATGTCTTGGGATGAATACAGCTTCAAGAAAGGGTTGATGAGCTTCATTGCACAGGATTTTAATTCCAGAAAGATCGTAGCTATTCTGGATGGGCGGACTCAAGTAATTATTCGCAATCATTTCCTTCGCTATTCTAGACAGGTGAGAAGTCGAGTGAAAGTCATTACCATGGATATGTTTAACCCCTACTACGATATTGCCAGAAAACTTCGCTTTCGAATTTCAAGGCTCAGGCTGAAACAGTCCCCCAGACTGTTTCACTCCCAAACGCTAAAATCGTTCTGGATCGTTTTCACATTGTACAACATCTAAGTCGTGCTATGAACCGTCTTCGCATCCAAATCATGAATCAGTTTGATCGGAAATCGCACGAATATAAGGTACTGAAACGTTACTGGAAACTCATTCAACAGGATAGTCGTAAACTCAGCGATAAACGTTTTTATCGCCCTACTTTTCGCTCACACTTGACCAATAAAGAGGTTCTAGAAAAAGTCGCTTTCATACTCTCAAGAACTTAGACAGCACTACGACCTCTATCAACTATTATACTTTCATTTTCAAGAGAAACAAGCTAACCATTTCTTTGATCTTATTGAAGAAGCGATTTCTTGTGTAAATCCTATTTTTCAAACTGTTTTTAAGACCTTTTTGAAAGATAAGGACAAGATCATAAACGCACTGGAACTGCCATACTCAAATGCAAAACTAGAGGCTACTAATAACCTCATTAAGGTCATCAAGCGCAATGCTTTTGGCTTCCGGAACTTTGAAAACTTCAAAACTAGAATCCTCATCGCTTTGAACATCAAAAAGGAGAGAACCATTTTGGTTCTCTCCTTTTTGTAACGTCTTATCAACCTACTACAGTTGACAAAGAGTCATTTTATCTAGTATTTATTGTTTATTTACGAGATGATTTACGTTTCAAAGAGACTGCACCTACTAACGTAAGTACTCCTGAGAATACAAGGCCAGTTGCTACAACTTCACCGGTACTTGGAAGAAGTGATTTGTGACCTCCACCGTTTCCTGATGATTGGGCTAGGCTTTCTTCCTTACTATTTTGAAGTGCTTCTTGGGTTGTAGGGGAATTCCAATCATCTTTGCTACCTTGATTTTCTGGCGTTGCAGGATTTTCTGGCGTTACAGGATTTTCTGGTGTTGCAGGATTTTCTGGTGTTGCAGGATTTTCTGGTGTTGCAGGATTTTCTGTAGTTCCAGGGTTTTCTGTAGTTCCAGGATTTTCTGTAGTTCCAGGGTTTTCTGTAGTTCCAGGGTTTTCTGTAGTTCCAGGGTTTTCTGTAGTTCCAGGGTTTTCTGATGTTTCTTCAGTTGTAGTTGTGGTTGAAGTAGTCGTAGGCTCTTCAGTTGTAGTTGTGGTTGAAGTAGTCGTAGGCTCTTCAGTTGTAGTTGTGGTTGAAGTAGTCGTAGGCTCTTCAGTTGTAGTTGTGGTTGAAGTAGTCGTAGGCTCTTCAGTCGTTGTAGTTGTAGAAGTAGTCGTAGGCTCTTCAGTCGTTGTAGTTGTAGAAGTAGTCGTAGTAGGCTCTTCAGTTGTAGTTGTGGTTGAAGTAGTCGTAGGCTCTTCAGTCGTTGTAGTTGTAGAAGTAGTCGTAGGCTCTTCAGTCGTTGTAGTTGTAGAAGTAGTCGTAGTAGGCTCTTCAGTTGTAGTTGTGGTTGAAGTAGTCGTAGGCTCTTCAGTCGTTGTAGTTGTAGAAGTAGTCGTAGGCTCTTCAGTTGTAGAAGTAGTTGTAGTTGTTGTTTCTTCCGTGGAAATTGGCTGCCATACGCGTACATAATCTACAAGCATATCTGAACGAGAACCATCACGGTAACTGTCGATATGTTGAGTAGCATCAGTGTAGTCACGGCCACCAGGCGTTCCGTCTTTTAGGAATGAACCACCAACCATATGACTTAGACGTAAAGTCATACCATTTTCAGGATCAGCTAATGGATTTGGGTCCTTAATGTCCTTCATTAGAACAGTTCCCTTAAGCTCTCCATCATAATAGAAGTTGACACTATCCTTAGTCTTTAAGACTCCGTATGTGTGGAAGTCAGACTGTGTATCTCCATTATTAGAAATTTGCCTTTGGGTTTGTTTGCTATTTCTAGCTCCCTCTGATTTAGGTGTATGGGTATTGGCTTGTAGAACGCTTGGATCATATCCTTTTGATTCAAAGACGTCGATTTCACCATTACCAGGCCAGTCCTTGCGATTCGTACCAGTTAACCAGAAAGAGGACCATGATGATTCACTCATTGGTAATTTGATACGAGCTTCAGCATAGAAATCACCTTTAAAAGATGCTTTTACTTTACCTTTGTCATTAAAAGTATTAATGGCTCCAGATGTAAACGGTGCAGGGTATACTTCTACATTCCCGTCTTTGTCTTTTCTGGTATTTGTTCTTGGAATAGTTTCCATTTGTTTAGTAGCTGAGTTCCACCTTTGTCGTGTTGGTGAGTAAAGCGCTGTTAGATGCAGAACTCCATCGGACACTGAAACGTTTTCCGGATTATCAGTATTGTGCATTTGAGTTCTTGCAGCAGTGTCAAAACTTGAATAGGCATAGGCCCATTTTGATTGGTCAAGTGATGTACCATTGAATTCATCGTACCATGTCAATTTATAAGTGTTAGGATCGATGTCGGGTGAAGTGATTGGTAAAGGTTTGTTTGTTGATTCATTACTTACGCTAGAATCAGCATTTACTGTACCAGATGAAGCTAAAAAACTAGTGCACAGAATTGTAGCTACTCCTAAAAAATTCAATCCTACACGAAACGATTTGTGTTTAGTAGGCATATTTGCCATGCGTAGTACTCCTATTTTATATTGTAGTTTTGAAGGATCTTTCAGATTTTATATTGTAGTTTTGAAGGATCTTTCAGATAAAAATCTGCAAAACAATTTTCAAAAATTGTTTTCTATATTACGTTACCGTTGTGTATATTTTTTTATGAAAAAAATATCTTATTTATATTATTGTAAAAATATATCACTACGTATTATCGAATACCCTCTCATTCTACCATAAAGAAATGTAATTTTCAATTATTTGTTTTTAAAATTTTAGGATAAGAATATGAATGCACTGAAACTTTCTTATCAATGCAACCATTCAAAGTTACGAATAGCCTTATCGCTTTGAACAACAAAAAGGAGAGAACCATTTTTGTCCTCTCCAGCTTGTAACTTTTCATCAACTCATTTCAGTTGACAAAGAGCTGTATTTGATTGTAGTTATATTTTTTGTATTCATCTATTCTGTTTCCTCATGGAATTGTTGGTAAAAATCAACCTTGACCTGGATGAAAGTTTCTAAGTCTCTTAAGAGTTGGAGCAAGGTGGCGCGTGTTTCGAATTCTTCACGGGTCTTAGGAAGAGGACGTTCGCGGAAAATCGCCAAATACTGACTAATATCATCAAGAAGATCTTGGGCAGGATTTCTTGGCTTAACTGTTGAGCCGTTTTCTTAAATAGTTGTGCCAGGATTATACTTTCACTCGCCGCTAACTGACAGCGATTGACGTTTTCTGCCATATCCCGCAGAATATCGTTTTGTCGCTTGCGCATTTCGAAGTAGTGAATATGGTAGTTGGTTTGGTGAAAGAGGTGGTTGGAATGGTCCAGATAAACTAGCTTCAAAGCGTCCTTTAGGATACCATCCAACTCCTTAATCAAGCGAGCATCATTGCGACCATCCCCTTTACTAAGTAATTCCGCAAAACGACCAAGGATCTTTTTCAGTTGGTCTTCAACAACATCATGGTAGTGATCGATCGCTCCCTGATTAGAAGGCATATAGAGATTGGCCAGCAAGGCAAAGCTGGTCCCAATTAAAAAGAGAGCAAGTTCATTGAGCAAGAGCCCCCAGGAGGTAGACTGCTCAATCAAGAGGTGGGTAACCAACACCGTACTAGGGGTGATACCGATCTGCCAACCCAATAGAAAGGCACCAGGAACATAGAGAGCGATAAAAACTCCCAGTGCCCAGAGGTTGAATCCAAAAAAGGAAAAAGCGAGACTTCCGATAGCAAGGGCTAGCAAGGTCGACATAAAGCGCTGGTAGGCTTGCTTGATGGTACTGCGACGCGTATCAGAGATGCTCAAGATGGCAATGACGCCAGCTGAGATGGCATAGGTCAAGCCCAGAGCATAAGCAAGGGCAGCTGCTAAACAGGTGGCCAAGGTGAGCTTAATGGTTCGTTGAAAAAGAGGCATGGTTTCCTTTCTATTTTACTAGTTTCGCTGAGATAGATTTCATTTCATTATATCATGAATTGGCCTCATCCTCCTTTCTTATGGTATACTAGTTCTATGGAAAATAACGATATCGTATACGGTGTCCATGCAGTCACCGAGGCTTTACAAGCCAATACAGGCAATAAATTATATATTCAAGAAGACCTCCGAGGGAAATGTCGACAAGATCAAGGCCTTAGCAGCTGAGAAAAAAGTGTCGATTTCTTGGACGCCAAAGAAAACCCTGCAGGAAATGACAGAAGGAGCTGTTCACCAAGGCTTTGTTCTTCGAGTGGCAGCCTTTGCTTACACCGACTTGCCAGCGATTCTGAAACAGACAGCCCAAGAAGAGAACCCGCTTTTATTGATTCTCGATGGCTTAACAGATCCGCACAATCTTGGATCTATCTTGCGGACAGCTGATGCGACCAATGTCTCAGGAGTCATCATTCCTAAGCACCGAGCGGTTGGGGTGACCCCAGTGGTGTCAAAAACTTCTACCGGAGCAGTGGAACACATTCCCATTGCGCGTGTGACCAATCTTAGCCAAACCTTAGACAAGCTAAAGGAAGAGGGCTTCTGGATCTTTGGAACCGACATGAACGGCACGCCATCTCATCAGTGGAATACGGCTGGCAAGTTAGCCTTGATCATTGGCAATGAAGGAAAAGGGATCTCAGCCAATATCAAAAAACAAGTCGATGAGATGATCACCATTCCCATGAATGGTCATGTGCAAAGCCTCAATGCCAGTGTGGCAGCAGCCATCCTTATGTATGAGGTCTTTCGCAATCGACTATAATCCTAGAAAGGCAATGATATGAAACGAAAAATCTTATTGGTTGACGGCTATAATATGATTGCCTTTTGGCAGGAGACCCGCCAGCTCTTTCAAAAAAGTGAGCTCGATGCAGCCCGCAATATCCTCCTGCAAAAACTGAGCCACTATGCTAGCTTTGAAGGGATCGAAGTCATCTGTGTCTTTGATGCCCAGTATATGCCAGGAGTGCGGCAGACCTATGAGGAGTTCAATGTTCAGGTGGTCTTTACCGGTGAGGATGAGACGGCAGATGACTATATCGAGCGCTTGGCGGCAGAGCTTAACACGCCCCTCCACCAAGTATCAGTAGCGACCAGTGACTTAAATGAGCAATGGACCGTCTTTGCTCAAGGAGCTCTTCGGGTATCTGCCAGAGAGTTAGAAAAACGGGTCGCAGTCGTCAAAGGAAACCTCAATCAAGCGCAGCGAGTGGTTAACGATCAAAAACCACCCATGCGACCGCTCGATCACGAAGTATTGCGACAATTACAAGAAATGATGGGAGACAAGTAATGACATTTGCTATTTTAACCGATTCGACCGCAGATTTAGACCAAAACTGGGCCAAGGAACATCAGGTGACCATTCTTGGCTTGACCATTGAGTTAGATGGGACGGTTTACCAGACAGTAGGCCAAGCTCAATTGACCAGCCCGGAGCTTTTAGAAGCCATGAAAAATGGGGCCAAACCGACAACCAGTCAGGTCAATGTGGGCCAATTTCAGGAAACCTTTAAACAATTTGCCAAAGAAGGAAAAGATCTGCTTTATGTGGCCTTTTCATCAGTCTTATCTGGGACCTATCAGAGTGCAGTCATGGCACGAGACCTGGTTTTAGAAGACTACCCGGAAGCCGTGATCGAGATTGTCGATCAGAAGGCTGCTGGGATTGGAGAGGGTTATCTGGTCATGCGAGCAGTAGCTGCGCGTGATGCAGGTCGTTCATTAGCAGAAGCCAAAGAAGAAATCATGGACCTAGCGCCAAAACTGCGGACTTATTTCCTAGTTGATGACCTCTACCACCTCATGCGTGGCGGCCGTCTCTCAAAAAGTGCCGCGATCATGGGAAGTTTGGCCAGCATCAAACCCATTCTCTGGATAGATGCGGAAGGGAAATTAGTCCCTATTAGCAAGGTTCGGGGACGCAAAAAAAGCTGTCCGGGAATTACTGGAGCTGATCAAAGCAGATATCGGTGAAAGCACAGCCTTGGTATCTTATACCAACGATCTAGAAGGAGCCGAAGCACTGAAGCAAGAAATGCTTGCGCTTGAAGGCATCGATGAAGTTCTCGTGATGCCTCTTGGACCGGTTATTTCAGCCCACGTCGGCCCGAATTCCTTGATCGGATTTGTCATTGGAAAAGAAAATCGCAAATAATTTTCCAAATCGGTTGACTTTTTATCTTAGAATTTTGATACAATAGTAGGCGGTATTGTTTACCCCATTTGTAAGGCCCCGGAACCTTTCAAATAACTTGCGGACCGGAACATCCGCCCTGTAAACAAAAACGACATTCATATAGGAGAAATCATGAACAAAACTACATTCATGGCTAAACCAGGCCAAGTAGAACGCAAATGGTACGTTGTTGACGCAACTGATGTACCTCTTGGACGCCTTTCAGCAGTTGTTGCTAGCGTGCTTCGCGGAAAAAACAAACCAACATTCACACCTCACACTGATACAGGTGACTTCGTAATCGTTATCAATGCTGAAAAAAAGTTAAATTGACTGGTAAAAAAAGCAACTGATAAGATCTACTACACTCACTCAAACCACCCAGGTGGATTGAAATCAATCTCTGCTGGTGAACTTCGTTCTAAAAAAATGCAGTACGTTTGATCGAGAAATCAGTTAAAGGTATGCTTCCACACAATACTCTTGGTCGCGCTCAAGGTATGAAATTGAAAGTATTCGTTGGAGCTGAGCACACTCACGCTGCACAACAACCAGAAGTTCTTGATATTTCAGGACTTATCTAAGGAAAGGAACAATAAAGTATGTCACAAGCACAATATGCAGGTACTGGACGTCGTAAAAACGCTGTTGCACGCGTTCGCCTTGTTCCAGGAACTGGTAAAATCACTGTTAACAAAAAAGATGTTGAAGAGTACATCCCACACGCTGACCTTCGTCTTGTAATCAACCAACCATTCGCAGTTACTTCAACTGTAGGTTCATACGACGTTTTCGTTAACGTTGTAGGTGGTGGATACGCTGGTCAAGCAGGAGCTATCCGTCACGGTATCGCTCGTGCCCTTCTTCAAGTAGACCCAGACTTCCGCGATTCATTGAAACGCGCAGGACTTCTTACACGTGACTCACGTAAAGTTGAACGTAAGAAACCAGGTCTTAAGAAAGCTCGTAAAGCATCACAATTCTCAAAACGTTAATCAATACGATTATATCAACGTTTCGAAACACTTCATGGTTCACACCATGGAGTGTTTTTTTGATGATTTTTAGCAAAATTCACACCACTTTTCACACCAAATTCACACCATTACTTTTTAAGATTACGAAAGGCAATTTCTCCAACAGCCATTGGGATTACGTTTGAAGTGTTCACATAAGTCTTAGTTGTAATCGTATCACTATGAGTGAGTGCTTCAGAAATAGCCTCCATAGAGGTTCCAGCCTGTTTAGCGAGTGTAGCTCCTGTATGTCGTAATTTATGAGGGGTTGCATGTGCGAGTTCTGGATGACGACGCTTAACAGATTTCATCTTGTTGTTAAGATAATCAGCATGGAGACAACTGTTTACATTTCCCTTTGTATCAATATACGTAAAAACATACTGTTCAGGAGTTTGCATGATGTTAAATGAAGCCAGTTCAGATTTTTGTTGCTTCTTCCAAGAATTTAACAAGTCGGTAAGTTCTTGTGGAATCGAAAAAAATCGTCTTTTTATTCCCTTTAGTTGACTTTCGATTTTTATATCGATCTAAGGCTTGAAGCAATTGAATTTGTTGATTTTTGAAATCAATATGTTTCCATTGCAAAGCGTAGCTCTCTGACTTTCTATCTCCTAAAAAGAAGGTAGTATAGAACAAAACATAGTCTTTGAATAGAATTTTTTCAGTCTCCAAATCCTTTTCAAAAGCTGTAAACCATGCTTGAAGTTCTTCTTGAGATAGATATAAATCTTCATCTTTTTTAGATTCCTGTAGCTTGATTTTTCTTAGTGGCTTTTGATACGGCTTATAGTTTTTGATAGGCGATTAGTTTCGATATACTCTAATTCTTCTGCCCAGTCAAAGATAGAGTTAACGTAGCTCCTGATAACTTTGAAATTTGCATATTCTTCAGCCTTTTGAGTCAATAGATTTAGTACAACTTGCTTATTTTGATTAAGAAAGTCTATTGAATAATTCCCAAGTAAGGGTAAGATGTGTTTTCTAAAAAGCAATTTCTGTTCCAACTATGGTTGCTTGAGAAGGTGGTTTAGTAGTAGAAGTAGTCTGACCTGCTTTGTAGGATTCCCACCAAACGTTTTGATAGAAAATCTGAAAAAAAGGATAGAACCACTATTTTTCTAATGAGACGGAATCTCCACTAAGAATTTTATCAAACTTATTTTGAAGTTCTAGTTCATATTTTTTTGCGTCATTCCTTGTTTTGAACCGTTTTTCAATCACTTTCTTATCAACACCTAGTGAAGGCCTCACTTCCTCAGGAATATAGACACGTAAGCGATAGGTTCCGTTTTTTTAGTTTTTATAATAGACATAGTATTCTCCTTTTTGAATTGAGCTAGAAAAATACCATGGTTACATTATAACAAACGACCATAGAATTTCTACTGCTTTTTGTAACCAGCGATTGATTTCAGATTTTGCTAAAGCGAACAGTTTTACCAATCTTAATGCAAGGCAATCCTTGCTTAATCCACTTGTCTAAAGTATTATTTGTTATATTCAAATACTCACAAGTTTGCTTTTTTTATTTAAAAAAATGATTGGTATTTTCATTAATATCTAAAAAATTTATCCAGTTCTTTTTTAACAGTATCTGATATTAGTAATTGAAGTTGCCTAACCATTTCGTCGTCTGGAATAAATAAATTCATAAATAGTCCTGTTTATTTCTTTCTATTAGATTTAAATTTAATTAGTTTGGATTTTTTTAAGTCTTCAAGGGTTGAAGAGTTAAAAAAATAGGAAAAACGTTGCTGTAGTAATACTTTTTCCATTTTTTTTAATCAGAATTTATATTAAAATGGAAGAAGTATTTATTTGAATTTCATTTAAAAAAAGAATCCAGGGATGAACCAATGTCTTTATCCTTGATTTTTATTAACGTCATTAATAAAACTATCTTTTTCTTCATTAGTAAAACTAGGGATTTTTAAAAAAAAATGGAGTTTATTATTTTGATTACTCTTGTAACAACCAAAAGTCAAAGATAGTAACAAGATATAGACTATTTAGCATTAAGCTAAAGAGATATAGTACTTGCCATGTAATCATAATAGAAAGAAAAATAACTCTCATTTTTTTCAAATCATTCCTCCTACTTTCTTTAATCAGATTTTTTTAGTTCTTGCACAGTTTTTTTGGATTTACAAATTCAGATGCATCAATAAATAAAAAAATAGATTCATCCAATGTTATTGGATATAAATAATCCATAGCATGATTTAGTTGAGTTTCAAAAAAAGTTTTTCATATATCCATCTTTACCTTTTTTTCTTCATACAATTCTTTTAACTTATTTTTGAGTATCTCTTACTGAAGTTTGAACAATTATCTTAAAGTTGCAAAAATCCTTTCTTAATCACACTATATACAAATGAATAGAGCTGATCATTGTTTAGTTTATCCAAGTCAGTACTCTTGAATTCACTTTTTAATTTTTTTGTTCATTCAGTGTCATTTCGTATCTATAAATGCGATATTTACGAGATACGTTTGATTCAATCTGGTTATTATGTTCAGCTTTTGCTGTTTTTATCGTAAAGAACATGCAACAAGTTTTTCATTTTTTTACTTGAAATAATATGGTGGTCTTCGGGAGTTGAACATTTTGTATAAACTTTTTTTATTTACTTGAGATGTATTAGATAGAGCCCTCAATAATAAATTTCTTGTTTGAAAATGAATAATCGCATCAGTAGCAAATGTAAATGAGATTTCCATTTGATGAATCCTAATTGTTGTTGGGATAATCCAAATACCAGTTTGCTGTTTGATTTTCCGTTACAACTTTTATTAGTTTCTTTCGTATTGCAGAAATAGAGAGTTTCAAAATTGAGACCTCCATGATTCAGTTGTAGTAAGCAATAATTAACAGTATCTCCGATTTCTTTTTTTATAAATTTTTTTCCAATTTCAAGTCTTCCGAATTCCCTTGATTGGATAATTAAATCTTCAATCTGATTTGAATTGTAATTTAATTTTTTTAACTTTATCAGGATTCTTTTTGCTGTATTCTATCAGTTTTTTTCGATGTCAACAATTAGATTTTCACCCAAGTTAAAAATCCATGCGATCAAAGCCCCAGAAGGAATTCATTAAAAGTAAAACAAGATTGAATTTCTTTCTCATTTAAATGTTTCTGTTCAGTAGAAACTTTTAGCATTCCTTTTTCATGTTTTTAATGTTTCCTTTTTACTATTATTTTTTTGTTAGGAAGTATATTTTTAATTCAATTTAAATCCCCTATATATAGGGTATGCCATTTTTTTGACAGAAAACGCCTTTTTTAAAAAAAAAGTGAAAAAAATGGAAGAAATTTTTGAAAAAAACAATAAAATACACAATGTTTAATTGTTAAAAAAACGCGTAATGATAAGGGTTTGGAGAAAAAAATTAGGTTTTTTTCCCTACTTTATTTATTTTTATTTCAATGAGAGATATACAATTATTTTTTTAGAAGTACTTATTAGTTTGCTTGTGCGATTAACTTGTAAGCATAGGACTTTTGAAACTCTTCTGGTCGATTATGTCCGAGAGCACGTGATACAATTAAACAAGCCTTTCCTATCAAGGACAACGCCTTTTTAATTCTCCCCGTAGATAAATTTTTTTCTTTTTTTATCTTTGATATCTTTGGGATCTCTCGCGACAAGAAGATAAAGACGTTTTTGCGTATTCAGCACGATATTTATGAGGTTTTAAAGCAGATGGAACTTGAAACACACGCTTTTTACCAGCTAGCTTAAACTCCTCAACAAGCCTCTCTAATTCTTCTTTGTCTCGTGTGATAATCGGAACCCAACGATCTCTAGCTCCTTTTGTTTTATGCTTTTTTCCAATGATTTTAAGATAATATCGGCCATCCTCACGTTGGTAGAGTGAGTCACCAGTAATTGCTTTTAGCTCATTTTTTCGTAGTCCAGTGGCAGATACGATTGAAAACCATCGATTATTCGTTTCTTCAGACATTCTATCGTCATTAGATTTTAAGCGATTATTTTTTTTGTTGGCTCGATATCGAATATCTGTTGCAATAAAAGCAGTAGAAGATACGCCTAAGACTTTAGCTAATGCTGCTTTGTATGTTGATTGGGTTGGTGCAGAAAGCCCAGTTTTTTTACAATGTTCTAAGTATTGATTTACTAAGTCAATCCATACATCTACATTCTTAGATCTTTCAAGAGCTTTTAAATCTTCGGCAGTGGCTGTTGCAGCAACAAAGGAAGCAAATCTGCTCCAGGATCCAGCGTAATTGTGTAAGGTTCGGTCTGTATGGATTAGATAAATGTCCTCTCCCGTTTTTTTGGATTCATTTCGCTTGATACCTTTTCCTTTTTTAAAGCGCGCGACTAGATTAGTCAATCCTTTTGACTGGATGAATTGTTTACGGCCTTCGAAAGTCGTTAGAGAATCAATTTGTTGTTTCTTAGCTTTCTCCTTAGCTTTTCGTCGTTCAGCACGACTACGTTTCTTTTTTGCCATGGTTCTTTCCTTTCTATAGTAGATAATGTGCTTATAAAGATGATCTTAAGAAAAATCTTAAGGTCTTTCTTATTCAAGTTGAAGTAGTGCAGTGACATAAAGCTTATATTCACTGGGATAGTATCTTCCCTTTGCTGAGGGCGCTTCTTAATTGTGATGGCCAAGAAGATAACCAAGCCATTTTACAACATGACAAGTTGACTCAATTCAAATAAGATGTAGAGTTCCATCCTACAGATAAAAAAATCTGTTGTTTTTTTCTTTTTACTCTTTTTCAGGTTTAAATGCTTTTTAATTTAGCGACTGAGTTAAGCTAGTTTTTTTGTATTTGATTTTTTTAGACTTTTGCTATTTACTTTCTTTTTTTATACTTTTTATTCTTTACTTTGTTCCAATAAAAATCTTCTTAAACTGCTGTTGACATTGCTTCTGTTATTTACACATTTATTTTTTTAAGTTAATAATATACAAAAACTGGTTCTTTTCCTAACCCGGCTTAAACCTGCTGTTTCCACGATAGCTACCTCCTTTTTAAACATAAAAAAACGTAGCTATATTAGTTACGTCTCTACTTAATCAATATTTAGTTACTAATAGTATGCCATAAATTGATAAAAAAATAAAAAAACAAATTTCATCTCTTTTTGTGTTATACGGTTTTACTTCGGACTGTGTGTTTAGCGTGACTTACATACGTTTCTGTCAACGCTAAACACACAGAAAAAGATAAAGTTAATTTGTTAAGTGCAAGAGTAATTATTTGGAGAATCATTAAGCATTTAGAGTCATCTGACCATAAACCTATATTTATACTGAGAAGGTTTAATACTTTTTGGTTGCCTACTATATCTAAAGTTTTTGCAACACGACCTGAATTTCACAATTGAAGAAACAAATCAAATCATAAACGCTTTTAGATGAAGAATATTTTTTTACTGTTAGGAAAAAAAGGATTACAACGGTCAATCAGGGTATTTTGGGAGAAATTTTTGTAAAAAAACAATGAAAGAATAAGTGATAGTAGTTTTAAACGTTTAGTTAAAAGAAACCTTAGGGGAATATGTGAGAAAGTAAAAGTGAGGATGGATTTATATCAACAGTTGTAGATAAAAAAATTCCATATCTTGTTTATTGATGAAGTTCATCTGTTAGGGAGGAGCAAAACACCTAACAGATTTGTTAAAACCTTCATCAGATTATAAACTGCAGCCCAAAAACATAGACAAAAAAAATTTATCTTCTTGGGCTAAGAGCATTTTTATAGTACTTTTTTTGAAAAAAATCGTTTTTTTATTTTTTTACAGAAAAAAATGGCATAATAATAGTGAAGATAAAAAAAGGCAGTGGTGAACTGTCTTTTTTTATTCCTAAAAAAAGGAGGTAGTAGATGCTCAAGCCAAATCATTTAATAATAATATTAAAGAGAGTAAGGCCACCGTAAAAGCTAAGGATGAAAAAAATCTTTTTAAAAAAAATAATAGGAGGTAAATAAAATGAAAACCTATAAAAAAAGTATGTAGTTTTTCAAGTCAACAATATATTTCAGAATTAATTAATCATAATGAAGAAGTTAATATTAGAATGTTTTTATTCAACATTTGATGAGGATCAGTATATTTCAATCTTGAATGATCAAGATCAAGAAGTATCATTCAATTTTGTAAATGATAGTATTGAAATTGAATTGATTGATCCATTGTGTGAGAAAATTTTGATTACATTTGATACTGTAGAACAGACAGCCAAAGTTCATCAAGTAATTAAATTTCTCTTAGATTTGTTTTTTTAAATTCAATTGGCATGAATCAGTTGCGGCGTTATCAGTTGCAGATTTCTGGGAATTGATCAAGAATTACGAGAAAGATAACCTCGATATGACATTTGGTTACCCAAAAATCGCAGGCTCAAATAGCTAATAGCCATATTTTTTTAGGCACGAAAAAAAGTGGGAAAAGGAATTGTTTTTATACTTATCCTTTTTCCACTCTTTTTATTTTGTCTCGTTAATAATAGTGTTAATAGCTGAAATGACTTTATTTTGTTTGTACTCTGGTAAAGATTTGATAGTGTCGATAAGCTGTGCTAAGTCAGTACTTTCTTCTTTAAGTGTTAAATCAAAAAAAGTTTGTAGATCAACATTTAACGCTTCTATAATTTTTCTCAAGCGTACTAATTTTTTTATATTGGGCTCTAAATTTTTCTAACTTATACGCGTAATTGGTACCAAGATCTGCTTTTTCTTCTAATTGTTCCTGAGTCATTCCTGACTGGGTTCGCAGAATCCGTATTCTTTTGCTTATATACTTTTGTAATTTTGACATTTGTAACCTCGTAAGACTATTTTTACAGTCTTAGAAGGTTAGATTCTAGTTCTTAAAAGGTTGGATACAACTTTACAAAGTTGCTAAAATATAGTATAATTCAGGGTGTTTATAATTAAATAGTGATAATTTGCTCAACAATCTATCATAAAGGTGGGAATTATGAAAAAGAAAAACGATCAAAAGCAACTGTATCTGCTGTATCAATAGCTACAGCTTTTGCGGGAATTTCTGTTGTACAAGCGGATGAAGTAACTGCAACTCAGCCAAATGAATCAACATTAAGTGTTGAATCGACGACTCCTTCGTCTACAAATATAAAACAAGTAGACGGAGTGTTTGTTAATAATGGGGTTGCAACTGTAACGAAAAACGCCAACTTCTGAAGTTGTAGAAGAAGCAAGAACGATCAAGGAAGAAACGGATCAATCGGTTTCAAATCAAGAAAGTGCATTAGAAAAACGCTAAGGCTTCGGAAGCAACCGCTACATCAAAAAGTTTCCGAGGCAAATGTTGACTTAAAGAATGCTGAGGCGAATAAAGAATTAGCTACGCCTGAAAAAAATTGAAAAAAACGAAGAATGAAATATCAGAAGTAAAAAGCTGATATTGAGAAAAAGGAAACATCACTAAAAAGATGCATCTGATAAAGTTCTAGTAGCTGAGAAAGAACGTAATCAGCTATCAGAGGTTATTAAAAAAGATCAAGAAAAAATTTCAGAGCAAGAAAAGAAAGTTTCGACAGCTGAGGAAGCTGTAGCAACTGCACAAAAGAATCTTGATGGCACTGGAGCATCGGAAATCATTGCTGAAAGAGACAAAGCAAAAAGTGATGTATCTGAAAAAGAATCAGCAGAATCAGCAGCGAAAAAGGCTTTGGAAAAATGCTATTAGCGAAGACAGAAATAAAGCTGAAGAACTCAGTAAAGCTTCTTCTGATGAAAAAACGCAACTTAGTGCTAGTCAAGTTTCTGCTAAACAATTAGCAGATGCTAAAAAGGTTGCAGAAGAAGCAACAAATACATTAGTGAAGGCTCAAAAAGAGAAAGAAACTGCTCAGAAGGTTCTAGACGGTACTGGCGTTGAAGAAATTGTAGCAGAACGCGATGCTGCTAAGGAAAAATTTAGATGCTAAAACAGCAACTGAAAAATACAGCTAAACAGGAACTTGATCGTGCCAAAAGAAGCAGATGCTAAAAAAAGCTACCGCACTTAAAAAAATGCAAAAATCAGTCGAAGCAGATCAAATAAAGAAAAAGCCAAGAAACGGTCGCAAATTTGTCATCTGCTGAGGAAAAACAAAAAAACAAGCACAAGAGAATCTAAAGAAAGCTCAAGAAAATAAGGTATCAGCGCAAAGTAATCTTGATGCTTCTGAATCACAACTTGCCCAAACAATTGCAAATCGTGATAGCAAAGCAAATGAATTAGCAAATAAACAAAATAGTAAGATAAGTGCAGAAGAAGAGCTCAAAAACAGCTAAAGAAAATGATGCTAAGAAAGCTTCGGAAATTTTAGCTTTAACTACTAAGAAAAACCAAGAAGATGCAAAAAGTAAATGAAACTTCAAATGAGCTATCGAGTGCTACATCAGCAGCTCAGGAAGCAAAAGAGAATAAAGAGAAGGCTGCTAAAGCGGTTGAAACGCTCAATAAACAAATTGCAGCAATTAAAAATCTCACTATTCCTCAATTGCCTCAGGATGTCATTGATGCCTACAAGGCTTATCTAGCCGATGACACAGATGCAAATAAAAATGCATTAAACGACGTTATTCAAAAATGGTTCACCGGTAGTCAATATGATTTTGGAACTCCAGAAACGGAATATTCCCCTGAACACCAAAAATATTGTTATCAAAGGTTGGCCAAATAAGGATATTGTTTTGCCTATCGATGACTCAGAAGTCGATTTGGATAATCTCACAGATAAACAGATTGAAGCTTTGAGCCAATATTATGCACTTCTTGCAAATAATCTTCAAGACCTAGTTTGGGGTAGTCATCATTATATCGTTACCGAAGAGTCTGTTCAAGGGATTAAAAATATTGCAAAAGCTTACGCTGATGAAAATAAACCATATGGTTCAGGACACAGTGATTCAGCTCTGGCGAAAGACGGCCTTGAGTCAATTGCATGGGCTGGAGAAAATATGAGCTTCAACAACACTTTGCTCGGATATGGAGGGTACTATTCAGAAGCTAAAGAAACTCGTAAAGCTACAATGTCTCAATTATATCGTGAAGTGTATGATGCAGTGATTAGCTTTATTACAAACGATGTTCATGCTTACTTCGGTCACATGAAACTCATGATTGGTGAAAAAGCCCCTACAAAAACTTGTGCTGTTGGGGCCGCAAATAGCTTTACCGCCAATGGCGTTGGGCGCATGCACTTTATTAAATTTAAAGGTCAAGATGCTCATCTTGAATACGTTAAAGATGAACAAACTGGAGAATATCATTTTGTTAATGTTGATGATTACTATGATAAAGGAATTGCCAAACCTCTAGCTACTCCATTTGATACTTCAAAAATGGAAGATGAATTAACAGCTGCTAAAACTAAGCAGACTGCAGCAAATACAGCAAATGATTCTGCACAGAAACGTTTGGAAAAAGCTAAATCAGAAAACGATTCAAGTACAAAAGCTCTCAAAGAAACCACAGCAAAATTAGATGCTCTCAATGCTACTCCTGACCAAACACCTGCAGCTACTACTAAATTGGGAATCGCTACACAAAATTATAATGAAGCACAAACCCAATTTAATAAGGCTCAAGATGCACTCGATCAATTAAATGCTGATATTCAAAGCAAGCGTCAAGCTTTAGCAAATGCAAAAGACAATTTAGACCAGGCTACAACAGCAGAAGTAAAAGCTAAATCTGATCTTGAAAAAGCAAAACTAGAAAATCAAAATGCCAATCAAAATCTGAAACAAACTCAAAAACTTGTAGCAGAATTAATGTCAGTTCCTGATCAAACTCCAAGTGCACAAAAGAAATACGACAATGCGAAACAACTAAAAGAAGAAGCTGAAACAAGATATATCAAAGCTCAAACAGCTCTGGATAACTTAAATGCAGACCTTCAAGTTAAGCAAAAAGCATTAGAAACTGCAAAAGAGCAGCTTGAAAAAGCAAAAGCAACAGATAAGACTGCAAGAAACAATTTAGATGAAGCAACAAAAATTCATGAAAAACATTTGGCAGCCTTAAATGCTACACGTCAAACGATTGCAAGATTAAACTCAATCTCAGATAAGACACCTCTTGCACAAAAGAATCTAGATGAAGCTTCTCAACAATTGATTGCTGCCAAAACTCGTTATACAAAAGCACAATCAGCAGTTGAAAATCTAAATGCAGATATTCAAACAAAACAAAAAGTTTTAGCAGAGGCGCGTGCAGAATTGGATAAAGAACTTAAAGTTCTTTCAGAACTTAAAGCTGAAAAAGCTAAGGACGAAGCAGAACTCAGAAACCGTCAGAATAAAGTTGAAGAGTTAAAAGCTAAAGAAAGTCAAATTAAGGATGCAATGTCTAAATTAAAGACTAACTTAGTTGCTTTAGAAACACTTTTGGATCATTTTGAAAATGCTGATGCATATTTGAAGAAAGCAAAAGATGCATATGACAATGCAGTTGAAGAGCATCGTTTAGCACTTGAGAATGTAGTAAGAGAGGAAGCTAAACTTAAAACACTTTTACAAGATCAATTGGATGCAACTGCACAATATGAAGCAGTTAGGGAAGCCTATTTAAATACTCGTACAAGACAAAGCGAAGTCTTTAACGATAAAGTAGATCACAAGATGATTTCTCTGAATCCTACGTTAGAAAAGAGTATACCAGAAAATACTTTTAACGAACGAGTATATAGCTATGCTGGAAATCAAGCTAAATATGCTGCAAATAGAGCCTTGCCTAATACAAGTTCAATTGAGAATTGGTTAGTATTTGCAATGGGAATTGTTCTTTGTAGTTTTGGTATTTCAGTATCACGGAAACATCGTAATTAATAAAGGTAGTTAAGTATTTCTTATTGTAGTAGTGAATAAAAGTTTATCATTCAAAAATTTGATTTTTTTACTAATGATTTTTAGTGAAACTAGGTATATGAAAAAAATAATAAATATCTTTAGATATTTATAGGAGAAAAATAATGAAAAAAATTATTGCTTTAGTTGTTTTAGTACTTGCAGGTTGCCGGTGGGGTATTCTTTTTCTTGAATCAAAATTCAGGACCAGAGAAGCAAATTATTGGTACTTGGTATGATAGTAAACACGATTCAACTATCGTTTTTCAATAGCGATAAAACACTAGAAGTAACAAATAATAAAGACGAATCTAGAGATGGTACTTGGAAAAATTGCTGGGAAATACGTCAAATTAAAGGTTTCTAGTGCAGCGAGTGCTAAAAGCTGAATTACCTGGAAAAGATGAAAAAGAGTAAAATATTTAAAGATTCAATTTAATTCAATTGAAACTGTTAACAGTGATTTTTCGAGTGGCAGACGGAACTTTTTGAAAAACAGTAATATAATTTAAGTATCTATCTTAAATATAGTTAGAAGATAAATAATAAAAAGGATTTGGAATTAATGTTATTGTTAACATGATTCTAAGTCTTTTTATTGAGATTTTATCAAATGATAAATTGTAAAATATAGTGCAACAAAAAAACTCATAGCGTTTCATTGGTGTAAACTGTAAGTAACCACACAAACAGAACCCGAGGAAAAAAACTATGAGCTACTCCCATCTTACCATAACCGACCGAATAAAGATAGAAACTTACTTGGATTTAGGTTTAAAATCTTGCCAAATTGCAAGTAAACTTGACTTTCATAAGTCTACCATTTCAAGAGAGTTAAGACGATGCCAAAATGGTTACTACGCCGTCTTAGCACAGGAACAGTACGACCACAGGGCTAAGCAAAAGGGTCGGAAGTCTTGTTTGACACCAAAGTTGAAAAAGGAAATTGAGAAGGGGTTAAAAGCCTCTTGGTCACCTGAACAGATTTGTGGTCGCTATCAGCTTGAACAAAAAGCCAATGGTAGCTTTTAAAACCATCTATAACTGGCTCTATGCTGGTTTGATTGATCTGGATTTAAGCGTCCTGCGCCGAAAGGGAAAAAGTCGACAGCCCAAAGAAACACGTGGGACATTTAGGATTGGCACGTCGATTGCCAAACGTCCTAAAGAGGTCAGGAATCGTGAGACTTTTGGCCACTGGGAGCTCGATACTGTGGTGTCTTCCAGAGGTAAAAGCAAGGACTGTTTAGCGACCTTTCTAGAGAGAAAAACGCGCTTTTACTTAGCTTTCATTCCACTTTATACTCCTGAGATGAATCCGATTGAGCAAGTCTGGGCGGAGATTCAGAAGCGTGGGTTCGAGAAAAAGATGTTTAAAACTCTCAATGAAGTAATTGATAAGTTGCAAGAAGTGATTAGGAGCTTGCATTGGACAGTACTAAAATCTATTGTTCATAGAAGTTGGATTAGTTTTTGATTTTAGGTGAGTATGAATAATTGAAAAATAAAAGTCATAATGTTATAATTTGTGATATAAAGATAAATATTACATAGAATAGAGGTGGCCATATGGGGAAACTATTGGCGAGCCGAATGCGTAGCCGGAGAAAAAGAACTGAATTTGTCTCAGGTTGAATTGGCTGCTGGTATCTGTGAACAGGCCCAAATCAGTAAAAATTGAGCGAGATGCAGACTATAGTCCTGGCTCAGACTTAATATATGCCCTTGCAAAAAAAGCTAAATGTATCAATGGACTACTTTTTGACGAGGATATCCATGTCGAATCGGAGTTTTTTTGACTCAATTTCGTGCTGTATCTAAGAAATTCTTAGACTTACGAGATTATGATTCACTAAAAATATATCTATGAGTTAGAAGCTGCGAAGACAGTAAAACTCCCTCTCCGATCAGTTATACCTTCAGTGGATAGAGGCTATTGTGTTGTTTAACCATGACCTTAAACAGAATGAAGCGATCAAAAAAATTAGAAGCTATTTTTGTCAAAATATAGCGAATATGATTGGGAATATTTGAATATCTCAAATAGTTTATTACACTTTTTACTTTCAGACGGATGAACTCTCAAAATTTGAAGAAGTCTATAATCGCATGACCAATCTTTTTAAGAGTGTTAAGGTTCGGACAATTGATGAACTTGAAATTCTGATTAAAATGTCGGTATAACTTTTTGTCGGTATCTATGGTTAAACCAGCAAACAGAGAGCGATAAGTGAGACTTTTGAAACGATTGGTATTTGTCTCAAAAAAATAATAGTTTCTACTGTTTAGCTAATCTTTACTGTTTACTTGGGAATGTTAGTGAAGGTTTTGCCCATAGAGATGCCGTTAAACAGTACTTTGTAACAGCGCAGCATGCATACCTGCTAGAGGAAATGATAAGATGGCTTTAGACCTTGAGCGTTTTTATCAATGAAACATTCCCAGCATAATTGTTATAGACAACTCAGTCTTTACTGTGTTGTTTTTTTATATGCATTTATTATAACATCTCTCATGAAACGAGTTATTTCTACGGTTAAAATAAACTTATTCATAATAAAAAAATAAAATAAAAAAATCTTTATAAATATAATTGACAAATAATTTTCTGCGTGATAGAATACAATCAAAGGAATATGAAAGGGGTTGCAAGATATGAAGAAAGCAACTAAAAAGTTTGTTGTCGCAGTTTTATTAGCGGGTTTATTAGTTATTGTTGGTAAACCATCGATAAATCCCCTCCCCCCTTTCTAGGCTTTTGATCCTGGAGAATTATATTCTGTAAAATTTTTAAAATATGAATTGTACAATTTTATGAATAAGCTGGTAGTATTACCAGTTCAAAAGAAAGGATAGTTGCCAATGTACTAAGTTGTCATAAGTTACTAAAAAGAGTTGTAATTGTTAGTTTTAGTCAAAAATGAAATGGAGACTATGTTATGAAGAAAAAGAATTAAGAAGATTATTTCAACATCGTTACTTGCTCTTACCCTAGCTGGTGCAGGTGGTTCAATCGCTTCTGCCGCAACAGTTTATTATAAAGGTTCTGCCGTTTATTGGAACTATGGTCGTACAGTAGGACTTTGGAGTTACTCACACGTTCAATCTGGTGTGTATGAACACGCAGCAAGTGCTAACGGAGGTTTCTCAGGTTGGAAACGGCCAGGAATTGAAGCACGTGCATCTAGATATATTGGAAGTGGTACAGCACAATGTTACTGGAATTGTAGGTAAGCGCCTATGACATACAAAAACATGTTATTAGGTAAAATGAAGTACTTAATCCTGTTTTTGATTGCCATTCAGAGCGTACTACTTGCTCTGATGGCAATTTTTTTTACAGGTGTTCAGTATGAGGAGGCATGGCAAAGTTATAACCGTAATTCTAGGACAGTTACAGTTTATCTTCAAAGATTATCTGAAGAACAGGCGCAAAGTGTATACCAATACTTTTTGGAACAAAGTGACTTGTCTATTTGGACGAAACGTACTACAAATAGTAGTAGGGATGGTTCAATAAATAGAATATATTTAGATGTTCTTGGCAATCCTGAAGGTTTTTCAGATTTTTACAAACGGTGGTAAAATAATTTTATCACGCCAACAAATTTCAGATTTATTATCCCATAGTGACAATAACTTGACTATTGGACTTGATAAGGGAACTGATAATATGCTCTATGAATTACCGAGCTTGTTATTTACAACCCCTGTTGTTATTAATCGGTTAGACCATATTTTTCAAGAAACAAATACAATAAACGGGATATATCATATCAATGGTCTTCAGGACGACCTCTCAAGAGAAACGTTTTTATCAAATCTCTCATCTATTACTGGGATTTCTGTTGAAGACTTGACTAGAGAGTTTTGGCAGTAATACTGTTGAGGGAATTGTGCCAATCGTTTTTAGCTGCTAGTATTGCAGTAAATGCTATGGTTCTTCTTGTTCTTTTTCCTAATATGTGTTTTACAATCCTTTAAACATTTTTGGGACATTGATACTACTTGGATGGGATAGGAAGGAGTTGTGGTCTGCCCTCTTTAAGGATTCTCTTCTGTTTTCTATTTATATTGCACCTGTTTCCGCACTAGCAACTTGGTTTTTGTCAGGTTGGGCTAGTTTTGGATTATCATCATTTGTGTTAGTCTTTGCGGGTACAAGTCTTTCAATCTTGTTACTATTGCTAACATTAATTATTCCAAGTATTGTTGTTTATTGGGTTTCTCCATTAGCTGCAATTCATAAACGGTTACCAATGAAACCATTAATGGCAACCAGTTTGTTATTCTATACTTTAGTAGCTGGTTTATTAATAGCAGTTAGTCATTCCTTAGATGCGCTAATGAATCAGTTCATTGATAATGTCAAAGTAGCTAGGGAGTGGAAAAGTGTCGAAAATATGTATGTTATTTCGGATTTTGTAGAAGGGGATGATATAGGAACCTACTCTGGTAATACAAATTCATTAGAAAGCAGCATGTATCACTTTTACCAACGAATTTCAGAGATTCCAGGTGTTTATATTGCTCAGGGAGAATATCTCGGGCAAGAATACCTTGATACAATCTATGGTACGTATCAAAATGTTCCTAAAAAACCATTTTGGTATTTAACCTATTCTTATAATTACTTATCTGAACTAGGAGTTGAGTTAAGTAATGAAGAATTATCCGAAATACGTAATGGTGCCAGATTGTACCTTATTCCTGATACTCTAGGTTCAGCGGATGTTGAAACCATGAAGGCTTACTTACAAGAAGTTGTTCGAGTAAAACCAGGGGATATAGGGACTAAGTTTACAGAAAATCCAAGATTTTTTTATTTAGAACCTATCAGCCATCTAAGTCCATTTTTACTTGGTCAAGATCAATCGATCGAGGTGTAACTAGTGAAGAACCTGTTATTTTTGTAGCAGCTCCTGAAAACTTGTACTTCATGGAATCAGCAAACCTATCTGTGAGTGGATATGACGGAATTTTGAAAGTTCGTGATAAGGAAACAACGAATCAGGTAAAATCAATTTTAGAAAATGAGTTCCCTGATTTATCAGACAATGCACTGAAATTTACAACGGTTAAGAATTATATCAATGGACTTCAGAAAGATCTCGGCTATACTTTCTACCTATTTGGAAGTATCATTGCTATTATTGTCTTTACTATGATGGCTATCTTTTGGAGTTTTGTCTTGATTTATCGCTTGCTTTTCGAAGAAAAACTGTATGTACAATACTTCATGGGCTTTTCTCCTTGGAAGAGGTATAGCGGTGTTCTTTCTCTTGTCGTTGGTGTTTCTGCGATAGAACTACTAGTTTCTATCTTACTAGGCTCTAAGTTGGGAATAGTTTTAGCACTAGTTACATTTGCTTTCCAATTATTACTTCTTTACTTCAATCTATTCCGTAAAGAAGTAGAAAGTCTCATACAATCGTTTAAGGGGTGATTTAATGTCTATGATTTCCGTACAAAATATGTCAAAAAAATTTGGGTCACGTGAGATTTTAAAAGACTTAAGTTTTGATGTTGAGGAAAATGAATTTGTAGCTTTAGTAGGGCCATCTGGTTCTGGAAAATCTACGTTACTTAATATGATTGGCCTTTTGGATAATATTGATAGTGGTAAGATTTTAATCAACGGGAAGATCTTACCAAAAGTGAATTCGCGTTCTGCGGTTAACTATCGAAAGAATGTTATCAACTATCTATTTCAATCAAATGCACTCATCTCTACATCCAGTGTAAAAGATAATCTCATGCTTGCTATGAACTTTACTAATTTCTCTAAGGAAGAGAAGGAGAAAAAGATTAAAGAAACCTTGCGGTTTGTTGGTTTGGAAAATAGACTAGATAGCAAGGTCAATGAATTATCTGGAGGTGAGCAGCAGAGAATCGCCATCGTGAGAGCTATTCTAAAACCAGGTGATATCATCTTGGCAGATGAACCAACAGGTTCATTGGATCCTGATATGGCTCAAAAATCATTTGACTTAATTCGGTCATTGAGAGATCAGTTTGGAAAAACAATTCTAATCGTCACACATAATTTAGACCATGCGAAACAATGTGATCGAATTGTCTCGTTGAAATCAGCTTTTGTAAATTAGTCTACTCACTCGCAACTGAGACAATCATTTTTAGTCTATAGAACAACGAAGAAAGTGGAAGTTTAAGGATGAAAATTTTTGAATACTATATGACACAACAGCCAAATTTGTACAATCATCTAGAGTTATAAACTTATCTAGTGGTTGAAAATCATATTGATGACATCCTTTGTCTGCATATAATTTTTCAACAATAAATTAGTAGATATGGTTGTTTTTACATTCATTTCAAAAGAAAAACTGTCCCTATCCCACATTGTTTTAAAGGCGAGACTGTGACAGTCTTAGATGACGATGAGGTGACGTGGCATTTGTTAGAATTTCAGGATTTTAGAACTTGTTTGACTTCAGTGATTCAGCATGGAGTTCACTAAAATATAAGAAAAAGAATTTTATCAGGAGAAGTATACTACTATATATAGCGGAAAATCGTAAAAAAGCAAAGACGAAGTAATTACCTCGTCTTTGCTTTTTTTAGTATAATGATTTACCTTCATGTCAATGAAGTCAATATCGGATGGTAGCCCTTTTGAGTAATCAAAAATGCCCAAATTAATTAAAACTTGCGCATCTTATTAATTTTACAAATTGGGTATTACTACTTTATGCCACCCTTTTTCAAATATATTATACATGAAAAAGGTTTACAAGGAATTGACGGTTATAGGAACTATAATTCTCATCACTTTGAACATTAAAAAGGAGAGAACCAATTTAGTCCTCTCCAGATTGTAACTTTATATCAACCCACTACAGTTGACAATGAGCCAAGGATCAGTCGCTATCATCTCTATGGGGCAATCAAGACAAGCACAGACACAACAGATCAGTCATTTGCCTATAACTTCGAAGTTCGTGACGATACTGGACTTGACTATTCAGGATAGGGTTACCTCTATGAAGGTAGCCCTATTTTTTTGACTGTGAATGAATCGAAGCGATGGGATTACACAGAGTTAGAATTTCTTTTTGCTTTGACTGAGATACATGAGTATAGATTTGTGTGACTGAGATAGAACTATGTCCAAGAATTTGTTGAATGTATCGAATATCTACATCACTATCTAGAAGCATTGTTGCGAAACTATGTCTAAACATATGGGGGGTAATAGGTGTAGTTAAGTTATGTTGTTTAACAAGGGTATTTAGAATTAAACGTACACTTTGCTCTGACAATGGGTTGAAAGAATATTTTCCAGAGAATAGGTAGTCACTGGGTTGAAAGCAGTAGTTATTTATATATGTTTCTAGTAAGCTAAATGTTATTTGATCTCCTAAAAATAGGATACGTTCTTTCTTGCCTTTTCCCATAATATGGAGAGTCCTATTTGAAAGATTAATGTTTTTAAGATGAATATGACAAAGTTCGAAAATCCTAATTCCAGTTGAAAGCAATAGGAAATGATTAGCAAATTTCTTTCAGCTTTTTTTGTTTTTTTGATATTTAGTTTTTGAATAGGTAACTTTCTGTTCTAGATGTGAAAAAAATACTTTTCAAAAATATCATAAGGAATCGTTTTTAGGTAATATTTTTTTCCGTTCTAAATTGATAACGTAATTGATTAAAAGGATTCTCATCAACTAAATTATGATATTTTAAGTAGCTGTAAAAACACCTTCAAACTAGCAATTTTGCGACGTAATGTATTAGATTTAATATTGGATTTCGTCAAATGTTCAACATAGGTTTCCACACTGCTGTAATTTGAATTGTAAAATTGCAAAAGATCATTTTTGTAAGCTCGAATCGTATGTGAACTCAAGCGTTTATGGGTTTTGCAGTAGTCTAAGAAAGTAGAAATATGTTTATAATCCATGAATAACTCCTTTATCAATAATCATGCTATTATATACTTATTTGAATGCTTTGTATAGTGATAATAAATAGTTATCAGTAGGGGAATTACAGTGAATGATAAGGTAGATTTAGTTGAAATAGAAAAGTTTTATAATGAACATGAAGTTATCTGGTATAACAATTGGTATAGATATACGAATAAGTCAATTGATTTATTTTTTTAAAGAAAAACTGTACTTTTACTAATGATGAAATTATTCTGAATGCCGGATCTGGGGGAATACTTACGGTTTATCAGGGTACACAATCCATATGGATATTGCTGAAAAAAACATTAAGTGCAGTCTCTAACAAAATTATTGGGAATGTAGAGAACATTCCTGTTAACGATAAGTACTTTGACCATATTATCTGTGTAGGTTCGGTGATAAATTATTGTGATGCCAGCAAAGTTATTAGTGAATTTGAGCGTGTGTTAAAAGTTGATGGTACTTTTATATTTAGAATTTGAACCTAGCAATAGTTTTCGAGTATTTTTGGAAGTAATAAATATAAAAATCCGTTTCTATAATTGAAACGGATTACTTAAAGACTAGACATCGTAATTGGATTTTTTTCTATAAAAATATATTGAAAATTTATTGAAATCACAAGGATTTCAAATTAATAAAAAAACAGCAATTTCATATAATAAGTTCTATCATTCTGAGAATAACAAATAACTACGATTTTGCAGCAAAAGTTCACTAGACTAGATAAGATTTTTAAATTTTTTCCAGGAATCCGAAACTGTTCTAGTAATATAATTTTTGAAATGTACTAAAAATTCACTAGACAGTATCTTTTTTAGTAAGAACGGGAGTATGCTAACGATTATGCTAGAAATTCCACCAATTATTGGGGTAAAGCTTGTAGTTGTATCAATTCCAAAATAATTAAATACTTTATAATATATAATGATAACAATTGGAAAGACGAATATTGATATAAACATAGATGTTAAACTATGGTTTAGTTTCTTTTTAGGTGCAGGTAGCTTTTTCAACGCTACCTGCACTTTTGATTTTATCTTTATGAACTTCAATAAACTGCAATGGTTCAGGTAACTCTTCAAGTTTATTTTTGAATACTAGCAAAAAGTATTTTTGGATTTGCTTATTGTATCGAAGTCTTTCACTTTCACTAAAAAAACGGTGTATACCAATTTATATAGTATTCAAAAATATAAAGATTGGATAACTCTAATATAAGTCTCTTTGGGAATCGTCTTTATGTTAGTATTTGAATTAATCATTAATTTAGCTTCAAGCTGCTGAACTCATTATTAATTCCTAAAAGGTGGTGTATGGTAATCAGCATCTATAGTGAAAAAAATTCTCTATTGATAGAATAGTTTTAAATATTTTTACTCTCATCGTCAACTTCAACTCCGTTATTCTTATTACTGATTTCACAAATGAAATATGTGACCTCTAATAAAGCTTGATATAAACATTCTCAGTTCATTTTAAATAGCTAAAGGTAAGTATTATTTTTTTCTGTATGCATCTTCAACAGCTATATACTCAATTACGACTGTTTTAGTGGACTTTAAGTATGTACACATTGCTAAGCCAATATTTGTATCATTTAGGAAGAGAGAAAAAGTAGCTCTCAAATTCTACAGTTTTATTATCTAACCAATATGTTAGTTCATTTGTGTTTGTTCTAATGTCTGAAGGAGTAACTCTTGAATAAATTTTAACAGAATCAATATAGTCAATATCGGATGATGACTTAATTAACTTAATTTTTGTAATTATTTTTCAAGATATTGATTGCTCATTTTTCATTCTCCCATCGATAACTATTTATTATCACTAGTATACCATAGATTCATATCTCCAATATGTTTTCGATTGTAGTTTTCTTACTTTTTTATATTCTTAAAGACTTTTTGAACAGCCTCATAGTACTTTTTCTTCAATAACTAAATATGTGGTATTCTATCCATTAGCAACAACGCACCAAAAATGGTGCGTTTATCTTTTTTGTGCTATAATAGAAATAAATAAAAGGAGGGCTCTCATGATCGGAGAAAATATTAAAGCGTTACGTAAAACACATGACCTAACCCAGCCTGAGTTCGCAAAGATTGTTGGCATCTCTCGAAATAGCTTGAGTCGTTATGAAAATGGAACAAGTTCAGTTTCGACAGAATTAATAGACCGTATCTGCCAGAAATTTAATGTTTCCTATATCGATATCGTAGGAGAGGAAAAGCTGCTCACACCAGTAGAAGATTACCAGCTCACTCTGAAAATTGAAGTGATTAAAGAACGAGGGGCGAATATATTAGCGCAACTTTATCGTTTACAAGATGAACTAGAAATTGCATTTGATGATGCTAATAATCCTTGGGTTCTAATAAGCGATGATCTTTCTGATTTGATTAACACGAAGATTTATCTTGTTGCAACTTTTGAGGATGTGGAGCGATATATTGGCTATTTGGATGGCATTGAACGGATGCTAGAACAAGCTCGTCATCTGGTGGTGGCTTAATGAAACTAGAAGAATTTAGTCAAGATGATTTTGAACGAGCATCCAGACGACTCGTTCGTTCTTTAACTCGTGGTAAAACAACTTCGTCTCAGCCCAAGGCTATCTTGCTAGGTGGACAGAGTGGTGCTGGGAAAACAACGATTCATCGTGTGAAACAAAGGGAATTTCAAGGGAATCTCATTATCATTGATGGAGATAGTTATCGCTCTTTTCATCCGAACTACCTTGGCCTACAGGAAAAGTATGGAAAAGATAGTGTGGATTATACTAAAGTATTTGCGGGTCGGATGGTTGAATATCTCGTAGATGAATTGAGTAAACAAGGTTATCATTTGTTAATCGAGGGCACCTTGAGAACAACAGAAGTTCCTCGAAAAACGGCACAATTATTGACAACTAGAGGTTACCAAGTCTCACTTGCACTGATTGCGACCAAGCCTGAATTGTCCTATCTCAGCACTTTGATACGTTATGAAGAGCTCTATACTATAGATCCTAGTCAAGCTAGAGCGACTCCTAAAAGAGCACCATGATGGAATTGTAGAACATTTAGTTGATAACTTACGAGAGTTAGAAAATGATAATATTTTTTTAATCAAATTCAAATTTTTCAAAGAGATCAATCGTGTATTTATGATTCGGAATTAGATCAAATCTCAGCAGCAGAAGTTCTACAAGAATGCCTATTTGGAAAATGGAGTAAGGTGGAGGAAGAGATGTTGAAGATGGGGCAGGAACGGTTGAGAGAATTAATGGAAATGAAAAAGGTATAATTGATGGAAATTAAAAAAATCTATATTCAACATTATCGTTTTATTAAACGATTTTTTTCTTTAGAGTTGAAAAATGATTTATCATAATTGTGGGTAAAAAAACAATTGTGGCAAGACTTCAGTTTTTATCTGTGTTAGAAAAAAATATTCAATAAAAAAATTCCAATCGCAATTTGGTATGGGAAGATATTAATTTAAATCATAGGAGGAAATCTTTGAGAATATAAAGAGAGTCTCTGATATTCCTGATTCAGAATTATCGTCTATTTTAGGGATTAATCTTCAAATTTGGATTCAATACTCAGAATCAGATTCTTATCAAAAATATCCAAGGATTTATGATGGATTTAAATCCCGAAAAATAATTTTATTATTCTTGAATTTTTCGTATATAATTCCTACTCAAAAAGCTTCATGAGATAAGTAGTTTGACTTGTGATTTTGCAGATGATTTTTCAAAAATTTGAATCATTTATGAAGAAAAAAATCTGAATAAATTTTTCGAAAATACAGATTTATTCACGTGGATATAATCCTATTACTCAAGAAATGACAGAAGAAAAGTCTGATTTACATGAAATGAAAGATGTTCATAAAATTATTAAAGTAAGAGGGATTAGTGCTAGTCGAGAAGTATCTAATAAAAGAAAAATAACCATTCATTATCTAAGACATCAAATCGATTTTTATAAATTAAATAATGGCGAAGAAATTAACAGTAAAAGCAAATAATTTACTGCAATCTGCTATTTTAAAGGCAGATGAAACTTTAACCAGAGCATATAGTGGTGATGATAGCGTAGAAGGAATTTTTACTTCAGTCTTTGAACGCGTCAAAAGATTTGGTGGAAATGATAGTGAAGCAGAATTAGCAATTCATTCATCACTATCTGAGAAAGATATTTTTAAGCAATAATACGACATTGTATTATAAGCATGACGATAGTCTATTACCTGAAACATATAATGGTTTGGGATATTTAAATTTATATGGAATTATTTTTGAAATTGAAACTTTAATGGCAGATATAAAAAGCGAACCTGCTGATATTAACCTAATATATATTGAAGAACCAGAATCACATACACATCCACAATTACAGTATATTTTTTATCAAGAATATTAAAAGATTTTGCTAAAGGAACACAATGATGAACTAAAAAGAAAGTGGAGATTTTAGTTGTATTCAAACTTTAATTACAACTCATTCCTCTCATATAGTTTCTGATTGTAACTTTGATGATCTAATTTATTTTTAAACGTGATAACGGTACAGCAGTATCAAAGGCTTTTAATTCATTGAAAGAAGAATATGGTGATGAACAACTAGGATATAAATTTGTAAAGCAGTACCTTACTCTCAATAGTAGTGAATTATTTTTTTGCTGACAAAGTCATTTTGTGTTGAAGGTGATACAGAAAGGATTTTTAATTCCTACGATGATGCAAAAAGGTAGATACAACCAATCCAATAAATCAAGCTTCTAATACAATGCCATTGCTTTCTCAAAATATTTCAATCATTGAAACAGGTGCCCATTCACAAGTGTTTAGGAAGTTATTTGATTTTTTTAGGAATAAAAGTATTGATAATTACGGATATTGATCCAGCAAATAAAAATGAAAAATAATCGCTTAACTTCTTGCTCAGCAGTAGATGCTACCTCTACGACAAATGCTTCAATTAAAAAATTTTTTTGATATTTCTGGAGATGAAGTTTTTTTCAATAGTAGCTCAAAAGAGTTTGGCAGAAAAAAATAACATCAGATGGTAGAATTCGTATTGCATATCAAATTCCCGAAGATGAAAATGGTTATCAGCCTGCTAGTTTTGAGGATGCTTTTATCAGTTTAAATAAACAATTCATTATTGATCAAAAAGCTGGTTTTATTCAATTTGAAGCTTTAAAAAGACTTTGATGATAGTGAAATAGAAGATTTCTATAAATTTGCTAGGGATAAAGTAAACAAAAAAATCTGCATTTGCATCAAGTTTATTATATTTTGAAGGTGAAGAAAATACTTGGAAAGTACCTAAATATATTTCGGAGGGATTATTATGGTTGAGAAAACAGTAGAACCAGAGGTAGAAAAAAAGTATTTGAAGTAATAAAAACAAGGTCAAAAATTTTATCCTTGAGGGTGGTGCTGGGAGTGGGAAAAACTTATTCATTAATTTCCATTATTGAAAAAAATATCTATGGAAGAACCAAAAAAATCGATTGTATGCATTACTTATACTAACAATGCTGTTGCAGAGATTAGATCTAGAATCATTAATGATAATTTACGGGTTTCAACTATTCACGATTTTTATATGGCATGTCATTAAAAATTTCCAAAAAGAGATTAAAGAATGTCTTGTTGAGTTAATAAATGATGATGAACAAATTCTATTCGTTGCTCCAAAAGGAAGTATTAGGTGAGGAACTTATTTCGCTTGATTACTTTGATAGTGTTCGTGTTGAATATACTGAATGGTATTCTATGAGCATAACTGAGCAAAATAAAGTTCAAATAAGTCATGACCATGTTCTTATAGTTGCTGAAAAAAATGTTTTCTAAATATAAGAAGTTGAGTGATATTTTTAAAGGATACTGCAAACTATATTTTTGTTGACGAGTATCAAGATACGAGTCCCTTAGTTGTAAAAATTTTATTAGAGCATCTCAGAAAGAGTACTAGAGATAATATTGTAGGTTTTTTTGGAGATTCAATGCAGGCTATCTATGACTCAGGAGTGGGAAACATAGATTCCTATGGTCTTGAAAAAAATACAAAAATCAAAATAGACGTAATCCACGAAAAGTTATTAATTTAGCAAATAAATTTAGAAGCGATGGATTAGTTCAGATTCCTTCTAGTGATGTAGCGGCTCCAAACATGAATAATGGTAATGTAATTGAAGGAACGGTGAAATTCATTTTATGGTGATGGTATTACCCACCTTGAAGATCTTAGGAATAGCGAACTATTTAAAGAATTAGAGTTTGATATACCACAGAAAACAAAGGAATTGCGATTAACACACAAACTTAATGCAGAAACGGCTGGGTTTTTCTAAACTATTTGAATTGTATAGTTCTGATTTACTTGTGAAATTAATTACAGATATGAAGAAAAAAATTTAATGCAAGTGAGTTAGTTGATAAAGGAAAAACTTTTGAAGAATTAGTAGAAGAAGCTCAAATTGTTGTTAGAAAGGGTGGTCCATTAATAATTGATATTGTCAAATCTATTCCAGAACTTTTTAGCCATTTACGAAGAAATTAAGACATTTTCATTTGAAGAAGTGATTAGTAAGAGTAAAGTTAATAAAGATTCTTTATTGGCCTATAAATTTAATGGTTTAAGTAGTAGATATGAGGCGGGTACAGATAGAGATAGGATTCTTCAAAGATTAGATCTAATCTTTGAACTAATAGAACTATATAAAATAGGTAAGCATAACGAATTTTTTGCGTATTACTTGCTTTTAAAAATAACTTCGTCCGCTGATAAAATTAATCTATCTAAAATTATGAAAGAAATCTCTGATAATGATATTACAATTGGAAAAAGTCATAAAACTTGCAGAGAGAACTGGATTAATTTCAAAAGGACGACTTATTTACTAATTTTTATAGAAAATAAGGGCTATTATTTATGGTTACGCCTTGAGAAATTACCATTTCAAGAATATGTAAATAGTATTGCTTATCTTAGAGAATATGTATCTGTCATAACTCAGCATAAGGTTAAAGGCAGTGAATATGAGAATGTCTTAGTTTTTGTTAGATAATGGAAGATGGAATCAATATAATTTTTAATTCTATATTTGGTAAAGGTTCATCTAATGAGAAGGTTCAAAACAGAACTAAGAAACTATTTTATGTTACAATCACTAGAGCAATGAAAAAAACTTAATTGTTTATATGCCATGTAATGACCAACAGATTCTTGAAAAAGCTAAAAGATTATTTTGAACAGAGTGATATTGTTGATGTTCTGTCATTAGTTGATTAGTAAATAAACTTTAACAATTGTTGAACTGAAAGTTGAAGGAGCAATTATGATTACATTGGAAAATGATTTACTTGAATTTGATATTACAGGAATTTTAGGCTATGAAATCAATCAACATATTGATTTTTATAATACTGAGTAGAAGAAACTTATGTGGCAATAAAAAAATAAAGATGACAGTACAGCACTGTCCATTTTAAGAATATTAAAATCACAACTAGATATGGAGTATAAGTATTTTGATTCTAAAAAGGTTTTTGGGATTTTTGGTCAATTAAATGATGCTTACAGTTATGTTGATGGTATAAATAGAGCTAGTCGAGCATTGGTGGGAGCACCCAATTATCGAAATATGAAATCTATGCTCTATGACATTCAAGATTATATGGCTAGAACAAGATTTGACGATGATAGGTATTATGGAAATGTATTCGCTTTAGCTGTTGACAAATATTTAGATGAGATGACAACCTCGGAACGTCATTCGCGTTTTGGAATATTCCTTCAAGGGATTAGAACGTTTTACCATCGACCAGGAAAAGGTACAGCAAAACAATGCCTTACTCTATCTAAAGGTCTCGCTTATAAAGATATAGAACCTTTTATCTTCGTAGAGTATATTGAGAGATATTTGAGATAATTTATAATGCACTCCGTATATCAAATGTACAAAAACAATAACAATTCAAATGGTGTGAACTTTTTTTGGTAAAAATCTAGCTCAATTTGTGTATTTTTTAGGGTAAAATTCACACCATTCAAATGAAATATATTCAAATTAGATGAAATTATTCTTTCTGAAAACGTGGGAAAACATTGATTTTTAAGCGGATATTGAAACTTATTCAAATAAAAGTGTTTCCAACCAGGTCTTAAGAAAGCTCGTAAAAGCATCACAATTCTCAAAACGTTAATCAATACGATTATATCAACGTTTCAAAGCACTCAAGAGTTTACCTCATGGGTGCTTTTTTTATGTTTTTTGAAAAAGTTCACCTCAAAGTTTACCTTATTTTCACCTTATTGTTTTAGAGACTTTAAGGCAAATTCACCGACTGCCATAGGGACTACATTAGAAGTATTGACATAAATCTGTGTTGTACCTGTGTCACTATGTGTTAGAGCTTCGGAAATGGCTTCTAAGCTCATTCCTGCCTGTTTAGCGAGCGTTGCTCCCGTATGACGTAGTTTGTGTGGCGTAGCGTGTGTAAGCTCTGGGTGTCGCTTTTTGATAGTTTTCATCTTATTATTAAGATAATCAGCATGTAAAGGTTTATTGATATTCCCTCTGGTATCTATATAAGTGAAGATGAATTGTTCTGGATTGCTGATGATACCAAACTTTGCCAGTTCATATTTTTTTGTTCTTTTTTTCCATAAAGTCAGAAGTTGAAGTAAGTCGCTAGAAATAGAAAAGATAGTTTTTTTATTTTCCTTTGGTAGATTTTTACTTGTCCGTATCTATCTAAAAGCCTGAATTAACTGAATCTGAGATTTTTGAAAAAAATCGATATGTTTCCACTGAAGAGCATATGTTTCTGATTTTCTATCTCCAAGGAAAAAAAGGTAAGATAAAAAGGACGTAATCTTTGAGTGATATTTTTATCGTTCTCTAAATCTTTTTAAAAAGCTGAGAACCATTCTTGGAGTTGCTCATGAGTTAAATATAAATCTTCATCACGTTTTGATTCTGCAAGTTGAATTTTTTTGACAGCCTTAATTCGTCTTAAAGTTTTTGCAACTCTATTTGCTTCAATATACTCAAGTTCTTCCGCCCAATCAAAAATAGAAATAACGTAACTTCGTAAAGTTTTGAAGTTGGCATATTCGTTAGCTTTTGCCGTCATCAAATTTAGAATAACCTGTTTATTTTGGTTTAAAAATTGAATCGTATAGTTGCCAAGAAGTGGTAGTATATGCTTTTCAAAACATGTTTTGGTATTAGCGATTGTTGACCTGCTTGGTGGCTTAGAGGTAGATGTAGTTTGACCTGCTTTGTAGGATTCCCACCAAATATTATTATAGAAGTCTGAGAAAAATATCTTCTTTTCCTAGTCCTGAAAAAGACGTTGTCTTCAATTTGGTTTAGCTTCGTAAGTAAGTCTATCTCTGCTTGTCGTGCCTCCTTTCTTGTTTTTAAATCTTTTTATCATAATAGTTATTGTTAACGATACCAAGAGGCATTCGTGCTTCTAATGGTATATAGACTTTTTAAGCGGTAAGTTCCGTTTTTTTGTCTTACTGATAGTCATGATATTCTCCTTTATATCGAACCAGAAAATATCATGACCATTATAAAAATAAAAAAATCTTAATTTTTTTCTAGTTGTTACTGTTTAGCCAGCGGTCAATAGCATCTTTGTTGAATCGAATTGTTTTTTTCCAATTTTTTGATTGATGGAAGCCCCCTTTGAATCCATGAATCAAGAGTATTGTTGGAAATTGCCAAATAGTCGCAAGTCTGTTGTTTGTTCAAATAGGGACAACTTAAAGGATTTTTTCTAATTGTTGTTTAATTTCTTTTTTGAATAAGATTAGATAGTAATAGTTGGATTTGGTGAATTTGTTCATCTAGTAGGATTACTTGCATTCTTTATCCTCCGTCCCATATCTAGAATGACGGCGTGAGTCAAGATATTTCGCAAAGAAGTAGGTTTTATCAACTATAACACTCAGTAGTAATGGGTTTTCCTCACGAGCATATATGACAAGATTGTTAAACTCTGTAAAATTATGCTCCTCAATAGTATCAATCACAGTCGAAAGAAATTCATCGTTGTTATTGCTTATAAGAAATTTATCAAGTTCAAAGCCACACCCTGATTCAATATCCTCGATATCGTAAGGTGTCTTTTCAGGATTTTCAGCATGGATAAAGTAATCATACATACCTTTAGGGGACATGACGATTTCAACATGACTAGGTGTGTTTAGTTTCTCTGTCAAAAGTTCTGAGACTTGCGAGTAGCTTTAAGTGAGTCAAAGAATAAAGCGCCATGTTTATGCGACTTCTTAAACTCACCTGTTTGTCTATTGACATCTTTATCATGCCATGGACTGAGCACAAAGGGGACGTGCATTTCTTCAAGGATTTCCAAATAGTTTTCAGGAGCACTTTCTTGATAGAGTAAGAAAGCCCACTTGTTAGAACGTTTTTCTTTTGCCATAGGCAGGTACCTCGTTTCTAGTTCTTATATGTTAGGAGAATTTTAGGGTGATTTTGGTAGTCTTGTTTCAAAACTGTGATTATTGATTATTGGTGTAATGGGGGTCGTAGTAGCCCCATTACATAGCTAAGTTAGAAAGTTTGAAAGGGCAGTGCCTTTGGCTTTCACTTTGTGAGCCAAGCACCGCCCTTTCCTTATCTTCTTGTAGCTTTAAACCAGAGCTTATTTCCTTCCCGATTAGGTGAAGAAAAATAATAATTTGGATTACGGCTAGAAATTTCTTCCTTGATATGAGCTTCCATATCTCTCAGAAGTTTCTGAGCTTGTTGTGTCCTTGGATATTTGAGAAAGACGACAACAGTGCTTTTTCTGACATCAACAGTTGCTTTTCCTACTGTTTGGTTGAAATTTTTAAGAATCGGATTGAATGTTGTTATGGTTGTTTGATTATCAATCGTGATAGCAGACTCTGATTTATCATCTTGTCTGAGAAATTGTCGCAGGCGTATCGTCTGGTAGACAGACTTGAAGTAGTTCAAAATACTATCGCTAATCATTCGTTGGGTTAACTCAACGATAATCAGAGAAACAGCAACTAGTACAAGTATGGTGGCTATTCGGCTTGTGTAGCTTCCTAGAAGGATAAGTTTATCTTGGATAATGATGATAAAACTATTCAAAGATGGGATATCAAAATCTCCAAACAATTTTACAAGCAGATTGAAAGCGAAACTGAGTATGAAGCTAATTAGCCCAACGAAAAGAAGGGAGGAAATAAGATTGTATGATTTTTGAAAGAAAGTCTTTTTCATGTTTAGAGTATACCTTTCTTAGTGTAGTAGGTAGGACAAAGAAGAGGAAGAACTTGATAAGGATGTTCATTGTCGATGATTTGGATAAGTCCTGTTCCCTTACCTATTGGGATAACAATTCCTTCAGGGTCTAAGTCAGGAAAGAGAAATTGTGTCGTTTTCTTATTGATATTCCCTATTTGAACCAGTACATTCAACTGTTCACGAACTGATACAGGTATTGTATTGTGGTCAAACCTCTGGCTGACTAAAAATAGGTGGACTTTAGTGGCACGTCCAAGTAAAGCAATTTGAGACAAGAGTGAAAAGAATGAATCCTTAATAGTCTTGTTTACTCCTTCACTCAAGGCAAGTACCTCATCAATGACAATTGTCAAATGGTCAAATTGATGTTCAGGATTGTCGTAAAGGATTTCTTGGCGTTGCTGAATGAGATTTAGACAATTACTGAGATTTTCATTGATTTCCGAAACAAAATCTGATTTTGAACGGTTCTTTTGAGGATGAATGACGGCAATACCATTTTCACGAGCCCAGCGAGACGGCGTATCAAACTTTGGGTCTACAATGATAAGTTCAGAAAAATTTTTTAATAAACTTAGAAAGTAGGTAAGAGCATATGACTTCCCAGAGCCACTATTACCAGCAATTGCTAGAGAAGTGACCTTATTAAAGTTTAGAGTAAGATTTTTCATAATTGGAAGAATATCTTTTTCCTGCATTTTTGAAAATTCCTCTAAATCTGAGATGACTAAACGCTCAGAAACACCTTTTTTCCAAGGAAAGAAAAGCCCTCGCTGAACATGTATGTCATCAGTATCTAATGCCATGAAATAGGCTGAATTTTGCTTTAAGAGGGTATAACGTGGGTAAAGGGCAGCATTGGCAATCAAGAAAATTTTCTGATAGAGTTCATTATCAATGATATAACCTGCAGGTAAGCGAGGAATAAACAGAAAGCCGTCAGACATAATCTTAGTATCAAAGCTGTTGGAATAGCTACTTTCCCCCTGCATGAGGGCTCCAAGTCCCATATTGAGACTTTGGAGCAGGTATTGAGCTAGTTCTTTATTCGTCATCATTTAACCTCCTTAATACTAGTAGCGCGGAAATAGACATTATAGCCAACTTCACAAGCTTCTAGGTTCTCAAATTCAACCATAGTCATATAGGCTGGCAGTGTTAGCTCAGATTCAAATTTACTTGGAAGGGGGGAAGTCCTTTTTGAGAGAACCAAGCTTTATGAGCAATAATTTCTCCTGTTGGCTGACCGTCTTCAAATCTCATTTGAGGTTCAAGTTCAGTGCTCAAGCAATGAATTGCTTGTTTGATGTCAATATATTCAGTTGCTGTATTGGCTGAGTAGCCACCTTTGCGATTACGAGTTTTCATAGTTTTTACCATTTATCTTTCATTGTGTTTGTAGAGTTAGGTCGATGTGCTCCTTTTTAGTCTTGAGCTGGACTCGTGTTAGGTCATAATTTCTTACCTCCTTATCTATAAGGAGAAAAAAGCAGGAAATTGGTAGTTCCTGCTAAAAGTTTTTTAGAAATATTTTCCGAGTTCTTCTTTTAAGATATTAAGGGTGTCCTCATAATGCTTTTTAACGGTTTTATGGCTCTTGAATGGTGTCTCTTTCGTCAGTTGTAGTGCAGAAGTGCCATAGAGTGTAATTTTTAAGAAAATATGAAGGTCAACTTCTGGAAGCTTAGAGAGGACATTGTAGAGCTGTTCATTACGCTCCTTGATAAGTAACTGTTCAATGGGGTTATAAGTATTATCAGGATATAAATCCATAAGCTCCGTTGCTCGTCCTTCGTTCGTAACAGTAGCATTTAGACTAGTCTTGCCATAATAGCGTTCCTTGCGTTCAAGGTTATCCATTGCTTGACTGAGCAGTTTATCAACTCCGCTCCAATCGCCACTCTTAACAGCATTTGCAATCTTGCGTTCACGTTTATCTTCGACTTTGTTAGTCATAAAGTTTCCTTTCCGTCCTAGGACGGAATAGAAACACAGTAGTTTGCCGAATTGAGTATGAAAAAATGCACACCAAAGAAACGGCGAAACAGTTGGCACAGTCTACACCTGATGATGTAACTATGTTCTGAGTTTCAATCCGTCCATTTGATGCGCATCATGAAGGACTATTATTTATTTTTGTAGATTTTTTCTACAAGTTAATATTATCAAGTCTCAAAAAAATAAAAAAATTAAGTAAATTGTAAAATAATTGGGATTTTTGTTATAATGAAGTTATGCATGATAAAGAACAACTTTCTACATTACTATCCTCATTTTTACAAGTCATCAAAAAGTTTGGTATAACATCCAAACTTCTCGCAAATGAGCTAGAGATATCTAAAAATACATTGACAAATTGGAGAAAAGGATATTTCAATCCAAATACAGGTTCAATAGAGAAACTTTACTCTTATGTATGTGATTTTAAAATTAAATACTCTTACGATATAAGTAAAGACTACTATTTTTTTCAAACTTAATGGAAGACCTTGATAACTTATTATCTATTGAATTCGATCGATTACTTGATGAATCTAATCCATATAAGATTTCAAATCAAAAAGAACTTCTGGAAGAACGGAAAAGTAGCTTTCAAAAAGAGCTTTAATAATTTAATCGATTTTTCTATCTTATGTTGCAAAAGCTATTTGACTCAGAATATGATGAGAATGAATCCATTGATTTAAAATTAAGAGGTTATCAAAAAAAGAGAAATGTTTGATAAGTTATTAGAGTTAAAAATTAATCACTAAAAAAATCAAAAATGGAAGAATAACTATTCAAAAAAACTTAGCAAAAAAATATTGAATGTAAGCGAAGCTCAAATCTCCCGCTGGAAAAACGGAAAATGATTATCCAAGTCCTGGACGTCTAATTCAAATTGGAAAATTACTTGGTTTAAACTCAGATATTTCAATTGCTCTGCGTGAATATAAATTTCATGATTTTTGAATCTATGTTTATAGATAGTCCGAGTTTGAGCAGTAATTTAGAGAAATTTCAACAAGATTATTTCAATAGAATTAAAAAAATTTATTGAAATATCTGGATATGAAAACAACCTAGAATCTAAAAATCATTGAAGATAATTATCTAATATTTAACGATAATGAAGATTTAAATGAAGTACAGACCATAATTTTTAGAGATTGTATCATGCTATTAGCAAAAGCATTTGAAGTTACTGAAAATGGCGATGGTTTCTTAGATTGGTTGTATAAAAAAAGTTCAGCAAGAAAGAATCAATATACTTATGCACGGCATGCTTGGTCAGAAATTAGATACAGTAGAATATTGTTATGAATTTGCAGAAAAAAATTGATGATGGTTATAAGTTATTAAATAATTATATACACTCTGGAGAAAATTTTTGAACTTGTTAAAGATTATATTCTGAACAACAATTCTTTATTTGTCCTCTCAAAAGAATTTATAGATTCATTTTTTTAAACAAAGATGACTTTGAGGCTTGGTTTAAATCAACGGAAGTTCTCTTTAAAAAAACAAAAAGTTTTTTTAGACAGCAATGTCAAAATATCTGTAATTCCTTAAATAAAAGAAATGAAGATAACTCTCAAAAATTATTTAGAAGCGTTCTATAATCAATTTTTGGACATTAATTTTATATAAGAATAAATCAGTTGATCTTGAGTTAAACCCAATACATAAAGCCTATTCAGAAATAGGAGAAAAGGAATTTCACAAAATCTTGAAGAAGATTACTCATTGTTAAAAAAATACTTTAGAGAAGATATATAATGACAAAAATATGAAATTTGAAAAAGGTTCTATGCAGTGTTCACTCAAGTCATATTTGATGGACGGAGAACCAATATTTGAAGAAATACTTTTGAATGACTCGCACTTAATATTTGATGCCAAAATGGAAACTAGTAAAGATGAGTTTGAAATTGTAGAAGAGAAACACAGACTAACTAAGAAAGCGAGTGATTTTTCAAAATAAATACTTTAAAGATTAATAGATTTACTTTAATGTGAAATTGTAACAACACAAAAGAATGTCAGTAGAACATTCAGCGGGAGAAAAAAATATGAAATTTGAAGATTATACTTGGGATAAAGAATTTGAAATAAAAGGCTATTTTTTTCAGAATTACCTGGGGATGTTATTAATAACCCACTGAGTGGGATTTTACATTATTCACCCAGTGAAATTATACTAGAACTTTTTGGTGCTTTTCGAAGACGAGGATGATATTTCATTTAGTTTTTGGTAAATATTTAGAGAAGATATATGGTTTCTCAAATCATGGAAATATTTTTGATTTTAAATACGTATGGGGAACCAATGGGTATTTCTTCATCTCCAGGATTCCCTATCACTAAATATAGAGTCAAAAATTTTTAAAATTTATAAAGTATCCTATAACAAAATTGAAAAACTTTGAGTCTAGTCCGGATTCTTTTGAAAAATTTAATTAGCAAATTAGATACTGAAGAGATTAAAGAATATAAATTCAGTTTTGAACATATTAAAGAATGGATTGAAAAAAATCATTGGTAACTTTTTAAGCATCAGGAGAATCAAGATATTTTCGAAAGTACAGTAAATGAGTATCGAACAACAAGAGTATTAATAAAGTCATTGGCAATGAATTTTTGAAGATACAGCCATACTACATTCCTCTTATACAACTACATCATTTAGAAGTGATTACTTTATCAAATTTACCCCATCTGATTCAAACAAAAAAACATTTTAATGAGTTTTATAACGCTTCACGTAAATTTAATGAGTTTATCGAGATTCTGTCAAATGTACCAATTTCATATACAAACATTGAATTTCTTGTCGATGATAAAATAATTAATGGAAAAACGTTGGCCGACTATAAGAGGAAAATTCTTTGTTCAGCATGCTAGAAAGTTTAAAAAAATGGAATAAAAAAATTCTCAACAAAATATTTCTTTAAGAAAATTAGAAGATGATTTTTGAACAAATCTTAAATAATTGGTTTGATAAATCAGAAAAAAACTCGAATTTATAGTAAGGCAATTTTCAAAAAAATCTTCATGGAGATTTATATTTGGAAGACCAGCTTGTTGATGCTATTAGAAATTTAGAAGTCTATTCCAGAAATTTTTATAAAATTAAAAATTCCACAAAGTCTTTCTGATTCTGAAAAAAACAATCTAGAGAAGCGATATATAATTTTATAGAGGAGTCTATCTGTGAAAGTAATAGAGAAAAACTAAGGAATAAATTAAAATTTAAGTCAAGAACTCCAAAAACTGTCTGAACGTTTAAAAAAATTTATTTGATTTAATTGATGAAAAATAATAAAACTAAAAATTTTTCCTAAAAAAATATTGATAGAGATTTATTAATAACTAAATTGACTCAAACTCGTAATTATCATACTCATGGTGATAGAAAGGAAAAAAATATCCAGAAATGATAACAGATATTAATGAGATGTATAACACAAAAAGTACTTCTTCAAGAAATTCTAAGATATTATATCTATCAAGAGTTAGATATGGAATATGGGGAACTGAATTTCTAGAGTTAAACTATTGAATTCATGTTCCATAAATTATCATTTTTAAGATTTTTTTGTAGGCTTAATATTTGATGTTAACTATGGTTACACAAGTGCCATGGAAATATAGTGTATCTTACTTTACCAACACTGAATCGGGCATCATTAATTTTATATGGTATACTTAATATAAGGTGATAAGTTATGAATATTGAAACTTCTAAAGAGTTAATCCAATTTTTACAAAATATAAGTTTGAAAAATAAAAAGTAAGATATATTTTTAAAAAAATATGATACAATGATATGGTAAGATAATAAAATATTGGAGAATTTTTTTATGAGTGTTTTTTATGTATACCAAGGATCAACCTTCAACGAAGAACTTGAAGGTGGCTTTTGTTTGGTCCCCTAAATTAAATAAAAAAGGGGAAGAAAAACAGAGGTTTTTGAACTGCACCCCAAAAAGTTAGACAGAAAAAAATTCTAACTTTTGGGGTGTTTTTATTATGAAACTAACTTATGAAGATAAAGTTCAGATCTATGAACTTAGAAAAGCAAAGGAGAAGCTTCAAAGAGCTTTCAAATATATTTGGGATAAAAAAATTCCCTAATCTTCAGTACATGATTAAATTGATTGATCGTTACGGTATAGAGTTTCGTTAAAAAGGGAGGAATCGTTATTATTCTCCCTAAATTAAAACGAGAAATCATTGATAAAGTTCTGATTGAAGGTCGTTCACAAATAAAGGGTGTCTCTAGATTATGCTCTTCCAAGTGTTGGAATGTTGCCTAATTGGATAGCACAATATAAGAAAAACGGGTATACTATTGTTGAGAAAACAAGAGGGAGACCGCCTAAAATGGGACGTAAACCAAAGAAAAACCCTGAAGAGATGACAGAGTTAGAACGTCTTCAAGCAGAAAATGAGTACCTGAGAGCGGAGAATGCTATTCTAAAAAAAGTTGAGAGAACTCCGATTGAGGGACGAAAAAGGAGCAAGAAGAAAAAAACAGAAATTGTTCAAGGATTGGTAACAGAGTTTCCTTTAGATATCCTTCTAAACATTATCAAACTTGCTCGTTCAACCTATTATTACCACTTAAAGCAACTGAATCAAGTAGATAAAGATCAAGCTATCAAAGTGGAAATACAAGCCATTTATGATGAACATAAGGGAAATTACGGCTATCGTCGAATGACTCTTGAATTGAGAAATCGTGGTTATATAGTAAACCATAAGAAGGTCCAACGTCTGATGAGAGTCCTTGCTTTAACAGCTCGAATTCGTCGGAAACGGAAGTATTCTTCCTACCAAGGAGAGATTGGTAAGAAAGCAGACAACCTTATTCAACGCCAGTTTGAAGCAGCTAAACCAATGGAAAAGTGCTATACAGATGTGACAGAGTTTGCCATTCCAGCAAGCAGTCAGAAACTCTATTTATCGCCAGTTTTAGATGGCTTTAACAGCGAAATTATTGCTTTTAATCTTTCAACTTCACCAAACTTAGAACAAGTAGAAGCTATGTTAAATCAGGCCTTCAGTGAGGATCATTACACAAATACTATTCTCCATAGTGACCAAGGATGGCAGTATCAACATCAGTATTATCATCATTTTTTAGAGGATAAAGGAATCCAACCGTCCATGTCACGTAAAGGAAACAGCCCAGATAATGGCATGATGGAGTCCTTCTTTGGCATTCTTAAGTCTGAGATGTTTTCCTACCAAGGAGAGATTGGTAAGAAAGCAGACAACCTTATTCAACGCCAGTTTGAAGCAGCTAAACCAATGGAAAAGTGCTATACAGATGTGACAGAGTTTGCCATTCCAGCAAGCAGTCAGAAACTCTATTTATCGCCAGTTTTAGATGGCTTTAACAGCGAAATTATTGCTTTTAATCTTTCAACTTCACCAAACTTAGAACAAGTAGAAGCTATGTTAAATCAGGCCTTCAGTGAGGATCATTACACAAATACTATTCTCCATAGTGACCAAGGATGGCAGTATCAACATCAGTATTATCATCATTTTTTAGAGGATAAAGGAATCCAACCGTCCATGTCACGTAAAGGAAACAGCCCAGATAATGGCATGATGGAGTCCTTCTTTGGCATTCTTAAGTCTGAGATGTTTTACGGTTATGAGAAGACCTTTCACTCACTTGAGCAATTGGAACAAGCTATTGTAGACTATATTGATTATTACAACAACAAACGAATTAAGGTCAAACTAAAAACATACTAAGATTAGTAGTGAGAAAATCTCCGACGGGAGAAAGTACTCACTACTTTTTTCGTTATGTTAAAGTAGAGGTGTCTTGTTAAGTCGATGAGTCCTTTGGCGCTAGACGTCGTAACTAAAACTGGCAAGACACCTGTTTTAGGAAGAATGTTATCAAAGTATGTGGGACGAAAAACGTCGAGTATTGAAAATGACATCACTAAAGCAAGGAATCATTCAAGACAAAGAGGTAATATCATGCGAGTAGTTTTTGGGATTGACGTGAGTAAAGCAAGTTCAGAAGTAGCCATCTTGATCAATGGAGAGAAAGTACATGGCTATACCATACCCAATGATGCCATCGGATTTAATCGACTACTTGGGGACTTGAAGACTGTTCACCAGCCAGAGATTGTCTTCGAGGCGACTGGTGTCTATTCTCGTCGTCTTCAGGCCTTCTTTGAGGATAATAGTTACGCTTATACACGCCTCAATCCCTTAGAATCCAAAAAACAACTAGATAGCTTACGAGTACGTAAAACCGATAAGATTGACGCTGAAAAACTAGCTACGTCTCAGTTCATCCTCAATCGTAAACCAAGCTATGTCCAAGAAGCGCTTTATCAAGAATTACGCGACCTCAGTCGTTTCTATCAGAATCTTACTGAGGATATTGTCTGCGCTAAAAACCGTCTGCACAAGGTTTTACAGGTCACTTTTCCTGAATTGGAAAACATCTTGTCGGCACCAACTGGGGAACAATATTGGAACTTGGTCATGACTTTTTCCATGTAATAGTTTTGTACTGGAGTTGGATGACGCCGCATTAAGAGCTATCATCCGTCAGTCTACATCAAAACGCATCTCTGAAAAACGTGTGACTTACTTAGTAGATAAGCTTACAAAACTAGCTAATCAGTCTTATTGTGCGGTCAAGAAAACCTCTCCAATGATGGAAGAGGTCAAATACTATGCAGGGGAGTTACTTAGGCTTTCTGAACACAGACAAAGTGTTTAGAGGAGATGGTAACATTGGCTCAACCTTTGCCAGAATACGAGATTCTTCTCTCTATTCCTGGAATAGCTGAAACCACAGCGACAAGCATTATTGGTGAACTTGGTGATATTCGTCGATTTCACTCTGCCAATCAAATCAATGCTTTTATCGGCATTGACCTCAGACACTATGAATCTGGGGACTTTCTAGCCAAGGAACATATCACCAAACGTGGGAATCCCTATGCTAGAAAGATTCTCTTTAAGTGCATTCATAACATAGCTTCAGCTAGCCACACCAATCCTTGTCATATCGCAGACTTCTATGATAAACGGAAAAGACAATCGCAAGTGACTTCAACCAAACCACACACGATTGCCTCTATACATCGTCTCATCAGAACAATGTATTACCTCATAACGCATAACAAACTTTACGATTATACTTCTACCCAAAATCGGTAAAATTGTTTATGCCATATTATTGTAACACCTTATCAAAAAAATCACTAGGTAAGGTGTTGGTTTTGTGTACACTTTTTACACTAAACTTTAGCTCAAAAAAAGACAATTTCCTTCGTTTGACATATGGAACTCAAACTATTTTTCATCAAATACCTTGATATACTTGACAAATGGTAGAAAAGGACTCAGTCCTGTGCAATACAGAACTAAATCCTTTGGATAAATTAATTGTCTAACTTTTTGGGGCCAGTACATTTTCCACTATGACTAAAATAAAAAAAGGGGACTTTATTATTCATCATTGCAATGGTGAAATAAGAGCTATAAGTCTTGCTAAAACCGATTGCTATGACTCAAATAAGCCATCTTATAAAGTAGGAGCAGGAAACAGTTGGGGCAATGATGGGTATAGAGTTGATTGCGACTATAAATTGCTAGATAATCCGATCAAATTAGCAAAATATAAGGATTGGCTGAAGAAACACTATAGTAAAGAAAGTGCATTTACTAGAGATGGAACAGGAAAACAACAGTATATGTGTACTATTATTGAGCAACATGCACTTTACTTATTAAAAGAAGCTATTAAACTACAATCTACACAAGAAACTAGAAAGATTCTAAATGATGCCCTAATTGATATCCGAGAAGATGAGTCAGGAGAATATCATCAAGTAGAAAAAGACGAAATTGATAATTTAATTGAAGTTGAAAGTGCAAATACTAGTGTTAGACCTAGTTGGACCGGTATCAAACAAGGTCAGAAAATGACAATGTCTGTATCTACAAATAAACTTAGACCTAAAAGAGATCCAAAAGTAGCTGCCGATGCATTAGCTAGAGCTGATTATAAATGCGAAGTGGATGTTAATGATAGAATATTCTTGAGAAAATCAGGTATTGGCTACACTGAACCACACCATTTAATTCCAATTAGTAAATTCAATGATTTTTGACTATGAGAATTGTAGTTTAGATACTATGGAAAACATTGTATCTCTATGTAGTCACTGTCATAATTTACTGCACTATGGAAGAGCTGAAGATAAAACTCCTGTTCTTAAAAAGTTATATGATGAGAGAAAAGCTGCTCTAGCTAAAGTTGGACTAGATATAACTTTTTGATGAATTAAAAAGAATACTACAAATAACTTTTTCCCTTCTAAAAATTTCTAAAAATGAATAGTCGTTAAGTGAAATCATAAGTCTGAATTTCAACACTCTAATATATGTAATTATCTAATACTCCGTCTAATTTTTCTTAAATAACACAAAAAAACGCTCTAGACAATATGACTAGAGCGTTTTTCATATATCTGAACATCTAATTTATTTCACAAAAAATGTAGTCATTCGGTTGATTTTTATTGCAACACATTGAAATTTGAAAATTCAAGAATCGCGTTAAATCAAGGTTTGTTCGTTTCTACTGAAACGTAATGACCCACTATTTCACTTCTGTAAAAATCAACTCCTACACCTACAAAGCTTATTATGTCAGACTTTATAACCGTCTGCGGAAAAAAGTAGAGAAAAAGGTAGAGATTCATACAGTATCTAGATTTTCCAAAAATTCTTCATAAACTTAAAACCTGGTTTGGAAAGTATGAATTTCAGTTGGACTAAAAAAACAGCGTATTATCAAGGCTTTTCAGAACGATATCTACTGATTAATTTCATAAAATCTGAATCAATATTTTTTTAAAATAGGGGAATAGTTTAGGTCTGTAAGAATTAACTTATACACTTACAAGGTTTATTCTGATCGACTTTATAACTGTCTACGAAAAAAAGACAGAAATGAGAGATTGAGTGTGGGGAAAAAAACTATTAGGTGTAGTTTCAATACTTCTACTAATGCTTTTTGCTTATATTTAATGCAAGTAAATAGTCAATTCGTCCGAGCATTTCCTTCTCCATCTCCGTAGCAGAAAGTTGAGTTTATTTAACAAACTGATAAAATAATAGAGAAACTAGTTATTTCGAGGCCCAATCATGAACCTATCAAACGTATTTCAAAAAAATTATCCCCAAATACTCCCATCTTACAAGCTACCTTTGGTCTGGAGCGCGAATCTCTACGAATCAATACTGAAGGCCGTGTCGCTCAAACGCCACACCCTGAAAAATTGGGTTCTCGCAGTTTCCATCCCTATATCCAGACAGATTATAGCGAACCTCAACTAGAGCTCATTACACCGGTAGCACAGTCGACCACGGAAGCTCGTCGCTTCCTCGGGGCCATCACCGATGTGGCTATTCGCTCAATGGATAAGTCAGAATATCTTTGGCCTTTATCCATGCCACCTGTGATTGTAGAAGAAGAGATTCAGATTGCCCAGTTGGAAAGTGACTACGAGTATCAATACCGAGTTGGTTTGGCAGAACGCTACGGCAAATTGCTCCAGTCCATATCTGGAATTCACTATAATTTTGAACTCGGCAAAGATCTGACCCAGCAGCTCTTTGAAGTCAGTGACTATGACGATTTACTGACCTTCAAGAATGCCCTCTATCTCAAGTTAGCTCAGAACTTCTTGTGTTATCGCTGGCTCTTGACCTACCTTTACGGAGCAAGCCCGCTAGCAGAAAAAGGGTTTTTGACAGATGAAATTGGTTGCGTGCGGTCGATTCGTAACTCCAACTACGGCTATGTCAATGCCCCCGATGTTCACATTTCCTTCTCTTCACTGGAGCAATACGTGACCGACATCGAAAACGCTGTTGGATCTGGGCAACTGTCCGCCGAAAAAGAATTTTACTCTGCTATCCGTTTACGCGGTGCTAAGACTAGCCGGGACTTTTTGACTAAGGGCATCTCCTATCTAGAGTTCCGCAACTTTGACCTCAACCCCTTTGAGCCACTGGCAATCAGCCAAGAAACACTAGACACCACCCACCTCTTTGCACTCGCACTCTTGTGGCTAGACGACATGGAGCAAGTCGACGAAGAATTGGCAGTAGCTGCTACTCTCAACAACCAAATCGCTCTCAGCCATCCCCACACACCACTTCCTAAAGAGGCTGACCCTAAACCTATCGTGACAGCCATGAAGGACATCGTCGCTCACTTTGGACTGGATGACTATTATAGCCAGCTTATCACTAAGGTGGAGGCCTCTCTTCTTGATCCACGTTTGACCCTTTCTGGAAAAATAGCAGAGCAGGTTGAAGAAGGGTCCCTTGAAAAATTTGGCCAACAACAAGGACAAGCCTTTCATGACTACGCTTGGACAGCACCTTATGCCCTCAAAGGCTATGAAAACATGGAACTCTCCACCCAAATGATTCTCTTTGACGCCATTCAGCTGGGCTTGAACGTAGAAATTTAGATGAGGAAGACCAATTTCTCAAACTCTGGCATGGTGACCATGTGGAGTACATTAAAAATGGCAACATGACATCCAAAGATAACTACGTAATTCCACTGGCCATGGCTAATAAGGTTGTGACCAAAAAGATTTTGGACAAGGCTGGTTTTCCAGTACCTGCGGGAGCAGAATTTGCTAACAAGGACGATGCCTTGCGGTACTACGGACAAATAGCCAACTCTGCTATTGTTGTCAAACCCAAATCCACCAACTTCGGTCTGGGCATTTCCATCTTCCAAGAGCCAACAAGCATTTCTGGCTATGAAAAAGCCCTAGACATCGCCTTTTCGGAAGATAGCCATGTGCTAGTCGAGGAGTTTGTGGCAGGGACCGAGTACCGTTTCTTCATCTTGGATGGAAAATGCGAGGCTGTCCTGCTCCGCGTCGCGGCCAATGTCGTAGGCGACGGAAGCTCAAGCATCCGAGAATTAGTCGAAAAGAAAAACCAAGACCCTCTGCGTGGTCGCGACCATCGCTCACCTCTTGAAATCATCAATCTGGGTGATATTGAATTACTCATGTTGGAACAGCAGGGTTACACACCTGATACAGTCTTGCCTAAAGGTAGCCAAACCTTTCTGCGTGGTAATTCTAATATCTCAACTGGAGGCGACTCCATTGACATGACTGACCAGATGGGCGAGAGTTACAAACAACTAGCTGCCGATATGGCGACTGCTATGGGGGCTTGGGCCTGTGGAGTCGATTTGATTATCCCAGACTACACCAAGCCTGCTAGTAAGGAGCTACCAAATTGCACCTGTATCGAACTCAACTTCAATCCTGCCATGTACCTGCACGCCTATACTTACGTAGGGCCAGGACAACGTATCACACCGAAAAATTTTACGGAAGTTGTTTGGAGATATGAGAATAAGATCAGAGATTTTTCTGAGCTTACTTTTTTTATATTTGATAAATGGTAAAAATATAGTGCAACAAAAAACTCATAGAGCCCAATCTCGTGTAAACTGTAAGTAACCACACTAAACAGAACACGGGAGAAATCTATAAGCTACCATCATATTACCATAATTGATCGAATTAAGATAGAGACTTACCTAGAATTAGGTCTCAAACCCTGCCAAATAGCTAGAAAATTAGGCGTTCACAAATCAACCTTCTCAAGAGAATTAAGTATGGTAATGACACTTACTCTGCACAAGCAGCACAAACACACAATGAACAATTGGCGAAGCAGAAGGGAAGAAAATCGAGTTAGACTCCTGTGAATTGAAGTAGGAAATTAAAGAGCGATTACAATCTTCATGGTCTCCAGAACAAATTTGTAGTCGTTATCAACTTGAAAATAGGTCCATGGTGTCCTTCAAAATCCAATTTGTAAAATTAAGCTAGAAAAAAAGCATCTCGTATTTTTGATACGAAATGCTTTTAATAAATGTAAATAAGTTTTAACGTTTACTAAATTGTGACGCTTTACGGGCCTTTTTTTCAAGCCTGGTTTGGAAAGTATGGATTTCAGTTGGACTAAAAAAACAGCGTAATATCAAGGATTTTTCTGAACAATATCTACTTTTTAATTTCATAAAATCTGAATCAATATTTTTTTAAAAATAGGGGAATAGTTTAGGTCTCTAAGCATTAAAATAATACACCTAACTTTGGTCACCGTTTTTTTAGTTATTCACTCTTTTTTTCGGATAGTGTTTTTTAAAGTTATGATGTAAAAATGCCGCAATTAAAACACTATACATCATAATCGGAGGATAGACAATTAAAGATAGAATCAATCCCACTCCTTTAATTATTAGGTCAGGTATCAATAACTTCCTATATTGTGCGGTAGCTTCAAGTAATTCTTTCTGATCTATATTGGGTTTTATCAATTACTTTATGTAAAAAAACCAGTTTGCTACCGTTGAAACAATAACAATCAGTCCATAAAAGAGCTGTGCCGTATGATTCATGAAATGACTACTAACTATTCCAGTAGCATAGGACATAAATGAAACAAAAAATAAAAGATACAAATCCTTTCAAATTCCTCCCTTTTCAACTTGGCTAACTTGACCTGCATTACCTAGGTCGCTTTGCTTTTAAATTATACTTTTTTTCTTAAACATTTGCTACGAGCAGGTCTTTCTTGTGAGTAATTTTTCATCAAAAAAATTTCATAGATAAGTCCTATATATAATCATGGAAAAGTAGTAAAAATAGTTGTTATCCTAGTTGATTAAAAAAATCTCTGATTTCCTCATCTTTTTATAAAATAATATATAATTTTTCCCTCTCTTCTAGTATCCAAGATGTTTTTGATTGGCTAGTTTACGAAGATGGTGAGAGGCAGATGCCATACTGAGATTTAGTAAACAGGCTATATCACAGACACAGAGTTCTTCAACAGCAAGGAGATAAAAGATGATATTTATCTGTTTATTATCGGTAAACTTTTGATAAAATACGAAGTGATTTTTTTGGACTTTTTTCCTTTTCAAGGTAGTTCGTTGCGGTTGTAACATTTTGTTGATTTATAATATTCACTTGGCAGATACTATCTTTTTTCATAATTTTTTCTCCTAGCCGAACACAGTCCTTAGCATGTCAAAGCTGTTGTTTTCAATCAGAATATACATCCCCAATCCTAAATAAACAACGGCAATAAACCATCTGCTATATTTTTCCAAAGTTTCTCCAACAGAAGGGACTTGTGCCAATTTTTGGGCAGAAAAAACCAAGAGATAAATCATGACTAGAAAGGTAAGTAAAGCCACTATCAAATTCGCTAAATTTAAGGTAATAAAAATATGGGACAAAAAAACACCAATATTGTCAGCACCACAACTTGCAAAAAGTAATCATAGCGACTAGAAAAAAATCAGGTTTTTTATCATCTTTGCGCAAACCATCTTTTGCAATAGCTTCTCCATCAGAATCTCCTAAAAGCAAAACTTTGAGTCCTAGGAAAATTGGAATCAAACCGAGCAAACCTAAAATCTCTTTACTAGGAATATAATTTAAGACAAATGCAAAAAGTAAACTTAGCAATATTAGACTAACAGAGCCTAGAAATTGTCCTAAATAGATGTTAATGATGTCTTTTCTGCTTTTTCTTTTGGCAAAAAATAACATTAGGATAATAAGTAAGTCTACGGCTGTCCCAGAATACAGGATTATTGAAGTAACAACATTTTGAACCATAAAACACCTCATTCAAATATTTTTTTGAATGTATTCTAACATTAAACTTTGTAGATGTCAACTTAAAAATCCACCAATTAATAATTGCATGTCAATATTTGTATTGTGAAACTAGTTTCAGAAATATATAGTCTTAAAGTATGTCCACTGCCAATGGTTTTTCAATATTTAAGAGGAGATTTATAATGGTTCATTTCTATAAATTTATAAACGAGTTATATATTTTGTTTAACCAATTATTAACTATTTTTTTATCAATAATCACTTCATTAATTTGTACTTTTTAATTTTTCCCCAATTTGTAAAATTAAACCAGAAAAAAAGCATCTCGTATTAGACGAAATGCTTTTCAATAAGTATAAATAAGTTTTAACGTTTACTAAATTGTGACGCTTTACGGGCTTTTTTTCAAGCCTGGTTGGAAACATTTCTATTTGAATAAGTTTCAAGATGGGCTTAAAATCAATGTTTACCCACGTTTTTCAGAAAGAACAATTTCATCTAATTTGAATATATTTCATTTAAATAGTGTGAACTTTATCCTAAAAAAATACACGAATTGAGCTGATAAATACTAAAAAAAGTTCACACCATTAGTTAAATTATTTTTTTGTTACATACATTTTTTTAGATGATAGACCTCCTAATTTATTTCTTATAGCATTTGAGCAAACCTCCGTTATCAGAAAACAACCAGAAAGAAAGACCGCAAAATTAATATTTTTCTTTCTGGTTGTTTTTTTATAAATTGAATTTTTCAGTAAAATACTTTACTCATTTATACTACCCCTAACTTCTATGTACTTTCTTTCATCTAAAGAAAAAAATCTCGTATTCATCAATTTTTATTTCGTTATAGGTAAGAAAGAAGAACAAACAAGAAAAAAACACGGCATAAAAAAACCTATTCAGTTCATCGTCCTCAATCCTTGTCTGCTTCATTTTTCTTTTTACGAGATCGTTTTGTGAATCTTTTTTTCAGAGAGTTTTTTTGATCGATATACTTGTCAATGTTTTCGTAAAATTCCTTGGTCGTCTCACTATCTAATTTTGTCGAATTATGGACTTGATTGACTTTCAATTGAACAGATTGAATACCGTAAGAGGCTTGTTTTTGGCGAATGGTTTCTAATTCTTCTTCTGAAATTGGATCTCGAACAACCGTCAAGACCAATTCATTATTCCTTGACCTGTAGACTTGATTAATGACTGTATGATTGGCGAACTCTTTTCCTACAAACTGTTTGATCCCTTCTTTTCGCGCTTGATCTATCGTCAGAGTGACTGCTGAATAACTGGCTGGAAGAACCAATAATACAATCAAGGATATCAAGCCAATTTTCATTTTAATGTTTAGCTCTTTAAATGAACTTAAAGGAGATTTTCTCATCAAAATTCTTGTTCCAACAATGTTGGTTAGCATGATAAAGACACAGTTAATCAAGAAAAGATAGAGAGCCCCAAATAAAAAAATCGTACATTTCCATTAGCTAAACCATAGCCTGCAGTACAGATAGGTAGCATCAAAGCTGTTGCAATGGCTACTCCTGGCACGATATTGTTTGCTTCTTTTTTTCTTGAACCAATGACACCTGCTATCCCACCAGCAATAGCAATGAGAACATCCCAAATGGTTGGAGAGGTTCGTGCAATCAACTCGCTACTTGCATAAGATAAGGGAGAAATCCAAAAATACAGAGTCGAGACAAGCAAGCTGACCATCTCTTTTTGCTTATTGAAGAAACAATTTCTTGTGTAAATCCTATTTTTCAAACTGTTTTTAAGACCTTTTTGAAAAATAAGGGCAAGATCATAAATGCACTAGAACCGACCTACTCAAACGCAAAACTAGAAGCTACTAATAACCTCATAAAGATCATCAAACGAAATGCTTTTGGCTTCCGGAACTTTAAAACTTCAAAACTAGAATCCTCATTGCATTGAACATCAAAAAGGAGAGAACCAATTTGGTCCTCTCCAGGGTATAATTTTCCATCAACCCACTACAGTTGACAAAGAGCCGTTATTCTCAAATGAGACAACTCCTTTTAGTTTTTATAACCTCAGCTTCTCGGTCTCTTACCTACTTTAATAGAAAGACTACGAAGGACGATTCTTAAAGTAGTCAGATTGTGCAATATCGAAAGATTAGATGGGCTTAACCAATTTAACAACCCAAATCCAATTAAACTTCCATTTATTACAACTGTTTCTTGAATATTTCTTTGAATTAATTTCTGCAACGATTCAGATAAAGAATTCAATTCCTCGAAGAAATCTAAACGATTATCTAATAATAAAATATCACTCATCTGCTTAGAAATATCAGCACTTTCATTCATCACAACCCCAATATCTGCAAGCGTCAAGGCAGCAGAGTCGTTTAACCCGTCTCCAACCATCAAAATAGTTCGGCCAGCTTTCTGTAATTCCTGAACCAACTGAAACTTACCATCTGGTTTTAAATCAGTATAAACGTTGTCAAATGGCAGATCTTTAACCAACTCTTCTGTTCTAGCCAACGTATCACCAGTTGCCAGAATCAGTTTTTTCCCTTGGCGCTTTAGCTTTTTCAATGCAACTTTCGCCTCGCTTCTCAAGGGAGTGTGGATACAAAACATCCCAATTAATTCTTTCTTATAAGCCAAAAACAATAAATTGTAATGAGTCTTATATTGCTCAATCAAGGCCAGCTGCTCAGAACTAATTCTTACCTGTTCGTCTTGCATTAGTACATAATTTCCAATGACAACCGATTGACCATCAATTTGCGATTTAATCCCTTTGCTTGCAACATACTGAAGCTTGCCATGCATTTCTTCGTGTTCAATGCCTTCAATTTCAGCTTGTTTAACAATTGCATTGGCAATAGGATGATAGATATGTTCCTCCAAACATGCACTTATTCTTAAAATATCTTTCTCAGTATAATCTCCGAAAGGAAGAACCTTTTCAACCAAAGGATAACTCGTCGTGATGGTACCCGTTTTATCAAACAAGAAAGTATCCACTTCCAGATATTTTTCTAATACATCACCATCTTTAATAACCATTTCTCGATTTAGACCTTCCTTTATGGCCGTAAGGTAGGCTACAGGTGTGGATATTTTTAGAGCACATGAAAAATCCACCAATAAAAAGGAAATGGCTTTTGAAAACGAACCTGTTAACAGATAAGTCAAACCAGCACCTAAGAAGTTATATTTTACAACCTTGTCTGCCATCCTAATAAAATGACGTTGTTTTGTCTTCTTACTCTCTTCAGATTTTTTCATCAGATTGATGAGTTGCAAAATACGACTGTTTATCTGATTATCAGTCACACGAATTCTTAACTCTCCTGTTTCCAAAACAGTATTCGCACATACAGAATCTCCCTCTTTCTTTTCAACAGGGAAGCTCTCTCCAGTCAAGGAACTCTCATTGACCATGCCTAATCCTGAAACCACTTGGCCGTCAAACAAGATTTCATTCCCTTGGGAGACAACTAATACATCACCTACTTGAACATCAGAACTCTTGATGCTGATGACCATGTCTCCCCGCACTAAGAAAAACATCACTTTCTTTTAGCAAGAAGGCTTTTGTTCCAAATCTGTTGCTGTTTTTAAAGACCACTGATCCAGATGATTACCCAAATCAAGCATAAACATGATGTTGCTAGCTGTCTTGGATTGGTTCATAAACAAGGACAACAAAATGGCCGAACAGTCCAAGACCTCCATGGTTAGTTCCTTGCGCGCTAAAGTTTGATAGGCTTCTTTGACATAACCCAAAGCCTGATAACAAGTCCAAATATAACGAATAGGGTAGGGTACAAAACTTCGAAACAGCAAACGCTTAATCGCTGCACCCGATACAATTGAATAAGCACTCTCTTCTCTACGAATGGGAAGAGTCATCAAGTCCGAAACTTTCCCTTGTCAATTTTTTTAAAAAGGCCTCTGCATTTTCTAATACAGAGAAGCCTTCTTTCATACGTAGAGTAAAGTGCTGCTGATCCATATAAAACTGAATAGAGTCGATCCCTTTTTCATCTTTAGCCAAGGAACGAAGATAATCTTGAATATCCAAGGTCAGTGAAAACGAGGGACGATAATCGGATATGTTGATATCCTCTGTGTAGCACTTTAAAAGACATATTATTCACCTGTCAGGCTATCTAATTGTTCTTCTTTCTTTTCCTGTTCGTATAAATATTTAGCGTCTTGTAAAACATCATCACCGTGTTGTTTTACAACAGAAACAGATGCATCCAGTCCATCTTTCAATTTGTAAGCTTTAGCCAAGGCCTTAGAATAGCCTTTCTTAGCTTCTTTACTTGCTAAGACTTTCAAGCCAAGTGTCCCAAATGCTACCCCTCCTAAGAAGAGAGATGATTTTTTCGCAACTTTTGCGACGTTTAATACTTCTTTTAACATGTTTATTTCCTCCTTGTAACTATTGTAGCGAAAAATGACAGCAAAAGCAATTGCTGATATCTGATATATAGATAAAAATTCTCTATACTGATATTTAATTATATTATGATGAAAACAATATACTTTATTTTTTGATACTGTCAATAATTATGTGTAAACACTTAAGTAGAGTTACGGAGTGTTAATTAAATAAGCTTTCAAGTGTATCAGAACATTGACCAAACCCTTTATGGATTCGTTGACTTTGCTTGAAATTATAATCTTCAAACAACGTAACTAAGTAACGTTCCAGAGCCTCCTCATTAGGAAAAAAAGAACCTTCTTTTTCGTTTGATGTTTGATTTCTTTGTTAAGAGACTCAATGAGGTTTGTCGAATACATGCTGTGCCAAATCTGGTAGGGAAACTGATAAAAAGTTAAAAGATTATCCGTCTTCTCCAGACTTTCCATGACTTTCCTATACTTTGGTTTCCATTCGGCGAGAAAGTCCTCTAAAAAGCTTGTCCTGCCATTTCTAAATTTTCAGCACGATAAATCATTATAAATTGCCCCAGAATAACCGCTCTATCTGCTCGTTTCACTTTACTAGCTAGATTTTCGACTAATATGAATTAAGCAACATTGTTGTTTAGCTAATGGGTGAGCCTGACTGATAATCTGCTCAAGCCCCTTAAAGCCATCTGTAACTACAAGAGAAATCTGTTGGATTCCTTGGTTTTGAAGCTTGTCTAACAGGGTGGACCAAGAAGCATTGTTTTCTTGAGGCAACTGTGCATAGCATATCTCTATGCGACTAAAAGTCGCTAGAGCTATCCTAATTGCGCACCGCCAGTTCTCATAGAAAAAAACACCTTGCAAGATGCAAAAGTGTTTTCGTTTGTATTCTGCTGTCCAGTAACGAATTAACGTTTACTAAATTGTGATGCTTTACGGGCCTTTTTCAAGCCTGGTTTTGAAAGTATGGGTTTCAGTTGGACTAAAAATGACGTAATATCAAGGCTTTTCAGAACGATATATACTTATTCATTTCATGAAATTTGAATCAATATTTTTTTAATAGGGGAATAGTTTAGTTCTGTAAAAATTAACTTATACACTTACAAAGCTTATTCTGATAAACTTTATAACAGTCTAAGAAAAAGGTAGAGATTGAAATAGTATCTAAAAATTTATTAGTTAATATTGATTAATAAATTTTACATTTACTACATGACAAAAATTTTACAGTCTATCTAAAAATCTGGTTTTGAAGTCTAGTTTTGATTTATTAATGAGAATAGTATAAAAAAATAATTATCACCTTAATTTTTAAAAATATCTACTCCCTTTCTTTTTAGCCTATATTCTTTTTTTCTCCTGATTTAGTATCATAAATAAGTATTGATTTCGTAAGTGGATCAACACCACCAATGATGACATTCTCATTATTTTTGATTAAAAGACTAACATTATTATATTTATAACTATCTACTATATCAGCATTATAAAAATTTGCTAGTTCTTTTTAATAACTTTAACCTCTTTATCTGAAAAACAATGAATTCCTGTGTTTTTGTCCTTAAACTCAACACACTTTCCATGTTCAGATAAACAATACACACCTCTATACTTATTTATCATAAAAGTTTCAGTCCCAAAATATAACACTATAAATAACAAAGGAAAAAAATTAAAAATACCCAAATCACTTCAGAATTTATCTTTTTCAAAAGTGAGTTACCATAGAATTTATCTGCACCATTCAATTTAGTTATAACATCTGATTGTTCTCTCACAAAATATTTATTATCTAATTGAAGTATCTCATTAGAAATACTTTTTTTATATTTTTGTACAGTAGATGGCCAGCACTTAATATTAACTATAGGAAGCTCTATGTTTGTCCCCTGATTCAATTGATACTCTAATATATAATTTTTTTATCTATGGAAAGATAATTCTTTCTGTCTATTTCCCATCTTCTTTTATTTTTCTCCAATTTTAACTCTATAGTATCTACAACTCTCTACTAAAAATACTTTTCTATACCCCCAGATTTAGTAATCAACTTCTTTGCTAATAAATCTAGTACTATGTCTTTAAGTTCAAAAATACAGCATCCAAATTGCTAGAAAGATAATTACTTTTTAAAAAGTACCTCATATATTGTAAATATCGATAACAAAGTAGTTGGTGCTTTTTCAAAAATGTGACGATGAGAAAAAATTTACAAAAATATATAAAATTGTCTGTTGACTTTATTCTTTCAGAAATTAGAAGTGTTATATAAAAGTAAAGGTAGGTACAGAAGGATTGAAAATTTATATCTAATCAATTTTTTTCTTTTTATAGCTTCTTCTGATTCTGGGTTGGGTATTACTTTTTCTCTGTATTCTTTTTGATAATAGATACTTTACATCAATGTTTGTGAATCCAATAAATATAGTTCCAAGTATTAACGTTAGAAAGCTCCAATCTAATACTGTTTTTTTCGATCCCAATTAATGAAAAAAATAAGAATGATTGCTAAAATTCCAGTTATAACGATGAGAGGAGTTTTTCTTTGTTGCTACATAGATAACTCGAAAAAGCAAAAGAAGGGCAATAAAATATATAAGAAGCATTTTTATTAGACCATTGAAGAAATCCGTCGTATCTATAATAGCAATTGTAAAAAAACATAATGAATGAAACATACAATAATATTCACTGAAATCTTTACTATATTGTATTCTGGAATCTCTTTAAGTTGTTCATTAACTTCTCCTAATTGAGTCTTCAAGTCTCCTAGTGAAAAAAAGTACAAATATCCCAAATATTGCAATATATATTAATAGCATCACAGATAATGATGTAATTGTTTTTATCTGTTAAGTTTTTCTAAGATAATTTTTGAAAAATAATCGCCAATGCAACTAAATCTAGTATTATTGTTAAAATAAAATTTATTTTTCATTGGTCTTCTAATTAATGTATTTTTTTAAAAAAATTCTTTTTACCAAATTAAACCCTCTTCTTCAATTATAAATTTTTCTTAAATTTTTTAATATTTTTAGATAATCTATTTAGTATCATCTTCCTTATAGTAATTAACTTTTTACTATTAATTTATTCATAGTCATTTCTTTGAAGTATGTTCAAAATGAGAAGAGATGATTGCATCTAGCTGCTCTTCAATTTCCTTAAAAGGACAGCCCAAGTCCAATGTACAAACACTGATCTGATTCCCATGAATCTGATAAATATTATCAGGCTGAATTTTTCTCATTAGTTTTTTTGCATACAATAACATACCAGATACTATACATTTATTATCTCCAAATTGATACTGGCGGTTTTTTTACATATGTAAATATCTGATACAGATTATTAGAATGGATTGTGTACTTATCGAAACGTACTTGAGTAGTACTTGAATAGTATTTAGCATCAATAATCAAAATATTATTCTCTTTTTGAAGTTGAATATCACTTTTGCATTATTGGCAACATGTCGCCAATTCCATCATCTAGGGCCCACGGTATCTGGGAAGCATTGGCTTTTAGTTGGGGGTAGTGTTTTTTTATAGTATTCGAGAATGAACTTTTCATATAGACGATTCATTTGTTGTTCATTAAGAAAGTCCATTAGCTTCATCTGACCGTCTGACGTCGTCTGTAATAACCCCTTCACAACCAAATAACAAATAGAGATTATCATTCTATAGGATTGATTATTTCTATTGTATTGAAAAATTCAATTGATTTTATTTAAATCAATAATATCTATTTCATTGAAAAAAATACCAATATTTTTCCGTAATTCTTTTTTTCCGTTTTTTTGGAATATCTGATTTCAATAAAAAGATGTAAAAGTAGATTTTATTATACGATTCATTGTACTGTCTACTGAAAATTCCTCATATGTGCAAACCACTCTTTTTCTAAAAGAACTTTGACTCTTCAATGATTCACATATCTCAACTTTTCCTCTCAACGTTGAAATTTCTTCGGTTTCAGAAATATACTTTTTCTCTAATCCTCTCTTAACTTGAATTACAATAGCCTTAACTAGAATAGCACTCATGAGATCCGCAGTATTTTGGAATTCTTCTGTAGAAAGTTTCTTATATCCTTGACCTTTTAGAACGCTGAACGCATAAGCTAGCATATAATAGACATTCTTTATTGGTATCACTTAATTGCGCTCCTTAACTTTTCGCTCCATTCTATTACCAGATTTGGTTCATCAAACCAATATTCTTTTAGTAAAGGTACAAGTTCATACTCAACGATGTTAGAAATCACTTGATCATCTACACTCTCTGATTTCAAGTTACAAAGATAACTATGACCAATACAGAATCCTTCTCCTAAAGTCTCATCTGAAACAATAGCATAATTTAGATTTTTTTAATACAGGTAATTAGGTTATTTAACTTACTATTATTTATAGTTAATTGATAGGATTTAAACCCATCAGTTTCAAAACCCTGGTTTTTAATTCGAAAAAAATGCAAACCGTCTTCTCAAAGCATAATCTAACATAGCTAAACTTCTGTCTGCTGTATTCATCATACCAATGATATAAAGATTATCTGGAATAGAGAACTTTTTCATCCGAATAAACGAGTTGTAAAGATGCCCCTCTTTTATCATTCTCAAGCAGCATAAATAGTTCACCAAATATCTTACTTAAATTTCCACGATTAATTTCATCAATTATAAAGAAATAATCATTAACAGCATCTAGTTCTGCTCGTTTACAGAAATTATAAAATGTGCCTTTTCTTAATTCAAACCCAATATCAGAAGGTCTAAACCCCATGATAAAATCTTCATATGAATAGCTTTGATGAAATTGAACCATCTTAACTCTATCAACATTTTTTTCTCCTATAAGAGAATAAGCTAAGCGTTTTTGCAGTATATGTTTTACCCTACACCTGGGGCTCCTTGTAAGATAATATTCTTTTTTTAAAGACAAGAACAGACCTCAATCTTTCATACTCTTCTTCCGACATAAATACATCATTTAGAAAAATCTTCCTTTGTATATGAAGAATATGATTTTTTTCAACTTCTTCAACATCTTCAGATGTATCATCATCAAAAATATTTTTTAGTTTCTCTACAACATCAATATAGGGAGTTACATCGGTTAAAGTTTTCATAGCTGCTTTACCTGGATAAGGCCATTCTCCATGATGAGTCCAATTCACTGTTCTTATATGATTATACTCCTCAGCTTCAGAGTCATAGAAATAGTCAGAGGTAACAATCCCACGCCCAATAAGTTGACTTCTACCTTTTTTTACAAAAATAATATCTCCAACTTTCATTTCATTGGTAAATTGCCAAGTAGCATGTGTTGCATTCTGGTATGATAAGTTAGGACCATAAATTTTTTTCATTGCCTCTTTGATCTCTGATTTATTTTTAAATAAACTGAGATCTCCAATTTCATTCCATCCTATAGCCATTACTCCACGCTTGTAAAAGTCCTCCCACATATAAGAACCTTCCCCTGGAGCATATACCCAATACCTTATTGTTTCATTCTCATCATCCATCAAAGCTGAAGATTCTGCCACCATCTTAAGTTCTTGATTTTTTTTATTCACTTCTTCAGAATACTTCCATGCTTCAAAAGATAATTCTTTAAAATTCTTAAATTTGGCTTCTGTACTATTAAAATAGGAACTTATTGTTTCAACTATTTGAAAATATTTTTCAGCTGTTATCTTTAAATCTATACTTGGTAAACTACTTGAAATTTCTGCCGGAAATTTACCAGATTCAAAAATATACCATTGGTTTCGACTATCTAAATTCAAAAAGAATCGGGAGCAATCCAATACAAACCTATGGTAGTTTTTGCTATTGCCATTCCCTTTTTTTATTGTTCACAATATCAAAGTAGTGTGAAACTTTATCCTTATTATCAGTAGTTTTTTTCTTATCAAATTCTAATGCCGCAAGAAATAGTGACCATAAATCTTCAATATCACCATCACTTCTTTCATCAATAAATCGATAATAGGTAGCATTTTGATTGTTGAGGACTGGTATGCCGTCAAAAGAATTCGGAACTTTACTTCCTAAATCAAATAACTTTACTATTGCATTTAAAATTTTTAATCCTATTTTTCAACTCTCAAGTTCTTATTGAATAATCCAAATACAGTAAAAAGGATCAATGTCTACCAAATTATTATCTTTTTTTCCAATGTTGGCATTGATATACCTGAAAGTTCATAAATGTCTTTCACCTTCTCGATAAGAAGCGGCCTATTATCTTTATAAGCTACTAATTTTTGAGCAAACTCATGGTAAAAACTAGTCCAATCAAATTGTTTCTGAACATTCATCTGTTTTCATCCTCTATTCTTATTGTTTTTTTATACTATACAGATACTATTATTATACCATGAAAAACACTTTCATATCTATATAACATAATAACAGAAGTTAGCCTGTAAAAATCTCTATCAGTAAATCATTAAATTAACTTGCAATTACTTTTTGTGGTATTACCATTATGTGATAATAAAGCTCCCTTTGAAGTAAAAGGGAAACCATTTTTACATGTTCACCATATTGAGTACTTATCAAGAGGCGGCGAAGACACAATTGAAAAATGCAATTGCAGTTTGTCCAAATTGCCACGCTAAAATTCATCAACTAGAACTTGAAGAAGACAAAGAAAAAAACTACTTCGTAAAGTCCAAGAGCGAAATATTTAATTTCTTACGCAAGCAATAAATGCTTGCTTTTTTTCATTTAAATATCTAATTTTAGACTTCAGTTAAAATTAATTAATAATAAGCTATCTAATTAAAAGCTTAGATACATTAGCACATTTCAGGTTAAATTTTTAACAGTTGAGGAAACAAAATCTATTTTTGATATTGATTGTAGTATGATATAACTATGAAAAAAATATAAAAGAAAAATAATATCCGCAAAGCCCTATGGCATATTAAAACGTCATTGTAAAAAAATATAGAGAATAATTACGATAATGAATTTAGTAAAACTGAGTTATTCCACTTGAAATCTAGTGTTGAAATACTAAGTCGAATTTTTGAACAATGAAAAACCCTATCCTAATTTGGATAGGGACGAAGTGTTTTAAAAGAAACAAGCCTAAAAACCATAACTCTAAATTTCTCAAAGCTAATTTTTCCGAAAAATAAGTATTTTTTTCGGAAAGTTATTTCTAATTAAATTGCGTATATCCTTGAGGCTCTAGGTTTTTTTAGCGATAAGTTAATTACGAAGAAATCTGAAAAACGCTCAGAATTGTCATGTCAGCATCAAAAATACGTATTTTTTTGTATGAAAAACGCAAATTGGAGTCCGTTATACAAAAAAATAGAGTTTGATTTTAAAAATTACAGGTCTAAAATTTGATAAAGATGTTCTTGAATCTAAGAAATAAACTGGAAACATTAAGATGTTAGCGGTTGCATTTTTTTAAACAACATATAGTAAAAATAGATAAAGAAACGTGCAAAAAAACTGAGCCACGTTAAAAGCTGATAGAGATTAAAAAATGAAAAAAATTACAACGATTCTTTTTGTTGGATTAGCTTCGATTGCTTTGGTTGCTTGTTCATCAAATACTGGGAAAAAAGAAGATTCAAAAAGCTTCTGAAGCAAAAACTGAACAATCTTCTTCATCAACTGCCACAGAAGATCCAAATGTTTCTTCTGAGTTTAAGGCTGCTTTAAAGAAAGCTAAGTCTTATTCTAAAACAGTTCATCTTTCAAAAGAAGGTATGGTTAAGCAATTGACAGAATTTGACAAATTCCCTGAAGATGCTGTTCAATATGCAGTTGAAAATGCTGGTATCGACTGGAAAAAAAGATGCAGTTGAAAAAAAGCTAAGTCTTATTCTAAAACAGTTCATCTTTCAAAAGAAGGTATGGTTAAGCAATTGACAGAGTTTGACAAATTTACTGATGAAGAAGCTCAATATGCAGCTGAAAATGCTGGTATCGACTGGAAAAAAGATGCAGTTGAAAAAGCAAAAAGTTATCAAAAAACTGTTGGTTTATCAAATGAAGCGTTAAAAAATCAGTTGACACAGTTTGACAAATTTACTGATGAAGAGGCTCAGTATGCAATAGATCATTTAGAATAACATTTTTAAGCAGGACTTTTTAGTCCTGCTTTTTATTCTATCTTTGTTTTATATTGATTCTATATATTTAGATGTGTAAAATATAGTCCAGAGGTAAGGAAACAAAAAATAGACCTAATTTAGGTCTATTTTGTTATCTCTTCATATATCTCAAATAGTCTTGCTACTGTTTCACTTTCTGTTAACCAAGTTCTTTTTCCGTCTACGATTTTTGTCATATCATAAGCTTCCATAACTGCTTTATCGTTAGCCTGGTGAGTTCGTCTAAGTTCGACTGGCATGGTTAACTCATCATAGAGATCTGCCAAGGATCTATCGGGATATAATGCACGTGCATCAAGAATAGCTTGGTCAGTTTTAGAAATCTTCTCTTTTTGAGCTTCGGTTACTTCTGGTCAAGGGAAGTTGTTGTAAACTATCTTCGCAGAATAACGATAACGCATTTCTAGTCTACCAGCAACCGTACGCATCCATGCCATATGGACATTAGAAGTTAGAATACCAAAGTCGTAGAGTGTGGCATTCGGAATCATTTGTATAGCATCACTAGAAAGATTATCCGGTGTCATAAATCCTATTGGAATATAACGCCTATTTTCAGATGAAACACGACTACTATAAAAAAAGATAGCAAGGCTTATCAAGAAGCTTTTAAAAAAATATGGCTATCAATAATATACTCGAAAAATTAGGGAAAACTTTGCTTTAATTCATAAGAACACTGCATACGAGTGTTTTTTGTATCCGTAAAAACATTTTAAAAAAACTTGTTTATAATCTGTATATACAGTTCAGAGTTGTTTTTAATCATTTGAGAATTACTAGAGTAATCACATAATTTCTTTTGATATGATATAACCATGAAAAAAATATAAAAGAAAATAACATTCAAAAAAAGCATTATGGCATATCAAACGCCATTGTTACCATATAGAAAATAACCACTCTCATAGTGATATGAAAGTTGAACTATTCCATTTAAAAGCAAGTATTGAAACCTTACTGCGAGTTTTAAATAATGAAAAGCCCTATCCAAATTCGGACAGGGAGGAAGTGTTTTAAATCAATATACCATTTTATTGGAATGGGAGCTCACTATATCTGTAAAAACCAAATAAGGTAAACTTTTTGATATTCTGGTTCGATTTTATCTTATTTTTTTAATGAAAGTTTACCTTATTTAAATGAAAGTGATTGAACTTAATTGAAATTTTAATTTTTAAAAACTTATGAAAAACGTTGATTTTAAAGCATTTTGAAATTGGATAAAATAAGTGATGCCCCAACCAGGTCTTAAGAAAGCTCGTAAAAGCTAGCCAGTTCTCTAAACGTTAATTCGTTACTGGAATACAGAATACAAACGGAAACACTTTGCATCTTGCAAGGTGTTTTTTTGTATCAGAACTGGCGGTGCGCAATTAGGATAGCTCTAGCGACTTTAGTCGCGTAGAGATATGCTATGCACAGTTGCCCCCAAGAAAACAAGCGAAGCGATGTTTGATTGGATGGCAACCACTGCACTCAAAAACGTTAATCAATACGATTATATCAACGTTTACAGACATTCAAGATTTTTCTCTTGGATGTCTTTTTTTGATGCAAAAATACAAAGTTCACCCTAAAATTCACCTTATACCTTTTTGTGATGTTAAGCCTTCATATTGTCACTGTTTAGAGAAATGCTCTAAGCCATTTTGAATCAGAATGAGCAACTTGACTTAAATTGTTTACAAAATGACAAAAATAATGATATTTTTGACTAATATCATTGTCAAAAATAAAAAGATATGTTACAATGTAATCAAGTTAAAGAAATAAGAACTTAGATAGGGAGGAACTATGTGTGCATCGTTAATACTATCTTATTTAATAGCAAAGGAGGAAAGATCAAATTCTACCGTTTTTAGGCTATCTAAGCCAAGTGGTTGAATTTGATAGACAATGGTAAATATGAAGCTAAAAAATCGTTTAAAAGAGCTTCGCGCTCGTGATGGTTTAAACCAAACCGAGCTTGCAAAGCTAGCAGGTATATCGAGGCAGACTATTAGTTTGCTAGAGCGTGATGAGTATACCCCCTCTATTATTATTGCCTTGAAAATCTCTCAGATATTTCATGAGCCAGTAGAGTCGGTATTTCGCTTAGAGGAGGAAGAATCATGAACAAATATAGAGTAATCTATTATCTTTGTATCATTGCCTTTGTAGCAAATGTTTCGATGATGATCGGGACCTTGCTGGGATGGTTTCACATTTTAGACAGTAATTATTTTTTCTGGAGTAGCTTGATTTTTAGTTTAGTATTTGAGCGGATAGAAAAGAAAGTAAAAGAAAGAGTATAAAAGGAGTAAGATTATGAAAGAGTTTTTGGCAGATTTTTCAAGTAGATACCGAACATAAAAGAAATTGCAGGGGTTTGTGCCGGTATCGCCCGTTATTTCAATGTAGACCCTCTGATGATTCGTGCATTAGCTGTTTTGCTTTTTCTATCTTCGATAGAAATTAGTCTTCTCACAGTGATAAGTTATGCTTTTTTTAGCTGGCTGGATGGGAAATGAATCTCTTGAAGTAGTCATCAAAAAAATCAGGGTACAAGATTCTATTTTTCTATCTAGTTGCCATTCTCCTGAATAGTTTTGGTGATCAAGTTTTAACGGCTACTTTTGGATTTGGGCATGCTCTGGTTCAAGGACTGCTAGGTTTATTTTAGAAAGAAGATAGAAAATGAAAAAGAAACATTTATTACTATTGTTAGGAAGTTTATTGTTGGGTGGTTTAATCGGAATGTTTGGTGCTACCTTTACGAATCTTCATTTAAACATTTCTCAAGAGCAAGTACAGTTTAGTTTTGACGACCATCTTTTTCTGTCTGGGAATACTATCGACAATAGTAGCTCTCTATTTTATCATGAATAGTAGGAAAGTTTATGCTAGCTACCTAGCAGAAGAAGATGATGAATTAAACGAGCTAGCTTATATTAAGATGTATCGCTCTCTAGATTATGGGACAGTTGCTTACAATGTTTTGCAAGTTAGTATGCTTTTTAGCTTGCTTACAGTGTTGCCTAGCCACGATTTACCGATATCAGCTTTTCTCTTAGCAGTATTAACCATTCTTGTTGGAAGTTTCTGCATCAAAACAACGAGCAAAATTCGTAATTACCAACTCTCTATTTTAGCCACACCAAAAGAGGTATTAGATTATCTAGAAACCTATGACGAGGGAGAGAAACAAGCGGAAATGGAAGAGGCTTATTTAATCTTGTTCAAACTCAATCAGCTAATCTTACCATCTGTCTATATCATCTTGTTTGCCCTATCCATTATTCTTGGAGAAGTACAGTTAGTTGCTGCCCTTATAACTGCTGTCATCCATCTCTACATCAATATTGCACAATTAAGAAAAACAAAACGTTACTTTAAATAACAGGGATTTCTATGAATCGTGTCGCAAATGTAGGTGACGATGTTGAAAGGAATGAATCAATCAAAATAAATTTCATTCCAAGATAGAGCTAAAAATAAAATTCTAAAAAGTTTGTAAAGTAGCTTTAGTAAACGTTCTTTTAAAAGAATGCTAATCATTACAATGAGCACCCTTCGGGGTGTTCTTTTTGCATAACTGAATTTGAAGCAAATAAAAAACCACCCTATCTTCTACAGTCAAATGCGACTGAAGAATATAGGATGGGTCTAGGATGTTAAGGCTTAGTTGTCGTCTTTATGAAAGATATTTTTAACGCCCTTGATAGCTCCTTCAACAACTTCTTTTGCATCTTCAGCAACTTCTTTTGCTTTTGAAGCAACTTTTTCAGCAGTGCCTTCAGCTTCTGTTTTTTTATCGCCGGTTAATTTACCGAAGCCTTCTTTAACAGAGCCTTTTACTTGGTTCAATTTTTCTTCTAATGACATAGCGTCACCTCCATGAAGTTAGTCGTTTATTTCTCTGAATACAATACAGTTGATTTAAAAAATGAAAAATATTCGTCTCAGATTAGAATGAGTATATTCTTTTAAAAATTGATAGTCAAATTTTTGCTACGGTATTTTGAAAGCAGGATCGCTTTCCGGTCACGAATAATGATCGACTAATAGGTCACGACATTCAGGTTTTCCGGCAAAGATTTGAAACGAAAGAAGCAAAATACTTTTCTGTCTCCATTAAATTAAATGGTATAATGGTCGTGAATGGAGACATCGTAACGCTATTTTTTGAAAAAGAGAAGATGAACATGAAAAGAATCCTCAAAACCTACCCCGTTGTCAGTACTTTGTCTTTAACTTGTTTGTTGCTCGGTCTATTGACTTCCTTTTATGGGGATGCTATGTATGACCTATTGGCTTTTCATTCGAAGCCGGTCTATAGTTGGCAATATGTCAGTGGAACCCTGATGCACGGTAGTAAAGGAGCACCTATCTGGTTTTTATGGGTCCATTTGTTGTTAAATGGACTCATGATCCTTCCCTTCGGAGGACTGCTAGAAAGAAAAATAGGATCCAGACAAGTCTTGATCGTTTTTGTAACGGCGATAGTCCTCTCTTCCATCGTTTTTCACCTTTTAACCCAGGAGCAAGACATTCAGGCAACAGGGATCTCTGCTGTAGGATACGCCTTTGTGACCGGAGGGATTATGATCCTGCCAAACGTGTGGAAAGAATTTTCACGCACCGTAAAACTGTTTTATCTATTCTTAATTTTTCTATCTGGCCTCATGCTCTTACCAGCAATCACCGGATGGATCTCAACGCTATTGCATCTTTCAGGGATTGTTAGTTATCTGTTGGTCTTTATCGGAAGTAAAGGCTTGAAGAGGAGGAGCTAACTATTAAGACGGCTCCTCAGTGAGGTTTTCATCGTACTTCCTTGACTCTTCTATCATCGCGCCGTATAATATTCTATATCAATGAAGAAATCACCTTTTGTCATTGTGCAAAGGGTGATTTTATAACGGTAAAAAGGAGACACAATGGGGTATATCTCTACAATCAAAACAGCTGTTCAGCTCTTTCCTTTCCTGGCATTTTTGCTGACCGTGCCCTACATGATTTTGAATTATCGAAAATATGGTTCGGTCAATAAATTGCGGGTGCTGATTTTCTATTCTTTTATGCTTTACTTGATGACGGTCTATCTGCTGGTGATCTTGCCTCTGCCGGATCCGAGTAAGATTCATACCAGCTACTCGGAAATGGTCAATCTCCATCCCTTTGCTTTTGTGGTGGATTTTTTTCAAGGAGAGCCCCTTTGATTTAGCGCAGACTGGTACTTGGATTCAAGCCCTTAAGCATCCGACTTTTTATGTGCCCTGCCTTTAATGTCCTGATGTTGATTCCTTTTGGGATGTATCTACGCTATTATTTTCAAGTGTGGTTTTAAGAAAACGATTCTCCTGACAGCCCTCTTTAGTCTCTTTTTGGAGCTGACCCAGTTGTCAGGGTCTCTACTTTTCTGTATCCGGGTCCTTACCGCCTAGCAGATGTCGATGATATTATTCAAAAATACCACTGGTGGTGGAGTGGGCTATTTGCTTGGTTGGTTCCTGGTTTGGTTATTGCCGACACGAGACGAAATTGACGAGCATTCTTTCCGAGTAGGAACGAGAGTATCTGGTTTTCGGATGGGTCTTGCCTTCTTGATCGACTTTGTGATGCTATCCTTGCTTTACGCGGTAATCGAGCGTTTAGAGATGATTCCTTATGTAGCGGTTTTGGCTGTCTATTTTGGCCTGATTCCCTTGTGGCGGGGCAAAACCTTGGGAATGGCTTTATTGAAATTCCGCTTGCATTTTGACAAGCAAAAATGGCTTCGCACCATCTGGCGGGGAATCCTAGTAGTAGGCTATTTCTATCTGATTCCTCAAGGGTTGTTCTATTTGATTTCGCTCTTGAATAGCGATTTGACGGACAATTCCCTCTTAACCCTGTCTATGATTTTATTGCTCTTCTTTATGCTTTTATTGTACCTGATCCTCACTCTCGCTATCGTCTTGCTCAATCGTCGCTTTCTGTTTGACCGTCTAGCTGGGGCTGAGTATGAGAGTACGGTGCGCGTGAAGAAAGAGCTCTTAAAAGATGAAACTGAATCGTCAAAATAGAGAGAGTGGGACAGAAATCGGTAATTCGTTAGAATTCGATTTCGTCGTCTCACCTCCGCACAGTTGAGTAGGGCTGTAAAAGCTGATGAAATCAGCGTAGTAGAGTCCACTCAACCACTGCGTCTTGCTCGATAATCCAAAAACAATAAAGAGGCTAGGACTTTTGTCCCAGCCTCTCTATTTTTTTATACACGTTTAAAATATCCGAATGTTCCCAGTTGAGAAGGGCCATTTTAAGGGGGAATGTGCTACAATGGAAGCAAATAGATAGAATGGAGCAGTGAAATGAAAGCAATTATTACAGTCGTCGGAAAAGACCAAAAAGGAATCGTAGCGGGTGTCGCAACAAAAATAGCAGAATTAGGACTCAATATCGATGATATCTCTCAAACTGTATTGGATGAATACTTTACCATGATGGCAGTCGTGACATCAGATGAGAAAAAAGATTTCACACAGCTCCGTTCAGAGTTGGAAGAATTCGGTCAGTCTCTTCATGTAAAAATCAATATCCAAAGCGCAGCGATTTTTGATGCTATGCACAATTTGTAAGATAGGGGTTGAGAATTTATGGACATTAAACAGGTAACAGAAACCATTGCCATGATTGAGGAGCAGAACTTCGATGTTCGGACCATCACCATGGGGATTTCGCTTCTCGATTGTATTGATCCGGATATCGAAAAGGCAGCGGAAAAAGTCTACAATAAGATTGTGACAAAGGCCAAAGACTTAGTGGCTGTGGGGGATGAGATTGCGGCAGAACTTGGGATCCCTATCGTAAATAAACGGGTTTCAGTCACTCCGATTTCTATTATCGGGGCAGCAACCAATGCGACAGACTATGTACCCTTTGCCAAAGCGCTGGACCGTGCGGCCAAAGAAGTTGGGGTCAACTTTATTGGTGGTTTCTCAGCTCTGGTTCAAAAAGGCTACCAAAAAGGGGATGAAATCCTTATCAATTCTATTCCTCGCGCCCTTGCGGAGACAGATTTTGTCTGCTCTTCTGTCAATATTGGTTCCACTAAGACAGGGATCAATATGACAGCTGTCCGAGATATGGGCCGTATCATTAAAGAAGCATCCCAAGCAGATCCAATGGGGCCTGGTAAGCTCGTAGTTTTTGCCAATGCAGTAGAAGATAATCCATTTATGGCAGGAGCTTTCCACGGTGTCGGTGAAGCGGATGTTGTCATTAACGTTGGGGTTTCAGGACCTGGTGTCGTCCAACGGGCGATCGAAAAAGTTCCAGGCGCTAGCTTTGATGTATTGGCTGAAACGGTCAAGAAGACAGCTTTCAAAATCACCCGTGTCGGACAATTAGTTGGTCAAATGGCTAGTGAACGTCTCGGTGTTGAGTTTGGAATTGTTGACTTATCCCTTGCTCCAACACCAGCTATTGGAGACTCTGTAGCCCGTGTCCTTGAAGCGATGGGGCTTGAAGTGGTAGGGACCCACGGGACAACAGCAGCCCTAGCTCTGCTCAATGACCAAGTGAAAAAAAGGTGGCATCATGGCTTGTAACCAAGTCGGTGGTTTGTCAGGTGCTTTTCATTCCGGTCTCAGAAGATGAGGGATGATTGCGGCGGTCCAATCAGGCCATATCAACCTGGAAAAAAATTGGAAGCCATGACAGCTATCTGCTCAGTTGGTCTTGATATGATTGCCATCCCAGCTGATACTCCAGCATACAACCATTGCAGCCATGATCGCCGATGAAGCAGCTATCGGGGTCATCAACCAAAAAGACAACAGCAGTCCGGATCATTCCTTATGGCGAAGAAGGCGATATGTTAGAGCTCGGAGGGACTTCTTGGATCTGCTCCAGTGATGAAGGTCAACAAAGCTTCGTCAGCTGATTTCATTGCCCGTGGTGGTCAAATTCAGCTCCGGTTCATAGCTTTTAAAAACTAAGAGAAATCTAGTATAATAGAGAAAAAAGATAGAAAAGTCTGTGATGATGAAATTCAGACTTTTTTCTTGTAAAAAGGAGACAAGATGGCTAAAACAAGATTATTTGTTATTCGTCATGGAAAAACAATGTTTAATACAATCGGTCGAGCTCAGGGATGGTCAGATACGCCTTTGACCGCAGAAGGAGAACGAGGGATTCAGGCTCTAGGAATCGGCTTGCGTGAGTCCGGTTTGGAGTTTACTCGAGCTTATTCCAGTGATTCAGGCCGTGCCATTCAGACCATGGGGATCATTCTTGATGAATTGGGCTTGAAAGACCAGATTCCTTATCGCTTTGACAAACGGATCCGCGAGTGGTGTTTTGGTAGCTTTGATGGGGCATACGGTGGAGAACTCTTTCACGGTGTCGTGCCACGCGTGCTGGATGTAGAAGACTATAAGACTTTGACCTTGGAAGACTTGGCCAATGGAATTTGCCAAGTGGATACAGCAAATTGGGCTGAACCATGGGAAGTCTTGAAAAACCGAATCCTAGAAGGTTTTGAAGCCATTGCCAAAGAAGTAGAAGAAAATGGTGGAGGCAATGCCTTGGTGGTCAGCCATAGTTGGACCATTCAGACCCTTGGTCTGCTTGATCGAAGGAAAACCAAATCTCAATCTGCCTCTTTCAAACGGTAGTGTTACCCTTGTAGAATATGAAGATGGAGTATTGACGGTTAAGGGGATTGGAGATAGCAGTTACCGTGAGGTCGGTGAAAGCTTGCAAGAATCCTAGTCCGTCCTGAAAGGCTGACCCTTTGGTCATGGCCTTTTCTTTTTCTCAAAACTTGTAAGAGCTTTCCTACTTTCTTTTTGCAAAAAATGATATAATGAAAGAGATACATACGGAGGTAATACAATGACAAAAACCAGATTATATATTGCTCGTCATGGAAAAACCATGTTTAATACCATTGGACGGGCACAGGGCTGGTCAGACACTCCGCTGACAGAAGCAGGAGAGCGTGGAATTCGAGAATTAGGGACTTGGTCTCAAGGAAGCTGGGCTTTCTTTTGAAGAGGCTGTTTCGAGTGATTCTGGACGCACCATTCAAACCATGGGAATTATTCTTCGAGAACTCGGTCTGACAGGGAAAATCCCTTATCGTTATGACAAACGGATCCGCGAGTGGTGTTTTGGTAGTTTTGACGGTGCTTATGATGGCGATCTCTTCATGGGGGTTTTACCCCGTGTCTTTAAGGTCGATGATTTCCATCAGTTGAGCCTGATGGAGTTAGCAGAAGGGATCGTCGAAGTGGATACCACTGGTTGGGCTGAATCCTGGAGTGCCTTGAGTGGCCGGATAAAAGAAGGATTTGAAGCCATCGCAAAAGAGGTAGAAGCAGCTGGCGGTGGCAATGCTATTGTGGTTAGCCATGGTATGACCATTACGACCTTGATTTATCTCATTGATCCAAAAGCAGTCGAAGAATTGGTCTTGGACAACGGAAGCGTGACGGTTTTGGCCTATGAAGATGGTGCTTTCAGTATTGAAAAGATTGGGGATCTGTCCTATCGTAAGGTTGGAGCAAAACTTCTAGAGGGTGGCCATGACGAATAAGTATAGACGCGCAAGAAAAAAACGTAAGAAATGGTGGCCTTACCTATTGAGTTTCTTTCTTCTTGTGGTCCTTGGATCAGGGAATTGGCGCTTACTTAGCGAAGCCAAGCTTGTTTTTCAGGGCTTCAGTTTTTGGAAGGCTAAAAAAAACAGCTGTAACGACTCCCTCTTCTTCTAAGAAAAAGAAAGAAAAATCAGATTTACCAGCCGTTTCGACCAAAGACTGGCAGTTGATCTTGGTTAATCGTGACAATGTGAAGCCTGAGCTGAACCCACAATTGACAGATGTGGATGCTATCAAAAGTAGATAGTCGGATTGTAGAACCAACTCGTCAATTTTTAGAAGCGGCTCGAAAAAAATTGCCCCAGAAGAAACCTTTGATATCAGGCTATCGAAGTGTGGCCGAGCAAACAGAGCTCTATAATGAACGTGTTGCGCAACTAGAGGCTAGTGGTCTTTCGCACGAAGAAGCTGAAAAGCAGGTGCAGACCCAGGTACAGGTCCCTGGTGCGAGTGAACATCAGACGGGGCTTGCGATTGATATGAGTGTCGAAGCTGGCCAAAGTGATGAGTTGGGCTTGCAGCTGGCTGCCATCGCACCACAATATGGCTTTGTGCTTCGCTACCCAGATGGGAAGAGCAACATCACGGGTGTGAATTTTGAGAATTGGCATTTCCGTTATGTTGGCGTAGAAAATGCTCAGTATATGGCCAAGCATCAGCTAGTATTGGAAGAATATATTCAGCTATTGAAAAAGGCTGGCAAATAAGAGGAGATTCACTTCTCTAGGTCTTAAGAATGATTTTTAGCACTCTTGAAAAAAGAGTGCTAATTTTTTGGATTTTTCTCTTGACTTTCTTTTGGATGGGTGTATAATAGAATCAAGGTTTAGCACTTGAGTGTTTAGAGTGCTAAAAAATGAAAGAGAGGTGAGGTCATGGTTACAGAACGTCAAAATGAGATTCTCAATCTTGTTGTCGATATCTTTACCAAGACCCACGAACCAGTCGGTTCAAAAGCGCTACAAGATGTGATTCAATCCAGTAGCGCGACCATTCGAAACGACATGGCTGCCCTCGAAAAACAAGGCTTACTAGAAAAGGCCCACACTTCGAGTGGCCGGATGCCTAGCCGAGCTGGTTTTCAATATTTTGTTCAGAACTCGCTTGATCTAGAGCTGATTGATGAACAAGATGTTTACCAGGTGGTGAAAGCCTTTGATTTCGAAGCCTTTAAGTTAGACGATATCTTGGATGCTACGGCCAAGTTACTAGCCCAGATGACGGGTTACACCGCAGTGATTCAGGATGTTGAACCGACACGTCAGCGCTTGACTGGTTTTGAAATTGTTCCATTATCCAATCACGATGCCTTAGCAGTTCTGACCTTGGATGAATCAAAGCCTGTCACCGTCCAGTTTGCCATTCCAAAGAATTTCTTAACCAGTGACTTGGAAATCTTCCATCAGCTGGTTCAAGAGCGTTTCATTGGAAATACAGTCTTGGATATCCACTACCGCTTGCGGACAGAGATTCCACAGATTGTACAGCGCTATTTCAAGACGACAGACAATGTGCTGGATCTCTTTGATTACGTCTTCTCGCAACTGTTTCAAGAACTGGTCTTTGTAGAAGGAAAGGTTTCATCATTAACCTACGCCGATCTTCAGACCTATCAGTTCTTAGATAATCCCCAACATGTAGCCTTGGAGTTGCGAGGGGGAATGCCAGAAGACCAAATGACCCAGATCCTGGTTGCGGAATCCCAAGAGAAGGCCTTGAAAAATGTGACGGTGATTAGTCACAAGTTCCTAGTTCCTTATCGTGGGATGGCCCTCATGCATGTGATCGGTCCCGTAGAGATGGACTACAGGCGTGTGATTAGCCTGGTCAATGTCATCGGCCGAGTACTGGTCATGAAGTTGACGGATTACTACCGTTACCTCAACAGCAACCATTATGAAGTAAATTAAGACCAAATGAAAGGGGTGTATGCCTTGACAGAAGATATCAAAAAAGAAGACGTGAAAGAAGAGGAAGTTGCCCAAACAACTGAAGAAGTTGTAGAGGAAAGCAACCAACCTTCTGAGTTAGAAGAAGCACAAGCGCGTGCCGAGGAATTTGAAAACAAATACCTTCGTGCTCATGCAGAAATGCAAAACATTCAGCGCCGTGCCAATGAAGAACGTCAACAATTACAAAAATACCGTAGCCAAGATTTGGCAAAAGCGATCTTACCATCACTGGACAACCTCGAACGCGCCCTTGCCGTCGAAGGATTGACAGATGATGTGAAGAAGGGCTTGGAAATGGTCCAAGAAAGTTTGGTACATGCTCTGAAAGAAGAAGGAATTGAAGAAATTCCAGCGGACGGAGCCTTTGACCATAACTACCACATGGCCATCCAAACCTTGCCTGCAGATGACGAACATCCAGCAGACACCATCGCACAAGTCTTCCAAAAAGGCTACAAACTCCATGACCGCATCCTACGCCCAGCCATGGTAGTAGTGTATCAACTAGGCTAGCTCTTGTCCGAAACGACACTAAACTATGAAAGAAAGATTAACATTGGATCGGCTTTGCCAATAGTGAGCGAAGCGAACCAAAGGCGATACTCTTCGCCGTGGCGGTATGTTCGCAAACTTTGAGACCTTAGGCTCAAAGTTTAGTCAAAGAGATTGACGAAGTCAAGCTCTGACGGCGTCGCCACTTAAGAAGAGTATCAAAAAGAAAAAAGAAGAAAAAAACTTAAGGAGAAAAACATATGTCTAAAATTATCGGTATTGACTTAGGTACAACAAACTCAGCAGTAGCAGTTCTTGAAGGAACTGAATCAAAAATCATCGCAAACCCAGAAGGTAACCGCACAACTCCATCTGTTGTGTCATTCAAAAACGGTGAAATCATCGTTGGTGACGCTGCAAAACGTCAAGCAGTCACAAACCCAGATACCATCATCTCTATCAAATCTAAGATGGGTACTTCTGAAAAAGTTTCTGCTAACGGTAAAGAATACACCACAAGAAATCTCAGCTATGATTCTTCAATACTTGAAAGGTTACGCTGAAGATTACCTTGGTGAAAAAGTAACCAAAGCTGTTATCACAGTTCCAGCTTACTTCAACGATGCTCAACGTCAAGCAACTAAAGACGCTGGTAAAATCGCTGGTCTTGAAGTAGAACGTATCGTCAACGAACCAACAGCAGCAGCCCTTGCTTATGGTTTGGATAAGACTGATAAAGAAGAAAAAATCTTGGTATTCGACCTTGGTGGTGGTACATTCGACGTATCTATCCTTGAATTGGGTGATGGTGTCTTTGATGTATTGGCAACTGCAGGGGATAACAAACTCGGTGGTGACGACTTTGACCAAAAAATCATCGACCACATGGTTGAAGAATTCAAGAAAGAAAATGGTATCGACTTGTCAACAGACAAGATGGCGCTTCAACGTTTGAAAGACGCAGCTGAAAAAGCGAAGAAAGACCTTTCTGGTGTGACTTCAACTCAAATCAGCTTGCCATTCATCACTGCAGGCGCTGCTGGACCTCTTCACTTGGAAATGACCTTGACTCGTGCGAAATTCGACGATTTGACTCGTGACCTTGTAGAACGTACGAAAACTCCAGTTCGTCAAGCCCTTTCAGATGCAGGTTTGAGCTTGTCAGATATCGACGAAGTCATCCTTGTCGGTGGTTCAACTCGTATCCCTGCCGTTGTAGAAGCTGTTAAAGCTGAAACTGGTAAAGAACCAAACAAATCAGTGAACCCTGACGAAGTAGTTGCCATGGGTGCTGCGATCCAAGGTGGTGTGATCACTGGTGACGTGAAAGACGTTGTCCTTCTTGACGTAACGCCATTGTCACTTGGTATCGAAACAATGGGTGGAGTCTTCACAAAACTCATCGACCGCAACACTACAATTCCAACTTCTAAATCACAAGTCTTCTCAACTGCAGCAGACAACCAACCAGCCGTTGATATTCACGTTCTTCAAGGTGAACGCCCAATGGCAGCGGATAACAAGACTCTTGGACGCTTCCAATTGACTGATATCCCAGCTGCACCTCGTGGTATCCCACAAATCGAAGTAACATTCGACATCGACAAGAACGGTATCGTATCTGTTAAGGCGAAAGACCTTGGAACTCAAAAAGAACAAACGATTGTTATCCAATCAAACTCAGGTTTGACAGACGAAGAAATCGATCGCATGATGAAAGACGCAGAAGCAAACGCTGAAGCAGATAAGAAACGTAAAGAAGAAGTTGACCTTCGTAACGAAGTAGACCAAGCTATCTTTGCGACTGAAAAGACCATCAAAGAAACTGACGGAAAGGCTTTGATGCAGAACGTGACGCAGCTCAAGCAGGACTTGATGATCTTAAGAAAGCTCAAGAATCAGGTAACCTTGAAGAAAATGAAAGCGAAAACTTGAAGCCTTGAACGAAAAAAAGCACAAGCATTGGCTGTTAAACTCTACGAACAAGCTGCAGCAGCGCAACAAGCCCAAGCAGGAGCAGAAGGCGCACAAGCATCAGGCAACGCAGGCGATGACGTCGTAGACGGAGAGTTTACGGAAAAATAAGATGCAAAGCCCGTTAAAACCTCACAGTGAAAATAGGAAATCTGACGCAGGAACTCTAGTTTCTAGGAAGATTGTCATCTTTTTCACCAAGAGGTTAGGGCGTGCTCAATCTCAAACGCCTAACTAACTAAATGATAAAAAAAGAAATCCAGAGGTTGCAACCCAGCCTCTGTTTTTCGGTAAAATAGAGGATGTTGCCTATGAAAAAAGTACTTTGTATCATTTATCCTAATTTTTCTCTTTATGAGATAACTGCTTTAACGAGTACTTTAGCTCTGTCTTTTGATGTCACGATTGATTATGTCGCTTCAGATCATTCGATGGTGGTCTCTGAGGATGGCTTGCCCTGTCAACCAACGAAAACACTAGATCAAATCCGTATTGAAGAGTATTCTTGCGTGATTTTGCCAGGAATGGTCAACATAGGACCTGCCCTACAGGATGAGAAATTGATTTCGTTCTTGAGGGACCTTGGTGAGCAAGATATCCTCATTGCAGCCATTTCTTCAGCGCCTCTTTTATTAGCGAAAGCAGGTCTGTTGAAGGACACGAAATTTACAGGTGGAATTTGGCAAAACTTCTTTGACTATTTTGAATTTCTTCCACGTGAAAATTTCCAACCAAAACTGGTTGTGCAAGATAAACAGATCATTACGGCTATCGGTTTTGCCCATCAAGAGTTTGCAAGAAAAGTGATTCTAAGTTTAGGGTTGGCAGAGAATACGGACAACTATTTTAAAGAACAGAACGAGTATGCTGAAGAGGATTTGATATTTACTCTATCAGACCAAGAGTTTGATCAAGTGAAGCGAAGTATAGAAAACAGCCTCTAAAGATTTACATGAAAATTATAGAAAGGAACAAAGAGTGTTCGTAACTGAACACGGGTTCCAGAAATTTCTATCAAAGATGAAAGAAAGGAACAAAGAGTGTTTGAATTCTCAGGGAAAGCGAAAGTGATAAACCGTCGTCAGAAATCAGGATTTCTTGTCGGTTTCCTAAATTTCAGTCGCTTTCTGTTCGCTCTTAGTATCTTGTATGAACAATACTGAATTTTATGACCGTTTGGGCGTTTCAAAGAATGCATCTCAAGATGAGATCAAGAAAGCCTATCGGAAATTATCTAAAAAATATCACCCAGATATCAACAAGGAGCCTGGTGCTGAGGAAAAGTACAAGGAAGTTCAAGAAGCTTATGAGACTTTGAGTGACGAGCAAAAACGGGCTGCTTATGACCAATATGGTGCTGCGGGTGCCAATGGTGGCTTCGGTGGCGGAGCAGGTGGTTTTGGTGGCTTTGATGGTGCTGGTTTTGGTGGCTTTGAAGATATCTTCTCTAGTTTCTTTGGTGGTGGTGCAAGTCGTAATCCGAATGCACCTCGTCAAGGGGATGACCTCCAATACCGCGTCAATCTCAAGTTTGAAGAAGCGATTTTTGGTGCAGAAAAAGAAGTCAAGTACCATCGGGAAGCTAGCTGTCATACCTGTCATGGTTCTGGGGCTAAGCCAGGGACTAGTCCGGTGACCTGTGGACGCTGTCATGGTTCTGGAGTCATCAATGTGGATACGCAAACCCCTCTTGGGATGATGCGCCGTCAAGTGACCTGTGATGTCTGTCATGGTCGTGGTCAAGAAATCAAAGATCCATGTACGACTTGTCGTGGAACAGGTCATGAAAAACAAGCTCATAGCGTGAATGTCAAGATTCCTGCAGGAGTTGAAACGGGTCAACAAATCCGCTTAGCTGGTCAAGGAGAAGCTGGCTTTAACGGTGGACCTTATGGGGACTTGTATGTCGTTGTCAATGTTGAGCCGAGCGATCGTTTCGAACGAGATGGCTCAACCATCTACTACAAGTTAGACTTGAACTTTGTCCAAGCAGCTCTTGGAGATACGGTCCATGTGCCAACTGTTCACGGAGATGTCGATTTGGTCATTCCTGAAGGAACCCAAACCGGTAAGAAATTCCGCCTCCGTGGAAAGGGGCTCCAAGCTTACGTGGTGGTGCCATGGGAGATCAATATGTATCTGTCAATGTCGTCACCCCAACTGGTTTAAATGACAAGCAAAAAGAAGCCCTTCAAGCCTTTGCGGAAGCAAGTGATTTGAAGGTCAACCCAAAGAAAAAAGGGTTCTTTGACAAGGTCAAAGATGCTTTAGATGATTTATAAAAATGAACGAGTTTCCTTTTGAGTAAGGAGCTCGTTTTATTTTGGATCGAATCCAAGAACTTCCTCTCCTAATTAAAGAATAATGAGAAGCCTCATTGAATTTATTAAGATATCGTGGTAAATTTAAGAAAACGATTACAAAGACAATTTAGGAGGTCCTGATGAAATCACATCAACCACGTTATGCGATTCGCAAGTATGCAGTAGGAGCTGCTTCGGTGCTCATAGGATTTTTTGCTGGCGCGAATGTTGTAGCAGCTGATACGCCAACGGCTACAGACAGCCCTTCAACGACAGTTCCAACTCAGCCAAACGAGGGTGAGTCAACGATTTCCCTTAATGAGGAAGCTTCTCAGCCAACAGTAGAAAAACCAACGGCTCCTGCCCCAATCGTCGATCAAAGTCAACCGACACTGCCTGATCGAGAATTGCGGGTATCAGATCTTGACCGTTTGATTCGCGAAGAAGCAAGTTCTGTCGCAGAGTCGGATGTGGCAGCTCAACCAGCGACAGCAGCGACGGAAACACCTACTAAAGATCCTGATCAGGAAGAAAAATTAGCCAAGAAAAAGATTGTATCGATTGATGCCGGTCGCAAGTACTTCTCACCAGACCAAATCAAGGAAATCATTGATGAAGCAAGTAAGACGGGCTATACAGACTTGCATCTTCTAGTTGGAAATGACGGCTTGCGCTTTGTGCTGGATGATATGTCTTTGAAAGTGGGAGATACTTCTTATTCTAGCCAAGCCGTGACGGATGCGGTTGAAAAAGGAACGAAAAGCTTATTACGATGATCCGAACGGGACAGCCTTGACCCAGGCTCAAATGGATGATATTTTGGCCTACGCCAAATCGAAGAAAGTAGGTGTCATCCCAACCATTAATAGTCCAGGTCACATGGATGCGATTCTGACAGCCATGGAACAATTGGGCATCGAAAACCCTCACTTTAATTATTTTGGCACAAAGAAATCAGCTCGGACAGTTGATTTGGACAACCAAAAAGCCTTAGACTTTACCAAAGGCCCTTGGTAGACAAGTATGCGGCTTATTTCAGCGGCAAGGCAGATATTTTCAATATTGGTTTGGATGAATATGCCAACGATGCCACAGATGCCCATGGTTGGCAGGTTCTCCAAGCCAGCAAGCATTGGCCAGGGTGAAGGCTATCCAGAAAAAGGCTATGAAAAATTCATCCAATACGCCAATGATCTAGCAGCTATTGTGAAAAAACACAAGATGAAACCAATGGCCTTTAATGACGGAATCTACTACAATGGCGATACTTCCTATGGCACTTTTGACAAGGATATCATTGTCTCCTACTGGACAGGTGGCTGGAACGGCTATGATGTCGCTTCTTCAAAACTCTTGTCTGAACTAGGTCATCAGATTCTTAATACCAATGATGCTTGGTATTATGTGCTTGGACGGGACAAGGCTGGATCTGGTTGGTACAACCTTGATCAAGGTCTCGAAGGAATTTCCAAGTCAGCGATTGATGTGGTTCAAAAAAATGATGGGGCTAAGGTGCCCTTCATCGGTGGGATGGTAGCTGCCTGGGCAGATACGCCATCCGCAACCTACAAAAAAGACCTTCTCTTTAAGCTCATGCATGCCTTCGCGGACAAGAATGCGGACTACTTTGTAGCAGATCCTGAAGTGGTCGAAAAAGCTCTTTCAGAAGCTCCAACTGATTTGGACCACTATACACCGGAATCTCTAGTAGCCTTTACGGCAGCTAAAAAAGCTTTAGAAGGGGCAGGAGCAGACACGACTCGAGCAGAGGCCAAAACCTTGATCGACCATCTCAAAGCAGCTCAAGATGCTTTGGTGTATACGGAAAGCTACGCGAAAGAAGTTGCTGCAAAAGAAGCAGCAGAAAAACTCGCCATGAAGAAGGTCATCTCGATCGATGCAGGTCGCAAATACTTCTCACTGGATCAGTTGAAACGGATCGTCGATAAGGCCAGTGAGCTGGGTTATTCTGACTTGCACCTCCTTGTCGGAAACGATGGTATGCGCTTCGTGCTCGATGATATGACGGTGGAAGCCAATGGCAAAACCTATGCCAGTGATGATGTGAAAAAGGCCATTTTAGAAGGCACCAAGGCCTATTACGATGATCCAAATGGTCAAGCATTGACCCAAGCGGAAATGGATGAACTCCATGCTTATGCGACTGCGAAAGGAATCGGCTTGATTGCGGCAGTCAATAGTCCTGGACACATGGATGCTTTGTTGGTGGCCATGGAAAAATTGGGCATTGAAAATCCACAAGCCAGCTTTGATACGGTTTCAAAAACAACCATGGATTTGACCAATGAAGCAGCAGTCAACTTTACCAAAGCCTTGATTGGCAAGTACATGGACTACTTCAAAGACAAGTCTAAGATCTTTAACTACGGAACAGATGAATATGCCAATGACGCTACCAGTGCGCAAGGCTGGTACTACCTCAAGTGGTATGACCTCTATGGTAAATTTGCGGAGTATTCCAATAGTCTTGCAGCCATGGCGCGTGAAAAAGGCTTGCAGCCAATGGCCTTTAACGATGGCTTCTATTATGGAGATGAAGATGATGTTGCCTTTGACAAGGACGTCTTGATTTCATACTGGTCTAAAGGATGGTGGGGCTATAACCTCGCATCTCCACAGTATTTGGCAGATAAGGGGTATAAATTCCTTAATACCAACGGAGACTGGTACTATGTTTTGGGAAGAACACCTGAAACGGGTGGTGGTTATATTGAAAAAGCGATTGCCAATGCAGCTGCTACTCCATTTAGACAACTCCCAAGTACAACATATCCTGAAAACATCTTTGCCGATGGTCGGTAGCATGGTAGCTGTTTGGTGTGATACCCCAAGTGAAGAATACATCGAAAAAAATGTCTTTGATCTCATGGAAGCTTTTGCCAACCACAACAAGGACTATTTCAAGGCAGACTTCACTGCTCTTAGAAAAGCAGTTGCTACGGTGCCAACAGATCTAGCCATTTACACACCAGAATCTCGCGCAGCACTTGCGAAAGTCTTAGATAGCTTGAATTGGAATGTGAGCCGTGCTCATCAAGATCAGGTGGATCAAGAAGTGGCTGCTCTAACCCAAGCCCTTGCGGGGCTCAAGCCAATCACGCAAGTAGGTAGCTTGGCTGAAAATGACGTCAAAGCCCTAGTGGAAGACAAACCAAGTCTTGAAATCGTAGAAAAAGAACTTGATTTTGACCTTGTGGAACGGACCAATCCAGATCTCGCTAAAGGAGAACGCAGAGTGATCCAGGCTGGGGTTAAAGGGCAAGGTCTTGAGTATGTAGAGGTTTCGGCACTTGATCAAAGTCGAAAAGTGATCGCTACAGAAGTTGCCACAGAGCCGGTTGCAGAAATTGTTGAAGTCGGTACCAAAGAAGTCGTGATCCCAACAAGCCCTTCCGTAGAAGCACCAGTGAAATCAGACGTGCTTGTAAACAAAAGTGGTTCCAGATCCTTCAACACCTCAAGTGATCTCGAAGGATCAACCAGTAGCACCAGTAAATACCCCAACGCCAATTCCAGCAGCTGTGGAAAAAGAGGTTCGTTCAGAAACAGTATCTTCTAACAAGCAACTTCCAGAAACAGGAGTGGAATCTGCTCTTGGGACTCGCTTTACTAGGAGCGATCTTAGGAGCAGCAGGAATGGACTTGAAAAATAAAAAAAGAGACTGAGACCTAGTAGATTTGTAACAGGTCGAAGTTAGGAGAGTGGGACAGAAATCGGTAATTCGTTAGAATTCGATTTCGTCGTCCCACCTCCGCACAGTTGAGTAGGGCTGTAAAAGCTGATGAAATCAGCGTAGTAGAGCCCACTCAACCACTGCGTCTTGCTCGACAATCCAAAAATAATTGAGAGGCTAGGACTTTTGTCCCAGCCTCTTTTTGTGCTTGCAAAACTGTACCCGGACAGTTTGGTTTTTTTCACTCTTGTAACCCCTTCTATATCTTGCTAAAATAGAAACCATGACACGATACAAAGCAACCATTTCATATGACGGGACCTTGTTTGCAGGGTTTCAACGCCAACCGCATGCCCGTAGTGTGCAAGAAGAAATCGAGAAGACCTTGACGCGCCTCAATCAAGGAACCCCTGTTACCGTTCATGGAGCGGGGCGAACGGATTCAGGTGTCCATGCTCTTGGGCAGGTGATTCATTTTGATCTCCCCCAAGCGCGGGACGAGGAGAAGCTCCGCTTTGCCCTCGATACCCAAACCCCAGAGGATATTGATTTCATCCGAGTGGAGCAAGTAGCAGATGACTTTCACTCACGCTACAAGAAGCACAGCAAAACCTATGAATTTATCGTGGATTATGGTCGTCCCAAGAACCCCATGATGCGCCACTATGCCACCCACTATCCTTATCCTTTGGATGTGGAAAAGATGCAAGCAGCCATCCAAAAGTTGGAGGGAACCCATGATTTCAGCGGTTTTACAGCTTCAGGAACCAGTGTGGAAGATAAGGTTCGTACGATTACAGAGGCTCGCTTGGTTGAGGATGCAGAACATCATCGCCTTGTCTTTACCTTTTCGGGCAATGGTTTTCTCTACAAGCAAATCCGCAATATGGTGGGAACTTTGTTGAAGATCGGAAATGATCGGATGCCGATCGAGCAGATCGATCTAATTTTAGAAAAGAAGGACCGCAATCTAGCAGGTCCTACAGCAGCGCCAAATGGCTTATATTTAAAGGAGATCCGTTATGAGTAATGAATTGATTCTAGCTATTTCAGGAAATGATATTTTTAGTGGAGGAGGTCTTCACGCAGACCTTGCAACTTATACGACTAACAAACAGCATGGTTTTGTAGCGGTGACTTGTTTGACCGCTATGACGGAGCACGGTTTTGAAGTGATTCCGGTGGATCCGACGACCTTTGCTCAACAGCTCAACTCTCTCAAGGATGTTCCTTTTTCTGCTATTAAACTCGGTCTTTTGCCAAATGTTGAAGTGGCAGACTTAGCCTTGGACTATGTCAAAGCCCATGCGGAGATCCCAGTGGTACTAGATCCTGTCTTGGTCTGCAAGGAAAGCCATGATGTGGAAGTTTCAGCTCTTCGAGACGAATTGATCAAGTTCTTCCCTTATGTGACCATCATTACGCCAAACTTACCAGAAGCTGAGATCTTGACCCAAAGCAAGATTCAATCGCTCGACGATATGAAGGAGGCAGCGCGCAAGCTCCACGAATTAGGAGCAGCGAATGTCGTGGTCAAAGGAGGCAATCGTCTCAATAAAGAAAAGGCCATCGATGTCTTTTATGATGGGACAGACTTCACCGTCATTGAAGAGCCGGTCTTAGAAAAGAACAATACAGGAGCTGGTTGTACCTTTGCGTCTAGCATTTCCAGCCAGTTGGTGAAAGGGAAATCTCCACTTGAAGCTGTTAAAGCCTCTAAAGACTTTGTTTTCCAAGCGATTCAACATTCAGACCAGTATGGAGTAGTACAATATGACATCTAATCGAACTCAACTCATTGCCCGCCTTTCCATTTTGACAGCCTTGACAGTTGTGCTTGGCTACTATACCAAACTCCCAACTCCCACAGGGATCGTCACCCTGCTAGATCTTGGCGTGTATTTCACAGCCTTCTATTTTGGGCGTAAGGAAGGTGCTATTGTAGGTGGTGTCGGAGCCTTCCTACTCGATCTGATTTCAGGCTATCCTCAGTGGATGTTCTTTAGCCTCCTCTTTCATGGGGGGCAAGGTTATTTCGCTGGTTTCAAGGGCAAAGCTCGTTACCTAGGCTTGCTCCTTGCGACAGTCGTCATGGTAGGCGGTTACGCACTAGCTTCTGCCCTCTTTTTAGGCAATGGTTGGGGTGCTGCTATCTCGGACATTCCGAATAACCTCGCTCAGAATTTTGTTGGAATGGCTTTAGGCTATGTGGTCTATTATGCATTTCAAAAGAAAGGAAGCTAATTCATGGATCTGGAGCAACTGAAGAAGGATACAAAAGAAATCTTGGTAGATGTCTTGGGAAAAAGCCGTCTCCACCAAGGACAGATTCTAGTTCTCGGGATGTCTTCAAGTGAAGTTGCAGGAGGGCAAATTGGAAAGGCCTCCAACATCGACATTGCCGAAGCTATTGTCCAGACCTTGCTAGATGAGTTGAATCCAAGAGGGATTTATCTGGCGGTACAAGGATGTGAGCATCTCAATCGCGCCTTGGTGGTCGAGAGAGAATTGGCGGACAAGAAGGAGCTAGAAATCGTCAATGTCCTTCCGAGTCTCCATGCAGGAGGGGCTGGACAACTCGCAGCTTTCAAGTATTTTAAGGATCCTGTTGAGGTGGAATTTATCACAGCCCAAGCCGGGTTAGACATCGGAGATACCTCGGTGGGGATGCACGTCAAACACGTGCAAGTTCCAATTCGCCCTATCTTGCGTGAACTAGGTGGAGCCCATGTCACAGCCCTCGCCAGTCGGCCAAAATTGATCGGTGGCGCCCGTGCTCTCTACCTCGATGATCCCATCCGAAAATCATAATCAGAACTAGCTTTTTAAGGGCTAGTTTTTGGATGAAAAGAGGCAAAAAAACGTTTTAAAAACTTGCAATTTCAAAGTTTTGTGGTAAAATTATAAGGAATGACTATATTATTTTAAGGAGAGACAGAATGTCTGTATCATTTGAAAACAAAGAAACTAACCACGGTGTATTGACTTTCACAATCAGCCAAGAGCAAATCAAACCTGCTTTGGACCGTGTGTTTGAGTCAGTTAAGAAAACTTTGAACGTACCTGGATTCCGTAAAGGTCATATTCCACGTCCAATCTTCAACCAACGTTTCGGTGAAGAAGCTCTTTACCAAGATGCTTTGAACGATCTTCTTCCAGCAGCATACGAAGCAGCTGTTAAAGAAGCTGGAATCGAAGTTGTAGCACAACCAACTTTCGATGTTGTATCTATGGAAAAAAAGGTCAAGACTGGACATTGACAGCAGCTGTTGTAACAAAAACCTGAAGTAAAAATTGGGTGCTTACAAAGACCTTTGAAGTATCAGTAGAAGTTTCTAAAGAAGTAACAGACGCTGATGTGGATGCTCGTATCGAACGCGAACGCAACAACTTGGCTGAATTGGTTGTTAAAGAAGGTGCTGCAGCAGAAGGTGACACAGTTGTGATCGACTTCGTAGGTTCTATCGACGGTGTTGAATTCGACGGTGGTAAAGGTGACAACTTCTCACTTGGACTTGGTTCAGGTCAATTCATCCCAGGTTTCGAAGACCAATTGGTTGGACACTCTGCTGGTGAAACAGTTGACGTGATCGTAACATTCCCAGAAGACTACCAAGCAGCTGACCTTGCAGGTAAAGAAGCGAAATTCGTGACAACTATCCACGAAGTAAAAGCAAAAGAAGTACCAGCTCTTGACGATGAATTGGCAAAAGACATCGACGAAGAAGTTGAAACTCTTGACGAATTGAAAGAAAAATACCGCAAAGAATTGGCAGCAGCTAAAGAAGAAGCATACAACGATGCAGTAGAAGCAGCAGCAATCGATCTTGCAGTTGAAAACGCTGAAATCGTTGACCTTCCAGAAGAAATGATCCACGAAGAAGTACACCGTTCAATCAACGAGTTCCTTGGAAACATGCAACGTCAAGGTATCTCACCTGAAATGTACTTCCAAATCACTGGAACAACTCAAGAAGATCTTCACAAACAATACGAAGCAGAAGCTGAAAGCCGTACGAAGACAAACCTTGTGGTTGAAGCAGTAGCGAAAGCAGAAGGCTTCGAAGCAACTGAAGAAGAAATCAACGCTGAAATCGAACAATTGGCAGCAGATTACAACATGCCAGTTGAACAAGTTCGCAACCTTCTTTCACCAGAAATGTTGAAACATGACATCACAGTGAAGAAAGCAGTGAACGTGATCACAAGCACAGCAAAAGTAAAATAATTGAGATAAAAAAGAAGAGCCGTGAGGCTCTTCTTTTTTTGATTTCATGGAGAATCCTGGAATTTTCCTTTGACGAAAGGGGAAATTTATCGTACAATAGAGTGTAACGATAAAATGCGTGATAGATTTAGTGACGAGAAGTTTTCAATCTATCATTGAGGATAGGATGAGGTTTAAGACCGGATCCTTCTCCATTTAGGAAATGAAACATAAGGAGATTTACCCTTGGAATTAGAAGTATTTGCTGGACAAGAAAAAAGTGAACTTTCTATGATTGAAGTGGCGCGTGCGATTTTTGGAATTACGCGGACGTGACCATGAAATGTACTTTAGCGATCTTGTAAATGAAATTCAAAATTACCTTGAAAAATCAAACAGCGAGATCCGTGAAGCCCTCCCATTGTTCTACACAGAATTGAATGTAGATGGAAGCTTTATCCCACTTGGAGATAACAAATGGGGTCTTCGTTCATGGTATGCCATCGATGAAGTTGACGAAGAAATCATCGCTCTTGAAGAAACAGACGAAGATGAAACTCCTAAGAAACGGAAGAAAAAACGTGTCAATGCCTTCATGGATGGAGACGAAGATGCGATCGACTACAACGACGACGATCCAGAAGACGAAGAAGTTTACGAAGCAGATCCAGCTCTTTCATATGATGAAGAAAATCCAGACGATGAAAAGAGTGAAGTCGAAGCTTACGATGCTGAAATCAATGAAATCGTACCAGATGATTTGGGTGAGGAAGTTGAATTAAGCGAAGAAGACGACGAAGAAGAGGATTCTGAAGACGAGGAAGAAGAATAAATCATAAGAAGAGGCTGGGACAAAAAGTCCTAGCCTCTCAATTGTTTTTTTGGATTGTCGAGCAAGACGCAGTGGTTGAGTGGGCTCTACTACGCTGATTTCATCAGCTTTTACAGCCCTACTCAACTGTGCGGAGGTGGGACGACGAAATCGAATTCTAACGAATTACCGATTTCTGTCCCACTCTCTTTTTGTTTGCATTGAAAAAAGTGATGAAATGTCGTATGATAAACGTGTAAGGTTTCCCAATAGGAGGTGTTCCAGATGGACTTTCGTTTAGATCAAAGTTTAGTAGCTCTTGGTATTGATACGGTTGTGGTCGGAATTGCTAGAAATGTGGATCCTCAAGCAGTTTTGCCCCCTTCTTTTCTTGAAAAGAAGAAAGAGCTTGAACAATGGGCGCTCCAGTGTCAGACAGAAGAAGTAGTGGCATCTCCTGTCATCAAAGGGTATACAGACCTCTTGCAAAAAGTAGGGCGTAGCATCAAGAAAAATCCACCAACAGTCCTAGCTCTTATCCGAAACATCCAGCATCGAGGTGCTCTTCCTCAGATCAATAGCATCATTGATATCTATAATGTCGAATCTCTGAAGTCTTTTCTCGCGATCGGAGGACATGACCTAGATAAGATTGAGGGACCGATTGAATTTACAGTGAGTCAAAGAGACGATCTCTTTCCTCCCGATCCTTTCTAGTGAAAAACATGTCGCACCGACAGATCCTGTCTACCGGGATCAAAAAGGAGTTCTGGCTTGGTTGGATGTACGCGATAGTGACCATTACAAATTTGAGGAGACTACGCAAAACGCCCTCTTTGTCATCCAAGGAAATACCGAGACGTCAGTCGAGATGCGTTTAGAAGCGCTAGAACGAATCCATAAGGACCTTGCTCTTTGCATGCCTCAGCTTCAATTTGAGAAATTTCTCGTCACACAAAATGGAGTGGAAAAGGTCGTGTAAACAGCGAAACATCATTTTTCATGAAATTTTTCAATTTGACAAAGTAGACCATTTGCGGTAAGATATTGTTCGGGCACCTCATTTTGAGGTCGGAGCTCCCTAAGGATTAGGGGAGCTATTTTTGTTTTTTCTGCAAAGAGGAATGGCCTCTACAACATTAGAAGAAGAGGAAAGCACATGTCAACAAAATATATTTTTGTCACGGGTGGTGTCGTATCATCCATCGGAAAAGGGATTGTCGCAGCAAGTCTTGGTCGCTTGCTCAAAAATCGTGGATTGAAAGTGACCATCCAAAAAAATTTGACCCTTATATCAATATTGACCCAGGGACGATGAGCCCTTACCAACACGGGGAAGTATTTGTCACAGACGATGGTGCAGAGACAGACTTGGACCTTGGTCACTATGAACGCTTCATTGATATCAATCTGAATAAGTACTCAAATGTGACAACAGGGAAAATTTATAGCGAAGTCCTTCGCAAGGAACGTCGTGGAGAATACTTGGGCGCGACTGTACAGGTGATTCCTCATATTACAGATGCCTTGAAAGAAAAGATCAAACGAGCAGCGACGACGACGGATTCAGATGTCATCATCACAGAAGTCGGGGGAACAGTTGGAGATATTGAGTCCCTTCCATTTCCTTGAAGCTCTTCGTCAAATGAAGGCAGATGTTGGTGCTGAAAACGTTATGTACATCCACACCACTCTTCTTCCTTACTTGAAGGCTGCGGGAGAAATGAAAACCAAGCCGACCCAACACTCTGTGAAAGAATTGCGTGGTCTTGGGATTCAACCAAATATGTTGGTCATCCGTACAGAAAAACCAGCTGGTCAAGGAATTAAGAACAAGTTGGCTCAATTCTGTGATGTCGCACCAGAAGCTGTCATCGAATCACTTGATGTGGAACATTTGTACCAAATCCCATTGAACTTGCAAGCACAAAATATGGACCAAATCGTTTGTGACCATTTGAAATTGGATGTTCCTGCAGCAGATATGACAGAATGGTCTGCGATGGTCGACAAGGTCATGAACCTCAAGAAGCAGGTCAAAATTTCCTTGGTTGGAAAATACGTAGAATTGCAAGATGCCTACATTTCTGTCGTTGAGGCCTTGAAGCACTCAGGGTATGCCAACGATGCAGAAGTCAAGATTAATTGGGTCAATGCCAATGATGTGACAGCTGAGAAATGTGGCAGAACTCCTGGAGATGCGGATGGGATCATCGTCCCAGGTGGTTTTGGTCAACGGGGAACAGAAGGAAAAATTCAAGCCATCAAGTATGCGCGTGAACAGGACGTCCCAATGTTGGGTGTCTGCTTGGGTATGCAGTTAACCTGTATCGAATTTGCCCGTCACGTTTTAGGCTTGGAAGGGGCCAATTCATCCGAATTGGATCCAGAAACCAAGTATCCGATTATCGATATCATGCGGGACCAAATCGATGTGGAAGACATGGGTGGAACGCTCCGTCTCGGTCTTTACCCATCTAAACTCAAACGAGGATCAAAAAGCAGCCGCGCCTATGACAATCAAGAAGTGGTACAACGTCGCCACCGTCACCGTTATGAGTTTAACAATGCTTTTCCGTGAACAGTTCGAAGAAGCAGGATTTTGTCTTCTCAGGCGTTTCACCAGACAACCGTTTGGTCGAAATCGTTGAAATCCCAGAAAACAAATTCTTTGTCGCTTGCCAATACCACCCAGAATTGTCAAGCCGTCCAAACCGCCCAGAAGGACTTTACACAGCCTTTATCACAGCAGCAGTTGAAAAACCACGATAGCAAATAAAAATCAAGGGAGCAGGTCGAAGGACCTGATCCCTTTTATGAAAAAAATGACAAACTCTGAAAAAAGTTTGAAAAAAATCTTGACAAAAAAGTCGTTGATTGATATACTAGTAAAGTACTCAATCGCGGGGATGGCGGAATTGGCAGACGCGCAGGACTAAGGATCCTGTGACCGCTTTAGGTCGTGAGGGTTCAAGTCCCTCTCTCCGCATCGGATCAAGATAGCTTCGGCTATCTTTTTTTGTTTTCAAATTTCTTTGTGGTAGAATAGGTGTGAGATGAGGTGAGAACATGAAGAAGAAAGTATCTGGTTTTGGTCGATGGCCTCTTTGCACTATTGGGAAGTGCCATTAATTTTTTCGGTCCTATCCTGATTTTAGCGATGGGGATAGGCGCATACAAGGATACTTTTAGATATTTTATCGCCTTAAACATATGGAATGTTTTCATTTTTTTAGTGGCGATTGCTTCTAAGTATCTGCTCAGAGATGAAAAAAGAATCAAAAAATGGATTCTTCATCTTTTTCTGATAGCGGGCAGTATTCTCTTTCTTGCGTCAATCCTTGCTGTGTGTGAGAATATTCCCTTTCTTGAGGGATTGCTAAACGGACTTCTTGGAAAAATATTTACCGACAGTCAGTTATTTGCTGCTTATTTCTATTCTCAATGGGTTGCAGGTGGTATCCCTTGTGATTTGCGGGATTGCTTTTCTCCTTTCATTAAAAAAATTTTAAAGAGAAGGATTGAAAGGGGACTTGAGTCCCTTCTTTTGCTGTTTTGAATAGGATGAGAGTCTTAGGAGAGAGGAGATTCCTCCTCATTTATCGTAAGAAATCGCTTAAAGCCACAGGAAAAAAACTAGCAATTTCATCTAAAAAGTGATAAAATAAACAATGTAAGTGGGATTAACCCCACAAAAAAATTTATAGGAGGCCTATAACAAATGGCAATCGTTTCAGCAGAAAAAAATTTGTCCAAGCAGACTCGTGACAATGGTTATGCAGTTGGTGGATTTAACACAAACAACCTTGAGTGGACTCAAGCTATCTTGCGTGCAGCAGAAGCTAAGAAAGCTCCAGTACTTATCCAAACTTCTATGGGTGCTGCTAAATACATGGGTGGTTACAAAGTATGTAAAGCCCTTATTGAAAACCTTGTAGAATCAATGGGTATTACTGTACCAGTTGCTATTCACCTTGACCATGGTCACTACGACGATGCTCTTGAATGTATCGAAGCTGGTTACACTTCAATCATGTTTGACGGTTCACACCTTCCAGTTGAAGAAAACCTTAAATTGGCGAAAGATGTCGTTGAAAAAGCTCATGCTAAAGGTATCTCAGTAGAAGCTGAAGTTGGTACTATCGGTGGTGAAGAAGACGGTATCATCGGTGACGGTGAATTGGCACCAATCGAAGACGCTAAAGCAATGGTTGCTACAGGAATCGACTTCTTGGCTGCAGGTATCGGTAACATCCACGGTCCTTACCCAGCAAACTGGAAAGGTCTTCACCTTGACCACTTGCAAAAAAATTGACTGAAGCTGTTCCAGGATTCCCAATCGTATTGCACGGTGGATCAGGTATCCCTGATGATCAAATCCAAGCGACTATCAAACTTGGTGTTGCAAAAGTTAACGTGAACACTGAATGCCAAATCGCATTTGCAAATGCTACTCGTCAATTCGTACGTGAATACGATGCAAACGAAGCAGAATACGACAAGAAGAAACTCTTCGACCCACGTAAATTCTTGAAACCAGGTTTCGAAGCAATTACTGCAGCTGTTGAAGAACGTATCGACGTATTCGGTTCAGAAGGCAAAGCTTAATTGAAAAAAACAGGAAAGCAAGGTCCCATGTGGATCTTGTTTTTTTGTATGGGAAAAAGTTGCTTCCAGGGATTTAATTTTTTTGTACAATATGCCTATGAAAAAAATTTAAACAGTTTTAGCTGGATCATTTTGTGTTTTTCTCATCCTTTTTCTAGGAGCTACATTTGGTTTTTCATCAACTTAGTTTGCAAAAATGAAAGTAAGCTTCTCACTCCTATCGGTAAAGAGGTTACAGTCAATGGACATCGAATGAATGTCTCTGTTAAAGGAGAAGGATCTGAAAACAATCGTTTTTTTCTTTCCGGTGCAGGTATCGCCTCTCCTATTTTTAGACTTTAAGAATCTATCAGATTCCCTATCCAAAAAAATACAAAGTTGTTGTCGTGGAGCGAGCAGGATATGGTTTTAGTGAAGATAGTGATCGTTCAAGAGATGTGATGGAGGTCCTTTCTGAGACCCGTCAAGCTTTGGCGCAAGCTCATGTTTCAGGTCCTTATGTGATTATTTCGCATTCTATGGCTAGTTTAGAGAGTCTTGCTTGGCAAGAGAAATATCCAAATGAAGTGAAGGCTTTGATTGGCCTGGATTGGGCCTTTGCCAGCGAGCTATGAAGATTTAAAAGGATAATCAAGCCTTGCTTACTGTGGCTTATTGGAGCAGTAAGATTGGCTTATTACGCTATTTCCCTGAGTCCTTTTATATAAAAAATCCAACTCTGACTGAAACTGAACGACAACAATATAAATTACTAGCATATAAGCAGTTGATGTCACAAGCCATGCTTCATGAATCCCGTTTGGCAAAGGAAAATGCCAAGAAAGTTCCATCTAGCATTAATCCGAAAATTCCAGCCTTACTCCTGGTTTCTAACGGTGAAGGCACGACCTTTAGCCAATCAGAGTGGCAACGTTATGCAGAGAGATTTGCAAGCGACCAGTCTAATGTTCAAGTCGACTATATGGATGCGCCTCACGACCTCTATCATTATCAAAGCGATGCTATTGTTTCTCGTATTAAAGAATTTTTAGAGAATAATTGAGGGCTTAAAAATCCATTGAGACTGATGATAATAATTAAATGCTGAAGGATTAACAGTAGAATCGTTAATTTTCTCGATTAAAAAAATTCTTTTTCTTAACAATAAACCTGTCCCGTGAGGGTGGTTTTTTTGGTGTCTTAAGGAAACTATTTAACAGAATTTTTTGATTAAAAGTTTCATTTTAAGAGAGAAATCTCTAATTTCATAATCAATAAGCAAACGCTTGCATTCCTATTTTTTATTAGATTATAATAGGTTGGTATAAAGCCTTCTGTAATAATATTGAGAAAGTGTAGAAAGTAAGGATTTAGAATATTTGTAGTCAAAAATACAATGTTGCTTCTTACGATAGGGAGATAGATATGGCAATGATAGAAGTGCAACATCTTCGGAAAAATTTTGTGAAGACAGTTAAGGAGCCGGGGTTAAAGGGAGCCTTGCGCTCCTTTATTCATCCTGAAAAGCAGACCTTTGAAGCGGTCAAGGATTTAACTTTTGAAGTTCCAAAAGGGCAGATTTTAGGATTTATCGGGGCAAATGGTGCTGGGAAGTCAACCACCATCAAAATGCTGACAGGAATTTTGAAGCCCACATCTGGCTTTTGTCGGATTAACGGCAAGATTCCCCAGGATAATCGCCAAGATTATGTCAAGGATATTGGAGTCGTTTTCGGACAACGCACCCAGCTATGGTGGGATTTGGCTTTGCAAGAGACCTACACGGTTTTGAAAGAGATCTATGATGTACCGGACTCGCTTTTCCATAAGCGCATGGACTTTTTGAATGAAGTTTTGGATTTGAAGGAATTTATCAAGGATCCTGTGCGGACTCTTTCACTAGGTCAACGGATGCGGGCGGATATTGCGGCTTCCTTGCTTCACAATCCCAAAGTTCTCTTTTTAGATGAACCGACTATTGGTTTGGATGTGTCGGTCAAGGACAACATTCGTCGGGCCATTACCCAGATTAATCAGGAGGAAGAGACAACTATTCTCTTGACTACTCATGATTTGAGTGATATTGAGCAACTCTGTGATCGGATTTTTTTATGATTGATAAGGGGCAAGAGATTTTTTTGATGGAACGGTTAGCCAGCTCAAGGAGACCTTTTGGAAAGATGAAGACTCTCTCCTTTGACCTGACGCCAGGTCAAAAATCATCTAGTCTCTCATTATGAGGGCTTGCCTGATATGTCCATTGATAGACAAGGAAATACTCTCAATATTGAATTCGATAGTTCCCGCTACCAGTCGGCCGATATTATCAAGCAAACCTTATCTGATTTTGAGGTCCGTGATTTGAAGATGGTAGATACGGATATTGAAGATATTATCCGTCGCTTCTATCGAAAGGAGCTCTAAGATGGTCAAATTGTGGAGACGTTATAAACCCTTTATCAATGCAGGGATTCAGGAGTTGATTAGCTATCGAGTCAACTTTATTCTTTATCGGATTGGCGATGTCATGGGTGCTTTTGTGGCTTTTTATCTATGGAAGGCTGTCTTTGATTCCTCCCAGGAGCCTTTGATTCAGGGCTTCAGTATGGCGGATATCACCCTCTACATCATCATGAGTTTTGTGACTAATCTTCTGACTAGGTCGGATTCTTCCTTTATGATTGGTGATGAGGTCAAGGATGGTTCCATTATCATGCGCTTGTTGCGACCAGTGCATTTTGCGACTTCTTACCTCTTTACGGAGCTTGGTTCCAAGTGGTTGATTTTTTTATCTCTGTTGGACTGCCATTTTTTTAAGTGTCATTGTTTTGATGAAAATCTTATCTGGGCAAGGGATTGTAGAAGTGCTGGGACTAACTACCCTTTATCTTTTTAGCTTAACGCTGGCCTATCTGATTAACTTTTTTTCTTTAATATCTGCTTTGGATTTTTCAGCCTTTGTATTTAAAAAAATCTTTTGGGGTTCCAACCTACTTAAAGACTTCCATAGTGGCCTTTATGTCTGGGAGTTTGATTCCCTTGGCTTTCTTTCCAAAGGTCATTTCAGATATTCTGTCCTTCTTACCTTTCTCATCCTTAATTTACACTCCGGTCATGATTATTGTTGGGAAATACGATGCTAGTCAGATTCTTCAAGCACTTTTTGCTTCAGCTTTTTCTGGCTTATAGTGATGGTGGGCTTGTCTCAGTTGATTTGGAAACGAGTCCAGTCATTTATCACCATTCAGGGAGGTTAGTATGAAAAAATATCAACGCATGCATCTGATTTTTATCAGACAGTACATCAAGCAAATCATGGAATACAAGGTAGATTTTTGTGGTTGGTGTGTTGGGAGTCTTTCTGACTCAAGGCCTGAAACCTCTTGTTTCTCAATGTCATCTTTCAACACATTCCCTCGCTAGAAGGTTGGACCTTTTCAAGAAATTGCCTTTATCTATGGATTTTCCTTAATTCCCAAAGGGACTAGATCATCTCTTTTTTTGACAATCTCTGGGCTTTAGGTCAACGACTAGTTCGAAAAGGGAGTTTGACAAGTATCTGACTCGTCCTATCAATCCTCTCTTTCACATCCTCGTTGAGACCTTTCAGATTGATGCCTTAGGGTGAACTTTTTGGTCGGTGGAATTTTACTAGCGACAACGGCGACTAGCATTGCTTGGACTCTTCCAAAATTCCTGATTTTTTTCTAGTTTGTATTCCTTTTGCGACCTTGATTTATACTTCCTTGAAAAATTGCTACAGCCAGCATCGCTTTTTTGGACCAAGCAGTCAGGTGCCATGATTTACATTTTCTATATGTTTAATGATTTTTGCCAAGTATCCTATTTCTATTTACAATTCGCTCCTTCGTTGGTTAATTAGCTTTTATTGTACCTTTTCGCCTTTACGGCCTACTATCCTGCCAGCTATTTCTTGCAGGACAAGGATGGGACTCTTTAACATTGGTGGTTTGATTCTGATTTCCCTTGTCTTTCTTTGTTATTTCCCTTTGAAAACTTTGGGACAGGGGATTGGATGCCTACGAAAGTGCTGGTTCGTAAGAGGTAAAGTAAGACTAAAAATCAAGAAAAGGAACTTATGATGTTTGTAATTAAAGAAGTCAAGGGTGAAGATCAAAAAATGGCAGTTGTCGCTGAGATTTTAAGGGATTTGCCAGAATGGTTTGGAATACCAGAAAGCACGCAAGCCTACATTGAAGGAGCTAAGGATTTACGAGTTTGGGCTGCTTATCAAGAAAGTGATGTAGTAGGGTTTATAAGTTTATCATATTCGAGTGAAGATTGTGCTGAAATTGACTGTCTAGGCGTGAAAAAATCATTCCAAGGTCAAGGAATTGGAAGGGAATTAATTACGACTATAGAAAGAGAAGCAGTCAAACAAGTGGACTACCTACAGGTCAAAACAGTCGCAGAAGGTTCAAATAAAGATTATGACCGAACAAATGTCTTTTATCGCAGTCTTGGTTTTAAAAAATTAGAGATTTTTCCGCAACTATGGGATCCACAGAATCCATGTCAGATTCTGATTAAAAAGATCAACTAAAAGTGCTTGACATCCGCTATCAGAGTGCTATACTAAGAAGGTAACCGCCGATTTAGCTCAGTTGGTAGAGCAACGCACTCGTAACGCGTAGGTCACAGGTTCGATCCCTGCAATCGGCATAGGAAGACAATGATACATTAAAAAGCCTGTTGTGACGGGCTTTTTTTGATGTTGAATTACTTCTGTACCAATGAAACTCCAACAACATTTTTATTTACGTTGATTTTTCTATTTCTGATGATTATGTAACAAAGAATATAGAAATCTTTTTACTTTGTAAACCCTATGCGCCACCCTTTAAAAATTTAGATAAATTACAAATGTTACAAAAATATTTCAAAAACACTTGACATTCTATAACTTTTGTAATATAATAGCTAATATAAATTTAGGTGAGGTATCATAATTATGAAAAAAATGGACAAGTTTAGCACTTTTTAGGCTTAACTTCTGCAACTCTACTAGTAGCTTGTGGTTCTAAAAAAGAGGAGAACAGTTCTTCTGTAAAAGAAACACAGACTTCTATGAAATCTGGTCAGAAAAAAACAAATCAGTCTTCTAAAAAGAAAAATACAAAAGCAACTGAATCTAGTTCAGAAGAAACAACACAATCAAGTCAAACAACCACAGCGTCTAATACAACAAGTGGTGACAAAGCTACAGATTCATCTCAAATGGTTCCTGCAGAGCTGGGCAGGGACTTGGACAGGTACAACTGAAATCGCAAAAGATGTCCAAATGACAGTGGGTCATGGACGGAACGGTCACTACGACAGCAAACTTTTATCAAGCAGATGTGAACCCAATTCGTACAGCAACGACTAGAGCAAAAGCTGTTCAAGCTTCTGGTAATATCTATTACTGGGAAACAGACGAACCTGGAGCTTTTGATGCCCTTCTTCCAGGTATTGCTGGACTTGGGGGAGCCAATGCCAAGGTAAAAGCCGGTTTCATTTTTGGAAGAGGGACATTATACACCAATTGTATTTGTAACAGGTCTCAATGAAGAGTTTGATTACAGCAAATACAATGATTTCCGTGTCTCACTCACAAAATAAAAGACATATTCAACGCTCTTAGATTGATAACACCCCAAAAGTTAGATTTCCATCTATCTTTCAGGGTGTTTTCTTATAACCTAATATAAATAAGAAATCAAAACTTCATCGCTCTATTTCTACTTATTATATTGTTGAAGTGCTTTTATTATATGCTTTACTGCCTTTTTGGTAATATTCATGTTCTATTCCAGAGATATCGACTGTATGATGCCATCCCTAAACTTTCGGGAAAATAGGTCTTTTTTCGGAAAAGTTTATGAATATCATAAAACACATTGAAGCCTTTCAAGAATTTTTATAATAAAAATTTAAGATTATATGAATTAAAGTTACATAATTATTTAGAGTAATGCATTATTCTTTTTAGTAATTTCTCATGTTTTTTCACGTATTTTTGAAGTTGGTCTCCGTGTAGTTTTTATGTACTCGTTTATCTATGAACTCTTTGATTTTTGTTGAATTGATTTTCATCTATTACTGTCTTAGGATAACCTCTAGGACCTCCTTTATGGTTGAAAAAGTCTAATTCGGGTATTTCATGGCAGAGCTCATCCATGCAAATTAAGTTATTATCACTATCTAGTGGTTGAAAACTTTCTTTCGGGTTTGCAAAAAGAGTAATTCTTTTATGGGCATTTTCCCCTTTGGATGATCTATACCTGCCCAATAGAAATGATCTCTTCCCTCTTTTTGTGAGTAATATATTTAGTGATATCTGATAATCTATAATCGTTTTTTATAATCAAAACTACCATAACCTGGTAAAGGGTTCCAAATTTTAATTTCATCGATAACGAATATTAAATCACAAAACCACTTTCCTTTTTGCGAATTGTCTTTAGTAAGTCATATAACTGTATCCCCTTTTTTTCATTTTACTAATGGGTAAGCTGTTAATTTTTACAATAAGAGTGTAGGAATCTCGGGGCAAAAAATATAAGGATCTTGATTCCCTTGAAACTGTCACAATAACAAATATTGTTTTTATCTAAAAATTAGTTTATAGCGCTCTGCATGAAACATTATAAATACATTCATTAAATCGTCTTTCTAATAAAAATTACTGTATCGATGGAGTATGCAATATATTATTTTTAAAAAAATTTAAAATTATAGCCTTTTTCGACTAAAAATATATCATAAATCCCAAAATATAAAACAAAATATTTTAATTTATTGATAGAACTAGAAGCATAATTTAAAAATTAAATGTGTGATATACTTGGAGTAAATAGTTGGTTAAAAAAAGGAGATATTACTAATGGTTAAAAAGTCAAATAATTAAAGATCTTGCCCAGGATAGGATAACAATTGAAAGTGCCCTTCGAAGATTGTTGGTTATTTCTTATGAATTAGATAACTCCGAACTTCAAAAATGGATAGAAAAATGAGTTGAATGGTTATACGAATAATAGTATTATACCCTGATTACCGTAAGAATGTAACTTATATGATTATGTACAGTGGATATAATGCTAGCACTTTTAATAAGACAACAACCCTTATCAGAATCATATTTTGATAAAGGAATTACAAGATATTATAAAAACTAGAGTAATAAAAGATGGAGTGAATATATTGGAAAAATTCGATTAAAAAGCAAGAGTGAGATTATCTTTAATTTAATAGATTTTGCTGGAGTTGTAAGTCATAACAGTGGAGGTTTGATAAGATGCACAAGATTAGAACAAATCATCAGTAAGACAACATTTTTACAAATTTTAAGTAACGTTAAAACAAAGTTAATACAGTTATTATTGGAGTTAGAAAAAGAATTTGGTTTGCTGGATGATCTTGATATCGACCTCTGACAAAAAGTAAAGATGAACTTAGGGAGGTAAATGACAAAATTACAAATAAGATATATTTTAATGGGAAAAAGTGAGGAATTTTTTTCTAATGGGAATTTTTAAAATAAAGAATTTGTTTTGCTCATAGTGGGGGCGTTAATATCTTTGGTTTCAACTTTAATTGGCTTTCTTTTGCTCAAACTTATTTTACATACTTACTATCTAATAAGGGAAAAGTCATTATATATATAAAATCTGTCTCATAGTAAGTCAACAAAAATGGCATGGGGTTTTTAGCGCAACATCAGATGGAATTTTTATTTAATGTTCCTTTTATGGATTGAATTACATAATACAAAAATCTACTAAACAAATTATTAGAAATGTCAATCTATCTCTTTACTCGTGTAATAAATATGTGTGTACTATGAAACAAGCAACTCATTATAGTACTAAAAAGGAAAAAGAATATTTTTGGAGATAATGGTTCAAATTCTTTCTTACTAGATGGTGGTGAAATAAAAAGATTTGATCTAGAATTTTACTACAAAAAGATTTTAAAGGTAGAAAGTTTTGACGATGTAAGATTATCATATTATGATACATCGGATAAACATAAAGAAATATCTATTTTTAAGATTAATTCTGCTTGGAAAAATAACTAATAATAGTATTGATGAAGACTGGAGCAAATTAAAACTAAGTAATAAATTTTGTTACTTAGTTTAATTTCTTTACCTTCTGAATCAAAAAGTTTTTTTAATAGTTAAAAGATATTAATTAGTATTTTTGTTATGAAGCACTCCGAAAATGATTCATTACCGCCTAATCTATGATATAATGAATCGATTATGAAAAGTCATTTTGTAGGAAGGCACTTTAGCATGAATGCTATAAGAAGAGTTTTGAAATGGAGAAAATAAAGTATGTATGATTTTAATAGAAAATTACTTACAGGTGGGCTACATCTGTTGTAGTGATTGCTATCATGATTGTCAGTTTAATAAATTCTGGTAGTACCAGTATGAGTTATTCAGAGCGCCAAGAACAATTATTAAGAGAACAAAAATAATCCATTGGGATATCAGGATAATGAGATTATGGAGAAAATCATTATAGATAAATGGACTAACAACTCTTATATCGATCATAATAAAGAAGATGAAGATAAGATGAAACGCTATTATATTGTGGTATGGAAGGAACTTAATAGCATAAAATACTATGAAAAAAAGTTGACAGTGATTATTTTAAAACAGTAAATATAGGAGATACATGGGACGGAAAAACAACATTGGAAGAGGTATATGATGATGACTATAGTTCAACCGATCCTGACGAATGGTAGAATTGGGATCAAACCTTTCTAATTGGTGATGTACCATAGGTCGATTATGAGAAAGGAGCTAGAAATTTGAATATGAGTAAAGAAAACAAATTCATTCTAATCGGACTGATCTCCACTGTTATATTAGGTATCATTCTTATATTTCCTTTGATAAATACGATGAAAAACGCAGCGATTAAAGAACGGATTGAATACTTAGAAAAAGAGACAGACAAAGCCTAGTTATAAGGATGGAGAAGTCATTGATTTGCAGATTTAGATGGTGATAGTTTTGTTGTGTATTGGGATAACCTGAACAATGCCAAAGTATACGGATATCCATCTCCCCAAACGTTTCCAAAGGTTGGTGAGATTTATAGATGATTAAATTATATGTTGATGAATAATATATTCGGTACTATTCAAAGCAGATGAGAAAATAATTTAGTTTAGAAGAGGAAGTGAGAACATGGTATTATGGGAAGTTTCAATCATTTCAGAAAAAAATGATTAAGCGAATTAACTCACGATGTAAGTTTCAACATAAAAGGATATACACTTTGTACAGTTTGTCAATTTTGGCATTATTTTTGGTTGCATCCCCTACTCGGAGGTGGTAGGAAAAATTGATGAAAAAAATACATGGAAGAAATATTCTATTGGCGTTGCTATCCTATGTCAACTAAAAAAAGAGGAAGAGGAACTCTCGAAAAAAATATATTTTTATAGAGCCTCTGAGATTTTTGGAAAATTTTTTTCAGAGAAAAATTTCCAAATGGTTATTTTTGATATCGTTCAAACAAGAAATTCAAAAAGATGAATTATTAAGTCAAATGCATGATGGTTTTTCAAGGTTTTTGTCGATGAAAAATTACGTTTATTAGCATTAATGTTGTCAATAACTGTAAGAGAACAAATAACAGGATCTGAAGTATGGAGAGGTATGGCTTTTACCGAATGATTGGTGGGAAGATAACATTGGATGGGAGAAATTATTAAAAGATATGGATGAATCTAGCTGTGAAGGTTTAGCTCAGGATGATGTTTTAGTATTCAGAAAAACTTGAGTCGTAATAAAATAGAGTATAAAAGAAAGCATTTGTGCTTTTTGAGGTGAAAAATATTTTTATTATTTAGTTCAGCTAATAGAAAGTTAGGATGTTTACATTCGGTACCGCATGATACAAGAAAAACTTTTTCTATGAAGTTAAAAATAGATCGTAATTAATATTAGTTACTTTGTTCAATATCTTTCACTTGGAATCATATAACCTATTTATAAAAATCTGTTTGAGAGAAAAGTAGTGATTGATTTTATAAAGTGGAATATTTCATATTTGATAAGAAGAAAAATAGTTGAAAATATGCTATTTTCTTCATCAGAAACAAAAAGGAAATTTCTCATACAATATAACTTATACAAATTTTTTGAAATAAAAAGGCAGTAGAAAACTATCGGATATTGAAATCAAGGTGTTTTTGAAATCGCCTAAAACAGAACCTTGTCAAAACCAGGTCATACG